>Ga0208823_1001102_pt1 | contig 21651 bp, 24 predicted proteins | sample AD_UKC075_MetaG_FD_184440 | JGI IMG/M metagenome (GOLD analysis project Ga0208823, IMG submission 184440) | Active sludge microbial communities of municipal wastewater-treating anaerobic digesters from USA - AD_UKC075_MetaG (SPAdes) (version 2) | ecosystem: Engineered > Bioreactor > Anaerobic >... | reverse complement strand
AGGGTGGGGCGTTTGCTCCACTTTTTTATTTTTAAGGGGAGGCGATAGCGATTAGTTATCTTATTTGAATATATTTTTTGATTAAACGGAGGTTTTCCAGATGGATAATATATAGAGCTATGAAAGGTATCTAGAAAGCATCAGTATGCTTACAGAAAACCTTGGTATTATAGGTTAGTTCATATAGATTATTGGATTTGTTGTTTTTGTTTTAATGATTTATATATTATCGCAGCAAAAAAGTAATAATAAATGTATAAAAAATTATCAAGATAGGCTTGAAGATATCAAGGGAATAGAAACTATACTAAAAGAACTATAGGAAGCTATTGAATAGATAGATAACAAATTGTTTAGATTAGAATAGATGATAAGAAATAAGTTTGAGACTTTGGATATTACTTTTAAGGACTATCTCAGCGATATAGTATCTAATAAAGCAAAATATAAGGAAAAAATGGATGTATTAGACGCAAAAATGAGGAGCAATATAACAGACATTTTAGATACTAATGAAATGTTAAAAAAAGAGCATCAAAAAACTGAGCAAAACTTGAAAGATATAAATGATAATATTATGGCAAACTATGTACAGCTTATTATTGATTTTTAGGAGCTTGTTAGTGAACTAAAAGATAACCCTGAAATGTATACATTATTTGAATAGCGGATAGAAGATATAAGAAGAAGGATTAAAAAATAGATTCAAAATTACGGTGCTGAAAAGTTTAATAAATTTTTAGCTGATAACTATAGTCAGGAAACGATTGATTTTTTAGATAAATATATTGATTTAATAGAAGTTGATGAATCTGGTAAGATTAATATAGCAGATGATGGGAGGTATTGACTGTGAGGGCTAAAACAGTTATAATGATTATAGTTTTAATCTTGTCATAGATTTAGATAATATGGAGTATATCATATGCGATAACAAAAATACAAGATAACTTTAGGGCTATAGATGCTAATATATAGGAAGAAAATGTTTTAAGATTCCAAAAGTATTTAGAAGATTCATTAAATGATCTTAAACTTATTGCTATGGAGTATAAATACAGTAGTGATTTATATGAATATATAAATAATAAAGATTATGCATCTATCAATAGCAACTTTTTCCGCAGATTTATAGAAATAGATGGTACATATTATATAGGAATAGTATCGACTAATAATGGTGAAGCATATTTATCTAATGATTATTATTCTACATAGAAAATAAAAGGTATTATTAAAAATATAGAAGATAAAATATATAGTTTATAGGAAACATATACTCAAGAATATATAGATTATTATGTTTATGATAATGAGATATATATGATGTATATTCTTCCCATATATCCTGAATAGATAGATATATATAACCTACCACAACAAAAATAGAAATATATGATTTTAGTTCAACTTGTTGATGAGTATTTTATAGAGCAATCACGATATGTTTTAGGATTTGATCCTTTTATTATCACTAAAGAAGATTTGGGGAATGATAACACATTGATGTAGTATAATAAAGCTTCATCAAGTAAAGTAAAAGATATGATAATAGCAGTTGAAGGAAATCCATTACTTATTAGTGGAAGCGATGATGAATATGCTTATTAGTAGAAAGGATTTTATAATAAAGATGGAGATTTACTATTTTATATTTAGGCACGGCATAAATCATAGATAAATGTCTATTTATTTAGTTCTTATTTTATACTTTTAATACCATAGACTACTATATAGTTAGTAATAATAGTTATATTAGTTATGATAGTAATCCCAAATGATAAACGTGCTGACAATGATAAATCTGTTAAGAGCGAAACGCATAAAGAAGTGAAACAATGTTTAGATAAGATAAATGAAAGGCAAGCACTATATACTTCTTAGTTATAGAAACAATTAGATGATAGGGTTAGCAAGTTAAATATAAAATCAGGGAAGAATGTTATAAAATAATTTGACATCATTATTATTATATGATATAATATAAATGAAAGAAATAATTTTTTAGCGAATAAACATTGTGGCAAAAATACTTGACATAGTTTAGAAAAATATGATATAATATAAATAATGGGGCTGTAGCTCAACGGGAGAGCGGAGGACTCTAAATCCTAAGGTTGTGGGTTCAAATCCCATCAGCTCCACCATTTAAAGGGGTTTTCACCCCTTTTTCTTTTTTTTGATAACATTATTTTGACATATTAAGAGAAATATGATATAATATAAATGAGACAATAATATGAAAGGGGGTTGAAAGCTATAGAATATAGGGATACTACTATTGATTTGCTTTGTAGCGTTATTTTCCAAGAACGTATAAGTGAGAATGAAGAAGTTTTAGAAACATTTTTTAATGATATGTATATCAACGGGATAGCTATTTGTGGGGTTGATGGGAAGTTTATGATTAATGATTTTAATCATCACTACATAGATTGGCAATCTGTATATACTATGGAGTTTATAGTTAACGCTGATATATCTGTTGCTGCTGATGTTGAAGATGTTGTCAAATATATAAAAGAACATATAGAAGAAATAAATGATAATAACTATGTTTTGTCAAGTGTTAGAAATATGATAGTTTTTAGCGTTGTGGAATAAAAAAAGGAGAGATTATATTTGCGTGAAACCTACGTTCTAGATACCAACATATTAGCGTCAGATCCAGAAGTAATAGAGAAACTAGAAGGGAATGACATTATCTTACCAGCTGTTGTTCTTGAAGAGTTAGATAATCTTAAATCTTCTTACAGAAAAACACCACAAACTAGGGCTGATGCTAGAAAAGCATAGGCAAATATAAGTTCTTATTTGGACGCCGAGTTTAAAGATGGTTTTTATTTATTAGATAATGGGATTAGGCTAAAAATAGATTTTGGTAATAATGGTAGTAATAGTGCTTCAAGCTTTTTTGATGCTGATACAGCAAATGCTTATAGCGATAACAAAATTTTATCTATTGCTATGAAACATAATGCTATACTTATTACAAATGATGTAAATCTTCAAGCAAAAGCTAAAGCACTAAAAATAAAGGTTGAAACTTATGATGTTGTAGATGTTAGTTTAGATTCATTATTAGATCAAGATTCTTTAGATTTAACTTTTGAAGAAATAGAAGCTATTAAAAATAAACATTATATTATAAGAGAAGAATGTAAAAACGGGCATTACTATTTATCTAATGCTTTTTTATTAAAATGTATTGATAACTTTGGTAAACTAGTTAAGATTGATAGTGAAGTTATATCGTTTGATAGTTTTCATGGAGAAACTATTAAGCCGAAAAACGCAGAACAAATCTTCTTTATTGATTCTTTATACGACGTAAGTAGGGAAGTAGTGGTAAATGTGGGAAATGCCGGATCAGGTAAAACGATTTTGTCATTAGCCTTTGGGCTTCATTAGGTTTTAGATAAGAAAATGTACGATGAAATAATCGTAGTTAAACCACCTGTTCAACTGCTTAACGAAGATAGATTAGGATACTTACCTGGTGATTTATTTGACAAGATGACACCGTATCTACGTGGGATTTTGTCGGCTTTGAAAAAGATTTTCAAGCATGATATGGAATACATTAATAGGCTTGGGAATTCTGTCGGGTTAAAAGAAGCTAAAAGTGCTGAAGATATATTGAAAGTTTTTGTTAAACTTGGTTTGATTAGAATAGCGCCAATAGATACGATTAAGGGCGAAACATTTGACGATGCTTTTATCATTGTAGATGAAGCACAGGATTTGACGTACACTGAAGCAAAGGCGTTGATGACTAGAATCGGCGAGCGTTCAAAAACCGTTGTAATAGGGGATTTGAACCAGATTTCCATACCTTATACTACTTTTAAAAATTCGGGGCTATCTATTATAGCTAATGCTTATGATAATAAAAACATTTCTGCTATAGTACGCATGAAAACAGTGCATCGAAGCGAGGTTGCTAAAATAGCGGTAGAAAACATATGACGGTGGTTTCCCCCACCGTCTTTTTTCTTTTTCAAAAAGTGCCGCATTCGCAGTGTATTTTGCCAATAATGTAGATTTTAACCTTCCTTAACCAGTTTAACATCATTCACTACCATATTGCCGTCTTCTTGGTATTGCCCTTGTACAAATACTATATTATCTTCATTAATGTATTCATGGTATTGCTTATAAGCTTCTGGGAATAATATACATCTTATTTCATTTCCTTTACCGTCAGTTATAACTATAAAAGCCATAGCTTCTTTTTTCTTTTTAGTTTTAGTTAGTTTAACCTCTTTTATTATGCCATATGTTTTATAAGTACTATTGATGTCCGCATATTTAACCAAATCGGCTAAAGGTATTCCGTTTAATTTATGTAATACTTTCCCAAGAATGTCATCTAAGGAATATGTAATAAAAAGACCAAGCACTTCTATCTCTTTTTTGGCAAGGAATATAGTGTTATGAACAGTTAGCTTTTTATTTGGTATAAGTATCTCTTCTGGGTCGCCAAATAGCGTTGTTTTAGGGGCATTTTTTAAGTTTATCATTTGGTCTATATTATTATATAAATCTTGCCTATTGGGATAATACTCGTCAAATGCTCCAGATAGTATTAAACTTTCCAAAACTTTTTTATTAGTAGTATTTTTTCTTAAAAAATCTAATATATTTTTATATGGTCTATTATTTATTATTTCTTCTGCCGCTTTTTCTCCTATACCTTTTATAGAAGATAATCCTACTCTAATAATACCTTCTTTTACTGCTGTAAAACCTATGTTTGATGTGTTTATATCAGGTGGAAGTATTTTTATACCATATTTTTGTGATAAGTTAATATAGTCCATTAGTTTTTCTCTATTAGATGAATATATGTTTAAGTATGTAGTAATAGTTTCAGTTGGGTAATAGTTCATAAGCCATGCTGTAAAAAATGATAACATAGCATAACTAACAGCATGTGATTTATTAAATGAATACTCTCCAGCAGGGACAATACGTCTTTCCCATATATCCTCTATTTTATCCTTATTATATCCATTTTTAACTGCTCTTGATATAAACTTTTCTTTTAAGTCAACTAAAACTTCTGGCTTTTTTTTAGCAATGCCACGTCTAAGTGCGTCAGCTTCTGCTTTACTAAAACTAGATAGTATCTGTGCGGCACTCATTAATTGTTCCTGATATACAAAAACAGATTTAGTTTCTTCTAATATAGGCTTTAACTCTTCAAATATATAATCTTTCGGTTTATCACCATTTTTAATGGCAATATAATCGTCTATAAATCTCATAGCACCTGGTCTATATAAAGCATTCATTATTGCGAGTTCTGCCAAGTTGTCAGGTTTTGCTTGTTGTAATAGATTTTTCATCCCATCAGAACTAAACTGAAAACAGAAATCAGTCATACCAGTATGATATATATTTTTGTATACATTTACGTCGTCTAGATCCATATCTTTATATGGATCTATTTTAATACCGTGTTTTTGTTCTATAAGTTTTATTGTTTCATATATAACGTCAACTGTTTTTAACCCTAATAAATCAAGCTTAAGTAATCCCATATGTTCTGCGGTTGGTCCATCAAATCCTACAGCTAAAACTCCATTTGTTTTTACGATAGGGGCATAGTTAGCTGTGTCTTCTGGTGTAATAATAATACCTGCGGCATGTATAGATTGTGCTTTTATAGTACCAATAATTTTTTGTGATAAATCAAACCAATCTTTTCCTGTTATTTTTTCGCCAAAGTTATTTATAAATACATCATTATACATCTTTTTTAGTTTTGGAAATTCTTCAATAGCATCGTATATTGTGCCTTTATAAAGATTTGGTATTGTTTTAGAAGCTTGTAAAACTATTCCATATGGTATACCCAATACTCTACCTACTTCTTGTATTGCCATTTTTATTTTTATATATACATAGGTTGATATATGATTTACATTATTATCTCCATATTTATTTTTTATATAATCTATTGCTTTTTGTCTATTTAGATAGCTTACATCAACATCGATGTCTGGTGGTGAAGTAGTGTTTAGCTTAACTTTTGGTGCTTCATTTAGGTTTGCTTTACCACATTTTCCTAATAGTTCTAATAGATAAAGATTAAGTTTATTATCTTTAGTTTTTTTATTACTATTAAGTATCTTTTCAAGTATTTGTATACCATTTTTTGTTTCTATAAAATAATCTAATTCTTTATTTATTCTCTCATTATATATATCTATTTTATATTTATGTTTTAATAGCTCTATCATTTGTAAATGGTCTTTAATAGTATTATTTGTATTATTTTCTGTCATTAATCCTTCAAACTGTTCTTCTACTAATGATGTCCTACCTATATTCAAAAAACGTTCAAACAGTAATCCATATTTTAATGGATCTACTTTAGTAATACCTATAAGATAAGACACCAAGCTTCCTGCTGCTGATCCTCTAGCGTTACCAAAATTAACACCGCTATTTTCTATAATGTCTCTTAGTATTAAAAAATAATTAGCAAACCCAGTCCCATTTATTAAATCAAGTTCAGTTTCTATCCTTTTTTGTATATGTTTTGGTAATGGATTACCATATTTTTTATATGCCATTTTATAAGTTAAATCTGTTAAGTATCTTTCTGCGTCCAGACCTTTTTGTAGTTCTGGTAGATGCATAAGTGAACTCTCTATTTCTACATTACATTTATCTGCTATTTTAACTGTGTTTTGGAAAGCGTATTCTGTTTCTTTTGCCCCAAATACTGGCGCCATTATTTCAAAAAGGCTGTCTCCATCTTTAATACTTTCATCTTTTATCGTAAATCGTATATCATTAGGGTTCTTTATTTGTTTACCCCATGCTGATGCTACTATAATATTGTGTGCGATATAATCTTCATCATTTGTGTAATGGGAATCATTAGTAATAATAAATGGTATGTTCATTTTTATAGCTATATTCTTTAATATATTAAAATAATCACCATCAGTTTTTATATCTTTATTATCTGTTTCTAACTTTATATTATGGTACTGTAGTTCTATATATAAATCATCTTTGAATATGTTATATAGCTTATTCAAAACTTTCATAGCGGTATCTATATCATTATCTTTTAAGATATAGTTAGATAATATACCATTTTGACATCCAGTAGTTATAATAAGACCTTCGTGGTATTTTTCTAATATATTCCAATCCAACCTAGGTTTATAATAAAAGCCATTTCTATTAGCTTCACTTACTATTTTATATAAGTTAGAAAGTCCTTGATTGTTTTTTGCTATTAAAACTATATGTTTATTAGTTTTATCTTTTATATTCATATCATCAACAAAATAAGCTTCCATACCTATTAATGGCTTAATACCAGATTCTTTAGCATAATAATAGAAGTTTATTATTTGATTGATGTTGCCATGGTCTGTTAATGCTATTGCTTTTTGCCCATTTGTTTTTGCTTTATCTACTATATCTTCTATTTTATTTAATCCATCCATAACCGAACCAATAGAATGTACGTGAAGATGGACAAAATCTCTCATGATAATCCCTCCATTATTCGATAAAAATATGCCTTTTAGTGATAAGACCTCCCGGTAGCTCTATGGGATGTATAGGATGTACTTGATCTACAACATTTTTATTTATTTTTTTAATATACGATACGCGCACCTACATTCTTTTATTTAGCATAAATAATTTTACATCTTCCCATATCCTTAAATATGGATAAAGATTAAGATTAGTTATATTGGTGTTTTTAGGATAAGTTATAACTCTATCACCGTTATGTGTTATAACTGGCGGGCAATAGTCTAACAATGAACTATCCCAAAACTTATTATATAAAGAATGTTGCGACAATGTATAGATAAACTTTTCCTTTATATTATGTTTTTTATTATACTAGTTTATTAAACTATCTTCAAAAATAAGATACATTTGATAGCCAGAAACATGTTTACCGATTAAACCAGATTGGTAATATAACAAGATCCTATTATTTAATACGCGGTCATCTGGACCATATTGTTTAATCATGGGGACATAATAGAAATAAGCATATTTAGACATGTATCGATATATATTTACAATCTTTTTCATTGTTTTGTTATAAGCATAATCTTTTTTGATGTCTATTTTTATATGTCGCATTTCTTTCTATGCTTTATTAAACATATCTAACATAGAATAACCAACATACTTATTCCTGTGGCTATTAAATCTTTTAGAAAAATACCTATAGTTATGCGACTATATAAACTCCAAATAATCTCCTGGCTCTATTTTATCTATATATTCCCAATAAACCTTATTATACTTTTGTTTTCTAACCATCTAATCGTATTGTACATCTATGTAAAATCCAGGATCAAAATATACTCTATACATATAGCCTGTATGTGTATCTACTAATTCGTTTAATGGAACAAATATAATGGCACCTTCATCAGTCATAAGTGCCACATTCTAATAAGTACCAAGACTCCATTTATGTGAATATATTTTCCACCCTTTATTATACGGGTACAGCTGTTCTCTTATTATTAATCTCACTCCTTAAATCTATTAAAGTTTTGTATTCTTCTACCGATAGACCATTAAGTTTTGATAGTTTAATATAGAACCCTCTTTTTATTCTTTTATCTTTTATTGTTTCTATAAACTTACATTGTTTAATAAACTCCATATACGCATCATGATATGTTTCTTGTTCAAATATATTTTGAAAATAATTCTCAATGAAAAAAGTTCTACCGTTAACAGATTGTAAATGTTCCATATCATATTTTTCCAAGTATTCATCTATATCTTTTACATTGTCAGGTAAATAAACATAGTTAATCTTACAAGCTATTTTAGCCATTTCTTTTAATAATCGTAACGCGGCTTGTTTGCCTGGTTCATCATTATCGAACAATACATTTATTTCATATTCTTTAGAATAATCTTTTATTTTTTGAAGTTGTGCTTTGCTAAAACCGGTACCAAATGTAGCAAAAGCATTGTGTCCTCTTTTATTAATAGCTATAGCATCCATTGGTCCCTCGGATACAAATATCCTCTTATCTTTAGGATCTAATAGGTGTTCTAAATACAATACTTTCCCTTTACAAAAATACTTAGTATTGGTAGTGTGTATATATTTTACATTATCACCTTGTTTTATACTACGTGCCGTAATACCAACTATTTTTTTGTTCGTATCTATTATCGGGAATATGATCCTATCCTTAAATGGATGCCAATAGCCATATTTAGTTTTTATTAAAATGCCATAATCAACTAATTCATTTTGTTTAAATCCTTTTTTATAAAGGTAATCTATAATGTCATCCTCATGTGAATAGCCTATAATATATTTTTTAATGTCTTGTTGTGTAAGCCCTCTCTGTTCTGTAAAGACTTTAGCTTCATAATTGTCTATTGATTTATGTGCTTTTAGACAATAAGTTTCTATAGCATTCATTTCCCTTTCCCCTCTTTTTATAGCGTAAATGAGATTAAATTAGTTTCAAAAAATTCTATAAAATCTTTCCAAGTAATACGGGCATAAGTTTCATCAACTAATGATTCTATTAATGTATCTTCTATAGAGAATTTCCCATCAATCAAACTATATACAAACCATCCTTCATATTCCATTTTAGATATATTAATATATATCTCTCCATGAATTTCTGCGGATGATTTGATTATAGTTAGCTCTTCTATTCTAATGTCTACTTCCTCTATACCAGTATCATAAGACTGTAGGAAGTTGTTGAACTCTTCTGCGATTTTCACCTTTCTGCCCTCCTTTTTTATATCTACATCTATATTATATCATATTTCTCTATGTTTTTCAAATTTTAGTTAAAAGATTTGTATCATAGTTAGTGGTGAACTTTTTTTGACATTTACAGTAATATATGATATAATATAAGTAGATCAATGCTGCCAAACATGGGGAGGGGATTATATGGATAGTGATACTTTTAATTACATACAAAGGTTTATAAAGAAAAATACAACAATCCAAGATTTAAGTTTAGGAAAAAATTCTTTTTCAAGTTTTCTGTATTTCAATCATCAATCTATTATAGCACATCTTAATCAGTTTTCTTCAATATATTTTTTATTTAAGGATAAATCTTTTATAGTAGATGATTTTATAATAAAAACAGATAATTTTTTGTCATTAAATAACATTGAAGGTGTGAAAAAAATAAATGATAATGAGGTAATGTTTATAGATTATGAAGGTAAGACATATAATGTTGACATTATAAAAAATTTTGATTTAGCAGCTAATGATCCAAGAAGGCAATTCGATAATCCAAATGATTTTTGTAATTATGTTTATAAAAAAGCTATTGCTTCTAAAAAATGGCAAAAAACAGATATAGAGTATAAGTTTTATAAGCTTTATAAGAAATACTTTGTTTCGATGACAACTTATGAAGAAAAAGATAGTTATTTATTTGCTATCATGCTCACCGATGTTAAAATCCTACATGTTATGGTTAAGGGTGTTCATGATCAGTTTTGATGTTTAAGGAGGAAAAATATGCTTCCCAAAATAGGGTTAACCAACCAGTTTGGTAATATATTTTATATAAAATAGGATTTGTTCAGGAAAGAATAGTTAGAAAATAGAGGAATACAGTTATATACCTTACAGAATAAACAAAATAGTTTAATATATCCTTTTGTTATTTCTTATAATTTGCGGCAATAGAAAGAAACCAATTACAGCTCATTTGAAGAATAGTTTATTCGCGGTAAATATATTAACAGCCTAACTGTAGCAGATTTAGATTATAACTCTAAAACATATAGGTTATTATTAGCGATATTATAGCCATAGTCAAGAATTCCTTAGCCGAATAAATATAGTTATGTAAACTATAACAACAGACAGGAATAGCTTTTCAACTTAGTTAAACAGTTATCCAACTTATTTAATGGTAAAGAAGCAGACAACATATTCCTTTATTTATTTAAGACTAAAAATTATCCTGATAAAGATTATCAATAGGAAGAGCTAATACAAAATAATGTTATATTCAGTAAGCCTGATGGTAACGTAGTTGATTAGTAGATAGAAGAACTATATGGTGATAGTAAATCTAATTATATTACATATGAAGAATATATTAGGGATTTTAGTTAGCAGTTATTATAGGCAGTTTCATCGCTAAGGGGTTTTCCTATAACAGATGTAATAAATGATATGATTATTTAGTTCGGGCAATATGTTTCCGGGATATTAAGCAGTATATCTAGGGGAATATCTGGTTTCCAAAGTATAGTTAATATAGCTAATCCTATTTTAACTTAGATTGAAAATGAAAGAGATTCTATATTAAAAAAACAATCTGGTGAGTATGTATATACCAATAGATATGGTGTAAATATATAGCCTTCTGTAGACTAGTATAAAATGTTAAGTGAAAATGAGCAAATGTCGATATAGGCTTCAGTTTTTATTCTAAAAAGGATAGATATGCATCCATCTAACGATGGGTGGTTCGGCTGGTGGAAACTATTTGAAGGATTATTATCTTTTATAAATAAGTTTACAGAATAGATAGCCTTAGGGTTTAAATCTGTTTATATATAGGATGACCTTAGCCAAAATCTATTTAGCAAAGATTTAGGTGGAGCGGCAAGAATAATTGATAATAAGAACTATAAAACGTTTGAACATACTTATTAGGGGAATAGACTGATATAGTTTGATTTTATACAGATTAATATAGAGTTTATAAAAAACTTCTTGCCGGGTGATATAAGCATTTAGAATAATCTTTTTCTTATTAAACCATAGCATGGATTTGAAAAGATACTATCTTTATCAAATAATGATATCATATCTTTTAATAATTTTGAGAATAATTTTATTAGTGGTGAGAACAAATAGTTTAGTTTATTACATTATAATAAGCGAAATGGTACAGCATAGTCGAGTATTTTATTTTTAATAGATAAGGTATGGGATAGTTATAATGCTGAAGGATAGAAAATGATATATTCTTCTATATTTATTTCATTTTTAAAAAAATAGTTAAAATAGATAGTTGTAAAATCTAGTAAACAAGATTAGCGAGGTAAAATAAGTTTAAGTTTGGAAGCTGATAAGGTATATATAAACGCTATAGAAATTAAAAAAGCCGATAGAGAAACATATTTATTTAAATATAACATTTTTTATCAGGGGGATATTTTATAGGATGAAGTTATAGGTATTCCTGATGAAGATATAAACATATTTTCCAATGATGTTCTAATCGCGAGATTAAATATATCTAAAGATTTTTTTGATAATATAGAGGTTGGATCCATTTATTATATAAATCCTGATGATGTTATCGACGATAAATAGGAGACAATAAATGATTAGCAATCACAAAGACTAGTAGAGTTTATAAATCGGCTAAATATAACATTACAAACTTATCCGGAACAATAGGGTATATAGAATGAGATGATGTCATAGATTTTTCAATAGCTTATAGAGCATGTTGTATATTTTGAAGATAATATATATGATAGTTTAATAAATCTTAATAATATGATTCATGAAGAAGGGCAAAAGGAAGATGATTTACAAAAAATAATCTATCAACTTATAGATATGTTATATAGACTTTTTACAGAAGATTTAGGGTTTATATAGCAAGTATAGGATATTTTAGATTATAGTCAAAATCAGTATCCTATTTTATATAATATATTTAAAGATGTTATTAGTTCACAATCATAGGAAGTTATATTAGACGAAACAGTTTATGTTAAGCCGAATATATCTATAGAAAACAATTCTTATTTAAAACGATTATTACAAAAAGCAGAATAGCAGTTAAAAAATAATCTTGAAAAAGACTATTTATATACTATCACATTTTCCTTTTCTAGTAACAATATGGAAGAAGTGATAGATTTGACTAAAACAGTCCAGTATTAGGATGATAATGGGCTTAGTATGATTTTAAACTTAATAAATAGTAAATATACGGCAAATTCTTTAGTATAGTAGTTAAACACTGATGAAACAATGCGTATAAAAATATAGAAAAAATCAAAAACTGTGATGGGACTTTCAAATATAAGTCCTTTAGTTATATATGCCTAGTTTTATTCATTTATTATCATGTATGAAGAATAGCTATCATACAACAGAAATTTATGGGAATAGTTTTTAGATGTTTTGTTTAGTTAGCTTCATGATATAGTATTTTTATTTAAATACCTTTGGTTTGGGAAAATGACAAATGACGATAATGAAATAGAAAAAATGAATAATGAGCTTGCTAAAGAAAATGATACTTATACTAGAATAAAAATAATATAGAGTTATATGGAAAACAGTATTAAAAGGAAAAAAGCAGAAGATAGAGAATATACTAAAGATGAGCTATTAGAAGTTAAATCTGTTTTTAAGAAGTTTAGATTGGACAATCAAATAACATTTACTATTGGCTATTGGATGTCTACTATTTTCCAATATATGGACATATTTAAAAGTATATCTGATCTTATTTCAACTTCTTCATTTTCCAACATTTTGTCATAGTTTTAGTTTGACAAAGGAAATCCTTTTTACGTACCAGCCAAAATGATTTTAACTAGCGGATATGAAGCCACACCTATTTTACGAGAGAGGGAGACAGGCGAGCCTGAGCATGAAGATACTACCATACCATAGAAGTTTGATGTATACATCGAAAAAGGCAGGCTAATAGTATCAAGTCAACAAGATTTATCTATCTATGATGGTATAACTATAACATTAATAGACGATAATACTGGTGAATAGGTATTTTATTATCCCATATTACATCAGGAGTATATCACGATAGATATATATAAAAATATATTTTATGACAATAATATAAATGACGGGAATCCATATTATGATAGGACATATACATTTATTATGGAAAGACTTGAAAGTTTTGAAAATTATATTGAGGTATAGGATGAAGACAGATTAATACTTAAGATTAAGTTTATGGAGCCAATACATCATGTAGAATAGCCAGATGATACTGACTTATTTTTGATCGATAGGTATTATCCTGGTTATACAGAACTTAGAGGATATGGATTTAAGTATTTAGGCAATATGACTGATTTTTAGGAATTTGTTTATGCTACTGGTGATGCGCTGAATAATCAAGTTGATTCCACTAATTATGGTGATTTTAATGAAGATTGGTTTATCTATAACACATTATCAACAGATAACATTTATAAAGTGAATAGCAATATATATTTAGATTTTAATGCTATATATGGCTATAATGGATAGCAAGATGATATATTATTTGGTAAAAAAAGTATAAAAGATGGTAATATATGGAATGCCTAGACAGATGTATTTACTAAAGCACAAAAAGGATTAGTATACAGAATAAGACCTACTGAGAAGATAAATATACATTTAGATAGTTATTATTATACAGACACAAATTTGGTATTGTCTTATTCCATTAGTAAGGATTTCCAAAATACAAGCTTTTATGGCAATACTGACACTACACATATACGAGAAGAAGTTAGAAATGTTATAGAACGCATAAACAGTTCTTATCTACAACTTTAGGGTTATGAATCTATTTCTATAACGGACAATGGAGATTATATTAATGTAAAAGTAGAAATTAATAAATAGACTGTTTCTGGTGGATAGAATAAATAGATAAAAGTTTTAACGCCGAATATATTATATTGGAGAGATAGCAATGCGTACGTAGTTAATATATTAAAAATTCCAAGCGATATACATTGGCATGAAAGTATTTTTGGTTTATTAAACTGGACAGCTATATAGGGATAGGAATATTATGAGATAACTTTATTTAGAGACGAAGAACAGATTGCCTTATTTAGGTAGACAGGAAACAGAATAGATGTGTCTACTTATATAGATAGTCCTGGCAGTTATTATGTTTCTATTAAATAGAAATCAAATACTAACATAGATAGTGATACTTATACAATGGATCCATCAAGGTATTTGGTTGTAGAAAAGTTGAACTCACCGCAAAATGCCAGACCATAGATTATTGAATATATCGAACCGGAAACTGGAGCACATATTGTAGAAGATGATATATCTAAGATAACATGGGATTAGGTATCATCTGGTGATTTTATTGTTAATACTTATAGATTTTATTAGACAAAACATAATGAGTCATATGAGCCAGGTCCTATTTATTCTGTCAACGTTTATGGAACAGAGATACCTTATGAGCAGATAAAAGTATTATTTAGGGGAGATGGTATTTATTCATTTGATGTACAATAGCTAAGTAATGATAAAAAATATAAAGATAGCGATAAAACTAAAGTATTAAGTAATAAGGGTATACAGCAAACCTTTTATTTCCGTTTCACGGAAGACTGAAGTCTATGAAATCAGGTCGATCTACACCGCAACATGTATCACCAGATCGTCTAGCCTAAGTTCTTCGAGGACTACGTTATCTTAGTCATGACACCTACGGATGCCCCGCAAGTCTGTAGCCCTGTCGTCAAGCATTAAACAGCTCAAACGGTGTTAAGGGCAGTGTGTTTGACGTAAAAAGCTAAGATAACATTGGCGATGCGGCTTGGCGCTTGCCAAGATTACTACCCATAAGGGTAAGGGGTGAAAACCAGCATGGTATTTGTATTAGATAAACATAACAAACCTTTGAATCCATGCCATCCAGCTAAAGCAAGAATTTTGCTTAGAGATGGCAAAGCAACAGTTGTTAAGAAGTATCCGTTCACGATTAAGTTAAAGTATGATGTTTGGGAAACAAAAGTCAAAAATAGTTATAGGATCAAGATTGATTATGGTTCAAAACATACAGGTGTCGCTATTTTGAAAAATGATAAAGAAGTTATTTTTCTCGGGCAGTTAAATCATAGAACTAACATTAAAAAGGCTATGGATGATAGAAGATAGCATAGAAACTTTAGAAGGAGTAAGCTAAGATATAGAAAGCCAAGATTTTTGAACAGAGCAGCGTTAAGGGAGAAAGGCAAATTACCGCCAAGTCTTCAAAGCAGAGTTGATAACATTTATTCGATAGTTAAAAAGTTTATGAAGATTTGTCCATTAACGCATATTTCTTATGAGAATGTTAAGTTTGATACGCAAAAGATGGTTGATTAGAACATTTCTAGTAAAGAGTATCAACAAGGAACTTTATTTGGATATGAAGTTAGGGAGTATTTACTTGAAAAATTTGATAGAACTTGTGTATATTGTGGTGCTAAAAATGTACCGTTAGAGATTGAACATGTGATACCAAAATCAAGGGGTGGTACTAATAGAATAGACAACCTTGTGATTTAGTGTCATGATTGTAATCAAAAGAAAGGTAATAAAACTGCCGAAGAATTTGGACATCCAGAAGTTCAAAAGCTTATTAGAAAGAACTTGAAAGATTCAGCAATTGTTAATGCTACAAGATGGAAAGTGTATGAAAAACTTGTTTCTACTGGATTACCAGTTGAATGTGGCTCTGGTGCGTTAACTAAAATGAATAGAACTAAAATGGGCTTGAGAAAAGAACATTACTTAGACGCATGTTGTATTGGTTTTTCAACACCAGATAGATTAATTTTTAGGACTTCTAATGTTTTACATATTACGGCAGCAGGAAGAGGTAATAGGAAACTTTTACTCTTGAACAAATATGGATTTCCAAGAGGGCAAATTTCAAGACAAAAGTTTTATTTCGGTTTTAGAACTGGCGATATAGTAAAAGCTGTTATCCCTAGGGGGAAATATAAAGGTACTTGGATTGGGAGTGTTATGTGTAGAAAACGTGGAGATTTTGACGTAAAATTGTTTGAAAAAGTTATTTATGGAGCAAAATATAAAAATTGTCAAATTATTCAAAAATTTGATGGATATAAATATATGTTAAAAAGAATAGAAATCTAATCACTACATAGTTATTTATTTATTAACATAAATGAAATACATTTGTAATAAGAATATGATATAATATATATAGAAAACATTTTAAGCCAGCATAGCTCAAAATAGGTAGAGCGGCTGTCTTGTAAACAGCGGGTTGGGGGTTCGATTCCCTCTGCTGGCTCCATTAATTGGTAGGTAAAACTTGACATTTTTACATAAACATGATATAATAATAATAGGTTAATAGTGATTTAGATAACTATGTATATTAATTTTTAGATAAAATGATTGACTTACTTTTCTATCTAAATGTGATATAATATAAATAGATTATGAAACTGGGTTAATTGTTATTTCACAAATCTCCAATAAGTTAGTTGCTGATAACCAAAGTAGCTGTTTCTTCTTAGGAAATTAAAACCAAACAGCTGGTATCTGTCTAAACTACTCTACCGCAGGAACTGCGGGATGTCAAGCCTTTGGAGATTGCGTAAGACTTCGCAAACAATGGAAGCAGCGGTCTATGAATTAGGAAGCCAAACCCTTTAGGGTTTGTGTAGTTCACCCAAAATTGAATAGCTAAAAAAAAGGAGTGATGTTAATGGATAATTTCAAAGATACAGTTGATAAACTTTATGAAGAGATAAATGCTCCTGATAAAGTAGATTATGATAAAATTTAGCTTATAGTTTTAGGTGAAAGTGAAGGAGCATCTATTCACGATAAGGTGTTAGTTGCGATAACAGCTATTAATAGGGAGAAATCCAAACACTTAGGTTTCAGGCCATTAGAAGTGGATTTTCACGGATACATTAGAGATATAAGGATCGATAATCAAAAAACCAGACAATAGTTTGAAGATAGTGTTGTAGCAGTTTTTATAGCAAGAAAAATGTTAAAAAAGTATCCTGAGTTATCAAATATATATTTCTTTAATAATCATGGAGGTATGCCATCTAGTTTTTATGAGCTTGAACTTGTTGATATAGACAGAAATTTAGTATCACATTATTTTTTCCGCATAAAAAGCTAAAGACAATAAGGGATGATGTTATGTTAGATAAGGGAGAAACGATAAAGTATATAGTGGAAAAGATTAAAAAAGATGCTGAAATAAATTATTCAGGTATTTATGATATATTACTAAAATTTTCTTTAAAAAGCTATATAGAGGATATAACTGGACAAAGTTTTAAAGCGGTAGGGAATAAATATAGAACGAATTGTCCTTTTAAAGAGCATGAAGACATTAATGCTAGTTTTTTTGTTTATGATAATGGTGTAGATAAACCAGAGACTTTTTATTGTTTTGGATGTTCAACTTCTACTGGTGGTAATGCTGTTAATTTCATTCAAAGTTTTTATAATATATCGAAAAAAGAAGCTATAGAGTTTTTGAAAAGTATATGTCATAAATATGTTTAGTAAATACATTCATTAAAAAATATATAGGGGGGTTAAAACGTGTTGAATCTGTACAGAGAAGTCGGTCAATCTATCGATTTTTATAAAAAGCCGGAACTAATAAAGTTTCTTAGAATGACAGTAGATGGTCTTAATAATCAGTTTGTTATTGTATCTACAGAGAACTTAGAAACAGGAGAAAAATAGACTTATAACATTAAGAAGGGAGGATCTGTTAAGCTTCATGAAAGTATCCATGTAACAGTTAAATAGTTGTTAAAAAGTACTGTAATCTTTGATTTTATAGTAGATGACGACATCAAAGTCTTAAGAAGTGAACTAAAACTTTTTAGATGATTTTTTAATAAAACAGTTTGACTTTTTATAATTTCTGTGCTATAATATAAATGTAGAAGAAATTTTAATATAAGGGAGGGTTATATTATGGGTAAAGAGAACCAAGAGGTTATAAATGATAATCAACAGGTTGATAGAGAAAAACGTTTGGTAGAAAATGTAGTAAATAATAGTGATGAAGAAAAAGTATCTACAAATGAAGAAGCGCTTATTGACGATGTTGAACAACCGGAAGAAGAAATTGATGAGTTAAGCAGATATAAGGAATTACGCAGCATGTACAAATCTTTTCTTGGCGATACAGATTTTTATATAGATAGAACTGTATCATATGATTTAATAGAAGAAAATAGAGAAAAGTATTTAATAGACATTGACGGTAAAGATTTCGTTGTATTTAAAGGGTTATTAGATATAGCACATACATTTGGATTAAAGTCTATTGAAACTAAAATAATAAAACTGGATGCTAAAGAAAAGCAATGTATCGTAGAAGCTATAGTAGAATACCAAGACGGAACTACATTTACTGGTCATGGGCATGCTGATCCTAGTAATCTAGACCCCAAACTAGTCCCAAGTTATATAGCGATGGCGGAAACAAGGGCGATAGCAAGAGCGTTAAGATTTGGAAATAACGTTGGTCTTACTTCGTCGGATGAACTACCTGAAAAATCTGCTGCTTCTTTAATGGGTGACAATGCTTCTACGTTTACTAAAGTTAGCAATAGTACTGCTAACAAGATTTTATCTTATTTAGATAATGATGAAAAATATGAGAAAATTATACAAGTAATACAAAAACAATTTGGAGTTAATTCTATTTTAGAGTTAAGCGAGAAAGAAGCTGAAACGATTTTAAAGTTTTTAGAAAATACAAAAACATCACAAAGAAAATAATACTTTTAAAATGGAGGGGTATAAATGTTAAAATCTAATAACATGGGTATTTTGGCTGGTTCTGTTTACAATGTATACGATAGGGGTAATCTGGTTTCTTTTACTTTAGGAGTAAGGGAATATGACTACAAGAAAAAAGAGAGTGTAATGGTATTTTATCCTGTTGTAGCGATATATGATAATCTTAAAAATTTATTAGTTAAACTAGATAAAGGTACTAATATTGTTGTAGCATATTCATTATTTATAAGTAATAGTGCTGATACTAAATATCCACAAGTAGGGATACGAGCTGAAGATATAACATTAATGTCATATAGACAATCTTCAGGTAATAGTCCAAAAAATGTAGAAAAGGAAAATGAAGAAACAAAAGATACTTTCCATGATGACGATTTAGGAAGAGATATAAATATAGATGATTTAGATGAAGATTTAAGAGAATACTTCGCAAAATAACCGGTTTGCTAAAATTTGTTTTATATGGTTTTGATTAGTACAAGAGGGGGGCTTCCCATGCAGTATAAAGCTTTAATGTTATTTTAGTCTAATATAATGCCGCAAACACCATTTATTGTTAATACTTATACCATGAATTTTGTAGGTGGGAATTTTGTTGACGAAACATACGAAATAGAGAACATCTTAAATATATCAAATAATCGTGTTATAGTCCCTGATAAAAAACCCGAGTTGGATATCATTGATATAGCTATACCGTATAAACTATATCGTGTAGATTTTTATGATATGGGTCCAAGTAATTCTAATTTTTATATCAGGATAAGACCATACAGATAGGAATTTGATGTTAAAGAAACGCAGTTTTTTGCCGCAAAGATGGATGATGGTGTTATAAGGGTAGAAGACTTCAATGAATATGAAAATGATGTTAAAGAAATATCCATTAGTTTAGTTTATCAAGCTGAAAGATTTGTGTTACAAATACTATTTAATGATGTATTTATTAAACAATATGAGTTTAATGCTTATACAATACAAGAATTTTATGATGGTGTTAAAGCTGCCTTTAGAGAGATAAACTATTATGTAGATATAGAGACTAATTTTGAGTATAATGGTTTGACCTCATATTTACAAACAGTTTAGGGAAGCGGTATACAAAGAGTAGCGAGGTATGAAAAGGTAAAGTTTTACGAAGGGAAATTAGAACTTTAGTCTTAGGACCATGATTTTGTCCCTTGCCCAATTTTATATGATATACAGGGATTGTATATTAAAAACAGAGATTAGTTAAGTGAAAGGGATATCGAGAGAATAGAAAATTATTATCAGTATTTTGATTTTCAAGACACAGAAAAATATGGTACATTTTAGTCTAAGTTTTCTATATATAACTTTGGACAATATAATGGATTTCTAGTTAAAGAAGGGTTATAGCTTTAGCATCAATATATAAGAGAAATAATGAAGTATGGTTATTAGAAAGTTTTTGCGGAAGAAAAGCCGGATATATATGGATTATAGTTTAGCAAACTATCTTTCCCAGATTTATTCTTATTAAAACAAGATTATGAGTTATCTACATTTAGATTCTTATTAACTGTCTATAATAAGATAATCAAAGATTAGATATAGGATGTTTTTTAGGATAAGTTATTGGGGAAAAGAAATATAGATAGGGATATTAAACTAACGCAAGAAGAAATAGATAGGATACCATATTTAACAAAAGCAGATGTTACATCTTATACATATGATAGAAGAAGTGGTACAGTCAAAATAGCATTAAAAATAGATACTATATTCTAGAAACATTATATTATAGAAATTGAAGTTGTTGTACAATAATAGTGATCTATCGCTGAGCAAAAGGTTTAACAGCTTTTTATCAATAAGATTTATAGTGAAGGAGGGGTTGTGATTGGATCTTAAAGAGCGGAATGAACTTATAGAGAAAATGGCACAAGACATCGAAAACATCAACAACTATCTTAATGGATTATCTATTTATTTCCAAAGGCAAGAGAATGGGAACATTATTACTGATATAAAGGTTCAAGCTATTATCGAAGCTTTAATATCACAGGGTATAGTTGATAAAGATGTATTAGATGGTATTTATAAGAGGATTATACGAG
>Ga0208823_1001097_pt1 | contig 21689 bp, 15 predicted proteins | sample AD_UKC075_MetaG_FD_184440 | JGI IMG/M metagenome (GOLD analysis project Ga0208823, IMG submission 184440) | Active sludge microbial communities of municipal wastewater-treating anaerobic digesters from USA - AD_UKC075_MetaG (SPAdes) (version 2) | ecosystem: Engineered > Bioreactor > Anaerobic >... | reverse complement strand
CAACTATTGTATACAAAACAATATCGGTAACATCGTAGTTGGCTATAACCTCGATTGGAAGCGCAACATTAACATTGGTAGCTGCAACAATCAAAACTTTGCACAGATTCCTCATGGCAATTTGCGACTTAAAATCAAATCACTCTGCGAGCGCTATGGCATCAACTACGTGGAACAGGAAGAAAGCTACACTTCACAAGCAGATTTCTTTGCAAATGATACCCTTCCTGTTTACAACGCAGATAATCCACAAGAATACAACTTTAGTGGCAAGCGCATATCTAGGGGTCAATACAGAACTTATCAAGGTACAATTATAAACGCTGATTGCAACGGTGCACTGAACATACTTCGCAAAAGTAACCTGGTGGACTTAAGAGTCCTACAGGCTAGAGGCTGCTTAAACCAGCCTGAGAGAATAAGGGTCGTTTGACCAAACTTCTTTCGAAATCCCCTACCTCTATAGGTGGTGGGATGGTTTAACAAATATGACATACTCATATCTTTCAAAAATGGCCGAAAACAAGTTGAACCAGTCTGTATAAAAGGCTTTCAAAAAGGTAAAGCTCAATTCTCTTAGCAGTGTCTCTTCTTTCATCACTTCGACGTAGTAATAGAACGCACCTAAGCCTTCAAATGCCCTTTTTATCAACGTTGTCTTTCCTATCCTTCTGCGACCGTAAATTACAATGAGTCTTTTACCCTTCTGTAGCCTTAGCTTATCGAAGAATTGTAATTCGTTGCTGCGATTGTAAAATTTCATATCAATCACCTCTTTATTCTTTCAAATATTATACTCGCCAGTATTATACTTGTCAGTATAATTATACTACATGAAACACTTATGAGTCAAATTTGTGAAAGGTTGAGTAAGTTTCTCAAAAGTGTTGGTCTGGGTATTGAATGTGTGATAAAATTGAGATGTAAAGAAATGATTATATGTGCGATGGAGGGTTGAGTGATGATAAAGAATATTGTATTTGATCTAGGACGTGTTTTAGTCAAGTGGTATCCTTGCGAATATGCGGCAGAGATGTTCGGTGAAAAGGTTGCAGAGGAGATCTGTGCCAAGGTGTACAATTCGCCGGATTGGACAGAAATAGATAGAGGAACAATCAAGGAAGCGGAATTCTGGGAGAGGAAGAAGAAAGAATTACCACATCTGGAGAAGGAACTTGAACATCTGTCACACAAGTCGCTAGATTTTCTTGAGTCAATAGAGGAAAATACAGCGTTGATATTGCCTTTGAAAAATGCAGGTTACAACTTGTACGTCTTATCCAATTTCAACGGAGATAATTTCGATGCAATATACAAGAAATACGAGTTTTTCAGGTATTTTGATGGACTCATCGTGTCGAGTTGGTATCAAATGGTGAAACCGGAAAGGGAGATATTCATGTTGTTAATTAATAAGTTCAACCTAAAACCTGCAGAATCGTTATATATAGATGATAATATAAACAATGTGAAAGTAGCTGAGGAATTTGGTTTTCTGACGATTCATTTAGCGAATTACACGAAATTACGTGAAAAACTTGAAGAATTTGGTATAATAGTTTGAATAATCTGAACGGAATTGCTAGGAAGATAGTCATAACACTATAAAGTCTGTACAGTAACGATATTTCTTTCCCCATTTTATCAACATCTAAACTGTTTCCCCGTGAAGGTGATGAAGATGGATAACACTAACAAGACCAGTCCTCAAGATGTTGAAAAGAACTATATACATCTTATAAAGAGCTGTTTTTATGACATACTTATGGATGCTTTTGAAAATGGTGAAGATGAATCATATCTTCTCAGAAGTGCCATAAACACCGTTTGCAATTTAATGCAAGCAGATGCATGGAGTTTTCTCTTAACACCAGAGAATAGTCCATGGACATTCTATCTGTGGCATCCTGTATATGACAAAGTAGATTTGGTAAGTGTTGCTAGTGAAATTTATGAAAAGCGTTCAGAGAATATTACATCTTTGATCAGTGGCAGAAGAATATCCTACCTTATGTATCCTGAGAGACGGAGCGATTGGGCTGAACCAATTCTTGGAACAAAAGTTTGGGTAGGGATAAAGATAACATACAATGAAAAAGTGGTTTCTGTAATTAATATCGATTATTTTGAACGCAAGAAATTCCTGAAAAAATATCTGCGAATAGCTCAGATCGCCGGTAGTGAACTCGAAAGACTGTTGAGGTACTTTACAGGCATCACCAAAATAGTTGCTGAAGGCACGTTCGATGCATTGACAGGCCTTTATTCACGCGCAAAATGGGAAAAGGATAAAGAAGAGCTCTTCAATGCTGGTGGAGCTATAGTGTTTATTGATCTCGACGACTTTAAGGAAGTCAATGATAATTTCGGACACGTGATTGGCGATGAAACCTTGAGGATCATAGGGAAGAGATTGAATAACTGCGTCAAGCAGAACATGGATAAGGTCTATAGATATGGCGGTGATGAGTTCATCGTTTATTTGAAGAGATGTGAGGACTGTGCATTGGTTATCGAGCGATTGAAAAAGGCAATAGAAAATCCGATAACTCTAGATGGTCTTCCTATAAGGGTCACTATGAGCTATGGAGTGGTAAAACTGCATGATTTCCAGAATATCGATGAGGCATTTAGATCTGTTGATTTCATGATGTACGAGAGCAAGAAGAAAAAAAGGAATGAGAATCTTTGAACGCAGATGTCAGCCTCTTGTGGGGCTGATTTTATTTAGTTATTTAGAATGTATCAGAAATCTCTAAGAAAGTGGAGGATTGTCCTATGCATATGGAAGTTTTGTATATAGGGGGAAGTATAAGGATACCGAGGGTCATGGAACAGGCATATTCAACGGCTTGCCTTTTGGAAGAAGGCTCTCACAAGATATTAATCGATCCAGGTACCTTCATCTCTTTCGATATGCTTGAAGAAGCTTTAACAAAAAGAGGAATTGCACTCGAAGATATAACGGACATTTTGCTCACTCATATACATCTGGACCATGCATACGCTACAACACTCTTTCCAAATGCCACGATTTACATTCACCCACTTTACAAAGATAAGCCATATGAGAAGTTCGGATTAATCAAGAGTAGATTGTACAAAGAGATTATGAACTCTTGGAAAGAAGTTGTGCCTATAGAAGCTGGTATGGAACTCTTTGGAAGAGTGAAGGTCTTCCACACACCATGGCATGCAAGGGAACACTGTTCGTTCGTTATAGACACGGATAATATGGGGAAAGTACTTTACACTGGTGATATAGTGATGAATAAGGTCGAATTCTATGATATAATAAGATGGTTGAGAAAAGATGATTGTGCGAGATTTATCAATAAAATCATCAAAAATTGCGACTACGTGGTGTTTACGCACGATGAATACGTGAAAACTTCGGATTACATCAGGAGGTGAGAGACATGAGAGTTGCAATGGTATCTTACGAGGTCTACCCGTTTGCAAAAGTCGGTGGACTAGCAGATGTTGTTGGCGCATTGCCAAAGTATCTCGAAAGGCAAGGTGTTGAGGTCGATGTTTACATGCCATTTCATAAAACTGTCGAAGAAAATGCGAAGAAGCTTGATTGTTCAATAGAGAAGGTTTCTGAAGGTATAGAACTACCATATGTTAGGACGGAGGAAAAATTCGATATCTACAGAACGACGTTGCCAGGAACTAGGGATGTTAATGTTTTTCTCATTGCGAATCAATACTATTTTAGTGCAGATGATGTGTATGCTGGACCCGATTTAGCAGAACAGGCTATCTTTTTCTCAAATGGTGTACTTGAAACGATTAGGAAATTGGATGTAAGTTACGATGTCATTCATGTGAATGATTGGCAAACTGCACTCATTCCTGTATATCTGAAGTCGCTCTACAAAGACTGTTCCACCTTTCTAAAGACTTCTACGGTTTTGACGATTCATAACCTAGGCTATCAAGGATTGTACGGGCCAGAATATCTGAAATTCTCAGGTTTGCCAGAACATCTATTTAACATCGATGGATTGGAATTTTATGGGAAGATGAACTTCCTTAAAGGTGGTATCATCTTTTCGGATGTTATAAGCACAGTTAGTCCAACATATGCGAGGGAGATCCAAACAAAGGAATATGGTGAAAAACTTGACGGTGTACTGAGGGTTAGGGGTAGTGACCTGTATGGCATACTGAACGGTATCGATTACGATGAATACAATCCAATGACGGACAAGAGAATTTTCGTCAATTACAATTTGAGCTCTATCGAGAGGAAGAAAGAGAATAAGAGGATGCTTCAAAACGAGCTAGGATTACCACAGCGAGATATCCCTATGATAGGTATGATAAGCAGGCTCGTTGTCCAAAAAGGGCTTGATATATTGGCTGAGATCATGGACTATGTGTCGCTTTTCGATTTGCAATTTGTGCTTCTTGGTACTGGCGATGCGGAGTACGAGGAGATGTTCAGAAAGCTTGGTGCGAAGTATCCTGAGAAGTATTCGATAAATACGAGATTTGACATAGTACTTGCACAGAAGATATATGCAGGAGCTGATATGTTTCTCATGCCTTCTAGGTACGAACCTTGCGGCCTTGGACAAATGTACAGTCTCAGATATGGCACAATCCCTGTAGTCAGATATACTGGTGGATTGGCTGATACAGTTAAGGAGTACAATCCAGAAACAAAAGAGGGGAATGGTTTCGGGTTTGAAGGCTTTGATTCAGCACATTTGTTGAAAGCTATTGCAAAGGCACTTTATTATTATAATGAAGAGGAGCATTGGAATAATATCATAAAGAATGCCATGACAACAGATTTGACCTGGGATAGCTCTGCAAAGGAGTATGTTAGACTTTACCAGAAAGCCCGATCAAAAGTTCAATAATCTGAGGAGGAATACCTATGCCAGAATATAGAAAAGATCCTGTCGTAAAGAGATGGGTAATCATTTCAACGGAAAGGTCGAAAAGGCCTCACGATTTTCAAGTACAGCCTGAAGAGGTCAAGCCAGGTTTTTGCCCATTTGACTATGGAAATGAACATACGACACCTCCTGAAATACTTGCATTTAGACCAGCAGACACGCAACCCAATACACCAGGTTGGTGGGTAAGAGTGGTCTCAAATAAATTTCCTGCTGTTGACCCTGAAGTGCTTATTGACAGATATGGACATGGTATGTACGATGCAATGACAGGTTTTGGATATCACGAAGTAGTCGTTGAAACTCCTGATCACAATTCAACATTCGCACTGTATGATTATAAACAAGTTCAAGAAGTAATCTGGGCATATGTGACAAGATTCAGGGTACTGGCACAAGATGAACGAGTAAAGTACATCCTCATATTTAGAAATCATGGTAAAGAAGGCGGTGCATCGCTAAGTCACCCACATAGTCAGATCATAGCTACACCAGTTGTACCGATTACAGTACAAGAAGAGCTAGAAGGCGCAAAGGATTACTATTCATACAAGGAGCGCTGTGTGTTTTGCGATATGATCAATCAGGAGAAGATCGAAGCACGTAGAGTAATCGAGGAAAATGAGCATTTCATCGCTTTCGAGCCTTACGCAGCAAGATTTCCTTTTGAGACTTGGGTGCTCCCAAAAAGGCATTCACATGATTTCGGTACTATCACGGAAGATGAGGTTAAGTGTTTCTCCCACATTATGAAAGACATACTCCATAGGATGTATATTGTTTTGAATAACCCACCTTACAATTTTCTGATCCATACGGCACCTGTTTCCGAGGAAGGTAAAGAGTACTATCACTGGCACGTTGAGATAATACCAAGGTTAACGCGAGTTGCTGGTTTCGAATGGGGTTCTGGCTTCTACATCAACCCCGTCCCACCAGAAGACGCGGCCCGTTATCTCGTGGAAAGCTATGAGGAAATTGTAGAGAATCAATAAATGAATACAGAAAACATAGAATAGATAGGAGATGAATATATGGATTTTGATGCATCTGATAATAGCAAGACATCAGTACTTCGAGAGAATGTAAGGCACTTTGTGGCTGTATTGAGTGGCAAAGGAGGGGTTGGCAAGACGACTGTCTCAGTCAACCTTGCTACAGCACTTTCAGAGAGCGGTTACAACGTTGGATTGCTTGATCTGGATATTCACGGACCAGATGTTGTGCGTATGCTTGGCGGAAACGTTATGCCTTCTGTAAATGAAGATGAGAAGATTGTACCTGCACAAGTACTACCAAATTTGAAGGCACTTTCGATCTCCATGCTTGTAGAAGAGGGCAAACCGATCATTTGGAGAGGACCACTGAAGCATTCTGCAATAAAGCAGTTTCTGGAAGATACAGATTGGGGGAAGCTCGATTATTTGCTCTTCGATTTGCCGCCAGGAACGGGTGATGAGGCATTGAGTCTTTTCCAAACGCTTGGTAAGGCGGACGGTGTTATCATCGTCACGACACCCCAAAAAGTGGCGTTAGATGATGTGAGGAGGGCTATATCATTTGTAGGTACGATGAATCAAAGAGTGCTAGGTATAGTGGAGAATATGTCGTACATGAGATGTAAGGATGAGGTTATATATCCGTTTGGAAAAGGTGGAGCGGATATACTTTCTGCTGAATTCGATGTTCCTGTGCTTGCAAGAATACCGATGGATCCAAAAGCTTTGGAACTATTGGATGAAGGCAAGCCTGTAACACTTTATTATCGTGAAAGTGAGATAGAACTGTCGTTCAGGGTACTCGCTGAGAATGTAGTAAGAGAGGTCGAAAAGAAATAATCCAAATAGTCGTCAGATAAGAAACAAAGAAGGTGGATGTATGAGGATTGAACCACCAGTGAATGATCCAAAGCTCAAAAGTTCTGAAGTGAAGAGAAAGAAAGCAGGAAGGAAAGGCGGTATAAAGGGTTCTTCTTCCGCATCTTTTGTGGGTATGTTTGAAGAAGCCGAGGAAGAAGCCATCCGAAAGACTATAGAAGAGATGGTTACTGAGGTAGTGGAGGCAGGAAATGATTTTGTCCGTTCTCCCACACCCGATAATTTGAAAAAGTACAAGGGTTGCATCAAGCAAGTACTCGAGTATATAGAAAAGCATCTTTACAAGCTCACTGGAAAGTACGATTATGATCTTTCTCAACCAAGGCTGCATATAATAGCAGAAGAAATAGACGAAAAGTTAGAAAACATTGCCTCGCTCTTGCTCCAAGCAGAGAGAGATACGCTTGTATTGGCAGAAAAGGTAGGGGAGATCAACGGCATCATATTTGATATTTATCGGTAATTTGTTTTTTGATTTTTAGTCTTGCAAAGATATGAAAGGAGAACGCGCCAATCATGAAAGAATTCATACTCGGTATCGTACAAGGCCTTACAGAGTTTTTCCCGGTTTCGAGCTCAGGACACCTTGCACTCTTTTCAAAATTGATGAACTTGCCTTCCGAGTTGCCGTTTTTCGCATTCTTACATTTGGGCACTTTCTTGGCAGTCTTGATTTTGCTATGGAATGATGTGGTAGGACTCGTCGTTGGACTTTTCAAATGGGACAAAGAGACTGTTAATTTGATTTTGAAGCTTATAATCTCTTCTATACCAGCTGGTCTCATCGGTGTGCTTTTCCAAGACCAAATTAATCAGGCATTCTCTTCTCAGAAACTTGTTGGTATATTCTTCTTGGCAACTGCAGTGTTGCTGTGGGTTTCGGATGGGTTTTCAGGTAGAAAAACGATGGGGCAAATTACGTACGTAGATGCTCTAATTATAGGTTTATTCCAAGCTGTCGCAATACTTCCAGGCGTTTCACGGAGTGGATTGACTCTGATTGGTGCACTGATGATTGGTATGGCAAGGGCAGATGCGTTTAAGTATTCTTTCCTCATGAGCCTACCGGTAGTATTGGCTGCTGGAGTGTTTGAACTTAAGGGCGTTGCGTTTACAGCCGGTGCATTTGCAGGGTTCGGAGGCGCATTGATCGCAGGATTGGCTTCGCTTGCATTGATGAGATATTTGACTGTTTCATCACATCTGAAGTATTTCTCGATATATTTGTTGATACCGGCGATTTTGAGCTTTTTTGTAGGTTGATTTTTATTTAGAGTTTAAGTGGCGTAAAATATAAATAAACCCCAAGGCATCATCGCTTTGGGGTTTTCTCATTTTTGTTTGTTGTGATATAATTGGTTTGCATATCACTGAAGAGTAATTCTACAATAATCGGGAGTGTGTTGAAGGTGAGGCATATTCGTGATGTTTTCAATTTTTTTGCAATATTCTTAGCAGCGCTTGTTTTGGGAACAGGTAATTTCGCATACGCTACCGAGTTCTTTATAAACACGAAGGATGGAATAGGTGTCGCAGATAAGTTTGGGATCATCGAATACCGTTTGGGATTTCCATACAGCGAGTTCGATATGTTGTTGAGATTGGCACCTGGTGATTATATCAATTTGAAATTCTCGGGTGGATACGACTTTAGAGAGAGCTCGTATTCATTCAAGGTGGGACCACTATTTCGCATAGGTAATTTCGAATTGGATATACCATTTTCTTTGGATACGAAGTATATGGAAACTGACACTGCGATGGAAGTGGGACGCATGTATATTGGTCTATCGCCTTCGTATTTTATTAAAGATGCTGGCGTCAAATTTCAGGTTAATGCTTATTATTCTGCATTATATCTTTATTATGACCCTGCATTCAATGTCAATATACCGACCTTCCGAACAGATGATATATTCCGCTCAAAATTGGATTTCAATGTGAGGTATTTAGGCGATGGGTTCAGCATCGGTCTTGGTTATGTCACATCACTTAGATGGCTTTCTTACAGGTCCTTTTTCATCACGGGAGACAATAGTGTGTATTTCGATGCAAGGTTTGCTATAACGTTCTGAGAAACTTAAAAATTGTTGAGAGAAGAATTTACGTTTGGGGGCATTTTCGTTGATTGAGAAGATGGAGAAGGCATTGAATTCGTTGATAAATCTGAATCCGTTCTATGCATATATCTTGATGGGTAGTCAATTTAAGGAGTCTGGCGTGAAGAATGTGTCGCTTACGATATCCCGCAATGGCGATTTTGTGTTCTTGTATAATCCGGTGAGTATTGCTGCAAAACCTGATAAGATGGTGGAAGGTCTGATCCTTCACGAACTGATGCATTTTATCAATAAGCATTATCTCATCAGAGCAAAAGACAAGCGAGATAAGCAGATCTGGGATATAGCTAAAGATGCTGCGATAAATCAGTTTATTCCACAATTAGATGCTTTTAGCGTACCACTCAATGTTTTGGTTCAGGAGGGTCACGGCGTTGATAACGATATGATTTTTGTCAGTCCACCGGTAGACATGCTTAATAGAACTGCGGAAGAGTATCATCAGTACATGCTTGATGAGTTCATGAAGAATGATAGTTTCGATGTGGAGGCAGTTTGGGATAAATTGCCAGATAGTCACGAGCAGGAATCTGATTTGCCTATCGAGATGATGATTGAACTTACGCAAGAGAAGGTTGGTAAGGCGTTCAATCTATTTGGTAACGAGCTGCCTTCTGGTGTGAAGCAGGATATTGAAATCAATCTTTCGAGGCCAATAATCAATTGGGAGACTGCACTGAGAAAGTTTACAGGTATGTCGATCAAAGGAGATAAGTACTCCACGCCACTGAGGCCAAACAGAAGGTACGAGGATCAACCTGGGTGGAGGTACATATACGAACCAAAATTAACTGTGATTATTGACACAAGTGGTAGTATCATAGAGGAAGAAATCAATGCTTTCATGAGTGAGATAGAAGCAATAGCAGCTCAGGAATTTTCGTTCAAAGTAATACAAGTGGATAAGTCTGTCACATTTGTAGGAGAGTATAAATTGGGCACTTGGAAAGATTTTGAAGTGTATGGCGGTGGCGAGACTGACCTTCAGCCAGCAGTCGATATTGCAGAACAACAATTCAGAACTGAGGGTATAGTGATATTTACGGATGGCTATGTGGATCTGCCAAGAGTCACTAGAAGAGTACTTTTTGTGTTGAGCAAGCATCACAATGTGGAGTTCTACATAGATGCGAAAAGGGTATACGGAGATGTGTATATTTTGGAGAAATAACTGTTTATTTGACTGAGTATTTAGTAATTGGAAGGCAACGATGTAGGAGGCATTTAGATGTCTGAGTATTTGGATTATTTGAAAGATATTAAGAGGAAGGTAGATTACGAGCTTGTGCTCGATGGGTATAGGTATTTTTGTTATTCCACACTTGGAAAGGAATATTTAGAGCAGTTGCAACCGGAGAAGATAGACCTTAAAGAGGAGTTTGGTTACATAGCAGAATTGTGTGACCTTGTGAGAGAAAATGGGTTTCCAACATCAGATGCATTTATAGATGTGCGGCCCATTCTGTCAAAAGTGGAGAATGGACTAATTGTTGAAGGAACTGAATTCCTTTATCTGCTGAAATTCTTTGAAGGTATCAAATCGCTGAGGAGTACATTCAAACAGACTAAGGGAGGACTGCTCTTTCAGTCTTCTGTGGTTAACCTTATATACGAGCTTAACAGTTATGACGAGATAATTAATGCTTTGAGGCAAACTTTGGATGACGAAGGTAATGTGAAAGATACCGCTTCGGTGCTTTTGAAGAAGATAAGGACTGAATATTCAGAGACGCTTAAGGATTTGAGGCAGAGTATAGAGAGGTACATATCGCACAATCAGGGTAAATTGCAAGAATTGACTTATACGATACGAAATGATAGATACGTCCTTCCCGTGAAGGCAAATGAACGTGGAAAGGTGAAGGGGATACTTCAAGGTACATCTTCGTCTGGTTCTACAGTCTACGTCGAACCGGAAGAGTTTATACCTATAAATGATAGATTGAGAGTGCTCGTTGAGGAAGAAGCAAGAGAGGTATCGAGGATTCTAAGAGAATTGACATCGAAGATTTTCGATAGATTGAACGATTTGAAAGATGATGTGAAGTTGCTTAAGAGAATTGATGCACTTTTCGCTCGAACGAGGTATGTGATTGAAAAGAATGCATCGATGATCATACCATCCGGTAGTTATCTGAAGTTGTCACAGGCAAGGCATCCCCTCATATCGCCGGAAAAAGTGGTACCTATAGATATAGAACTTCCAGCTGATAAGATAGGCATGGTGATAACGGGGCCAAACACAGGTGGAAAGACCGTATCGTTAAAAACAGTTGCACTACTTGTAATTCTTGCAAGGAGCGGGTTCCCGATAACAGCAGGTGAGAGCTCGAGGATACCTGACTTTGATATATATATAGATATAGGCGATAGCCAGGATATATTGGAGAATTTGAGCACATTTTCTGGTCACATCGTGAATATATCGAGAGCACTAGAGAATGCCAATGAGAATACAATGGTATTGATAGATGAACTTGGTTCTGGTACTGACCCTTACGAAGGCAGTGCAATTGCTTTGGGGGTTATTGAGGAACTAATTGAGCGAGGGACAAAGTTCATCGTTACGACGCACCTAACACCGATCAAGCTCTTTTCTATGTCTCACGATAAACTTGTTACCGCATCTATGGAATTCGATCCGGAGACACTTTCTCCAACTTACAGGATACTTATGAATATACCTGGAGCATCGCACGCATTTGAAATCGCAAGGAAATACGGTTTAGGCGATAGTATCCTCGAAAGGGCAGAGAAACATTTAGATGAGGAACATGTCAAGATAGAAGAACTCATAAAAAACCTCAATAGGCAAGTTAGCGAGATGGAGGCAAGAAAGCGTGAATTGGAAATTACATTGCGCGAATATACCCGTCAGAAGAAGGAATTTGAGGAGAAATACAAGCTACTCAAGGTGAAGCGTATAGAAGAATTTGACAAGGAGATCAGAGAGGTATACAAAGATATACAAAAGGCAAAGAAAGACTTGCAAGTGACTCTTCAAAGTACGAAGACATCGAGTGAGCAGTTGGTAAAGAAGCGTCTAAAAGAAATTACGGATGATGTGAAAAACATAGAGCAAATTCAAGAGAAGATCGAGAAGGTCTTCTACGAAACAAAGGTCTCTGAAGAGGAACGGCTTGTCACTGTTGGTGATTCTGTAAGACTCATCGATGGCACTGCGGTCGGCAGGGTGCTCGAAAAGAAAGGTCGAAGGTTCTTGGTCGATTTCAATGGGATTAGGTTAGAAGTGAATCCAGAGAAGTTAGTTAGAATTAGGGAGTCAGAATCAGCTGAAGGTACGGATCAAGAAACTGCTGTCAAAACGGAGGCTATGATTTACAAGCCATCCCTCAACTCAAACGAGATAGATATCAGAGGTACAACAGTTGAAGAAGCGATAGAGAGAATAGATGAATTCATAGATCAGCTGCTAATATCTGATTTCTCGATTGGATATATAATTCATGGAAAAGGTACAGGCAAACTTGCTACTGGGATATGGAATTATCTAAGAAGCGATAAGAGAATAAAGAACTATCGATTTGGTAGGCCAGATGAAGGGGGAGTTGGTGTAACAGTTGTTGAGATTTGAAGCTTACGAGGGGGTATGCGAATGTTATTTGCACTTGATATAGGGACGCGGAAAATTGCAGGTCTTTTGGTAGATATGGACGAAGAGGGAAAAATGATAGTTCTCGATGCAGTCGTGAAAGAGCATGACAATCGCGCAATGCTTGATGGGCAGATACACGATGTCGAAAAAGTCACACGTACAGTCAAAGCAGTAAAAGAAGAGTTAGAATCTCGAAATAACGTTCGACTGGAGAGAATTGCGATTGCATTGGCAGGCAGATTTTTGAAGACATTCATCGGTGAGTCAACGATGGAAATAGGTGAAAGAAACGAGATAACCCAGGATTTTGTCGCACACTTGGAACTCAACGCTGTTGCAAAGGCAATGGAAAACGTCGAGCCAAACATGTACTGTGTTGGATATTCTGTGATTAGGTATGAAATAGATGACATGTGGTTTAAAAAGCTTGAAGGGCTAAAAGGCGAACGTGCTTATGTCAAGGTAGTTGCTACGTTTCTGCCAAGTCACGTAGTTGAGGCAATGCTTTCCGTTGTCAAGAAGGTTGGCCTTACGATTACACATCTTACGCTAGAACCTATTGCAGCAGTGAATCTAACGGTACCAGAGGATTTGCGCATATTAAACATCGCACTTGCCGACGTGGGAGCTGGTACCAGCGATATTGCGATTGCCAAGGATGGCACGATCATAGCATATGGAATGGTACCTTTAGCTGGCGATGAAATAACAGAGGCTATTACAAAGAGCTTTTTGCTTGACTTCTCTACGGCAGAATACGTGAAGCGGAATTTCTATCTAAACGAAAAGCTTGTTGTGAGGAACATTTTGGATAAGGAAAAAGAGATAAAGCAGGAAGATGTCATCGATGTGATATCGCCCGTCATTGATAAGATTACACAAAAGATAGCAGAAATGATCTTGGAACTCAATGGTGAGAAACCTCAAGTTGTAATGGTTGTCGGCGGTGGTGCAAAGGTACCGTTATTTGACGAATGTTTGGCAAAACACCTTCGCATGGATGTCGACGTTGTCTCCTTGAAAAATGCGGAAGGTCTTGATTTTGTTGATTGCACAGGCCAAATCTTTGGAAGTGAGTACATAACACCGCTTGGAATAGGATACACCGCATTAAACAACACGGGCTCTGTCTTCGAGCATGTGACTGTGAATGGTGAGAAGGTGCAGCTTATAGGGTTCAAGGCATCGTACACGGTCTGGGAAGTGCTTGTGCAGGTGGGAATGGATATACACTCGCTTTTAGGAAAGCCGGGCAGGTCTATGGTTATCGATGTGAATGGAGAAACACGGGTTATAAAAGGAAAGATGCCAATGCCTGCAATGGTTGTTGTCAATGGCAATGAAGCTACCTTGAGAGACATAGTAAAGCATGGCGATACGATAGAAGTGGGAGAAGCACAAGATGGCGAGGATGCAAGGGTGCAGCTCTACGATGTCGTCGAACCAATTCGACTCATGTCTTTGGAAAACGAAGAGATCATAGAGTACTATCCTAAGGTGATTCTCAATGGACTCGAGGTATCGAATAACGTCGAGTTGAAAGATGGTGATGTTATTCGGTATGAAAAGGTTAAAGTGAGGCAGATAAGGGAGTTCTTGGGAAACGATTTGGTGAACATAACCTACTCAGTGAACAACGTGTATAAGACGGTGAATGCCGGCGATGTGAAAATATTCAAAGATGAGGTAGAACTATTCGATGAAAATACCGTCGAGCCTGGCGATAAGATAAACTATGCGCTTGTATTGAGATATCCAAAGGTGATGGAACTTCCAGAGATGGAAAAAATCAGTATACTTATAAGAATAAACGGTCAGCCTACTGTCTTAACAAAAGATGGTGTACTTGTTTGGGTAAATGATCAGCTTGTCTCTCCACAATATGAGATCAGAGATGGCGATAAGGTTAGGACTCAGGTACCGGATGAACAAGGTTTCATCGTTGCAGATGTGCTGAGATTGTTCGATATCGATATACGAAAAGTAAAATCCTATACATTACTGAAAAACGGAAAAAAAGTGGGCTTTACAGACACACTTGAAGCTGGAGACGAAATCACGTTCGATTTTGCGTTGAAAGAAGAAATGGACAATTCCGCCGAACAATAATTAAGTCGACTTATCTTGCTATCTTTTTCCACGTTTGCTTTGAGCATCCGTCAGTTTCAGTCCGTACATTTCAGCCGCTAAACATAGCGGTTCGTATGGACATGAATTGTTGTAGGCTCTACATTTTCTTGGTTCTTTTGAACTTTTCGGGACGAATAAATCTATTTCTCCAATCTGTGCTGTTACCTGGTTTATGAACGATGCAGTTTCTTCCCTTAGATAAACGGGGATGAATCTTCCTTCATTCGAGATCCTCTCAAGGAGCCATTCAAGCCAATTTTCAAATTCCTTTTGTGAGATACTGATGTATGCATTTTTCGGTTTCGATTTGTATGGTATGAAATAATCTGCCTCCGCCGAGTATTGACGTTTGACATAGAAGTAATTGTAAGAATTCGATGAGGGACTAGTTGCCAACAATATCAAGAAAACGTTGGCTTTTTCGTCTTTTAATTCTTTCAGATAAAGTGGTTCATCAATATCTGATTTATCAGCAGCAAGATGGTGCATGATTACATAGTCGTATAACATGAGTTGTTCGATTTGAGCGCTATTGTCAAGGTTTGTTGTGTGTTTGTAGTCGATTATTGCAAAAGCTTTATCATCAGCTTTTTCATATTCTGCATTTTCCGGATCACCATCGCTCAATGCATAATTATTCCTAAGTCTATCTATTCTATCAACTCGCGCGGTGAGTGAATAGTCTTTGAACTTCATTCGGAAATCCATTTCTGTACACATCGTTTCATCCGAGTACAAGGAAGGCTTCTTGTCACTGCCTTTTTTAACTTTTTTATCTTCACTCTGCCCACTTTGTGATATTGTTATGCTCTTTTGACCAAGTTTTATCAACTGTCTGGACTGTATGAAATTTGAAAGCAGTGGTCCGATTTCTTTGAAACGCTCCTGAACATATATATCTCTAGGAATATTGTATTTGTATATTCCATCGTTGAAGAAGGAAGCATACTCTTTTCTAAGCATGTTCAAAATCTCTTTTTCATCCAATGCAAACGGAATTGTATTGTCGAAGAATGCTTTGAGCACCCTGTGGACGATGAGTCCTTTGCTTATGTTGAATCTCGCTATGCTATCGAGTGGCTTTCTGATCCCGACGTAATCGGCAAAGTAATAGTATAATGGGCATTTTAGATAATCGGATATCCTGCTGTGGCTGAATTCCGTTATGCCGGTTTTTCCTACTATGTAATCGGCTTCATTCATTTGAACTCTCTTGCGCTCTTCGAACGTCAGTTTGTATATCTCATAGTCTATAAGCTTGAATATGTCGCCAGCTGATGTTTCGTATTCGATAGGTTCTCCTCTGACAAATTCTACCAAGTATTTTGAAGGTACGAGCGAATCACCTATCGTAGATGCCCTTGGAACGATCAGTTCTGCACGATCTGAAAAGACCATTGAAAGGACTATTGCCCTGCGTTCGGTTTCCTCAAGCAAATCATATATGCGTGATTTTTCCTTACTCGTCCTGTACAAAAGGGGATTGATTTTGTCAATCGATGGGTAGAAATCGTCGGTGAATTCGATGAAGAACTTGTATTTCTTGCTCACGAACCTTGCAGTCGATACGTCCATTATATCGACCACACTCGCAGATCTGAACGTCTCTCTATAACCACTGGAATTGAGTAAAACGAGGAACATCTTGAAGAGATTAGACCAATTTTTTATCTCTTTGCCACTTGCTTGCTCTATCTTCTCAACGTAAAGTTGCAAATCGTTGAGCACTTGTACGAATCTTGTGAATGCGTTTAGCTCTTTACCTATGCTCTTTGAAACAATCGAGTTCTTACTGAATTTTTGACTTTTCTGTCCTTGATCTTGACTGCCAAGCTCGAATATGCCCTTGAAGTTCTGTACTGCCTTTTTCACAAAATTTCTGTACCAATCGAAGAAACTTACCTTTTTCGCACGACTTTCGATGATGTCATCTAAAATAGCAAAGAGCTGTTCCATGATCGTTTTGAAACTTTTTAGCTTTTCCAATTGTTCTATGCTCGATAAATAAACATCGTCTTCCATCAATTCCTCTGCCTTTTTATGCTCCAAATCGTCTATGTCTTTCACTAATTGTTCCAAGAATAGTTGAGACCTTGTCAATTTATCTTTCATATGAGTCTGGTTAACTTTGATGGAGAAGTATCCATAGCGTCTGAAGAAATCCTCCACCTCGTCCATCGTCAATGAACGTTCTGGAACAAGCGGTGACTCTATAATCGCAAGCAAGTCTTCACTACTGAAATCATCTTCAACTGCCTGCATAGGCTGGAGGAGTATCTTCACGATTTGGCTCTCTACCAATTGATACTTTCCACTAGACCTGTAGGGAATGAGAGCATCGTCCAATTCTTCCATCACCCTGGAGGCTATCGTAGGATTTGGCGCGATTATTGCGATATTGTCTGGTGACTCACCGGAAAGTATGAGCTGCTTGACAGCCTTTATCAAATATGAGTACTGTGCATGTTGGTTTTGCACGTCAACTTTGCTGATGTTTCTCCCTTTCAATACTTCTTCAAAACTTGCCTCACGCTTTTGACAGAGTGAATAATCTAACGTAAAGCCGTTGTCTATAAGAAATCTGTACACATCGTCGAGTTGATTGAACGCAGGGTCATCAACCTTCTGCCAGACGAAGAATATGGCATTTTCGGATTTATTGATCAGCGATTTAAACGATTTCTGCATCAACGGGGGAAGATCAAAAAATCCGCTGAAGATGACGTACTTGCGAGATTGTTCAACGTTTGCGGCGTTTTCAACGTACCATCTGTAGACGCTCATAGGGTCGTAAACGTTTGTGGAACGTAACTGGCCAGCCACGTTGTTCATTTCAGTGAGTATTTCTCGTATGATTCCCGTGAATATATCCTCCTGCCCAACATCTTCTGACAATATATTTTTGATGAGTGCGTACTGACCTGAAATCATCAAGTCGCTTGTATCACCGTACAATTCCAATTCCCACAACTTCTCAAATATGTCGACTATATAGCTTATTATCGTATTAGATTTGGAAAGGGTGCGCAATATAACGAGCTTCACATCACCAGCAGGCGCAGATGGTTTGTAGCTATCGTACTTCTGATCGATAAGATACTTGATATAGATGGTGTAGAAATCGCGATCAAGTACTTCTGCATCGTAGTTGTGGAATTTAAGCATCTCGGTGATGTATTGGTTGACTACCCTGAACGCATCTCTGTTGAGCGTCTTTTTGATGTTCCTTGCGACCAAGTCTGCAACTTGGCGCGTGTAGAAACCGGTTGGCCCGATGAATAGAAAATCGAGCGGATTTTCCAGATAGTATCGTTCAATGGCCCTTGCCACCGTTTCAAAATGAGATGTATCAAGTGGAACGACGAATGCTTTTTTGCTCATATGAAGGCCACCTCTAAGAACTTATCGATTCTTCTCTTCACATCGTCTACAAAATCATCATCTGGCTTTTGTATCTCTACGACCTTACCGCTCTTCGTGCTTATCAAATATCCACCGCCTATCTCACCAAAATCGGCAAGTAGATGCATGTAAAACTGAACTTGGAATCTATACTTATCGAGTTCTTGTTGGCTATTCAACAGGGAATGTTTGAAATCTACGACGTATATCTTACCATCTTTGAAGAAGACCTTGTCAGGAACACCGAAGAGGACATAATTCTTCCCGTTTTCCTCCATGTCCTTTGCAATCCGCCACTCGGAAAGTATCTTTTGACTGCCTTCAAAGAGCCATTTCAAAATATCTGCGTTCAATATGCCATTTGGCAAATCTCCCCGTTCTACAAGATAGATGAGTTGGTTGTATTCTACAACGCTCGAAATCTTTCTGTGTACGCTCTTTCCCTCGAGTAACTCTGGAGAAGTCTCGAGCATGCTCAAAAATACGTTTGGCACTTGTACTTCCCCACTTTGAGATTTCTGAACATTCTCCTGAGTAAAAGACTCACCTTCAAAATCGTTGTAATTTTCATCGAACGCCTCGACATCACTTTTTTCATCCACGATGTTGTAAAGCAGAGTCGGTGAGATGTACCTTTTGTACGCCATGTTAGTGAGATCAGAAATTTGTGCTTCTATGACTTTCTTATCTACGATTTGTACGGATTCATATCGCTCTTTGCCACTTTCTTCTACCGTTTCATTTAGGAAACTCTCTATTTGTTCTGGTGGTATATCTATCTGTGAAAATCTTGTGATGGAAAGCTTCGAGGGGTCTATGAACTTTTTGGATGAACTTTCTTTCGACGAACTTCTACTACTGTCTGGTATTGTAACGATGAAGAGCATCTCCCTTGCCCGTGTGATGGCAACATACAACTTTCTGAGCAGCTCTGTCTCATCGTACACGACCTCTGCTTCTAATTCCTTCATTAGTTCTTTGAAATCTTCGTTTTGTATTTCAAGCCCATATTCTGGATTATCACTCAGTTTTTCCAAAAATTTCTTTATATAGATGTACCTTCCTGAATCATTTTCAGCAAGTGGGAAGAAAACTCTCTCTTCATCTCTCTCGGAAAAATCGTTGTTGACCAAGAAGACGATGTTGAATTCGAGACCTTTTGAGCCGTGCACAGTCATCATCTTCACAACGTTATCTTCTTCAGAAATCTCAGATGCTTCGGTCTCTTGTAATTCATCTATCTTTTGGAGCATACGTGTCAATTCCAAGAATGTGTTTGCCTGCTGATTGAACTCCGCAGCTTGGTCCAATAATTTTTTCACATTCTTGAGTCTCTGTTCAGAATTATCGAAGAGTGCAATTTTTCTGAGATAATCACTCTCTTTGACAAAGTCTTTCAGCACCTCGGCAGGTCTTAGGAAATACTTGAGCTCGTCGTATTTTTGAAGCAATAATATCATATCTGTCACGTACTTTGGAAGTTCGCCTTTTTCTGCAAGTTCTTTTGCCGATTGGAAAAGTGATGGCTTTCTGCTCGTTTGTCCCTTCATGCCTTCTTGTATATCGTTTCTATGCTGCACTATCTTGTGGAATATCTTGAACTTTTGAAAATCACTTGAATCCGAACTTGCATTTTCCAAGAACGGTGTGAAAAAGAAGTTGGCGAAGTTGTAATCGCTGTTCGGATTCTGTATAGCAGTTATTGCAATCATGACACTTCTTATCTCAGGACGTTTGTAGAATCCCCTACCGCTGACTACGTAGAGTGGAATGCCAAATTTTGCGAAAGCCTCTCTATAATACTCTTCAACACCTCGCAGTTTGTACGTTAAGATGACGAAGTCTTTGTAATCTATTTTCCTCCTTCTTGCTCTAACCGTCCCGTTCTCCTTTTCAAAGAACGTCATCTCTTTACCAACGAGCGATTTGATCGTCTTTGCAACTACGATCGCCTCCTGCTCGCGCTTATCCAATTCAATACCACTACTTTTTTCGTTGTTCTCAGCGTTCCCTTCATTCTCTTTCTTTTTTCCATTTGTCATTTCAGCTATTCCAACGTTCAAATATACAACACGTTCAAGAGACTTTTTGGCCAGTTCTTGCGAGAATTCCAAATTAGGCACATATTCTGCATCGCTCTCTTGATTGTTGGCATTAGACCTATCCTCATCCAGAAACCACATCTTCTTGTACAGTTCTGGAAATCTCAGCTTGAAGACCTCGTATCTGTAAATTGTGTTCTTTTCTCCTTGATCATTTTCAGCTTTTTTCTTCTCGTTGCCGTTTTTTGAGCTTTGCTGCGCTGTTGATTCGTAGACTGCATTGCAAAAAATGGATTTTTCGGAGATTTCGTTGAAGTACTCGACGAGATTTTGGTGAGACCTATAGTTTGTCTGAAGTGCGAACACCTTGTATTTATCTGGTGATTCCTTCTCTTTTTTCTCAAATTCCTCCATTGTTTTGAGGAAGACGGAGACATCAGCACCACGAAATCTGTATATGGACTGCTTTCTATCACCCACGTAAAATAGGAAATTCTTATCGCCATGGATAAGATCAAAAATCTTCTTTTGGAGGGCGTTGGTATCTTGAAATTCATCGACGATGATGTATTTAAATTGCTCTTGGTATTGGTTTCTTATATCAATTTTCTGAAGTATTGCGAAGGTCTTTTCTAAGACACCTTTGAAATCGTATTCGAAATTATCGATCGTCTCAGATTCGTACAGTTCAGATGCAATAAGTGCGATGATCCTGAGTACTTTGAGTGAGTTTCCACCCTTTTCCAAGAGTTTCATGAGCTTGTCACTAACATCAGAGTCACTCAATTCCAATCTCCAATTTCTTACGATGTTCTCAACATGACTTTGCACCTTATCTACATCGCCAATGAGTTCAAATATGTCTTTGATGGAAGTGCTCAATTCTTTCAGTTCCAATATATATTTGTCTATCTTATTCTTACGTTCCCTGATTATACCCGGTGGTAAGAGAGGTTCTTCATCCTCGGATATCTTGAACGAGATCTCTATGGCTGCCCTTGACGAATTCTCTATCATCCTCATCTGCTTGAGTTCCGTTATGATCGTGAAGCTCGGATCCACACCTGCTTGGACGTTTTGTTCGACAAGTATTCTGCGACAAAAACTATCGATTGTCGAGATAACCGCCCTTGACAGGTTCTTGTACACCTCACGCCAGTAAACGTAATTTGCACTGCCCGGTTGTAGATCATCGAGCTTCTTTCTCACCTCGTCCATGATTCTTTCTTTCATCTCGTTTGCTGCTTTATTTGTAAACGTCACGGCCAGTATCTTGTCAACTATATCTGCCTCTCCTGTGCGCTCGTAATGTTCCAAGATGCCCAAATAGTAGCTCGTGAGCGTGTAAGTCTTCCCAGTCCCAGCAGAAGCAGAGATGAAATAGTTGCAATTAGGATTCGCACGAACATAATCTGCAACTGACGTAACAGGTGTAGCCACGTTGCTCACATCCTTCCCATTATTTGCATTATTCTTTTGCTTGAATCATCAATATCGGCCATCCAACTGACCTTGATAAATGTTTTCAACAATTTTCATATTTTCTATCAATACTAATACTTGAGTGGTTGAATAGTCATTGAAGCTTC
>Ga0208823_1001089_pt1 | contig 21780 bp, 18 predicted proteins | sample AD_UKC075_MetaG_FD_184440 | JGI IMG/M metagenome (GOLD analysis project Ga0208823, IMG submission 184440) | Active sludge microbial communities of municipal wastewater-treating anaerobic digesters from USA - AD_UKC075_MetaG (SPAdes) (version 2) | ecosystem: Engineered > Bioreactor > Anaerobic >... | reverse complement strand
GGAGCGGGCCATCTGCAGCACCTGGTAGAGCGGGTAGAAGTCGTAGAGCTGCATCACCGCGGGGTGCGCCTTGAAGATCTTGCTGACGTCGAAGAGCACCCCGGAGGTGTAGAAGAGGATGCGCGAAAGGTACGGCAGCAGCTGGCTGAGGTCCTGAACATGGACGGTCAACCGGGCCGCGATCAGCGCCACCCCGGTGTTGAACAGGGTGAACAGGAACAGCAGCGGGATCATCCCCAGCCAGCTCCAGGTCGGCGGATGCCCCATGAACGGCAGCAGCACGACCAGCAGGCCCATCGACGGCAGCAGCGAAAGGAACTGCTCGATCACCTCGGCCACCGGCAGCGTCAGCCGCGGGAAGGCCAGCGACTGCACCAGCGACTGGTTGCCGGTGATCGACTTGGCACCCTGGGTGAGGCTCTTGGCAAAGAACTGCCAGAGGAACACCCCGATCACGACCCGGGCGGCGTAATCCTCGCCACGGGTCGCGCTGCTCTGCAGCACGCCGAAGATGATGCCGTAGATGACCGCGTTCAGCACCGGCTGCAGCAGCAGCCACAGGATGCCGAGCCGGTTGCCTTCGAGATCGGCGCGCAGCCGGTAGCCGGCCATCGCTGTGATGAAGTCGCGGCGCTGCCAGGCCTGCTTGAGGTAGGCAAAGAACGGCGGACGCGCACCAACGCGATGCAGGCCGTGATCCTCGGCCAGTGCGGCCAGACTCATGCGCTTCGCTTCTCCATCGCTACTCGGCCGGGCTGGCCTGCGGACCTGCCGATTCTATCGGACGTGCCGGGCAATCTCTTCACCACCGCTCCGGAGGCTCCCGGAGGCGGCTGCGGACCCACCGGCCGTACGGCCGGAGGCCGTAGCGTCAGCGGCGTCCACCCGGGTCGCGAAAACGGAGCCCGAAGCTATCGCGCCGGCTCAAGCAGGTGAACCAACCCTCAGCGGGCGCGGTGGGCCAGGTAGTAGCCGACCAGGTTCTGCGTGGACGGATCCTGCGCCGCGAGCGCGTCCGCGTCCCCGGCAACGGCTGGAGCGATCTGCAGGGCGAGCTGCTTGCCCAGCTCGACTCCCCACTGGTCGAAGCTGTTGATGCCCCAGACCACGCCCTGCACGAACGTGATGTGCTCGTAGAGGGCGATCAGCTGGCCCACGACGGACGGGGTCAGCGCCGGCGCCATGATCGAAGTGGTCGGACGGTTCCCGGGGAACACCCGCGCCGGCACGATCGCCTCCGCGGTGCCCTCGGCGCGCACCTCGTCCGCGGTCTTGCCGAAAGCCAGCGCCTTGGTCTGGGCGAAGAAGTTGGCGAGGAAGAGCTCGTGGACGTCCGCGTCCCCGTCCTTGGTGGGATGGGCCGGAGTGGCGACGGCGATGAAGTCCGCCGGGATCAGCTGCGTGCCCTGGTGGATCAGCTGGTAGAAGGCGTGCTGGCCGTTGGTGCCAGGCTCGCCCCAGAAGATCTCGCCGGTCTCGGTGGTCACTGCGCTGCCGTCGAACCGGACGCCCTTGCCGTTCGACTCCATGGTGAGCTGCTGCAGGTACGCGGCGAAGCGGTGCAGGTACTGCGCGTACGGCAGTACCGCGTGGCTGCCGGCCTTGATGAAGTTCACGTACCAGACGTTCAGCAGGCCCATCAGCGCCGGGACGTTGCTCGCCAGCGGGGTCTCGACGAAGTGCCGGTCGATCGCGTTGAAGCCGGCCAGGAAGTCAGCGAAGTTTTCCTTGCCGATCGCCACCACCAACGCGGTGCCCACGGCGGAGTCGACCGAGTAGCGGCCGCCGACCCAGTCCCAGAAACCGAAGGCGTTCTTGGGGTCGATACCGAAAGCCGCCACCTTGTCGAGCGCGGTGGAGACCGCCACGAAGTGCTTGCTGATCGCGTTGCGGTTCTGTTCGTCGCTGCCGTCGACGGCACCGGCTTCGAGCAACTTGGCGAGGAACCAGTCGCGCGCCATCCGGGCGTTGGTGAGGGTTTCCAACGTCGTGAAGGTCTTGGACGCCACGATGAACAGCGTGGTCGCTGGATTGAGGTCCTTGACCTTCTCGGCAACGTCGCTTGGGTCGATGTTCGAGACGAACCGGCATTCCAGGCCGCCCTGGACGTACGGCTGGAGTGCCTCGTAGACCATCACCGGGCCGAGGTCGGAACCGCCGATGCCGATGTTCACCACGGTCTTGATCTGCGAGCCGGTGACGCCGCGCCACTCCCCCGTCCGCACCTTGTCGGCGAACGCGTAGACCTGGTCGAGCACCTCGTGCACCTGAGCGACCACGTCCGTGCCGTCGACCACCAGGCTGTCGGTGCGCGGACGGCGCAGGGCGGTGTGCAGCACCGAGCGGTTCTCGGTGACGTTGATCCGCTCGCCCGCGAACATGGCGTCGCGCTTGGTCTCAAGGCCAACCTCCTGGCCGAGTTCGACCAGAGCGGAGCGGATCTCGTCGGTGATCAGGTTCTTGGAGAGGTCGACGAAAAGGTCGGCCGCGGTGAGGCTGAACCGCGCCGCGCGTCCGGGATCTTCGGCGAACCAGCCGGGCAGATCGGGCTTGAGATCGGCGGCCAGCTCGGTGAGCTTCGCCCAGGCAGCAGTGGTGGTGGCATCGACGGGTGCACTCATGGGCTCAGCCTAGTGAATCCCAGCACCGGCAAGGTGGACAGGCTGCGGAGGCGTTGCTAGTCGGCGAAGACGCGGGCGACGTTCGCGGCGAACGCAGCTTGGGGGCCGCCGGGCGGGTCGCCCAGGACGCGGGCCTTCAGTTCAGCCCGTGCCGGACGCTTGGGGTCCGCGCCGAACGCGTCCGCCAGTAGGCCGTCCAGGTCGGCCAGGTCCGGTTCGAGGACGTACGAACCGACCGACGTCGGGTACGTCGCCGCGAACGCGGACCCCCCGAGGCCAGCCGGGTCACAGGTGAGGATCGGGCGTCCGGTGTAGAGGAACTCGGTGGCCACGCTGGACACGTCCGTGATCAGCAGGTCGGCTTCGGCAAGGCATTCCGGGAGCGTGAGCGACTGGTCGGCCACCACGCGATGTCCGCCCGGCGCTGAGCGCAGCAGCGTGTTGATCTGGTCGATCGCGGCCAGCATCGACGGTCGTGAGACCCCGCTGCTCGGATGCGGCCGGAACCACACCCGCACGTCTCCGCGAGCGACCAGCCGCCGGATGAGCTCGACGCCCATCCGGTCCAGCGAGCTGTGCGCGGTCTGGTCGTAATAGCCCTCGAAGGTGGGCGCGTACAAGACCACGGGAGTCTCGTGCCCGGTGGGTCCGGACGGCAGCCCGGCGGCCTGCGGGCGTCCGATGAACCGGAAGCGCTCCGCTGGCAGGTCGACCCCGGCGGCGCGGTAGCGCTCGACCGCCATCGGTCCGGCAACCCAGATCTCGTCGAACGCGCGAGCCATGCCGTTGGCGCTGGTGGCCTTGTCGGAGTCGCCGTGCAGCAGCATCACGTGCTTGAGCCGCGGTTCGCGCAACAGTTGTCCGTTGCGCTCGCCGTAGGCCAGGTAGAAGGCCGCGCGGACGCCGGCCAGGGTGACCCGCTCCACGTCCCGCTGGCTGGGCGCGTAGATCACCGGCAGCCGGGTGGCGCCGATCGGCAGCAGCTGGCTGGCCTCCCGGACCAGCAGGAACCCGGGCTCGGCCAGGGCGTCCAGCGCGGGCAGCCACTGGTTCACGATGTACTTCGATTGGCGGGCGGCCAGCGACACATAGACCACGAACCGCGGATCAATGGCACCCAGTTCGGCGAGCACCTGCTCGCCCCAACCAGGCTGCTGAGCGCGGACGGATCGGGCGGCCAGCCCCGTCCAGAGCAGGTAGCCGATCGCCACCAGCGCCAGCGCCCCGGCGATACTCAGGCCCAACCAGACCGGCATCATCCCGTAGCCGAGAGCAACGGCCTTGGCGAGGGCGACGAACTCGATCGCCGCCAGCGCGAATGGCGTCCCGACGGCGCGGGCATACACCCGGGCGTGCGCCGTGAACGCGTCCGCCTCGTGAACGGAAAAGGAACTGTCCCCTCCTTGTTCCGCCTGAACGGAAAGGGGACGGGTCCTTTTCCGTTCAGCCGAGTAGCGCAGGGGCGGCGCGCTTCGGGAGACCCAGGTGGCCAGGACGGGCTGCACCGCCCAGGCGAGCTGCGCCAGCAACACCACCGTGACGTAGGCCGAACCGGCGACCACGCCGTTGGGGGTGGTCAGGAAGAGCAGCCCGGCGGCGGGCAGGCTGCGCAGCAGCGCGCGTAGCGGAGCCCGCAGGCCCACCAGATCGAGCAGCCGGACCACGGGACTGTCCGTGCCGCTGGCCAGCCACTCGACCAGCGCGCCCAGCGTCCACAGCACCAGACCCAGCCAGGGCAGCCGCAGCCACAGGGCGAGCAGCAGAACGATCGTGCACAGCGCCACGACCGGAAGGAAAGCCTGTGCCGCCATCACGCTGACCCGGACGGGCACGCGGCCGGGCCAGGCGGCGCGGGCGACTTCTTCGGTTTCGGGAACGGGCGCCCGTCCGAGATTGCCCAGGACGCCGCCGATGTTCACCCGATCAGCGTAGTGGGCGGGCTCAGTTCCCGGCGCGCCGGCGCCGGCCCGAGCGCATCAGCGCGCCGATGCCGAAGAAGGCCAGCACGCTGCCGAGCAGGCCACCACCGGCGACCAGCGCGATCTGCACCCAGCGGTCGCCCTCAAGCTCGGCAGCCGTCCGGACGCGCGGCGACGGGCTCGGCGTGGCCGTGGCGACCGGCGTGGGCGTGGGGGTGGCCTTCGGCTTCTTCTTCGCCTTCTTTGTCTTGGTGGCCTCCGGCTGCGGCATCGCGGCCACACCGGTCGGGACGGCCGCCAACGCCGGCGTCACCAGGGTCGACAGGCCCACCATGCAGGCCACGGTCAGCACCATGACCAGGAATGCGCGCATCGCCCCTCCGTCCGATCCGAACACTTTAGCGTCGGACGGAGGTACGCAGCAGTCCTCACGACGGCCGTGCCCGCGCTTCCGTCCACATCCGCTCAAGGGGTTGAATCGCCCGATTCCTTAAGTTATCCTGAGAAACGCCTCAGAACGTTCAGAACGCAAGGACTACCGCATGTACCAGCCCCGACGGATCGCTGATCCGATCGAGCCGGCGCTCGGCGTCCCCGCTTCCGGGGCAGCCAATTTCGACTCCCCAACCGGTGGGCCACGGCGGGCACTGCCGGCATCGACCGACCACTGGTATCGCCGCGGGAGCGTGGCGCTGGCTGTGGTGACCACCGCTGCGACCGCAGGCGCGGTGATCCTGAGCAACACCAGCACGACCGCGGCGGCCCTCGGCGGCCCGGTGCTCGTCGAGCAGCCTGTGCTCGCGGCCGCGATCCCGGCCGCACCGATGGCGAAACTGGTCGCCGAAGAGTTGGCCGCCCCCAAGCTGGTCGGTTCGGCCAAGCAGGCCGACACCGCGATGCTGAGCCTCACCAAGCTGTACTCGTCCGGTTCGCTGAACGTGCGCGCAAAGGCCAACTCGAAGTCGAAGCTGCTGGGCAAGGTGACGACCGCTGCCACCGTCAAGGCCACCACCGAGATCGACGGCGACTACCGGAAGGTCGAGTTCGAGGACGGCTACGGCTGGGTGCTGGCCGACGAACTCACCGACAACTCGCCCGACGGCGTCTTCATCGACGACGGCACCGTGCCCGAGGGCACCACGATGTCAGCGTGTTCGCGCGGCTCGGGCGTTGAGGGCAAGCTCCGCAAGGACACCGTCCACATCTACCGGTCGGTGTGCGCGCTCTTCCCCGCGGTGAACTCCTACGGCGGCTGGCGCGCCGGCGGCCGCCAGTTCCACAAGAACGGACGCGCGCTCGACATCATGCTCACCCCGCAAAAAGAGAGTGCGCTGGGCAAGCAGATCGCGGCCTATCTGATCAAGCACGCCAAGGACTTCAACATCGACCACATCATCTTCGAGCAGAAGATCTGGACGCCCAGCACTCCCCGCTGGCGCCACATGGCCGATCGCGGCGGCATCACCGCCAACCATTACGACCACGTCCACGTGGCCATTCGCGGCTGAGTAGCCCCAAACGCACTTAGCCCGGATCCAGGCTTAGGCGCGGCGCCAAGGTCAGTCGCCCAAGCGCCACTTCTGCAGCTTGCTCCGCAACCCGTCCAGGCTCTCGGCGAGCACCAACTCGGGGCTCAGCAGATCCTGCGGCCATACCCCGAGCGCGCCCGCGTCCATCCAGATGTCGGCCTGGTAGCGCTCCATGCGTCCGTTGGCGATCAGCGTGCCGGGCGGCAGCATCGGCGGCAACGAGCGTGCAAAACCCGTCCCGAAGGCGTCCGTCGGTAGCAGCTGGACGGCCGCCGCACCCGCGTCCAGTCCCGCCAGCAGCTCGGACGGGGTCATCCCGCCGAGAATCACCGGCAAGCCCGGCACCGCGTCCACCAGTTGCGGACGCAGGAACGGAGCAGCGACGAACGCAGCCCCGGCCGCGGCCGCCGTCCGCAGCTGTTCGGGTTCGCTGACCCCGTGGACGCCCAGCTTCGCGCGGCGGCCGAAACGGCGCTGCAACTCCGGGAAATCGTCCAGGCGCTCGAACACCACCGACCACACGCGGAAGCCCTCCTGCCAGAGCACCTCGGCCGCCGGCACGAGATCAGGCAGGTCGAAGTCGGGCAGCGAAACGATCAGCGAGTGCGCGCCCAGCCCGGGCATCTTCGAGGCCACCGGTACATCCTGCCTGATAGGCGCTGACATCCGCGCGGACGCGTGGTTAGCTGGGTGCGTTCCAAGCCGTTTCCGACCAGGCAACACAGGGGGACCGATGGAGTTCACCAGCGAGAACATCGCTGCCGGAAGCAGCATCGACCTGCGCTACGCCGAGCCCGGCGTGGGCGGCGACAACGTTTCGCCCCAGCTCACATGGTCGGCCGGCCCGGACGGCACGCAGAGCTACGCGCTCACCTGCTTCGACCCGGACGCGCCCACCGGCAGCGGCTGGTGGCACTGGGTGGTCACCGACATCCCCGCGGAGGTGACCTCGCTTGCCGAGGGCGCGAGCCTGCCCGCCGGTGCGCGCACCTGGACCAACGACTACGGTTACCCCGGCTGGGGCGGGCCGTGGCCGCCGCCGGGCCCGGAGCACCACTACGTGTTCACCATCTTCGCCGTCGGCGTGCCCAGGCTCGACGTGCCCGACGACGCGTCCAGCGCCGTGGCCCGGTTGACGCTGAGCTTCAACGTGCTGGAGAGCGGTTCGTTCACGGCCGTCTTCGCCAACCCGGCCAGCTGAGGTTCACCGCAGGTGGCGGTGCTGATCGATCCGCCGCGATGGCCGGCGCACGGGACCCGGTTCGCCCACCTGGTCTCGGACGCGACCCTCGATGAGCTCTTCGAGTTCGCGGACGCCGCGCTGGTGCCACCGCGCGCTTTCGACCACGACCACTACGACGTGCCGGAACGCCGGTATGCCGACCTGGTCTCCTCCGGTGCTGAGCCGGTGGACGAGAAGACCCTGTTGCGGCGGCTGAAGGACAGCGGGCTGCGGGTGCGTCCGCGCGATCGGACGCCGCGCACCGCCCAGGTGCTGCCGGCGCTAGAGCGGGCGTGGACGGAGTTGCTGCCAGAGCAGGTGTCGCTCGGGGCGGAGCTGCTGGAAAGATGGCAGGAGCCGAACCGGCACTACCACGACGTGCGCCACCTGGGACAGGCCTTGAGCGCGCTTGCCGAACTGGACTCGCGGCAGTCGCGGACGGCCCGGCTGGCGTTGTGGTTCCACGACGCCGTCTACACCGGCAGCGCCGGAGCAGACGAGGATGCGTCCGCGGAGCTGGCTGTATCTTCCCTAGCCAAGGTGGGTTTGCCGACGGCGACTGTGGATGAGGTAGCCCGGCTGGTGCGGTTGACCAGCACGCACATCACCGATGCCGGCGACGACCGCGGCGCCCTGGTGCTGGACGCGGACCTGTCGGTGCTCGGCAGCCTTGCCGGCCGCTACCACGTCTACTCCCGCGACGTCCGCCTGGAGTACCCGCAGTTCTCCGACGCCGAGTTCGCATCGGGTCGGCTGCGGGTGCTCGACCGGCTGCTCAACCTGGACACCCTCTACCGCACGCCCGTCGCCCAGCAGCGCTGGCTGGCGTCCGCCAGATCGAACCTTGCGAGCGAACACCGTCGCTGGGCCCGCCTCGCTGCCTGAAGACTCGGCGAGGCTGTCCCTGGATCACGACCCATCGCAGGATCAACCCACTTTTGGCAGGTTCTGAGGGAGTCGCGACGCAGCCAATCCGGACCAACCCAGAAACTGCTGGTTATGCGGGCTGAAATCGCCTTCATAGCCAGCATTAATTGGGTTGGTCGCTGTGAGAGGTGCGATCGGGCCGCCATAACCTGACGGAACTGGGTTGAACCGGGGCGAGGGCGAGCGGAGACCCGCTGGCCGGTTTCGGCCCGGCTCTGGTCGCCGCGTACCCTCGTTGGTTGTGAGCGGAGTATCCAAAGCCCTCTTGATCGGTGCCGTGGCCGGCGCGCTGGCGTTGGGCGGCTGCGCGGTGGCACCGCCCGAGGCGAGCCTGGCTCCCAGCTCGACAGCTGCCAGCAGCACGAACCCCCCAGCCGCTACCCCAGGTACGCCCACCTCGGCACCATCAGCCACATCAGCGACACCGTCCGAATCGGCCAGCCCCGCGACCGCGGCTGCCAAGCCCTCGGCAGCCGCGAAGCCGTCGGCGCGCGCCAAGCCGGCACCCGCCAAGCCGGCACCTGACCAGCGCAAGGGTAAGCAACTCAACACCCCCTACGAAGTCGACGGCATCGTCGTCGTCTCCAGGCAGCACCGGGTTTCAGCGGCCTACAAGCCGAAGAACCCCACCGGACCCTACGGCCTGACCAAAGAGACCGCGGCGGCCCTGAAGAAGATGACCAAGGCCGCCAAGGCGGACGGCGTCCGCATCGTCGTGCGCAGCGGCTACCGCAGCTACGCCACCCAGAAGGGCGTCTACCAGCGGGCGCTGAAGAACTATCCGAGCGTCGCTTCCGCCAAGCGCTACAACGCGCCACCGGGCGCCAGCGAGCACCAGACCGGCCTTTCGGTCGACCTCTGGGACGGCGTCACCTGGAGCCTCCCGATGGCCAACACCGCCACCGGAAAGTGGCTGCACAAGCATGTTCACGAGTACGGCTTCGTGCTGCGCTACCCGAATGGCAAGGAGAAGATCACCGGCTACGCCTACGAGCCGTGGCATTTCCGCTACATCGGCGTCGCTGATGCGAAGAAGTTCGGCAAAGGCAACACGCTCACCCTCGAGGAGTACCTGGGCCTCGCCTGATCCGCACCAAAGATCCGTGGCGTTCGATCACGGCGACTGGCTCTTCACGGGAGAATGACTCCCATGACGGCAAACCTACCCGACACCGCGGGCACCGAGAAGATCGGCGCCGGCAAGCGCATCGGCATCCTCACCAGTGGCGGTGACGCTCAGGGAATGAACGCAGCGGTGCGCGCGGTCGTCCGCACCGCAAAGACGCTCGGCGCCCGCGTCTACGCGATCTACGAGGGCTACCAGGGAATGGTGGACGGCGGCACCGGCATCAGCGAGCTCGCTTGGGAGGACGTGGGCAACATCCTCGGCAAGGGCGGGACGATCATCGGCACCTTCCGCTCCAAGGACTTCCGTGAGTACTCCGGACGCCTTCGCGCCGCGGCCAACCTGCTGGAACACGGCATCGACCGCCTGATCGTGATCGGCGGAGACGGTTCGCTTTCCGGCCTCGACCAGTTCCGGGCCGAGTGGACGCAACTGCTGGCCGACCTCGTCGCGTCCGGTGAGATCACCAAGGAGACCGCGGACGCGCACCCTTCGCTGATGTTCGCGGGCCTGGTCGGATCGATCGACAACGATCTGGTCGGCACCGACATGACCATCGGCGCCGACACCGCCCTGCACCGGATTGTGGACGCGATCGACGCCCTGTCCAGCACCGCGGCCAGCCACCAGCGCTCGTTCGTGGTCGAAGTGATGGGTCGGCATTGCGGCTATCTCGGCCTGATGAGCGCGATCGCCGGCGGCTGTGACTACGTATTGATCCCCGAGCAACCCCCGGAGGACGGCTGGGAGGAGCGCATGTGCCACTCCCTGCGCCGCGGACGGGACGGTGGCCGGCGCGACTCGATGGTGGTCGTGGCCGAAGGAGCGTGTGACCGGCACGGGCAGCCGATCACGTCCGAGTACGTGCGCAAGGTGATCGAGGAGCACCTGCAGGAGGACGCCCGGGTGACGATCCTCGGCCATGTGCAGCGCGGCGGCGCACCGAGCGCATACGACCGCTGGGCGTCCACCTGGTTGGGCTACGAGGCGGTGCGCGAGGTGCTGTCGGCCGAGCCCGGAACGACCGGTCCGGTGATCGGTTTCCGGGGCAATCGGGTTACCCGCGTGCCGCTGGTGGAGGCAGTCGCGAACACCCGGAAGGTGCCCGAACTGATCACGTCTGGCGACTACGCGGGTGCGATGGCGGGACGCGGCGGCTCGTTCACCGAAGCCGCGCAGATCTTCGCCGAGCTGGTCGAGCCCAGCCGGGTGGACGCGCCGGAGGAGTCCAAGCGGATCGCGATCATCCACGCCGGCGGGCTGGCGCCGGGCATGAACGCCGCCGCGCGGGACGCCGTCCGCCTCGGCATCAGCCGCGGCCACACCATGCTGGGCGTGCGCAACGGCTTCCCCGGGCTGCGGGACGGGGACATCGGCGAAATCGAATGGGGCGACGTCGAGAACTGGCTCACCGACGGCGGGGCCGAGTTGGGCCTGCGGCGCACCGTTCCCGGCCTGGACGAGCTGTACCGGATCAGCCGCTCGATCGAGGATCACCGCATCGACGCGCTGCTGTTGATCGGCGGCTGGAACGGCTATGAGGCGGCCGAGTTGATGCACCGCGAGCGCGACCGGTTCCCGGCTTGTGGGCTGCCGATCGTGTGCGTGCCGGCGTCAATCGACAACAACCTGCCGGGCTCGGAGCTGTCGATCGGCGCCGACACCGCGCTGAACGTGATCACCGAGGCGATCGACCGGATCAAGATGTCGGGCAGCGCGGCCAAGCGGGCCTTCGTGGTGGAGACGATGGGCCGCTGGTGCGGGTATCTGGCCTTGATGGGCGGCCTTTCCGGCGGCGCAGAGCGGGTCTACCTGCACGAGGAGGGGATCAGCCTAGACGACCTTTCGTCCGACCTGGACTGGTTGCGCAACAGCTTCGCGTCCGGACGGAAGCTCTTTCTCGCCGTCCGCAATGAGAACGCGAACGCGCTCTACACCACGGATTTCCTCGCCCGGCTGCTGGAGCAGGAGGGCCGCGGGCTCTACGACGTACGCCAGAACGTGCTCGGCCACATCCAGCAGGGCGGCTGCCCGTCCCCGTTCGACCGGCTGCTGGCTGTGCGCCTGGTCTCGCGAGCGCTGGACGTGATCAGCGCCGAATTCACCGCCGGGACGCGAAACAGCTGGTACCTGGGCCTGGTGCAGTCAAAGGTCACCAGTTTCCCGATGACGCACATGATGGACGAGATGGACAAGCGCTACAACCGTCCGAAGGAGCAGTGGTGGCTCGCCCTGCGTCCAGTGCTGAAAGCGGTCGCGGACGCGGGGACGTAGGTTCTCGCCGAGCTCGACCGAGGTAGTTCCGAACTCAGCCCGCGAACGTCGCAGTGTCGATCACGAAGCGGTAGCGGACGTCGGAGGCGACCACCCGGTCGTACGCGGCGTTGATGTCCGCACCCGTTATCACCTCGACTTGGGCTGCCAGGCCGTGCTCGGCGCAGAAGTCCAGCATCTCCTGGGTCTCGGCGATGCCGCCGATCTGCGAACCGGCGAGGACACGGCGCTGGCCGACCAGGCCGCCGAGGTTCAGTTCCACCGGGTGCTCGGGCAGACCGACGTCCACCAGCGCGCCGCCGGTCTTCAGGCAGTTGATCAGGCCGTTCAGGTCCTGATCCGCTGAGACCGTGGACACGATCAGGTCGAACTGCTTGCGCAGACTGCGCAGCGTCCCCGGCTCGGAGACCGCGTAGTACTCCGTAGCACCAAAGCGGCGTCCGTCTGACTCCTTCGAGCGGGTCTGGCTGATCACCGCAACCTCGGCACCCATCGCAGCCGCGATCTGCACGCCCATGTGGCCGAGGCCGCCCATGCCGACGATCGCGACCCGCTTGCCGGGACCGGCGCCCCAGCGCTTGAGCGGGGAGTACAGCGTGATGCCGGCACACAGCAGGGGCGCGGCCTGCTGCAGGCCGATCGAGTCCGGGATGCGGCAGATGTAGTCCTGCTCGACCGTGATGCACGTTGAGTATCCGCCAGCGGTGGGCAGACCGTCGCGTCCGGTGCCGTTGTAGGTCCAGATCGCGCCGCCCGGGCCATCGCAGAACTGCTCGTCGCCGGCCCGGCATTGCTCGCACTCGCCGCAGGAATCGACGAAGCAACCCACGCCCACGCGGTCGCCGGGCGCGAACTTGGTGACTTCGCTGCCAACCTCGCGCACGACGCCGGCCAGCTCGTGACCCGGCACCAGCGGGTAGTTGACGCGTCCCCATTCGCCGCGTGCGGTGTGGATGTCGGAGTGGCAGATGCCCGCGTACACGATGTCGAACAGCACTTCGGTCGGGCCGGGCTCGCGGCGGGTGATCGTGGTTCGCGCGAACCGTCCGGTCGGTCCGTCGATGGCGTAGGCAGTGGCTTCAGGCATGTGCGCTCCTTCGATTGGTCTCGGCCCCATTCAACACCCGCGCTAAGAGCCGATCCAGCCGGATCATGCACCACCCCGTTTCCCCAAAGTGGACCGTTTCGCGCTAAGACGCCGACAGACCGTCCACTCTGCGAGGAGCTTGGGGCCAGCCAATCGAGCTAGAGCGACCCGAGATAGACACCCAGCAGGGCCGTCAGCAGGCTGAGCACGAGCATGCCGCCGGCGTGGACGAGGGTCGTCCAGCCCCGTCCGTCGAGCGCGAGCCGAGCCGCCTCCACCGACGCGGTGCTGAAAGTCGTATAGCCACCAAGGAACCCCGTGCCGAGCACTGCCCGCAGGCCCGGGTCGCCGCTGTGGCTCATCCACCATCCGGTGATCACGCCGAGCAGCAGCGAGCCGGTGACGTTGATCAGGACGGTCCCAAGCGGCATCCCGACTCGCAGTCGAGCCGCGATCTGGCGATCGACCAGGAAGCGGACGACCGCTCCGAGTCCACCCGCCAACGCGGTCAGCAGCGGGATCATGCCGCCTCCCCGAGCAGTCGCGAGAACACTGTCCTGCCCAAGCGCAGGCCAGCGACCGCAGTCAAGATCCCGAACACCACGCTGACCAGGGCATAGGCAGCCCCGACCAACCACTGACCGCCACCCAGTCGCTCAACCGACTCGACCGCGAAAGTGCTGTAGGTGGTGAACCCGCCCATCACTCCCGTCCCAACGCCAAGCCGGACGCCACGCCGCCAGCCCGCGTCCGAACCGCTGATCGCGAGTCCTTCGAGCAGCAGCCCAAGCATCAGGGAGCCGCCGATGTTGATCCAGAAGGTGGTCCACGGCCAGGCGCCAGGTTGCGCCGGCCAGGTGCTCTCCAACCACGCGCGGACCGCTGTGCCGAGCGTGCCGCCGATCAGGATCAGGAGCAGCCAGCGCCAGTCGGGGGATCCCGGCCTACGCCGGGATGACGAAGGAGTGTGTGGCCGGGATGACGAAGGAGTCACTGCACCTGGTGCTTCCAGTCGACGACCTCCACCGGCACCGCCAGGACCGGACGATGTTGATGCCGGGTCAACTGTGCCCCCAGCGACGCGGCCAGGAACTCACGAAGCCGCTCGCCAGGTACCGGACGCCGAGCGCCCACCACGATCGCGGACGCGTCCAGCGCACGGGCCAGATGGGTGACGGCACGGTCGGCGCGTCCGGCCAGATAATGCAGCTCCCAGTGGACCTCGTGTCCGGTGAGCGCGGACGTGATCTGCGCGCGCAACTGCTCCTGGCGCTCCAGCCAGGAGTCGTCGTCTGAGTCTGGTGACAAGGCGGAATGCCGCACCGAACCATCCGCATACTCCTTGTCGAGCACCCGCTCGGGATCGACATACGCGAAGTGCAGGGTTCCACCGACGGCCGTTGCCCAGGTGGCGGCCGTGACGGCGACGATCGGCGACTGCCCGGGCACCACCCCGACAACCAGCGCATGGGCGGTGGCGGGCACGATGCGGTCGACGGCCGGTTGGGGCGCCGACTCGGTGAACGGCCTGCCGGGAGGTTTGGTGGACATCCCGACCTCACGATCCGGGCGCGTGCGCCCAACGACGTGCAGGAACCATCAGCCGGTCGGCGGTTCGGGACGTACCCGGGCGGGATCCATCACCCAGCAGCGACCCTAGCCCACCAGCTGACGCCAGCCCAGTGACGATTTGCACCGTCGATCAGTCAAATCGGCCAAATCAGGTCCATCAGGATCATCGACTGGGCAAATTGTCCGCGAGTGACAGTCGGTTGACCTCGCTGATCCCGGCACCATCGGACGGGGACACGCTCACCAGGTCGGCGATGCGCGACGATGTGTCGCTGCGGGCGCCAAGCGGGCCGAACGCTTCGATCAGGCCGGCGTCGATAAAGATGCGGACCTCGCCGCTCGACTCAGGTTCGACGAGCTCGCCAATCGGGATCATCAGCTCAGCCTCGGGGCCTTCGAGGATCAGGGTGCCCGTCGACGGTGTGATTGCGACGATTTCCAGTTGAGTCGGCGAGTTCCCCGCCCTCAATCCATCGTCATCCCGGCGCAGGCCGGGATCTCCGAGCGCGATCGCCCGATCTGATCCCAGGTGTCCCCTGCCGAGGGGCGTGCGCACCAAGTCATCCAGTTCGGCTGCGGGACGGAGCACTACTCGGTCACCCACCAGAGTCAGTTCGCGGGGGCAGCTCATCGCGCCGACCCAGGTGCTGACGCCACGGTCCGGATCGTCCTGGGTGCGCAGCCAGCCGAGCTGCAGCCAGCGGCCGTCCGCGTGCTGCCACGGCAGCGCCGCGTAGTAGCGAGGGCCGGCGTCGAGGCGACCGACCCAGAGTGGACGCGCCTGTTGGCCGGGCTCGCGATCGAGGGTGACTGCCCAGACCGACAACCGTTCGGCGGCGCCCTCACCTTCGATCACCGACAGCATCGCCACCCAGCGCCCGTCCAGCTTGATCACCGACGGGCACTCCCACAGTCGTCCGGGGACGCCGGGAAGCGCGTCCCGACCGAGCGCGAAGGCGTACTCCCAGTCGGCGCCGGGCGAGGATTCGCGCTCGGTGTAGACCAGCAGTGACGGCTGTCCATCCGGCAGCACCGCAGCGAGAATCAGGTGCCGCTGCCCCTCGTGCCACCAGACGAAGGGATCGCGGAAGTCGTGGATTGCCGGGTCGGGCGGGGTCGCAACCAGCGCTCCGGGAACGAGCGAGTCCAGGCCCGGGTCGGTGGTGCGGGCGACCCGCGGACGCTGCTTCTGCGCTCCGTCCGACACCGCGGTGTAAAACAACTCCACCTCGCCGTGAGCAGTCAGCGCGGCGCCGCCGCTCCAGCAGCCCGTCCCGTCCAGAGCGTCGGTCGCGCCGGGGACCAGCGCTACTGGACGGTGTTCCCAGCGCAGCAGATCGGAACTCACCGCGTGGCCCCAGTGCATCCGTCCGAACGCGGTGGCGACCGGGTTCCACTGGTAGAAGACGTGGTGGCTCCCCTGCCAATGGATCAGTCCGTTCGGATCGCCGAGGAAGCCAGCCGGAGGCGTCAAGTGAAACAGCGGACGGGTCACCCGCAGCACCCTAGAGGTTCAGGCGCGTTCGGCGAGAGATCTCGATGCTTCGACAGGATTCAGGGTGGCGCTTCGTCAAGCTCAGGGACCGTGGGGCCCTTCGTCAAGCTCAGGGACCGTCCGTCCGCTCAGCTCTGGCTGTTGGCGTACGGGCCGGGGTTGTCCGCCAAGGTGTCCTGACACGCCTGCGAACAGAAGCGGTAGGTCTGATCGCCGTTCACTGAGGTGAAATCCACGCCGTCTTCGATCGGCATGCCGCAAACCGCGCAGGTGTCCTGGCCGGGAGTCATGATGTCAACCTTTCGTTGTCGGTGCTCCAGCACGTACCCGCCCGGCCGGGGTGCAACCGCGCTGGGCGTTTGCGATTCGCTCGGACGGGTACCCGGACCTCAGAACCAAAGCGATTAGGAGGACCAGATGTCCGACAGCGTCAACGACTACGGCTTGGGCGCACCCAACACCCAGCAGGACGCGACTCCTGAGCCGACCCGGCAGTACGAGGAGCCCAACCCGCTCGTCCACGGCCTTGGCGACCAGGACCTTCCCGACGACGATCACAGCGAGGCCGGCCGGCGGCACCGTTCGCACCAGGAACACGGCCTCGGCTCGCCGGACTCGGCGCCGGAGGACTTCACCCGCTGACCTCGCCCTAGTCGGGCGAACGATCCCTGAGCCTGACGAAGGGCCGCCGCACCTGTTTCGATGATGACTGACGCCCTTCGTGACACGCGCCTCGCAAGCTCGGCCGAATTCCTCAGGGACCGTTGTGAGGGAGAACAGACGTCCTTGCGATGGACGAATCGGACCGGCCGGACCTCGATCCGGCCGGGCCTTCTCGCGTCCTCGACGGTCAGCTCTGTACTGGCAGCAGCACGGCTCCCGCGTGCGGCGGGAGCACCACGCCACCATCGGCGACGCGAGCGCCGGACGGGCTTGCCCAGCGCAACTGGTGTCGTCCGCTCAGTTCGATCGACACCTCTTCGCTGCCGAAGTTCACCGCTACGACCACCCCGCCGCGACGCATCACGAACCAGCGCTGCACGTCGTCATAGGCACAGTGCGTGCCGGTCATCGCTGGATCGCTGAGTTCGGGCAGCTCGCGCCGCAGGGCGATCAGGTCACGATGCACGTCAAGCAGGAGGGCGTGCCGACCGTCCGCCAACTCACTCCACGCAAGCTTCGCCGCGGCGAACGTCTGTGGCTCCTGCGGGTTGAGCATGGTCTCCAGATCCCAGTTCATTCGCGCGAGCTCGGCCATGCGGCCCGACCGGATCGCCTCCGCCAACTCCGGTTCCGGATGGCTGGAGAAGAATGGGAAGGGCGAACTCGCCGCCCACTCCTCACCCTGGAACAGCATCGGCGTATTTGCCGTAGTCAGCGTCAACAACGCCGCGCAGGCCAGCTGGTCGTCATCCAGGGACGCGGCCAGCCGATCGCCCGCAGCCCGGTTCCCGATCTGGTCGTGGTTGGAGTAGCAGATCACCAGCCGCCAGCCGGGAACCGTCCGCGCGTCCAGCTGCGGCGGGCCTTCGCTCCCGCCGCCCGGCACAGCCACCCGGTCGCGCACGAACCCACGCTCGCACGCTGCCGCCAGCGCACCGAGCGAGGTGAACTCGGCGTAGTAGCCCTCGGCCTCCCCGGTCAGCGCAACGTGCAGACCGTGGTGGAAGTCGTCGCTCCATTGCGCGTCGATGCCAAGCCCACCACTCTGTCGGGGCGTGACCAGGCCAGGGTCGTTCTGGTCGGATTCGGCGATCAGCGTGAGCGGTCGCCGCAGGTGCGCGGACGCGGCCGCGGTCACCACCGCGAGGTCCTCCAGCAGGTGTACCGGCGACGAGTCCACCAGCGCGTGGACCGCGTCCAGCCGCAGGGCGTCCACGTGCATGTCGGTGAACCAGTAGCGCGCGTTGTCGAGGATGTAGTTGCGCACCTCCGCGCTGCCCTCGCCGTCCAGGTTCACCACCGCACCCCACGGCGAATCCTGGTCGGTCAGGTATGGGCCGTACGCCGGCAGATAGTTTCCGGAAGGGCCGAAGTGGTTGTAGACCACGTCCTGGATCACGGCCAGACCGAGCCCGTGGGCCGCGTCCACGAAGCGCCGGTAGGCGTCCGGGCCGCCGTAGGGCTCGTGCACGGCGAACCAGCAGACGCCGTCGTAGCCCCAGCCGTGCTCGCCGTTGAAGGCGTTGACCGGCATGAGTTCGACGAAGTCAATCCCCAGCTCCACCAAGTGCGGCAGCCGGCTGATCGCGGCGTCAAGCGTGCCCTCGGGCGTGAACGTGCCCACATGCAGCTCGTAGATCACGCCGCCGGCGAGCTGGCGTCCGGTCCAGGCTTGGTCGTGCCAGGTGAAACCGGTGGCGTCGAAAGTGCGCGACAACCCGTGCACGCCGTGCGGCTGCCAGCGCGATCGCGGATCGGGCAGCGCAGCTTTCCGATCATCGACCAGGTAGCCGTAGTCGATTCGGCCCAGCGGTTCGGGCTCGACCGGGTGCCACCAGCCGTCCGCTGCCTTGGCCATCGCGACGGTCCGCTCCCCCGCGAGAAGGCGGACGCGTTCGGCTCTCGGCGCCCAGACGTCAAAGCGTCCACGCTCACCCGGACGCCGAACCTCGGGCACCAGCAGCGCAACCGGATACTGGTCGAGCAGGCTCGCGACCGTGACCCGACCGTGCACGTCCGGGTGCACCAGCCGACCCGACATCAGATCGCGCCACCGGCCCTCAGGCAGCGGCAAAGTGGTATCCCGCCAGCCGCCCGCCCTGGCCAGGCCGAGCGGCAGCCGGGTGGCCACGGCGATCGCGCCGCCGCGATCGAAGGCGATCAGATGGCCGGCCGCCGCACCCTCTGCCGCTAGGGGGCGGTAGCCGGTGAACAGGTCCGGACGCTCCCGGCGCAGGGTGAGCGCCTGGTGGCAGAGCAACAGTTTCACCGCGGCGCCGTCCAGCCCGGACGGCAGTGGGGGTCGCGCCCCGGTGCGCACCTTCGCCAGCAGCGCGACCCGGGCCGCGAAGTCGACCGGGCGGCGGTTGTCGGGGTCCACCAGACTGAGTTCCCATAATTCACTGCCCTGATACAGGTCGGGCACACCCGGAACGGTCAGATCGAGGAGCTTGGCGGAAAGGGCGTTGCTCCATCCGGCGGCCGAGATCGCGTCCACCACCCCCTGCAGGACCGTGCGCACTTTCGCCGAATCGCGCGTCGCGTCCACTGCTTCGAGGACGACCGCCTCGTAGGCGTGGTCGGGGGCGGTCCAGGACGTGTGGTCGCCGGCTTCGCGCATCGCCTTTTCGGCATAGCCGATCAGCCGCTCGCGCTCGGCCGGCCACGCCCCGACGATGGCCTGCCAGAGCAGGTTGCCGAACCCCGGATCGGGCAGGGGCACCAGTTCGAGCAGCTGGCTCAGCGCGTCCGTCCATAGGTCGGGCACTTCGGACAGGACGCTGATGCGGGCACGGACGTCCTCGCCGCGCTTGGTGTCATGGGTGGTGCCGGCGGTCATCGCGTTCGGCCAGACGGCCTGGCGCTGGTTCATCAGGAGGTGGAAGTCGTCGGTGCCGATCGAGAAGATGCTCGGATCGCCACCCACCTCGTTCAGCGAGGTCAGCCGCGACCAGCGGTAGAAGGCGCCGTCCTCGACGCCCTTGGCCATCACCATGCCCGAGGTCTGTTGGAACCGCTGCGCCGGCCCGGACGCGCCGTCGGCCAGCACCGGATGCAGCAGCGCGAAGACCGGCCCGAGGTCGGGTCGGTGCAGCCGGGCGTACTCGAACGCCCGCTCCAGGTGGTCCCGGCCCTCGGGCAGGTAGGAGCGGTAAACACCGAAGTCAGCGAGCAATTCGGCGACCGCGTCGGCCAGCGCGTCGGGGTCGGGCTGCCAGCCGGACGGGTCGATCACCGCCAGTACCTCACGGGCGATCCGACGCACCTCAGAGTTCAGGATGCCTTCGGCCACTGCGAGCTTGCCCTGGTGGACGAGCTCAGCCCAGTCGACGTCGCGTCCGCGAAGCCGGTTCTCAAGGGTGGTCAACTGCACTTCGCCTGCGGGGTCGATCAGTACCCGGTCGATGATCGCCATCGCGTCGTAGCCGGTCGTGCCGGCCGTCGCCCAAGTGGGAGGCAATTCCTCAAGTCGGACGCTTCCCCCCTCGCCCGCCGCGTGCAGGCCGAGGATCTTCTCCACCAGCACGTAGGCGCCGCCGGTGAGCGCGGCGAGGTCGTCGAGGTACTTGCCGGGGTCGCGCAGCCCGTCCGGATGGTCGACGCGCAGGCCGTCCACCAGGCCTTCGTCGAACCAGCGCTGGATCTCGGCGTGGGACCGGTGGAGCCATTCCGGGTCCTCGACCCGGATGGCGACCAGGGTGTTCACCGCGAAGAAGCGCCGATAGTTGAGGCTGCGGTCCGCTTCGCGCCAGCTCACCAGCTCGTAGTGCTGGCGGGCGTGGACGGCGTTCGGGTCCTCGTCCGCGCCGTGGGCAGTGCCGGGTGCGAGCGGAAACCGCTGGTCGTGGTAATGCAATTCGCCACCGAGCACCTGGAGATGGTCGATCCGACCGTCCGCACATAGGTCGTCGTCGCCGACGACCGGGAGCCGCAGCCGGCCGCCGCCGGCCGCCCAGTCGATGTCGAAGGCACCGGCGTAGGGCGAGTCGGGGCCGTTGGTGAGCACCTGCCACCACCACTCGTTCTCCCAGGGCTGGGCGATGCCGACGTGATTGGGGACGATGTCGACCAGCACCCCCATGCCCAGCCGCTTGGCCTCGCTGGCCAGCGCCGCGAGGCCGGACGAGCGTCCGCGGGCTGGGTCGATCGCGCGGTGATCGGCGACGTCGTAGCCGTGCTCGCTACCCGATTCGGACGCCAGCAGCGGCGAGAGATAGACCCAGTCGACGCCCAACTCGTGGAGGTAGGACAGCGTGCGCGCAGCAGCCACGAGGTCGAAGTCCTCGGTGATCTGCAGGCGGTAGGTGCTGGCGGGGACGGGTCGCACAAAGTCTCCTCAAGCTAGGTTCGTCACGCTAGGTTCGCAGGCGGCTTACCCAATAGCACCGTATGCAACCCGGCTGACAACGACAACGACGGGCCTCGTGCGAGCCAACGCCATGTCCTCGTCGCCGCGGTCACCGCACGATGCGCAGGCTGAACTTCGCCGTGCCGAGAGCCCCCATGAGCCGGAGCCAGAGCGGCAGCCACATCTCTACGCCACGGGCAGCGGTGATGTCGCCGAGGTCGATCACGTCCCGGTGCCTGAGCTGGGCCAAGAGGGCGATCACGACGCGCTTCGCGTCCGCGTCGTTGCCGGCCACGAAGACTGTGTGCGCACCGTCCGCGAGCTCTTCGGGGTGGGCCATCAGGTCGGCGTTGAGCGTGTTCAGCGTCTTCACCACTCGTGTTTCGGGGAAGGCCGACTGAAGCTGCTCGCCGAGGCTGTCGGTGTCCTTGACGAAGAGGGGACGGGGGGGACCCGGCCGAGAAGTAAAGCGGATTTGAGACATCGATCAACACCTTGCCGGCCAGGTGCTCGGCGCCCACCGCGTCCAGCAAAGTCGCGCGACAGCGGCCGCGTCCGGCATCGGCCGAATTGCTTCCCCGGATGGTCGAAGCCCCGTCTAGCGGACCACGGCCACCGGACACTCTGCATGGGCGAGGACGCCGCGGATCGGGCCGCCCAGGCCGACGCTGCGACGCTCCAGGCCGAGGACCAGCAGGTCCACCGACCGGCTCAGGTCGACCAACTGGTCGGCCGCCGAGCCGAGCAGCACCTCGACATCGATGGCGACATCGGCGTGCGCGGCGCGATCGGACGCGAGTTGGTCGTCCAGCGCCTTGCTCGCGGCGAGCACGTAGTTGGCGCTCTCGACACCGAGGGTATCCGGCACTACGTGCACCACCCGGAGCCGGGCATTGCGCAGCGCGGCCTCCTGCAGCGCCCAGTCCAACGCAGAGCGGTGCAGCGGCCAGGAACTCACCGCGAGCGCGATCGTCCCCAGGCCCCCGGTCTGCTGCGG
>Ga0208823_1001087_pt1 | contig 21809 bp, 26 predicted proteins | sample AD_UKC075_MetaG_FD_184440 | JGI IMG/M metagenome (GOLD analysis project Ga0208823, IMG submission 184440) | Active sludge microbial communities of municipal wastewater-treating anaerobic digesters from USA - AD_UKC075_MetaG (SPAdes) (version 2) | ecosystem: Engineered > Bioreactor > Anaerobic >... | reverse complement strand
TTCGGATAGCGTCACCCACCGCACCCCGGATGCTCGAGGAGGCCCGGGCGAACCGGGCGTCCGCATCGGATGGTTGAAACGAAACCCGACGGCCTGCCCCGATATCGGGCGTAGCTGAAAAATACGCCGCGGCTCCCGGGATTGGCAACACCTGTGCTCAGTTTTTCTCAAGACCAATCGGTTGACCTGCACCTTCGCCCGCGCCCGCGCTGCCTTGGCGCACACCCGCGGTTAAGCTGACCCCGTGGTCCAGGATTGGCTGCTGGTGGAAACACTCGGTACCGAGCCCGTCGTGGTGGCACAGGGGCGGCAGATGCAGAACTTCGTTCCCGTCGGTGCCTTCCTCCGTCGCGACCCGAATCTGGCGGCCATCCAGACCGCAATCGCCGAGACCGTCGACACCGGCACCGGACTGGCCAGCATCACTCCGAACACCCATCTGGTGATCCGCACCGAACCGGTCGCCATGACGGACGGCCGGATTCACGGGGTGCATGTCTGGTGCGGACCCACCGACGCCGATCCTCCGGAGCGGCCGGTACCGGGTCCCCTGAAATGGGACATCACCACCGGCGAGGGGTCGGCGACCGTCGAGTATCTGCTCAACGCCGGGATGGATCCATCGGTTGAGGCGACAACGGGGCGGGCCTTCGCCGACGATCTTCCCAGTCACAGTCTCAACCCGGATGAGTCCAAGGAGTTGGCCTGGGCCATCGATGCCATACCCGATCGAACGTACTGTGCCACCTGGGATTTCCATGACAAACAGGGCGTGTCCCGCAAGGTCGGCTGGTGCGCGCGGACCTTGATGGAATCCGCCGAGGACGGCCACGATCACCTTGTCGCCCGAGCGATGAACCTGGTCGAGGCGGTCGGCGAGGCGCCGATCCCCGCCGAGTTGCTGACCGATCCGCTCGTGACCGGCGAGGCTCAGCAGGGGGTGTACCGGGTCATCGTCGACCTCGGTACCTGGACGGCATTGACGTGGATCGACGATCCCTGCCCGTACGTCGATTGGCGCGGCCGACTCCAGATGGATGCGGAGGACCTCGACCGCCTCGCCGCCCTGTCGCCCGCCGAACCTCGACCGGCCGAACAGGAGATGTCCCCACCCGTCGCCGCGGTGGTGCGACTGCCGGGCGCGGACGGCACGCCGGTGCCCATCCACGTCACGATCAACAGCACAGTCGAGGTCGGCGGCGGTTGCGTCGGCCTGGTGAGCGTGCGACTGCCGACAGCGGACGAAAGCATCCCCGCCGGGATCACCGGCGGTGACGCCGTCAGCGATACCGGCAGCAACGGAGAATCCGCCGAAACCTCAAGCTGCCCAGGCTAATTTCGCTCGATCGGGTACCCGGGCGCCGGACCGGCCTTCGCCGTCGCCACCGCCGCGCCGCCCAGTCGGGCACCGGTATGCACCCGGACCACAAGGGAGACGTCCGCGTCGTCCACCTCACACCGCATCACCGCGGCGCCCATGGCGGCCGCCAGTGCCTCGGCGCTCAGACACGCGGCGGACCGTCCTGCCGGAACCCGTTGCGCGGCAGCCAGTGCGGCCAGATCCGCCGCCGACTGGGCGCGATGGCGGGCGAGGACGGCGGACCCGAGCCACATGCCGCCAACGGCGATCCCGGCGAGGGCGGCAACCAGGAATGCCGCCAGCACGGACGCCGCGCCGGCATCGTCACCCGCCGGGTTCCGACGCCGCCACTGCGCGGCCCTCGATGACCAGCCCGGGAAGCAGCGGCGATCGCCCGGTGACGCGGGCGACGACATAGCCGCCGTCAGGCCGCAGGTCGACGCTCGCACCCGCGGGCGCCATGACCGCCGCCGCGCCGGCAGCCCTCGGGTCGCCCCGGGCCGCAAGCCGGGCCGCTTCCCGGGCGGCGTCAATGCACCGGACCTGCATCGACAGCGCCGTGATTCCGGCGGCGCACAAGACCAGCACCACCACGAGGCCGGCAACGGCCAGTGCCGCCTCGACGGTGCTGAATCCGGCTTCGTCGGCTTGTGGCACAACGCCTACACCCGGGAGGTGAGAGCACGGCCGATGATGTTGGTCAACGCACCGACAATGGAGTCGCCGGTGACGACGCTGTAGAGGATGGCGCCGAACGCCGCCGCCGCGATCGTGCCGATGGCGTATTCGACGGTCGACATCCCCGCCTCGTCGGCCGCCAACAGAATCAGCCGGGCGCGGATCAGCTGAATTACTCTCGTGGACATTGCATTTCCTCTCCGATTGGTGCTGCTGCACTTCCGTTCGGGTCATAGAAGACCCGCCTTGAACACCTGGCCGGCGAGACCGGCGATGACGGGCACGATGCCCAGGAAGACGAAAGCCGGGAGAAAGCAGAGGCCCAGCGGTCCGGCGATCACGACCCCGGCGCGTTCCGCGGCGGCCACCGCACTGTGCGCAGCTTCCTGACGTGACTGCTCGGCGAGATCCGCCACCCCGGCGGCGAGTGCGGCGCCCGACACCGCCGATCGCCTCGCCAGTCGTACCAACGCCTGACAGCCCGGGTCGTCGGCCGTGGTGGACCAGGCCTCCTCGGCAGTAGCCCCGAGCGCCAGAAGGTCCGAGGCCCGGCGCAGGACAGACCGCAGCGCCGCGGGCGCTGTCGGGCCGGTCACCGATGCGGCGGCCGATACGGACATACCGCAGGACAGACAGACGGCGAACACATCCAGCGCGGAAGCGAGGGCGAGTGGGTCTCGTCGGGCGCTAACACCCTCCCGCGTTCGGGCCGGGCCCGGGACCAACCCCGCCCGACACCGGGCATGAAGCGGCCCCGCGCCGAGCAGCAGGGCGGCCGCCAACAGTATGGCCGCCGCCGTCACGAGCCGACCCGATCGATGATGCGGTCCGACCACACCACGCCGGCACACAGCAACGCCGAACCGGCCGCGAGCGCCCAGCCGCCTTCGCCGAGCAGGAATGACACCGGTTGGGCGCCGACCAGTTCGCCCAAGAGAACTCCCAGGATCGGCAGACCCGCCAGCACCATCGCCGTCGCCCGCGCACCGGACAGGGCCGCATCGACACGGTCGGCGAACCGCTGCCGCTCCGTGATGTCCCGGTACGCGGTGGCCATCAGCGTGGCCATCGGCAGTCCATGCTCAGCGGCGAGTCGCCAGTACACCGCAACCCTTGACCAGTAGTGCGGAGCCGAGGATCGGCGGGCGCTGTCACGGAGCCCCGCCGCGACGTCTGCCCCCAATCGGGCCCGGGCCGCAACAGCCCCCAACGCGGTTCCGACGGCGTGCCCCGACGCGGATGCACCGACGGCTTCGGCGGCCGCGACCGCGAAGCCTCTGACCGGGTGCGACCCCACCCGAAGCTCGCCGACGAGGACCTCAAGTGCGGTGGACAGGGCTCGGCCCTCGCTGCTGCTATCGCGGCGGCGGCGACGCCGGAGCCGCCGGGAAAACAGGGTCACTGCCACCAGTCCGGCCGCAATCGCGACCGCCGGTCCGAGCACGACCACCGCCGCAATCGCGGGTCCGGAGGCCGACAGTGCCGCGACGCGCCGGCTGACGCGGAAAGCCCGACGGGGGACGGCCGGCCGCCGGGCCGCGGACGGTGCCACAAGGAGTGCCGCGGCAATCAGCATCACCGCAGACGGGACGCCGTTCACCGACCAGCCCGTTCGTCGATGAGCTCCCACAATCGCCGGAGACCGGGCCCGGGCCCGCGGTCCGCATCCCAGGCCGGCACCGCGCGAACCAACCCGCTGCCGCCGCTTCCGAGCAGCGCGATCTGTTCCAGCCTCCGGCCGGACCGGCCGCGACCGACATGCACGACCACCTGGATCGCCGCCCCCAGTTGGCTGTGCAGCGCGGCACGGTCCAGCCCGCCCAGAGCGCCGAGCGCCTCCAATCGGGCCGGTATCTCCCCCGGACAGTTGGCGTGCACGGTTCCCGCCCCACCGTCATGGCCGGTGTTGAGCGCGGCGAGCAGGTCGACGACCTCTGCCCCGCGCACTTCGCCGACCACGATCCGGTCCGGCCGCATCCGCAGCGCCTGACGGACAAGGTCGCGCAGTGTGATCTCGCCGACGCCCTCGATGTTGGCTCCTCGGGCCAGAAGCCGAACCAGATGGGGGTGCTGTGGGGTCAGTTCCGGCGCATCCTCGACGCACAGGATGCGTTCGTTGGGCGCGACCGTGCCGAGCAGCGCGGCCAGCAGCGTCGTCTTGCCGGCACCGGTGCCGCCGGACACCAGGAACGCCAACCGGGCTCCGATGATCCCGTTCAGCAGTGTCGCGGCGTCGCCTGCGATCGCGCCGGAGGCGATCAGCGACGTGAGGTCCTGAGTCGCGGGCCGAAGGACGCGCAGCGACAGATAGGTCCCACCCGCCGCGATCGGCGGCAGCACGGCATGCACCCTGACGGTGACCCGTCCGGTTCCCACCCCCGTCAGTTGGGCATCGACCCACGGTTGTGCGTCATCGAGCCGGCGCCCGGCACCCGCCGCGAGTCGCTGGGCCAGCCGCCGCACGGACGACTCATCGCGAAAGCGAATATCGCTGCGATACAGACCATTTCCGTCGTCCACCCAGACGGCGTCGGGGGCGGTGACCAAGACGTCCGTAGTGCCCTCGAGGGCGATCAGCGGCTCCAGGATGCCGACGCCGCTGAGCTCCGTTTCCAGGAACCGCAGAGTGCTGAGAACCTCGCTGTCTCCCAGGACGCCCCCGGATTCGGCCCGGATCGCCGCCGCCACCGTCGCCGGGCGAATCGGAACGGATTCGGCCGCCAGTCGTTCCCGGACCCGGTCGATCAGGGGCCCGGTCATGCCGACCGCCCGGAAGTGTCGAGAACGTCGAGGACTCGGCGCGCCGCGATGGCGAGCGGGGAGCGGCGGCGCAGTCGCAACCCTCGCCGGTCGAGTCGCTGCGCCAGCATCGGCTCGGGACGCATCGCTGCCAGCAGCGGCAGTCCCACCGCGTCGGCGGCATCACGGGCCGTCAGTCCACCCGGCGCCGGTCCCCGGATAACCAGGCCGATGTTCGGGTTGACCGATCGGACGACGGCGGTCAGGGCTGAGCTGGCGGCGACGCCACGGACGTCGCAACCCGTGACGACGACGACCAGGTCGGCCATTTCCAGGGCCGTCCCACCGGCTCCGCCGATCTGGCGGGACAGGTCGCAGAACACCGCGCTACCGCCTCGACGCCCGGCATCGGCCATCGCCGTCACCAGGCGGGGATCGATGTCGTGGAATCCGCGAGCGGACGACAGTACCGTCACTGTGTCCCTGCGCGGCAGCGCCTCCCGCACCGCTGCCCAGCCGAGCCGGCCGCCCTGGGCAGCGATGTCGGGCCAGCGCAGACCAGGTGCGGCCTCGACACCGAGCAGGAGGTCGACGCCGCCGCTGTAGGGGTCGAGGTCGATCAGGAGGGCCTCCGGGGCGCACTGGCTGAGAGCGGCCGCGAACACCGACGCTCCGCCGCCACCGCGGCCGGGGATGACGGCGATCACCGGCCCCCGCATCGCTGCCGCGTTTCCCTGTTCGACCGCCTCCGAGAGGACGTGGACCATTTCGGTCTCCTGGCGCGGCACCGCATAGACGCGTTGCGCGCCGATCTCGATCGCCGCCGCCCAGTCAGCCGAGGTGGGTTCACCCGGGCCGACCAGAATGACACCGTCCCGCCTGGGCATCGCGCTCCGAACGCAGCGGCGGGCACCCACCTCATCGACGATCACCGCGGACGCCGTTATCCAGCTCTGCCGGGCGGGTTCCGTTGCCCGAATCATTCGGCCCCCGGCCGCCGCGATGACACGCTCGGTATCGGCGAGGAGATCGGGTGCGCCGAGCAGTGCAAGCACGGCACCGGTGTGGGTCATGGCGGCCAGCCTGCGCAAAGACCTGCCGACTCACCAGCCGGTCTCTCCGGCACTGTGGATAGACCGAGAAGCTGTGGACCGATTCCCCGGCTCCGCGCGGGCGGGTGGATCGCCGGTGGACAGGTTTCGGGAGACGAGCCGGAACCCTCCGGCGGACGTCGCCGAGGTCAGCCGAATTTGTCCGGAAAAGAGGACGACCCTCGCCAGGGGGGGGAGGAGGCGAGGGTCGTCGTGTATCAGCCCCGGGGGGTCGGGCTGATGCACACCCGGCTTAGGCCAGGTGTTCCTCACTATACACACGCGTACTTGTAATTGCGCAAGTACTTGACTGGTGTTTAAACCTCCAATTTTCCTGTGAAAATCACGCCTCTTCCTGTGAATTCCCAACACCCGCAGCCGGCGCGGCCCGCCTACCCGCGAGACAACGGCAGCCGGTTTGACCCGGGTTCGCAGCGGGAACGTCACCCGCGCAGAACCAAGGCATGGGAACCGACGGCGGGCGCCGCCAACAGGGTCAGGTCGACTGACCGGCACCGCGCCCGCGACGACCGTTGCGGCCCTGCTTACCCGGGTTTGCTGTGGCCGGCGCGACACGGATTGGGATTTAACCCTTGCTGTGATGGCCATCACGTAGTACAAAGGAGGGCAAGGAAGTTCGGCAAGGCCAAGGCAGAACCGGAAGAGAAGGTTCTCTCTCCCGAACCGGACAACCGAGCACGGTTTCTGGCACCCACGCGGAGCACGCCGCGATGATGGCAGAAGTGTTGCGGGCCTGCGAGATTGCGCGAAGCGGCCGGTCCTGGGTCTCCTTGGGCGGAGACTCATCCGGAGCGCGGTGCAAGGTCGCCGAGGCCGACCCACGCAACCCACATAGCACGCTTGGTAACCACGGAACCGTGTTGGCGGGCGGCGAGCCGAACAACGTTCGGAGCGCCGCCCGCTTTCGTTTGCCACAGCAGCGGGACGGCATTGCTCACCGCTCACCGGGCCCATCCGCTTACCGGGCCCATCGCGTACCGGGCCCATCCGATTACCGGGCCACTCCTACTGAACGGCCGCCTCGGCGATGGACAGCGCCTCCCGCGCACCGTCCTCCAACGCCCGGCAGCACATCGTCAGCCACTCCCCGACGGCCTCGGGATCGCCGCCGGCGAACCCGGCCGCCGCAGTCCGATACTCCTCGGCCCTGCGCAACCAGTAGACCTCCGGAACACCCAGACCGTGCGGATCAAGTCCGGAGGCGATCGTGACCAACCGTGAGACGCCCCGTGCGACCACACCGTCGGCGCTGCCGAAGGCGGCCAGCGCCAGGAGTTCGCCGTGCGCGACTCCGGCAAGCACCGGGGCCGGCACCGTTGTGGGTCCGGTCACCAGCCGGGTCATCAGATCGAGCCGCGCCGCCACCTCCGGCCGCCGTACCGGCCGGCCAAGCTCCTCCTCGCCGACGAGGTCGGCCGCGGCCAGCGTGTGCAGACGGGCGAGCGCCTGCAGAGGCGCACGCCGCCAGCTCCCCACGATGGCGGTGGTGCCGCCCTCGACCGCGTGCGCAACGCGCAGCGCCCCCGCCAGAACCGGATCGTCCGCGGCGGCACCGACGTCGACCCCGCCGCCGTCGAGGGCCGACGAGCTTCTGGCCCCCCGCACCGCCGACTCCGCCGCGGTCACCGGCCACTTGCGCAGATTCGCCCGGTGACGGTGCGCCTTCCCCAGAGCGACGCGCGCAGCTTCAGCAGCATCCGCCAGCCCGGGAACGTCGAGGAGCGGGGCCAGTGGGTCACGGCCTGTCCGCCGTTGCGGCCCAGCGTCGGTCACGAGCCGTCACGTTAGCGCGCGGCCGCCGGTGGCGGCGCGTGGGTCTCGCGATGCGCCGACTCGGCAGCACCCCAGGAACTACGCTCGGGCCATGACCGAGGGACACGCAGACCATCCCATCTCATTCCCGCCATCACCGGAGTTCGCCGCCAACGCCAACGCGACCGCCGACCTGTATGACCGTGCCGAAGCAGACCGGCTGGAGTTCTGGGCCGAACAGGCACGAAGACTCACCTGGGAAACCCCGTTCACCGAGGTCCTGGACTGGTCGCAGGCACCCATGGCGCGCTGGTTCGTCGGCGGGAAACTCAACGTCGCCTATAACTGCGTCGACCGTCATGTCGAGGCCGGTAACGGCGATCGCGTCGCCATCCACTGGGAGGGTGAGCCGGTCGGCGACGCCCGAACCATCACGTACCGCCAACTCCAGGACATGGTGTGCCAAGCGGCCAATACGCTGGCCGGACTGGGTCTGGTCGCCGGTGACCGGGTGGCCATCTACATGCCGATGGTCCCCGAGGCGATCGTCGCGATGCTGGCCTGCGCCCGACTCGGTGTCATGCACTCGGTGGTCTTCGGCGGCTTCTCCGCCTCCGCGCTGCGCGCCCGCATCGAGGACGCCGAGGCCAAGCTGGTGATCACGACCGACGGCCAGTACCGACGGGGAAGCGCGGTCTCGCTCAAGGACGCCGTCGATGACGCTGTTGCGGGTCAACCCTCGGTGCAGAACATCCTGGTCGTACGCCGGACAGGTATCGACGTGTCCTGGACGGACGGCCGCGACTTGTGGTGGCACGAGACGGTCGAGCAGGCATCCACCGAGCACACGCCGGAAGCCTTCGACTCCGAGCAGCCGCTGTTCCTGCTCTACACCTCCGGGACGACGGGGAAGCCTAAGGGGATCATCCACACCTCGGGCGGCTATCTGACCCAGGCGTCCTACACCCATCACTACGTCTTCGACATCAAGCCCGAGACCGACGTGTACTGGTGCACGGCCGATATCGGCTGGGTCACCGGGCACACCTACATCGTCTACGGCCCGCTGTCCAACGGCGCCACCGAGGTGGTCTACGAGGGGACTCCGGCGTCCCCGGACGAGCACCGGCATTTCCAGGTGATCGAAAAGTACGGTGTCTCGATCTACTACACCGCTCCGACCCTGATCCGGACCTTCATGAAGTGGGGTCGGGAACTGGCCTTCGAACACGACCTGTCCAGCCTTCGACTGCTGGGTTCGGTGGGTGAGCCGATCAATCCCGAGGCGTGGCGCTGGTACCGGTTGGTGTTCGGAGCGGACCGTACGCCCATCGTGGACACCTGGTGGCAGACCGAGACCGGTGCGGCCATGATCGCCCCGTTGCCGGGGGTCACCGACTGTAAGCCCGGCTCGGCCATGCGTCCGCTGCCGGGCATCTCGGCCAAGATCGTCGATGATCACGGTGACGAACTCCGGCCCGCCCCCGAACACGGTGAACAGGTCACCGGGTATCTGGTGCTGGACAAACCCTGGCCGGCGATGCTCCGCGGAATCTGGGGCGATGACGAACGGTTCCGGGAGACGTACTGGTCCCGGTTCGCCGAGCAGGGCTGGTACTTCGCCGGCGACGGCGCCCGCTACGGCAGCGATGGCGAGGTCTGGGTGCTCGGCCGCATCGACGACGTGATGAACGTCTCCGGGCACCGCATTTCCACCGCGGAGGTGGAGTCGGCGCTCGTCGGGCATGCGGGCGTCGCCGAGGCCGCCGTCGTCGGGGCCTCCGACGACACGACCGGCCAGGCGATCTGCGCGTTCGTGATCCTCAAGGAGCATCACCCCGACATGTCGACGACGGAGATGGTCGACGAGCTACGCGCGGAGGTCGCCCGGGAGATCTCGCCGATCGCCAAGCCGCGTGAGATTCACGTCGTGCCGGAACTGCCGAAGACCCGCAGCGGCAAGATCATGCGGCGCCTGCTGCGGGACGTGGCCGAGGGCCGCCCACTCGGAGACACCTCCACGCTGCTGGACCCCGGGGTGTTCGAGGCGATCCGGGCGAGCAAGGCGAACTGAGCGCCGCCCGGCCGGCTCAGGCCGGGCCGGGTGCCAGATTGGTCGTCGGGACGAATCCGGCCCCGGGACGGTCCTTAGCGGCCAGGTCCTCGAGGATGGTGTTCATCGACATCGTCACCGCCGGGGTGTGCAGCGGGATGTATTTGATGATGCACGTGGGCAGTCCGTCGGTGAACGCGCCGTGAATCATCCCGACCAGCTGGTTGTTGACCGTCACCGGTGCGCCGGAGTCCCCCGGTTGACCGCAGACCTGGTTGAGGATGGTGCCCGGCTCCTCGCCCGGCCCCCAGGTCACCCCGCACGAGTACCCCGTGGTGCGGCCCAGCTTGCACGCCACCTGGCCGAGGACGGGATCGGGGCCGATCCCGTCGATGGCAAACCCGCTCCAGTTCGAGACCGGATTGACTTTGGCCGAGTCGAACCGGATCACCGCGTAGTCCAGACCGTCGTTACCGGCCACCATCGTGCCGATCACACCGCGGTCCTGGTCCGACTCGGCGGACACCTGCGCCCCCGGCCCACCACAGTGCGCCGAGGTGAACCCCACCAGCGCGCCAGTCTTGTCGGTGCCGATCGACGTCAGCGTGCAGTAGGTCTCGCCGTCGACCACGATCCCGGCGCCACCACCCAGCGTCACAAGCTCGTCCGCCGCGGCGGGAGCACTGTTCGGCAGGGGTGCAGCCAGCGCGATGGGCACGGCGACGAGCACGGCGACCGCGAGCCGCCTGACACGGTTGGCGCTGACCACAAGAACCTCCAAAGAACTCCCACCCCGACGGCCAGTCTAACGTGGCCACAGATGCAACTCCTGCAACAGCGCGACGGGTATGCGCGTGGATTTCGGGTCCGCACCATAAACTTCCGACGACACCGAACCGTTGGAGGAGGACCGTGAGCAATCGGGATCGCAAGTCCGGGGTGCCCGCCAGTGCGACGTCGATTCCGCTGGTCGACCCCCACGCGATGCCCGCCGATCCGTCTATCGGCGATCTCGTCCGGGACGCCACCACCCAGGTCTCGACCCTGGTGCGGGCCGAGGTCGAATTGGCGAAAGCGGAGATCACGCGGGACGTCAAGAAGGGTCTGACCGGCAGCGTCTTCTTCATCCTGGCCCTGGTGGTGCTGGTCTACTCGACCTTCTTCATGTTCTTCTTCCTCGCCGAACTGCTCGACACCTGGTTCTACCGCTGGGCCGCATTCTTGATCGTGTTCATCCTGATGCTGGTCACGACCGCGGTATTCGCGCTCATCGGCTATCTCCGCGTCCGCCGGATCCGTGGGCCGCAGGAGACCATCGCCTCGGTACGGGAGACCACGGCGGCCTTGACCCCGGCGGCGCTGAAGGGCCCCGCACCGGCACCGTCATCCGCCGGGCAGGCGCCCGCCGCGGGGTCGAAGTCGGAGCAGCCGGTCACCGACCCGTCCGGGTGGTGACGGCGCGTCCGGACCCGTCGGTCACCCGGATCCCGGGCCCCTGGCGCCATCACGATGTCCACGCCAACGGCATCCGCTTCCAGTGCGTCGAAGCCCTCGGCGATCCCGATGACGACACCCCACCGACCGCCAGACCGCTGATCCTGCTGCTGCACGGATTCGGGTCGTTCTGGTTCTCCTGGCGACATCAACTGCGGGAGCTGTCCCCCGCCCGGGTGGTGGCGGTGGACCTGCGCGGTTACGGCGGCAGCGACAAACCACCACGCGGCTACGACGGGTGGACGCTGGCCGGGGACGCCGCGGGCCTGATCCGCGCCCTGGGACACCGATCAGCGACCCTGATCGGACACGCCGACGGCGGGCTGGTGTGCTGGGCCACCGCGGTGCTGCACCCGCGGATGGTGCGAGCGGTGGCGCTGGTGAGCTCACCGCACCCCGCGGCCCTGCGCAGATCTGTGCTGACCGACCCCGAGCAGCGCCGGGCATTGCTCCCCGCCCTGCTGCGCTGGCAGATCCCGGTCTGGCCCGAGCATGTCCTCACCCGCCACGACGCCGAGGAACTGGAACTGCTCATCCGACGGCGTTGCGCACCGCGGTGGACGGCCTCCGAGGACTTCCAGACGGCCCTCCCGCATCTGCGGCGGGCCATCCAGATTCCGTCAGCGGCCCATTCGGCACTGGAGTACCAGCGGTGGGCGGTGCGCAGCCAGTCCCGCGGTGAGGGACGGCGCTTCATGAAGCTGATGGACCGTCAGCTCGGGATTCCGTTGCTTCATCTGCGCGGCGAGGCCGATCCCTACGTCCTGGCCGGCCCGGTCCGGGGTACCCGGCGCTACGCGCCCGCCGGACGATTCGTCGACATCGCCGGCGCGGGCCACTACGCACACGAAGAATCACCGGCCGACGTCAATCGACACCTGCGGGAGTTTCTGGAGTCGCTCTGAGCCGGGCTACTTCACACAGGCGCCGGTGGGCACCTTGGTGGAGTTTCCGACTTTCGCCAGCTGACGGGAGACCTCATTCGCGGTCATCACGAAGCCGGTGTCATCGTCGTCGACTGCCGCACCGAACACCACGCCGATCACCTGCCCGGCCCGGTTGATCATCGGCCCGCCGGAATTCCCCTGCCGCACCGTCCCCCTGATGGTGTACACCTCACGGTTGACGGTCGTGCTCTTGTAGATGTCGGGGCCGCTGAGTTCGATGATCTCGCGGACCCGGGCCGGGGTGGCGACGAATTCACCGCCGCCGGGGAACCCGAGGACGACGGCATCGGTGCCGCTGTTGGCCGGCTGCTCGGCGAAGACCAGGGGCCGCTGCGGGAGGTTCGGCACGTCCAGAATCGAGATGTCGGCGTCCGGGTCGTAGGAGATGACCGTCGCGTCGTATTTCTGGCCCTCCGCCTCCACCGACACGGTGTCCGACCCGGCGACGACGTGCGCGTTGGACATCACCCGGTTGGGTGCGATGACGAATCCCGTCCCCTCCAGGACCTTCTGGCACGCCGGCGCGACACCGCGGATCTTGACGACACTCGGGCGGGCGGTGCCGACGACAAGGCTGTCCGCCAGCGAGGCGTCGGGGGGATCGACGGCCTGGATGGGGGTGCGGCCGAGCGGTTCCAGGACCTCGGGCAGGCCCGAGGTACTCAACAGCGTCGACATCCTCTGGGGAACCGAACGCAACCACTGCGGGGCGTATTTGTCCACCTCGCCGACGATCTTCGAGCCCTGCACCGCGGCGGCGAGGTTAGGCTGCCCCGACGATGTCAGGGGGCTGGCCAGCAGCCACGCCGCCACCACCACCACGAGAAGTTGCAGTCCGACACCGACGACCGAGTCGACCGCCCGGACCGGTCCGCTCCGGATCGAACCGCGCACCGCACGGCCGAGGACCACCCCGGCGACCTCCCCGACCACCACCAGAACCAGGATCAGGATCAGCGCCGCGATCAGCTTGGCCCGCGGTGCGGAGATGTGGCCGACGACGTGCGGAGCCAGCATGACGCCGGCGATCGCCCCGAGGATGACACCCACGAAGGACAGCACCGAGCCCAGCGCACCGGACCGCCATCCGGACAGCGCGGCGATGAAGGCCACCCCGATGATGGCGATGTCGAGCCAATGCGAACTCGTCACAGCCGTTCCTCACTGTCTTCGGCGACGAGCGCCTCGTCGCTGTCCTCGGCGACGAGCGCCTCGTCGCAATCCTCGCCGCCGTCGCCGACGAGGGCCATCACCTCGTCCAGCTCGCGAACCTCGTCGGTGTTCCACGGACGCGCCCACCCGGCCACGTCAAGCATCGCTGAGATTACGTGACCGGTGAATCCCCACACCAACATCTCGTTCAGCAGGAACGCCGGACCGGCGAAGCGCGGCGGGCCGCCGCTGCGGTAGACCATCAACCGATTGGCGGGATTGATGAAGGCCCGCAGCGGCACCCGAGCCACGACGGCGGTCTCGGACTCGTCGACCACCGCCACCGGCCCCGGATCGGGCGAGTAAGCCAGGACCGGAACGACGTGAAAGCCCGACGGCGGGATGTACATGCGATCCAGGGTGGCCAGCGGCCGGAGCCGACCGGGGTCGATACCCGTCTCCTCCCAGGCCTCCCGCAGGGCGGTGTGGACCGGTCCGGTGTCCGACGGGTCAGCCGCACCGCCGGGGAATGCGGCCTGCCCGGCGTGATGGCGCAAGGTGCTGGCGCGCACGGTGAGCAGCAAGTCGGCGTCGTCGGGCACCGATCCGGGGGGATGCGCGGCATCCGGACCGGAGAACAGCACCAGCACCGCCGCGTCGCGGCCGGTGCGTGCGGCGGCGGCGGCCATCCGCTGGCCGTTCAGAGCCGCCAGCAGTTCCGGCGGAACCCGCTGTCGGTAGGCGTCCGGCACCCGCTGGATGTTGGCCACCAGCGGCGACATCCACGGCGGGAAACCGTCCGGCGCGGTGAACTCCGAGGCCGTCATCGCAGGGCGGATTCCACTGCTTCGGAGATCTCATCGGCGCTGGTGAACGGTACTGGCAGCACTGCGGCCACGCTACCGTCCCGGCGCAGCACGACGGTGGCGGGCATGACGTTGGGAACCGACAGGGCCGACGCGATATCCCGCCGGCCGTCCTGCAGCACCGGCAGCCGCACCCCGAGATCTGCCATCCGGAGCAGCGCGGCGGTCTCGTTCTCGTCCTGGTGCACGGTGACCACGGTCACCGCGTCTCCGACCTGCCGCTGGTAGCTCGCCATGGCCGGCAACTCCTCGGCACACGGTCCACACCAGTACGCCCAGAGATTGAGCACCACCACGCGGCCGGCCAGCGCCCGTGCGACGTCGACCGACGATCCGTCGGCCGCGCACTCCACTGTGATACCGCGTAGCTTGTCCGGCCCGGGTCCGTCGCCGGCCGCCGGGCATGGCGGTAGGTCGGCCTGTCGTCGAGGCTCCGCCAGCGCCTGCTCGGTGTCCGCCTCGCGGTGGGTTCGAGCGGTCCGCTGATCCCCTTCCCCGGAAGTGGGCGCATCGCCGGACAGATGCAGTGCCATCCCCGCGATCAGAGCGGCCACCACGGCCAGAACCGCCAGGGTCCAACGGGTCGATGTGGTCATCGGTTCTACTGAGGCTCGGCCGGGAGTTCGTCAGCGAGCCCGGCCAGCGCCAGCAGATGCGCCCGCTCGGGGCCCTTGACCAGCGGAGCGGCGAGCATGGGATCGACCGGCCCGGTTCCGAACGACGGGCAGTCGGTGGCCAGGACACACACCCCGCAGGCCGGTTTGCGGGCGTGGCAGACCCGTCGCCCGTGGAAGATCACCCGATGGCTCAACAGGGTCCACTGACTGCGTTCGATCAGCGCACCGACGGCATGCTCGACCTTCACCGGATCGGTCTCGGCGGTCCAGCGCCAGCGCCGCACCAGCCGGCCGAAGTGGGTGTCGACGGTGATGCCCGGGATGTCGAAGGCGTTGCCGAGGATCACGTTGGCGGTCTTCCGCCCGACACCGGGCAGCGTCACCAACTCGTCGATGGTGCCCGGAACCTCCCCGTCGAACCGCTCGACGAGTTCCTGGCCCAGCCGGATCAGTGAGTTGGCCTTGTTGCGGTAGAAGCCGGTGGGCCGGATCAACTCCTCGAGTTCGGCGCGGTCCGCCGCGGCGTAGTCGTGCGCGCTGCGGTACTTGGCGAAGAGCGCCGGGGTGGTGAGGTTGATCCGCTTGTCGGTGCTCTGGGCGGACAGAATGGTGGCCACCGTCAACTCGAGGGGGTTGGTGAAGTCCAACTCGCAGTAGACGTGCGGGAAGGCCAGCCCGAGTGTCCGGTTCATCCGCCGGGCGCGGCGCACCAGTCCCAGGCGGGTTTCGCGGTCCCACTTGTCGGTGCGCCTCGCCACGGCCCTCAGGGTACTCACCAGACCGCCGACAGACCGGTGACGATTCGTGATCCCGATGAGACCTGCCGCCGGTTAACTTCCCCGCTATGTCGTGGTTGCTCGCAGCGTGCATGCCCGGGTTGTTGATGCTCTGGGCCGTCGGCCTGCAGCGGCTGGAGAGCCTGATGCACGGTGACCGGCCCAACGCCGGCCAGCTTGTCGCTCGTCTCGAACATGCGGCCCGCATGGCGCGGGAGAATGCCGCCCAACGAACCCTCCACGAGTTGTCCGGGGTCAGTCCCCGAATCGATCCGGCGCATCTGCTGCTCGCCGACGAGCCGGGACTGCCCACCCGTCCCAATCCACAAGTTCAGCCCTACCAAATCGCGAATCGTGTGTAGCGTGGGCACGTCGAGAGAGCGGCCGACCGCCTAAGCCCGTAGTCAGCTTGAGGTCGGCGGGAGTGCTCACCACAACCTGATGAGCTAAGCGAGGCAACGTGGACGAGATCCTGGCCAGGGCAGGAATCTTCCAGGGAGTCGATCCCAGCGCGGTATCGGCACTGACGAAACAACTTCAGCCGGTCGACTTCCCGCGCGGGCACACGGTTTTCGCCGAGGGCGAGCCCGGTGACCGGCTCTACATCATCATCAGCGGCAAGGTGAAGATCGGGCGCCGTTCGCCGGACGGCCGGGAGAACCTGCTGACGATCATGGGTCCGTCGGACATGTTCGGCGAGCTGTCGATCTTCGACCCGGGTCCGCGGACCTCCAGCGCGACCACCATCACCGAGGTGCGGGCGGTGTCGATGGACCGCGACGCTCTCAAGGCGTGGATTTCGGACCGTCCGGAGATCGCCGAGCAACTGCTGCGGGTGCTCGCCCGCCGGCTGCGCCGGACCAACAACAACCTCGCCGATCTGATCTTCACCGACGTCCCGGGCCGGGTGGCCAAGCAGCTGCTCCAGTTGGCCCAGCGTTTCGGTACCCAGGAGGGCGGGGCGATGCGGGTCACCCACGACCTCACGCAGGAGGAGATCGCCCAGCTCGTCGGAGCGTCCCGGGAGACGGTGAACAAGGCGCTGGCCGACTTCGCCCATCGCGGGTGGATCCGTCTGGAGGGCAAGAGTGTGCTGATCTGCGACTCCGAGCGCCTCGCGCGCCGAGCGAGGTAAGACTCGCGCCAGCGAGGTAAGACTCGCGGCGGCGAACTCAGTCTCGGCGCAGGTAGGCCAACTGGGCGCGAACCGAACTCTCGGCGGCGTCCCAGAGTTTTTCGTCGACGTCGGCATAGACGTGCTCGACGACCTCGCGGGCGCTGGCGTCCTCACCGAGGATCCGCAAAGCCCGGCGGATCTGTTCGAGACGTTCCTCGCGGTGCGCGCGATACATCTCGACGACAGCCGACAGATCGCCGGCCTCGGGACCGTGACCTGGAAGCACCGTCCGGGACCCGAGTCCGGCGAGGCGGCGCAGCGAATCGAGGTAGTCCGCCAGGCTGCCGTCCTCGTCGTCGATCACCGTGGTCCCGCGGCCCAGAACGGTATCGGCGGTCAGCACGGCGTCGTCGAGGACGAAGCACAACGAGTCCGCGGTGTGCCCCGGGGTCGCCAGCACCGTGATTCGCAATCCGGCGGCGTCGATCACCTCGCCGTCGGACAGCGCACCCCCGAGTCCGCGCAGGTATCCGCTGCCGACCGAGCGGACGACCGCCCCGGTGGCGTCGACCAGCCGGTCAATGCCCTCCGTGTGGTCGCCGTGACGGTGGCTGATCAGAACCAGCGCGACCCGGCCCAGCGAGGCGAGCCGTTCGATATGCGCGACGTCGTCGGGTCCCGGATCCACCACGACGATGTCGTCGCTCCCCCGGCCACGCAACACCCAGGTGTTGGTGCCCTCCAGCGTCATGGTCCCGGGGTTCTCGCACAGCAGCACCGATGCGGTCTCGGTGACCGGCCGCAGAAGTCCGTAGGCGGGGTGGGTCAATTCGCCGTGCGTCACCGAGAAGTCGCTACCCGACCTCGACGATGAGTTCGACCTCGACCGGGGCGTTCAGCGGGAGTTCGGATACCCCGACCGCCGAACGGGCGTGGGCCCCGGCGTCACCGAACACCGCACCGAAAAACTCCGAGGCGCCGTTGACCACGCCGGGCTGGCCGCCGAACCCGGGAGCCGAAGCGACGAAGCCGACCACCTTGACCACTCGGACCACCGCGTCGAGGCCCACCAGGGCGTCGACGGCAGCCAGGGCGTTGAGCGCACAGGTCCGGGCGGCAGTCTTGGCGTCCTCCGGGGTGATCTCGGCTCCCACCTTGCCGATATGGGTGAGTTCGCCGTCCACCAGCGGCAACTGCCCGGAGGTGTAGACCAGATTGCCCGTCCGTACCGCGGGCACATAAGCGGCCAGTGGGGTGGCGACCTTGGGTAGTTCGAAGCCCAACTCGGCCAACCGCGACCGGGCCGTCACTTGGGCCGCTTCAGGTAGGCGACGTGCTGCTCGCCGGTCGGCCCCGGAAGCACTGACACCAACTCCCAGCCGTCGGCGCCCCACTGGTCGAGAATCTGCTTGGTCGCATGGGTCAGCAACGGCACCGTCGCGTACTCCCACGTCGTCAGTTCGCTCATGGCTGAAGCGTAGTCCTGTACGTCACACGGCCGCGCAATGACGGCTGACCGGGTCCGACCTTGGATAGAGTGCACTGGTGGCGACCAATTCCAGTGATTCGAATCCGGTCGGCTGGCCGTCGCGACTGACCAAGGCACGCCTGCACTTCGTCACCGGCAAGGGCGGTACCGGAAAGACCACGGTTGCCGCGGCCTTGGCCCTGACCCTGGCCGCGGGCGGCCGACGGGTGCTCCTGGTGGAAGTCGAAGGGCGCCAGGGCATTGCGCAACTGTTCGACGTGCCCCCACTGCCCTACCAGGAGGTCAAGGTGGCCACCGCGGAAGGCGGCGGCCACGTCAACGCCCTGGCCATCGACATCGAGGCCGCCTTCATGGAATACCTCGACATGTTCTACAACCTCGGATTGGCCGGCCGCGCCATGCGCCGCGTCGGGGCCATCGAGTTCGCGACGACCATCGCTCCCGGTCTGCGCGATGTCCTGCTCACCGGCAAGATCAAGGAGGCCGCGGTACGTCTTGACGCCAACCGTCGTCCCGCCTACGACGCCATCGTCGTCGACGCGCCGCCGACTGGGCGCATCTCCCGGTTCCTCGATGTCACCAAGGCGCTGTCCGATCTCGCCAAAGGCGGACCGGTGCACTCCCAAGCGGACGGTGTGGTGCGGCTGCTGCATTCCGAGGAGACGGCGATTCACCTGGTGACACTGCTCGAAGCTCTTCCCATCCAGGAGACGATCGAGGCGATCGAGGAGTTGGAGGAGCTGGATCTGCCGATCGGCAGTGTGATCGTCAACCGGAACATTCCGCCCTTCCTGCCCGCAGCCGACCTGGAGAGCGCGGCGAACGGCAGCATCGATGCCGACGCGGTACGCGCCGGCCTGTCCCGAGCCGGAATCACGCTGTCCGACGACGACTTCGCCGGACTGCTGACCGAAACCATTGAGCACGCCACCAGAATCGCCGCCCGCGCCGAAAGCGCCCTTCAACTCGAAGACCTGCATGTACCCCGACTGGACCTGCCGACCATCGCCGACGGCGTCGATCTGGGCAGCCTGTACGAACTCGCCGACCAGCTCGCCCAGCAGGGCGTTCGATGAGCCGATTTCGATGAGCCGACGATGAGCTCGCCGGAGAGGACCAGACGATGAGCCACACGCCTCCACCGCTGGACATGAAGTCCATCCTGACCGACCGGACCAACCGCGTCGTGGTGTGTTGCGGGGCGGGCGGCGTCGGAAAGACCACGACCGCCGCAGCGATGGCGCTGCGGGCCGCCGAGTACGGCCGGTCGGTGGTCGTCCTGACGATCGATCCGGCCAAGCGCCTGGCGCAGGCACTGGGAATCAAGGAACTCGGGAACGAACCGCAGCGGGTTCATCTGGGCGACGACACGCCCGGGGAACTACACGCGATGATGCTGGATATGCGCAGGACGTTCGATGAGATGGTCATCGAACACTCCGGACCCGAACGCGCACAAGCGATTCTGGAGAACCAGTTCTATCAGACCGTGGCCACATCGCTGGCGGGCACGCAGGAATACATGGCGATGGAAAAGCTGGGCCAGTTGCTCAGCCAGGATCGCTGGGACCTTGTCGTGGTCGACACCCCGCCGTCACGCAACGCGCTGGACTTCCTGGATGCCCCCAAACGTCTCGGCAGCTTCATGGACGGGCGACTGTGGCGACTGCTACTCGCACCGGGCCGCGGCATCGGCCGTCTCGTCACCGGCGTGATGGGCCTCGCCATGAAGGCGATGTCGACGATCCTGGGTTCCCAGATGCTCTCTGACGCATCGTCTTTCGTGCAATCCCTGGACTCCACGTTCGGTGGCTTCCGCGAGAAGGCGGACCGCACCTACGAACTCCTCAAACGCCGCGGGACGCAGTTCGTGGTGGTGTCGGCAGCCGAACCGGATGCACTTCGGGAAGCCACGTTCTTTGTCGACCGGCTCTCCGCCGAGGGGATGCCGCTCGCGGGCCTCGTGCTGAACCGGACACATCCGATGTTGTGTGGCCTGACCGTCGAACGTGCCGTCGACGGCGCGACCGAACTGGAGGCCGACCCCGGCGCCGAGGGAAACGCCCTGACTGCAGGGGTGCTGAGAATCCATGCCGACCGCGGTCAGACCGCGAAGCGGGAGATTCGACTGTTGTCGCGGTTCACCGGCGCCAACCCCACCGTGAAGATGGTGGGTGTTCCCTCACTGCCGTTCGACGTATCGGATCTCACCGCGCTGCAGGCGATCGCAGACCAGATCACCGGCGAGGCCTGAACGGCCCCGCCGGCGCGGCGGTCAGCTGACGATGCGGTGCTTGCGCTGAGAGGCGAAGAACTCGGCCCAGGACGAGACGTCCGGATGCTGCTTGAGCAGAGCCCGACGCTGCCGCTCGGTCATACCGCCCCAGACGCCGAACTCAACCCGGTTGTCGAGCGCGTCGGCACCACATTCCGCGATCACCGGGCAGTGCCGGCAGATCACCGCGGCCCGCCGCTGCGCGGCCCCGCGAACGAACAATTGATCGGGATCCGCCGTTCGGCACAGCGCCTTGGACACCCAGGCGATCCGGGCTTCCCCGTCCGGTCCCTGATTAGGTGCTGGAATAGTTCTGCGGGCAGCAGGCCGAGTCCCCGACACGGGCGATCCCTTCGTAATAAGCCGCCCGGCTGGGACGGCGATTCCACCGGTGAGGCCGCCGCTGCGACCTGCGCCACAATGCGAACTCAGTGTTACCTACGTCGCATCGTGTGCTTAAGTTAGGTGGTCAGGTCTCATTTGCGCAACAGGCAAATCACAGGTTTTTTGGCACAACCGTCCAGACATGGCATGAACTGCGGTTTTCCCCGCAAAGACGTCGTCAATCACTCCCGCCCCGCCCGTTTCAGGGTCCCCGCCCCGGGTCTTAGGAGGGCAACCGGGGCTCCCGAGGGCCGCTGCGTACGCTGTAGCCCATGTCGGAACGCCCCCCGGCCGGCCGCACGCTGTTCAAGCTGGCCTGGTGCTGCCTGCTGGCCAGCGTAGTTCTGGCCGGCATGCTCTTCCCGGTGGCGGGCGGGCTGGGTCTGATGTCCAACCGGGCATCCGACATCGTGGCCAACGGATCGGCGCAACTCCTCGAGGGAGATGTGCCGGCGGTGAGCACCATGGTCGATGCCCGCGGCAACACCATCGCCTGGCTGTACTCCCAGCGGCGGTTCGAGGTTCCCAGCGACAAGATCGCCGACTCGATGAAGCTGGCGATCGTGGCGATCGAGGACAAGCGGTTCACCGAGCACAACGGGGTGGACTTGAAGGGCACGCTCACCGGCCTGGCCGGCTACGCCTCCGGCGATCTGGGCGCACGTGGCGGGTCGACTATCGAACAGCAGTATGTGAAGAACTACCAGCTGCTGGTCGTCGCCCAGACCGATGCCGAGAAGCGCGCGGCGATCGCCCAGACACCGGCCCGCAAGCTGCGGGAGATCCGGATGGCGCTGACGCTGGACAAGACCCTCACCAAGCCGGAAATTCTCACCCGCTACCTGAATCTGGTGTCGTTCGGCAACGGCTCGTACGGCATCCAGGACGCCGCTCAGACCTACTTCGGGATTGACGCGGTGGATCTGAAGTGGCACCAGTCCGCCCTGCTGGCCGGCCTGGTGCAGTCCACCAGCACGCTCAATCCCTACACCAATCCG
>Ga0208823_1001085_pt1 | contig 21827 bp, 16 predicted proteins | sample AD_UKC075_MetaG_FD_184440 | JGI IMG/M metagenome (GOLD analysis project Ga0208823, IMG submission 184440) | Active sludge microbial communities of municipal wastewater-treating anaerobic digesters from USA - AD_UKC075_MetaG (SPAdes) (version 2) | ecosystem: Engineered > Bioreactor > Anaerobic >... | reverse complement strand
CGCCACGCAATCGCCACTGGAAGACAGCCTGCCCGCAGGCACCATCACCGTGGCGGCCAGGCTGTCCCACTGGATCTGCGAAAACGCCAAGAGCACACGCGCCTTCCTGAAACGGGTGGATGCGGTGACGCCTTTACAGCAGGCCTTGCAGGCACAGCACCTGCAGGAACTCCCACGCGAAGTCCACAAGAAAGGAGACCACAGCGGCCAGTTCGATGCCCGCCCGCTTCTGGCCGCCGCGCTGCAAGGCCACGATGTGGGTCTGGTCAGTGAAGCCGGTATGCCGGCGATTGCCGACCCTGGCAGCTCGGTTGTGCGCGCCGCCCATGAACTGGGGCTGCTGGTGGTGCCGCTGGTGGGGCCGGTGTCCCTGCTGCTGGCGCTGGCTGCCAGCGGACTCAACGGCCAGAACTTCGCTTTTACCGGCTACCTGCCCCAGGACAGCGCCGAGCGCACGCTACGAATTCGAGAGCTGGAAGCCCTTGCACTGCGCAGCGGCCAGGCCCAATTGTTCATCGAAACGCCCTACCGCAACGCGGCCATGCTGCAGGCCCTGCTGCAAACGCTGCAGCCCCACACCCGCCTGTCGGTTAGCAGCGGGCTGACGCTGGAATCCGGGCGGACCCACAGCGCCAGCGTCAAGCAGTGGCGACAAGCACAGCGGGACCAAGGACCGATGGGGCCGGACAACCACCAGCCAGCGGTATTCGCACTCGGCCGCTAACCCCCCTGCGACCCCGCCTCAGCGCAAGGCCGGTGTAGATTTCAGCGCCTGAAAGGCACCCGAACCAATCGCCGCGCCAAAACGCTTGGCCAAGCGCTCAGCCACGTTGTCGCGCCGGGTGTAGTCGATGATGTCCTCGGCCTTCACGACTTCACGCGCCACGTAATCCAGGCTGCCCAGGTGGTCGGCCAAGCCCATGTCGATGGCCTGCTGACCGGTCCAGAACAGGCCACTGAACATCTCCGGAGCGTCCTTCAGGCGGTCACCCCGACCCTGCTTGACCACCGCGATGAACTGCTGGTGGATCTGGTCCAGCATGGTCTGCGCATACTGGCGCTGTCTCTCGGTCTGGGAGCTGAAGGGATCCATGAAGCCCTTGTTCTCCCCCGCCGTCAGCAGGCGGCGCTCCACGCCCAGCTTGTCCATGAGCCCGGTGAAGCCGAAGCCGTCCATCAGCACGCCGATGCTGCCCACGATGCTGGCCTTGTCCACGTAGATGTCATCCGCGGCGGCGGCGATGTAGTAGGCGGCGGATGCGCAGGTTTCTTCCACCACGGCATACACCGGCTTCTGGTGTTTTTCCTTCAGGCGGCGGATTTCATCGTTGATGATGCCGGCCTGCACCGGGCTGCCGCCAGGCGAGTTGATCAGCAGCACCACGGCCTGCGAGCCTTCGTCCTCGAACGCACTGCGCATCGAGGCCACCACGAACTCCGCGCTGGCATCGGCACCCGAGGCGATCTCACCCTTGATCTCGATCACGGCGGTGTGCGCCGTAGTCGGATCGGCACGCCGGGAGGTGCCCTGGTACATCGCCGCCACCACGATCGCCGTGATCAGCAGCAGCCACGCCAACCGGAAGAAAATGCGCCAGCGCCGCGCGGTACGCTGCTCACCCAGCCAGGATGCAGCCAGCCGCTCCAGCGTGGCCCGCTCCCAGCCCTCGCCACGCGACTCCACCGCCAGCTTGGCCGGTTGAGGCCGGGTTGTTTCACCAGAACCCGGCTCACCGGGTTGCTCAATATCGGACATTTCAGAATTCCACAGGGCGCAGGTTGTAAGCAGTATGCCAGTGCACCACGCCGTCCTGCTCGGTCAGCGCAATGCGGACCAGGCCACCACGACACGGCCCACCCGCGCAGGCACCGGTATCGGGCCTATATGCGGCCCCGTGGGTGGCACACAAGAGCCAGCGCCCGGAATCGTCGAAGAACTGGTCGGGCTGGTAGTCCATCTCCATCGCCACATGGGTGCAGCGGTTCAGATAGGCATACACCCGCCCCTCGAAGCGTATGGCAAAGGCCCGGCAGGTCTGGCCGGCGTAGACCAGGTCGAACGGCACGGCGCGCCCGCCGTCCACCAGGTCCTGGCTGTTGCACAAGGCGATCTGCAAGCCCTCCATGTCCAGGTTCAGGCGCTGCGCGCCAGCCACTCGTTCAGGTCGGCCACCGAGTGCGCCACATGCAAAGGCCCCAGCGCACCGAAGTCCTCGGGAGTATGGGCACCATAGCTCACCCCTACGCTGGCACAGCCGGCATTCAGGGCCATCTGCAGGTCATGGGTGGTGTCGCCGATCATCAGCACCCGCGAGGGCTCCACACCGAATTCCTGCATCAGTTCGTGCAACATCAGAGGGTCGGGTTTGCCTGCCGTCTCGTCGGCGGTGCGTGAGCTATCGAACACGCCGGCCAGCTCCACCGAGCGCAGGGCCTCGTTCAGGCCGCGCCGGCTCTTGCCGGTGGCCACCGTCAGCAGGTGCTGACGGGCTTTCAGCGCATCCAGCATCGGCAGCACGCCGGCAAACAGGCTCAGGTCGTCCTGGTGCTGCAGGTAGTGGTAACGGTAGCGGTTGCCCAGTTCAGGGTATTTTTCAGGCGGCACGTCGGGGGCGGCATACGCCAGCGCCTGCGTCAGTGCCATGCCGATCACATAGGCGGCCGCTGTGTCGGAAGGTCGGGCGCCGCCCACATCCACCACGGCGGCCTGGATACAGCGCACGATGATCTGGGTGGAATCGAACAGCGTGCCGTCCCAGTCGAATGCAATCAGGTCAAAGCGCCGGGGGCGGCTGGGTGGTTCAGGCAGCGGGTTCAACATCGACGGGCACCATGCGGGCAAGTTCCGGGGGCAGTGGGCTCAGCAGCTCCAGGCGTTCACCGGTCTGCGGATGGTTGAACTGTAACCGCCACGCATGCAGGAACATGCGCCGCAAGTGGTGCCCCTGCAACAGGCGGTTGGTGTCGAACTGACCGTATTTGTCATCCCCGGCAATCGGGTGGCCGCTGGACGCCAGGTGCACCCGGATCTGGTGGGTACGTCCGGTCTTGATGGTCACCTCCAGCAACGACATTTCGGTGACCTGCTCCGACAGTGCGGCAGGGATCCGCTGGCGCACTTTCACCAGCGTCACCGACCGCATGCCGTCCGGGTCGTCCTTGGCCACCACCCTGACCCGGCGCTCACCGTCGGGGAGCAGGTATTTGTGCAGCGGCGCGTCGAGCACCTTGAGCCGCGCTGGCCAGTGGCCCAATGCCAGCGCCAGGTAGGTCTTGCCGGTTTCACGTTCGCGGAACTGGTCCTGCAGCCGGGTCAGCGCGGCGCGCTTCTTGGCCAGCAGCAAGATGCCGCTGGTCTCGCGGTCCAGCCGGTGCACCAGTTCCAGGAACTTCGCCTGCGGGCGGGCCCGGCGTAACTGCTCGATCACCCCGAAGTTGACGCCGCTGCCGCCATGCACCGCCACACCGGCAGGTTTATCGATAGCCAGCACCCATTCGTCTTCGAACAGCACCGGAAACTCGCGCGCGGGCACAGCTGCAGCCTCTTTTTCGGCGGGTTTCTCGGACACCCGCACGGGTGGCAACCGCACCACATCGCCCATGCCCAGCCGGGTGTCGGCACTGGCCCGCCCCCGGTTGATACGCACCTCGCCGCTGCGGATGATGCGGTAGACGTGGGTCTTGGGCACCCCCTTGAGAATGCGCATCAGGAAGTTGTCGAGGCGCTGGCCTGCGCTGTCCTCGTCCACGGTGACCTGCTGGACGGTGGGTGCCACCGGGTTGTGCGGGCCGGCCGGATTGGCCCCTATAATGTGTTTCACTAGCGCGACGCTGTAAGTGGTTGATTTTTCTGGAGTTTAGTCCAGTCACCCCGTACAGGCGCTGGAAAGGTCGATGCCACTGCATGGTCACACCCGCAAATCCCGGGCCAATTGCCCGGGATGGCATGTGTGACAAGGCAGACGGACCGGCACTTTGGAACACCGAACCGGAATACCCCAAGCTTGTGTGCGCATCCCATCCAGGGCGCGCGTGCAGGCGGATCTAAAACGAGACATTTGTGTTGCTGGCCCTGATTCAAACCCTCTGGCGATGGCTCATGCCCCCGCTGCAAGGCTTTGTCTCGGCTATAGCGCCCGTACCACGGGCGCACCATGCTACTCTTTTTGTAGCGATCCAGCACCCGCTGCCCCTCGTCCCCATCCACGCGCCCCCTCATCGGCTGCCGAGCAATAAGCTCCCGACAGCCCGTTGAACTACGGCAATTCCTTTCGTTTCAAAGCGACTGTTCTGGCATCAACGCCCGACAAGGGCATGTTTGACGTTTTGAATTACGAAGGAATGCATCATGAAGCGGATGCTGATCAATGCCACGCAGGCCGAAGAACGCCGCCTGGCCATCGTCGACGGACAAAAACTCCTCGACTACGAAATTGAAATCGAAGGGCGCGAGCAGCGCAAGGGCAACATCTACAAAGCGGTCGTCACCCGCGTCGAGCCCTCGCTCGAAGCCTGTTTCGTGGACTACGGCGAGGACCGCCACGGTTTCCTGCCGTTCAAGGAAATCTCGCGCCAGTACTTCGCCGAAGGTGTGCCCGCCAGCCAGGCCCGCATCAATGAGGTCATCAAGGAAGGCCAGGAACTGGTCGTCCAGGTCGAAAAAGAAGAACGCGGCAACAAGGGCGCAGCCCTGACCACCTTCATCTCGCTCGCCGGTCGCTATGTCGTGCTGATGCCCAACAACCCGCGTGGTGGTGGCGTTTCGCGCCGTATCGAAGGTGACGACCGGGCCGAGTTGAAAGAAGCCATGGACCAGCTGGAGTACCCCAAGGGGGCCAGCATCATCGCCCGCACCGCCGGCATCGGCCGCAGCGCCCCCGAGCTGCAGTGGGACCTGAACTACCTGCTCAAGCTCTGGAGCGCCATCGACGGCGCCGCCAAGGGCGGCAAGGGCGCCTTCCTGATCTACCAGGAATCCAGCCTCGTCATCCGCGCCATCCGTGACTACTTCAACCATGACATCGGCGACATCCTGATCGACACCGATGACATCTACGAGCAGGCGCAGCAGTTCATGGCGCACGTCATGCCCGAACATGCCGCCCGCGTGAAGCGCTACCGCGACGACGCTGCCCTGTTCAGCCGCTTCCAGATCGAGCACCAGATCGAATCGGCCTATGCCCGCACGGTGAGCCTGCCCTCGGGCGGCGCCATCGTGATCGACCACACCGAAGCACTGGTGTCCATCGACGTCAACTCGGCCCGCGCCATCAAGGGCGGCGACATCGAGGAAACCGCGACCCGCACCAACCTGGAAGCCGCCGACGAAGTGGCCCGCCAGATGCGCCTGCGCGACCTGGGCGGCCTGATCGTCATCGACTTCATCGACATGGAAGAGTCGAAGAACCGCCGCGAGGTGGAAAGCCGCCTGCGCGACGCCCTGCGCCAGGACCGCGCCCGCGTGCAGTTCGGCACCATCAGCAAGTTCGGCCTGATGGAGATGAGCCGCCAGCGCCTCAAGCCCGCGCTCAGCGAAGGCTCGTCCATCCCCTGCCCCCGCTGCGGCGGCTCGGGCCATATCCGCGACACCGAATCGTCGGCGCTGCAGATCCTGCGGATCATCCAGGAAGAGTCCATGAAGGACAACACCGCCTCCGTGCTGTGCCAGGTGCCGGTCGAAGTCGCCTCGTTCCTGCTGAACGAAAAGCGCGCCGAGATCGCCAAGATCGAGTTGAAGCAGCGCGTCAACGTGCTGATGGTGCCCAACAAGACGCTGGAAACGCCGAACTACAAGCTGGAGCGCCTCAAACACGACGACCCGCGCCTCGACCAGATCCAGGCCAGCTACAAGATGGCCGAAGAGGTGGAAGACCCCACCGCCGTGACGCGCCGCTCGCAGGAGCCCACCAACCGCCAGACCCCGGTGATCAAGGGTGTGCTGCCCGACGCACCGGCCCCGGTGGCCGTGCCCCGCGCCGAAGCGCCCGCGCCTGCCGCAGCGGCCCCTGCGCCCTCGGTGGCTGCACCCGTGGCGGCCGCAGTGGCCACCACCGGCTTCTTCGCCTGGCTGCGCCGTCTGTTCGGCGTGACGCCGCCGCCTGCGCCCGTGGCTCCCGCCCCCGTAGCGGCGGCCCAGAAGGACGACAAACTCCAGGGCCGCGCACATGGCCAGGGAGGCCAGGGAGGCCAGGGTGGCCGTGACGGCCAGCGCGCCGAGCGCGGTGACGGCCGCCGGGGTGGCCGCAACGGAGACCGCAACGACCGCGGCGGTGAGCGTGGCGAACGCGGCGAAGGCCGTGGCGCCGCCCCCCGTGACGGTGAGGCACGCCCCCCGCGCACCGACCGCACCGACCGCCCTGCCGGTGAGCGCCCGCCCCGCGCCGATCGCCCCGAAGGGGAGGCACGCCCCCCGCGTGAAGGCGACAACCGCAACCGCCGCAATGGCCGTGATGGTGAAGCCCGCCCCCCGCGCGCCGACCGCCCCGAGGGTGAACGCCGCGACGGCAACCGCGAAGGCGGCCGCCCCGAGCGCGCCCCGCGCGAGCGCCGTGACACCGACGCCCAGCCCGTCGTGGCCGCCGAGGCCACGCTGCAGGACAGCACCGTGCTGGACTTGGTCGAAGGCGCCGCACCCGCCGGTGAACGTCCGGCACGCGACGGCGACCGACCTGAAGGCGCCGAAGGAGGCCGCCGCGAACGGGGCCGCCGTGGTGGCCGTGGTCCGCGCAACCCCGAGGCCGCCGTCGGCGAACCGGGCTTTGCCGACACGCAGCCCCTGGCCGCAGGCACCAACGCCGATGCAACTGCCGCACCGGCAGATGGCAGCCCGGCCCCGGCCGCTGAAGGCGAAGAACGCCCGCGCCGCTCACGCGACCGTTATGGCCGCGACCGCCGCGAACGGGGCGACCGGGGTGACCGCGCCCCGCGCAACGACACCGTAGCAGCTGGCGAAACCGCCGCCGAGGCTGCTCCACAGGGTGAAGCTGCTCCCGCCGATGCACCGGCCTCCTCCGGCTACTTTGCCGCGTTCCAGAGCGCTGCACCGGCTGCAGCCGTGGCCACGGCAGCCGCTGCGACCGTTGTGGCCAGCCAGGCGCTGCGCAGCCATGCCGAGGAAACGCCGGCACCGGCAGCAGAACCAGCGGCGGCTCCTGCAGCGGCTCCGGCTGTCGCCGAGGCGGTGCAAGCCGTGCCAGCGCCTGTAGCTGCGGCGCCGACCGTGGCAGCGCCCGCCCCGGCCAACCCGGCCCCTGGCCTGCCCAAGGTTCCGGCCTTCACCCTGTCCGTGCCCGACCTGGAGAAGATCGCCCAGGACTCCGGCCTGCAGTGGGTGAACTCCGATGCCGACAAGATCGCGCAGGTGCAGGCCGCCATCGCCGCCGAGCCCAAGCCGGTGCACGTGCCACGCGAGCGCCCGCCCGTGATCCAGGTGCAGGAAGGCCCGCTGGTGCTGGTGGAAACCCGCCGCGACCTGCGTGACCTGAAGTTGCCCTTCGAGCAGGCGCCTGCACAGCAACCCCTGCTGTAATTTCCCCAGGCCGCCCAGACCCCTGGTGGCGCATGCCCTGCGCCCCAGGGGTTTTTTCTTTTTTGGGGTACAAATACCCACCTCCCTCCATCTGCCCATGCTGTTTCTGCTCTCCCCTGCCAAATCGCTCGACTACGCAACCCCGCTGGGCGACATTCCACACACCCAGCCCCAGTTCAAGACCCAGTCTCAGGCCCTGATCGAGGTGCTGCGCACCCAGTCGCCGCAGCAGCTCGCCTCTCTGATGGACCTGAGCGACGCACTCGCCGCCCTCAACGTGGCGCGCTACGCCGCCTGGTCGCCCCGCAGCACGCTGCGCAATGCACGCCCTGCCGTGCTGGCCTTCAATGGCGATGTCTACGAAGGCCTGCAGGCCCGCACCCTGCCGGTGGCCGACCTGGAATGGGCCCAGCAGCATGTGGCCATCCTGAGCGGCCTGTATGGCGTGCTGCGCCCGCTCGACCTGCTGCAGCCCTACCGGCTGGAGATGGGCACCCGGCTGGAAACACCGCAGGGCAGCAACCTCTACCAGTTCTGGGGCAGCACCCTGGCCCAGCACCTGAACCAGTGCCTGCGCGCCGACACCAGCCCGGTGGTGGTCAACCTGGCCTCGCAGGAGTACTTCAAGGCCGTGGACCGCAAGACCCTCAAGGCGCCGGTGGTGGAATGTGTGTTCGAGGACTACAAGGGCGGCAAGTACAAGGTGATCAGCTTCCACGCCAAACGCGCACGGGGGCTGATGGTCCGTTATGCCATCGAACACCGCATCACCACCCCCGAAGGGCTGAAGCACTTCGACAGCGAGGGCTATGGCTATGCACCGGAAGCCTCTGCGCCGGACCGGCTGGTCTTCCGCCGCACACCTTGAACAGCAACAGGAAGGAGCATGCAGACATGAGTCAGGCCATCACCCCCGAGCTGCGGCAATGGATCGTGGCGCAGGCCGAGGCGGGCTTCACCCCGCAGGCCATCCTGGAGTCGATGTGCGCATCGGGCTGGACCGAGGACGTGGCCGTGCAGGCCATGGAAGACACGTTGCGCCAGCACCTCGACGGCATCGCCCAGAGCCAGGGCCTGCCGCCCGCCGTGCCGGTACCCGAGCCCGACATCGACGATGCGCCGCTCTATATCGACACCCATGACCGCCGGGTGCACGTGCTGCAGGCCATGGCCCAGCCTCGGGTGGTGGTCTTCGGCAACCTGCTGAGCGACGAGGAGTGCGAGGCCCTGATCGCCCTTGCACAGCCCCGCATGGCCCGCTCGCTGACGGTGGCCACCCAGACCGGCGGCGAAGAGGTCAACAAGGACCGCACCAGCAGCGGCATGTTCTTCCAGCGCGGCGAGACCGCCCTGATCGCCACCATCGAGGCCCGCATTGCCGAGTTGCTGCGCTGGCCGCTGGAAAACGGCGAGGGCCTGCAGGTGCTGCACTACCAGAGCGGGGCCGAATACAAGCCGCACTACGACTACTTCGACCCCGACGCCCCGGGCACTCCCAGCATCCTCAAGCGCGGTGGCCAACGGGTGGGCACGCTGGTGATGTACCTGGGTGAGCCCGAAAAAGGCGGCGGCACCGTCTTCCCCGACGTGCACCTGGAAGTGGCCCCCAAGCGCGGCAATGCGGTGTTCTTCAGCTACGAACGCCCCCACCCCAGCACCAAGACGCTGCACGGCGGCAGCCCCGTGCGAGCGGGCCACAAATGGATCGCCACCAAATGGTTGCGTGAACACGAATTCACATAGGTTTCAAGGCCATTTCCACAAACAAAAAAGGCCTTTAACCCAGCATTTACGATCGCACACAGCTATGAAAATAAAAGCAAACAAGCTCCAGATCGAGGTAGAAGACACCGGCGGCAGCGGCGAGGTGGTGGTGCTCATCATGGGTCTGGGCATGCAGCTCATCGCCTGGCCGGACGAGCTGGTGGACGCGCTGGTGCGGCAGGGCTACCGGGTGATCCGGCATGACAACCGCGACGTCGGCCTGTCCGAGAAGTTCGACCACCTGGGCATACCCAACCTGTTTTGGGAATCGGTCAAGTTCCGCATGGGCCTGTCCACCAAGCCACCCTATACGCTGCACGACATGGCGCAGGACACACTGGGTGTGCTCGACGCCCTGGGCGTTGCGCGCGCCCATATCGTGGGCGCCTCCATGGGCGGCATGATCGCCCAGCATGTGGCCATCGCCGCCCCCAGGCGCACGCTGAGCCTGACCAGCATCATGAGCAGCAGCGGCGCACGCGGCCTGCCCGGCCCCCAGCCCCGGGTGCTGCGCACCCTCATGGCCCGACCCAAGGGCCAGAACCGGGAAACCATCCTGCGTCACTATGTCCGCCTGCTGCGCGCCATCGGCAGCCCCGACTTCCCGATGGAAGAACCCCTGGTGCGCCAGCGCATCGGCGCCGGGCTGGACCGCAGCCCCTATGCACCACAAGGCACCATGCGCCAGATGGTCGCCATCGCCGCCGACACGGGCCGCGCCAAGGCGCTGGCTGGCATCCAGGCCCCCACCCTGGTGCTGCACGGCCTGGCCGACCCGCTGGTGCCCTACGCCTGCGGCGAAGACACGGCCCGGCGCATCGAAGGCGCACGCCTGATGGGTATTGCCGGCATGGGCCATGACTTGCCGCTGCCCGTCATCGAACGCCTGCTGCCCCCCATGCTGGAGCACTTCGCTCGCACCAGCCCAACCGCCTGACATCACCCCACCCGCACCATGAGCCAAAACACCCCCGAACAGTCCCAGCTGGGCAAGGCCTCTGCCTATGTGGACCAATACGACCCCTCGCTGCTGTTTCCCATCCCCCGCGCCGGCAAACGCGCCGAGATAGGCATCAGCGGCAGCGCGCCCTTCTTCGGTGCCGACCTGTGGACAGCTTTCGAGCTGAGCTGGCTCAACCCGCGCGGCAAGCCGCAGGTGGCGCTGGCCCACATCACCGTGCCCAGCGAGTCGCCCAACATCATCGAGAGCAAGTCGTTCAAGCTCTACCTCAACAGCTTCAACAACACCGTGTTCAAGGATGCCCGCGAAGTGCAGGACCGCCTGCGCGCCGACCTCAGCGAAGCCGCCTGGCGCGGCGCAGACCAGCCCTCGTCGGTGGGTGTGCGGCTGCTGGCGCCCGAGCTGTTCGACCAGGAGCCGGTACACGAACTCGACGGCCTGAGCCTGGACCGGCTCGACGTGGAATGCACCCGCTACACCCCCGCGCCCGAACTGCTGCGCGCCAACCATGACGAAGCCCCCATCACCGAAGTGCTGACCAGCAACCTGCTCAAGAGCAACTGCCTGGTCACCGGCCAGCCCGACTGGGGCAGCGTGCAGATCCGCTACAGCGGCGCGCAGATCGACCAGGAAGGGCTGCTTCAGTACCTGGTGAGCTTTCGCAACCACAACGAATTCCACGAGCAGTGCGTGGAGCGCATCTTCATGGACATCTGGACCCGCTGCCAGCCCATCCAGCTGGTGGTCTATGCCCGCTACACGCGGCGCGGCGGCCTGGACATCAACCCTTTCCGCACCAGCCACCCCGGCGCCCTGCCGCCCAACGTCCGCACCGCGCGGCAGTGAGAACACCGATGCCAACGCCCTTGATCGACCTTGATTTCGGCACGCGCGAGGAACGCGACCGGCAGTACAACGCCCGTGCCACCGTGGCCGACTTCGACGCCTGCATGCGCGTATACGCCGAGAGCTCGGCACTGGCGCGCCAGCAGTGCGCAGGCGTCCACGACCTGCGCTACGGCATGGGCGTGGCCGAGCGGCTCGACCTGTACCTGCCCGCCAGTGCCCGCCAGCCCGCGCCGCTACTGATCTTCATCCACGGCGGCTACTGGCGCGCCCTGCGCAAGGAAGACTCGGCCATGATGGCCAAGGTGTTCACCGACGCCGGCGTGGCGGTGGCGACTGTGGAATACCCGCTGCTGCCCGAAGCCACGCTGCCCGAGACCGTGCGCGAGGTGCGCAGCGCCGTGGCATGGCTGCACCGCCATGGCGCAGCCTATGGCATAGATCCGGATCGCCTGTACGCCAGTGGCAGCTCGGCCGGCGGCCACCTCGTCGGCATGCTGCTGGCATCGGGCTGGCAGGCTTCCTACGGCCTGCCGCCGGTAGCCATCCAGGGCGGTGTAGGCCTGAGCGGCCTGTACGACATCCAGCCGCTGTGCGACACCCACATCAACGACTGGCTGCGCCTGACCCCCGAACAGGCCCGCCGGCTGAGCCCGCTCTACCACCTGCCCGACACACCCACCCCGCTGGTGCTGGCAGTGGGCGGGCTGGAAACCGATGGCTTCAAGCACCAGACCCTCGCCTACGAGACCGCCTGGCGTGCCCAGGGCTACCCCGTGACCCGGGTCGAAGCGCCCCACTGCAACCACTTCAACCTGGTAGGGGAACTGGCCCTGCCCGACAGCCCCCTGACCCACGCCACGCTGGCCATGATCCACCCCTGATCGTCGCCGGGGGTGCCTTCTACCAAGGCCCCCATGAATCTGGCTCTACCAGTCTGCCGGGGAAACCTTGCAGACCCCGTCGGACCACTGGACCAATGGACCAATGGCCCATCTCACTGCGAAAGAACACCTTTTTCGCCGACATTCAATCCACCGCAGTTCCTTGGGTGCCCCCCTGGCTACGGTATAAAACAGGCCATGAACGAGCCCCCAAGCACCACCGCCATCCCTGCCGCTATCCACACCCTGTTGCGACGGTCCGTGCGCAGGGAAACACCCTGTGGCAACGGCACCCTGGTCTGGCATGTGTGGGGCCCGGTGCCGGCCGAACAAACCCTCCCCCCTGTGGTGCTGCTGCACGGCGGCAGTGGCAGCTGGACCCACTGGTTTCGCAATATCGACGCCCTTGTGCAAGCCGGCCGGCAGGTACTGGTGCCCGACCTGCCCGGTTTTGGCGACTCGGCCCGCCCTGCGCAGGGACGGGACGCCGATGCACTGGTCGAACCACTAGACACAGGCCTGGCCCTGCTGCTGCAGGACGGCCCCCACACACAGGTGGATCTGGTCGGGTTTTCCTTCGGGGGCCTGACCGCCGGTCTGTGGGCCCAGGCGCAGCCTGCACACATTCGCCAACTGGTGGTGGTAGGTGCCCCCGGCCTGGGTGTGGTGGCGAGGGGCACCGTGCCACTGATAGCATGGCGCCATCTGGACGACCCTGAGGCCGTGCTGGCCGCGCACCGCAACAACCTGGCCTCGATGATGGTGCGACACCCCGAGTCGATCACCCCGTTGGCCCTGTGGGTGCATGCCGCCAACGTGGTGCGTGACCGCATGCCGGGCCGGCGCCTGGCGTACACCGACGCACTCAAGCAAGCCCTGCTTCACATCCACTGCCCCGTCACCGCCATCTATGGGCGTGAAGATGCCTTGTACCTTGGCCAGCAGGACGCACTGTCGGCAGCAGTAGGAGGTGCACCCGATTTTCGAGGCCTGCACTGGGTCGCCGATGCGGGGCATTGGGTGCAGTTTGAACGTGCACCACAATTCGATACGCTGCTGGCGGCGGTGCTGCGCCACGGTGCAGCACCGGTTGACGCCCCCTGATATTGGATACCTTTCGCGGCACGCGGCCGCAACCCCGGACCATGGAACCACTGGCTTCGCAAAAATATCCCGACCATCCCCCCACGCGGCTGAGTGTGGTGATGCCCTACTACCGCAAACTCGCCGAATTCACGCGGGTATTGCCCTTGCAGCATGCCTGGCTGGCACGGCCTGACCTGGAGGTGATCCTGGTCATGGACTCGCCAGACGAGGAGCCCGAACTGCTGGCGCTGCTGACACAGTACCCGGATATACGCTGGACCGTGCTGGTGAATGACAGCCCTCACCCCTGGCGCCCTCCCTGCAAAGCCATTAATGTGGGGCTACGGCACGCCGTAGGCCAGTTTGTGCTGGTGTGTTCGCCCGAATCGGCCTTTGTGGGCGACGTGCCTTCGATGGCCCTGGAGGTGCTGCAGGCCCATCCCGACAAGGTAGCCATCGGCCGGGTTGGGTTTGCCCGCTTCACCGACCTGGAAGGTGAGCAGACCCTGGCCGAGGTCTTTGATGCCGTGCTGCCGCCCGACCTGACGTTGCACACGTTCTACGGCTCCATCTGTGCCGCGCGCAGCAGTTTTGAGGCGGTACACGGCTACGACGAATCCTTTGCAGAATGGGGCAGCGACGACGACAACGTGCGCGTGCGGCTGGAACTGCAGGGTCACCACCTGCTGGCCTGCCCCGGCCTGCAGCTGCTGCACCTGTCTTTCGAGGCCCGCCATGAGACGGCCTACTACGACGCAGACCGGGACGTGCTGAAGTGTGCACCCCACTCGGCCCAGGCCAATACCGCCCATGGCTGGGGGCGCGACTTCAGCCGCGTGGCATGGCGCACGCCATCCTGGTCATCTGCGCTTGCCGCAGCGCCAGCCACAACCTCCGCCGTTGGCGGCACTCCGCCCGCCGCGCTGGTCATTGCCACTCGCTCGCGGCGGCGCTGCGACATCTGCGGCCGCATGGGCTATTTCGAGCCACCCCAGGGTTACTGCGTGAAGTGTGGCCCGCCGCCAGGACAGACCAGTGCCACCTGGCCCCCGGGCACCACACCCCGCATCCTGTGTGTCATACAGCTACACAACGAAGCCCGCTACCTGGAGGGATGCCTGGCCCATCTGCGCGGCCATGTGGACGGTGTGATCGCACTGGATGACGGGTCTACCGACGGCACCGGTGCACTGCTGGAAACGGACCCGCTGGTGCTGGACCACATCACACACCCGGTGCGCCACCCGCATGTGTGGGATGAACTGCGCAACAAACAGGTGCTGCTCGAGCGCGCCCGCGAGCATGGTGCCGACTGGGTGCTGGTGTGTGACGCCGACGAGCGCTTCGAGACCGCCTTCCTGGAGAGTCTGCGCCACATCGCCCGGGCACTACCTAACAGGCCCATGACGGCAGTTGTCATTTCGGTGAGGGAGCTGTGGAACAGCCCCACCCAGTACCGCATCGACGGCGTGTGGGGTGCCAAGAAACAGACCCGCTTCTTCAGCCTTCCGCCCAAGATCCGCTTCGACCACAACCAGGCCCTGCATGGATCGTGGCTACCGGATGGTTATGCAGAACAGGCGCGTATGGTCCGCATGTTCCACCACCTGTACCACCTCAAGTCCATCCGCCACGAAGACCGCGTGCGCAGGCGCGACTTGTACAAGCGCCTGGACCCGGATCACCGCTATCAGGCCATCGGATACGACTACCTGGCCGAGGAACCGAACACCCTGCGGCTGGAAAGCATCCGCCCCGGACGGGACTACCCCCTCACCAGCCTTCCGGACGACCTGGCCTGAGATCTTCAACGCGTTCCGAGGTGGCCCGCGTTTTCATTTGGCCATGTAGTCCAGTTGCCCACCTGCATGCGCACCATGCAGCGGCGCTACGTCGTGGGCCTCGGCAGTATTGGCCCCCGGCACCGTCTTGCGCGCAAACAGCGAGTACATCACCGGCACCACGAACACCGTGAGCAAGGTGCCCAATGACATGCCGCCCACGATGACCCAGCCGATTTGCTGTCGGCTCTCGGCACCCGCGCCGTGGGCGAAGGCGAGCGGTACCGCGCCCAGCACCATGGCGCCGGTGGTCATCAGAATGGGGCGCAGCCGCTGCGACGAGGCCTTGACCAGCGCATCCACCATATCCAGACCCTGCTCGCGTAACTGGTTGGTGAACTCGACGATCAGGATGCCGTGTTTGGTGATCAACCCCACCAGGGTGATGAGCCCGATCTGCGAATACACGTTGAGCGATCCACCCGACCATTTGAGCGCCAGCAGTGCCCCCACCATGGACAGAGGCACCGACAGCATGATGACCAGCGGGTCGATGAAGCTCTCGAACTGCGCCGCCAGCACCAGGAAGATGAACACCAGCGCCAGCACGAACACGATGGCCAGCGCGCCCTGCGAGTTGCGGAACTCGCGCGAGGTGCCATTCAGGTCGGTGGTGTAGCCGGGCTTGAGCACCTTGGCGGCGGTGGCATTGAGGAAGTTGAGCGCCTCGCCCAGCGAGTAGTCGGGTGCGAGGTTGGCGGTGATGGAGACCGAGCGGCGCTGGCCGAAGTGGTTCAGTTCGCGCGGCGACACGCTTTCGCGCACCTTGACCAGCGTGGACAGCGGGATCATCGTGTCGTTGCGTCCCCGCACATAGATGCCGTCGATATCTTCCGGCGTGGTGCGTCCGCTGGCCTGGGTCTGCACGATCACGTCGTACTGCTCGGCATCACGCTTGTAGCGGGTGACGTTGCGTCCGCCCAGCATGGTTTCGATCGCCCGTGCGACCACGTCCACGGCCACGCCCATGTCGGCGGCTTTTTCGCGGTCGATGTCGATGCGTAACTCGGGCTTGTTCAGACGCAGATCCACATCGGGGGAGACAATGCCCGGGTTTTTGGCGATCTCATCCAGCATCTGGCGCACCACCTGGTTCAGGTTCTGGTAGCTGTCCGAGGTCTGGATCACGAAATTGACCGGCCGGTCCCGGAAACCCTGGCCCAGCGACGGCGGCGTGATGGGAAAAGCACTGACACCTGGCAGCGCACTGAGCTTGGCGCCCATCTCGCGGGCCAAGTCCAGGCTACTGCGTTTGCGCTCCTCCCAATCCACGGTACGGAACACCACGCTAGCCTGTGACACGGTGGGGTTACCCACATTGGCAAAGATGCGATCGAACTCGGCATAAGGCTTGCCCACGGCCTCGATGGCCCGGGCGTAGCGATTGGTGTAGTCGAGCGTGGCGCCATCGGGTGCGGTCACATTGGCCAGGATGGTGCCGCGGTCTTCCATGGGCGACAGTTCCTGTTTCATGCTGGGGAACACCAGGTAAAGCGTCAGGGCGCTCAAGCCCATCATCGCGATCACCAGCCAGCGAGCCTGCAGCAGCACACGTTTGGCGCGCACACCAAAGCCGCGTTCGTCGGGCCCCGGCTTGTAGCCTGTGCTGACCAGCCAGCGGATGACCCGGCCGTAGCGGTCCGAAATACCGGTCAGCACCTTCTCCATACCCCGGTCGAACCAGTTGGGCTTGGGGTTGTGCTTGAGCAGCAGCGAACACATCATGGGGGTGAGCGTCAGCGCCACGAAGCCCGACACCACCACCGCCCCAGCCAAGGCCAGGGCAAATTCCACAAACAGCCGCCCGGTGCGGCCTGGGGTAAAGGCCAGAGGCGCATACACCGCCACCAGGGTGGCCGTCATGGTGATAACGGCAAAACCGATTTCGCGCGCACCCTTGATCGACGCCGAGAACGGGTCCAGGCCCTCCTCGATATGGCGAAAGATGTTTTCCAGCATCACGATCGCGTCATCCACCACCAACCCGATCGCCAGCACCAGTGCCAGCAGGGTCAGGGTGTTGATGGAAAAGCCCGCCAGCGCCATCAGGGCGAAGGTACCCACCAGGCTGACCGGGATGGTGACGATGGGGATGATGGAGGCCCGCAGCGTGCGCAGGAAGACGAAGATCACCAGCGCCACCAGCACCACAGCCTCGACGATGGTGCGGTAGACGTTCTTCACCGAGCGGTCGATGAAGACCGAGTTGTCGTTGGCCACCTCGATGGCCAGGTCTCCGGGCAGGTCGGCCTTGAGGCGCGGAATCATCTCGCGCACGCCTTGGGAAAGCTGCAACGGGTTGGCGGTGGCCTGGCGGATCACCCCGGCAGAAATGGCGTCGCGGCCATTCAGCCGCACCGCGCTGCGCTCGTCGGCAGCGGCCTCCTGCACCCGGGCCACATCGCGGATCTTGACCGGGAAACCGTTGACGCTCTTGATCGTGATGTCGGAGAACTGCGCAGGCCGGATCAGGTCGGTCTGCGAGGTCACGCTGAACTCGCGCTGCTGCGATTCGATGCGCCCGCCGGGCACTTCGAGGTTGCTGCGCCGGATGGCATCTTCCACGTCCTGAGTCGTCAGGCGGTAGGCCGCCAGCTTGGCGGGGTCGAGCCAGACACGCATGGCGTATTTGCGCTCGCCGAAGATACGCACGTCGGCTACACCGGTCACCGTCTGCAGGCGCGGCTTGACCACGCGGTTGACCAGGTCGTTGATCTGCAGCGGGGTCATGGTGTCGCTGGAGAAGGCCAACCAGACCACCGGGAAGGCATCGGCCTCGACCTTGGCGATGACGGGCTCATCGATGGCCTGCGGCAGGCGGTTGCGCACCCGCGAGGTGCGGTCACGCACTTCAGCGGCAGCGGCGTCGGCATCCTTTTCCAGCCGAAAGCGCACGCTGATCTGGCTTTGCTCGGCCCGACTGATAGAGGTAATGACGTCCACGGCGTCGATGCCGGCGATGGAGTCCTCCAGCGGCTTACTGATCTGGGACTCGATCACCTCGGCCGATGCCCCCGGATACCGTACCGTGACGGTGACCACCGGCTCGTCGATCTTGGGATATTCGCGCACCGCCAGCCGGTTGAAGCTGACGGCCCCCACGAGCAGGATCAGCAGCGAAAGCACCGTCGCAAAAACGGGCCGGCGAACAGAAATTTCTGCGAGTTGCATCAGCGCACCTTCTGCGGTTGGCGGAGCTCAGGCAGCGCCAGAGGATTTAGAGGCGGGCCGCGCAGGTGGAGCACTGCGGGCAGCGGCCAGATCACGCGCACAGGGGTTACTGCTGCCCGCAGCAGGCCGCGGGGTCACCTTGACGGCTGCTGCCGCGGGTGCCGTCTGCTCCTCTTTGGACGCAGCCGGCTTGGACTGGGCAGGCGCTGCATTTCCACCGCCGGCACCCTGGGTGCTGCCTGCAGCACCTCCCACATCGACCACCCGGACCAGGGTGCCATCGCGCTGCACCCGCTGTTGTCCGGCAGTGACCACCATGTCCCCCGGCTGCAACTCGCCCACCACTTCCACCTGGCCTGGGCGGCGCACACCCACCTTGACCTCGATCCGCTTGGTCGTCCAGGCTTCCGCGTCACCCTGGGTGGGCTGCAGCAGCATGACAAACTGGCGCTGGCCTTGCGGTACCAGGGCCTCCTCAGGCACCACATGGGCATCCTGGCGTTCACCGAATACCGCATTGACCCGGGCAAACATGCCGGGACGCAGCTGGAGCTGGCGGTTGTCGATGCAGCCACGCACGGCCACCGAGCGGCCATTGGCATCCAGCAAGGGGTCGATGGCCTGAACCACGGCAACGAACTTGCGGCCCGGCAGTGCATCCACGTCCACACTGGCCTGCTGCCCACGCTGCACCTTGGTCTGGTAGCGCTCGGGCAGGCGGAAGTCCACATACAGGGCGTCAATGTCTTCCAGGTTGACGATATCGGCACCATCTTTCAGATAGTCCCCCACATTGGCGGTGCGGATACCGGCGATACCGTCGAAAGGAGCCACGATCTTCAGCCGTGCAGCGCTCGCCTGCGCCAATGCCAGCTTGGCCTGGGATACCTGCAGATTGGCCGCACTTTCATCCACCGACCGCTGGCTGATGAAGCCCTGCGCCACCAGTTCCTGGTTGCGCTTGTGGTTAGCCTGGGCAATCGACAGCTCGGCCTGGCTTTGCTGCACCTGGGCCATCTGCAACTGATCGTCCAGCTGCACCAGCAATTGACCCTTGCTGACGCGCGCGCCGTCGTTGAAATTCAGCTGGGTGATACGCCCACCCACTTCGGGACGGATCATCACGCCCTGGCGGGAACGCAAGCTGCCGACGGCCTGGGTTTCATCGGTGACGGAGGCCAGCCGGACCTTGGCGGCCTCAACCGCCGGGGGTCGGCCTGCAGCGGAAGGTGCTGATGCACCCTGCGCTGCCGGGGTGGCTACGACCTTGGCCTCGCCTTGCCCGGCACTTTGGCCGGGACGTTGATTCTGAAACCACCAGGCTGCCCCTGACGCGGCGGCGATGCCCAGTATTGCAACCGTGGAATAAACTGCTTTGGACGCCATGTGGTAAGTGGGAATAATTACGGCAAATTGCCTCTATTGCACCACAGCGCGCAGAAATATGTGCAGGCCCAGGCGTGTAAACCACCCGGGCGGGCATGTGGCGGAATCCGCTGACTCCGCATGCAACATCCTGGCAGGGCGATGGCCTAGCCGCCACCCCTGCCAGGCAAGGTCAGCGGCTGACGCGGGTGTTCTGGCCGTCGGAAGTTACACGCACCCGGTCTCCCGGACGGAACGCATCGGGCGAACCCTCCTGGATGACAGCCACGGTACGGCCCGAATCCAGGCGCACCGTCACCTCGACGCCCTGACGGGCACCGGTGCCGCTTTGCACAGCATTGCCGGCCATCCCGCCCACCACAGCACCACCCAGCGCACCGGCGGTGTTGGAGAACGTGCTGGAGCCCAGGTTGCTGCCCACCGCACCACCCACCACGGCGCCCGTGGTCGTGCCCACAGCAGTGGAATTCGGCTGGATATTGACCGGGCGGACCTGTGTCACCACTCCAAACTCGACGGACTGCATGTTCTGCACGTCGTTGCGGCGCACAGTGTCACCCACGGGCGGGTTGGACTGGCAGCCGACGAGGGCGGCAGAGGCCAGCAAGGCGCCGACGATGGCGGTAAGACGCAGGGATTTGGATTGCACTGGCATCAGAAGTTCCTCTTTCTTTGGATGTTCGATATATAACGCTTAAGTATCCCGTGCCACCTTTTCAAATGTCAACCTATTGCAGCGCTGCAACAAAGTCCACACGCACAGGGATTACGCTTGGAGCGCAGTGCACCATCAGAAATGGAAGCCACTCCATTCGCTATCATGCATGTATGAAACACATCTGGACACTTCTGCTGTCAACACTCGTCTTGGCAGGTTGCCAACCTCCCGTACGCCTCATGCCTACACCCGAGGTTTTTCTGCAGAGCGAGATCAACCCTTTCACGTTCAACCCAGCATTCGAGAAAAGCAACGAAATCGAGGTTTTTTATGCCACCAACCGCTTGCCACTGGGGCCGGTGTCGTCGCGGCATTACACGGTGATGCCCTCCGATGACCTGAGCCTTGGGGTGGCCAGACTGAACATCGGTGGCGGCCCCAAGACCTGGGATTGGCTCTACCAACTGTCAACCACCGAAGACGCGGGAGAAGAAAGGCCTCCGCTGATCCTTGACTCCATGCGCGAAATTGCCATGGTCGATGGCGCCCTGAATGCGACACTGGACAGCCCCGCTGGAGATGCCTTCTTCAAACAGGTGAACGAGGCTCTCGACAAGAGTATCGACAAGGACCTGATGGTCTATGTGCATGGCGCCAACACCAGCGTGGAACGCGCCGCTGGTCAAGCAGCACAATACCGGCATTTCACGGGACGGAACTCGGTAGTGTTGTTCTTCGCCTGGCCATCGGCAGAGAATTTCCTGCGTTATGCCACCGATGTGGCCAACGCACGCCGGTCAGAACCCAAGTTCGCTCGCCTGCTGGAACTACTATCCAAGCACACCAAGGCCGCCAACATCAACGTCCTGGCTTACAGTGCCGGCGCCATGGTGGCCAGCCCCGGCCTTGCACGGCTCGACCAGTTGCCCCAAGGGGATGAACATCCTGCCGTCCGACTGGGCGAGGTGTACCACGCTGCACCGGACGCCAATTTCCGCGACTTCTCTGCAGACCTGCCACGTTACGTCAAGCTGGCCCGCCGCGTCACTTTCTCTGCCAACATGAACGACAGCGTGCTGACCATTTCACGCTTGCACCAGCGCACTGGTTCACGCGCCGGACGCCCGGATCCGAATGAGCTGAGCGCCACCGATTCGCAATGGCTGATCGAAACCTCCAACACCATGAATTTCGATGTGCTGCAAATTCAGCCCTCCACCATCCCTGGAATGGCACGCCGTTCGCACAATTTCTGGTTTGGCCACCCATGGGTCAGTACCGACGTCCTGCTCAAATTCTGGTTCCACGCTCCCCCGGCGGCGCGCGGCCTGCAAGGCAACGCCACGGAGAAAAACCTGCAGTACTGGACCTTCCCCCCCGACTATGACAAGCGGCTGGAAGGTGCTGTTCGCCAACTCACGGAACATGCGATTGAAGAGGTTGACAGCTCGTCATTGAAAGTGCCTCCCACCCCCAAGTCCTGAGCCATCCAAACTCCAAGAAAAATGCGCCTGTCCGGGCGCATTTTTCCTCCATGCGTACGCGATCTCAGGAGGAGCGTCGCCCCAACGCAAGCTCCACTCCCCTGTTGGCCAGGGCATCGGCCCGTTCGTTGCCGGGATCACCCGAGTGGCCCTTCACCCAGCGCCATTCAATGCGGTGCCCGCCCGTGTTCACCAGAGTGTCCAGCCGCTTCCACAGC
>Ga0208823_1001084_pt1 | contig 21845 bp, 16 predicted proteins | sample AD_UKC075_MetaG_FD_184440 | JGI IMG/M metagenome (GOLD analysis project Ga0208823, IMG submission 184440) | Active sludge microbial communities of municipal wastewater-treating anaerobic digesters from USA - AD_UKC075_MetaG (SPAdes) (version 2) | ecosystem: Engineered > Bioreactor > Anaerobic >... | reverse complement strand
AACATTCTCGATGCGCCAGATCAGCCTGCACGACCGGCCACGGGCCCGCCAGATGCACATCCTGACCACCCGCCGCGACCTGACTGCTGCCGAGGTCCGCTACCGGATGGGATCACGCTGGCGCCAGGAGAACCACTACCGCTACGCCCGCATCCATTTCGACCTCGCCTCCCACGACACCTACCAAGCCGGTGAGGACGACCCGACCCGCATGGTGCCCAACCCCGCCAAGAAAACCGCCTACGCCCAGGTCGAAAAAGCCCGCCGGACACTGCAATCAGCCCAACACACCGCCAAAGCCGAACTACTGGCCGCGCACTCACCCAAACCCGGCACCACCGTCATGCTGACCAACACGATGATCAACACCATCAACACCAACGTCCACACCGCCGAGAAAACCCTCGACACCGCCCTGGCCGCGCACGCAGCGATACCGACCCGGCTACCCCTATCTCAGGTCAACCCGGGCCAACAAGTCCTGGACACCGAGACCAAGCTGATCCACCACGCCATCCGCATCGCCGCCTACAACACCGCGCAAACCCTCGCGCGGACCATCGTCACCGACACCGGTTACAGCCGCGCCGCCGATGAAGCCCACACCCTGATCCGCACCGCCCTGGCCGGCTCCGGCGACATCATCCCCGACCCCGCCACCAGCACCCTGCACATCCGTCTCGACCCGCTACCCGCACCACGACACACCGCCGCCATCGCCGAGCTCTGCCAAGCCCTCAACGACACCAACACCATCTACCCCGGCACCAACCTGACCCTGCGCTACAGCATCAAATCCCACCAGTGACCCCACACCAATTCCTACGCCATGTCAGGAGTCCTGTGGTCGCACTTGCGTGAAGGGCCTCAACCCTGGTCGCACCATACTAGAGAAACGAGGGGGTTCACGGTGAAATCCCAGGAGGTCTCGCACGAGTTCCAGTCGTTACGCGAGACTGAGACCATCTCCTCAACCCTGCGCGCGATCTGGCGCGACCCGATTGGTCCCGGCGGGACGGGGAGCGCTCTGACGTCGCGCAGCTGAAGATGCAATGTCGAGTTCAGGATTAGGAACACTTCGGTGGCGAATGCCGAGTTAACGATGCCTAGAACGCTGTTGTAGTCGTTCGAGTCGGCGAGATATGCAACAGGTCCTGACATGTCAAAGGTTCCTCCAGCGGGCATCCAGCGAAAACTTGAACCACCCGAGGTGATGTCTGTCCACGTGATCCCCGGCGAGTACCAGAAGCGACAATCTGTTATTCGACATGAGGGGTCTTGCCGGTAATGAGTCCGCGCGGCTTCGGACCAGTCGACGAGGTGGTCAATGTTCCCGAACCATCTCCGAAATGGACCTCCTTTCGCGTAGGGAATCCAGCGTGCCTGGCGGTCAGCCAGTGATCTCGATACTTCCCAGCCATACCGGAGGTAGCGGTCGTTGTCAGCCGTCTTGTGCTGCCCCTCGGTGGTGACTAGGGAGCCCAGTTGATCGGGGCACTTGAACGCTCCCCACATCTTTTCACTGAGCCAGTAGACGATCGGTGTCCCCGGGATCGCCGTGAAGTCTGCGTCCGACGCGAGGTGGAAGCCCGCGTCCTTGGTCCGGACCTCAAGAGCGACACTCAGCGCGGCGACCTTGTCCGCTTCGGAGGTCCCGTCGACGAGCCGGATGAAGGTGCCCGGACGCTTGCGGGCGGAGCTACGGGCTTCGGACGGCACGTTGGCGAGGACGAACGCTGTCGAGGAGACGACCTCTCCTCCGATCGAGTCGAAGGCGCGAGCGCCAAGGTGCAGCATCGAAGTGATCCGCTGGTTGGAAAGGAGTGAGGCGCGGAGCTTTTCGTAGGAGCTGAGGAACATCCAAGACTGCATCGTGATCATGGCCACCGTTCCTCGTGGCCCGGCGAGGTCGGTGCATCGGTCGATGAAGCCGGCGAACAGGTCGGACTTGCTGTTCCGGTACTCGTCCTTCATGAACTGTGAAAGCAGGGCGTTCATCTGCTTGCTGCCCATGTAGGGGGGGTTGGCGACCACAACCGCATAGTCGCGCGTGAGGTACATAGCTTGGTCGATCACGCGCTGGGCCCACCTGAGTGCGTAGGCGCGGAAGAGGTCGCCACCGTCGTCGAGCGTCGCGAGGTGCTGCGCGAGTCTGACGGTCAGGGCCGGGTTGGGCCGGATGAGGGAGCCGAAGGTGTCGGCTTCGGCGAACTGGTTCCAGAACGCCTCTTCCGCGTGGCGGTCGCCGTCCTTGGTCACGAGATAGTTCAGCTCGTCGGCGCTGAATGAGATCGGGTCGAGCACGCAGACGTTCGGCTCGACCGGGTTCTTGAGGAAGAGCTTGCGCTTGGCGGCGGCCTTCATCGTCAGCGCGAAGGCGGCGAGAGCACCGGCACGCTGGTCGATCTCGGTGCCGAAGAGGTTGTTGGTGAGGATCAACCTCGGGATCTGCGACGGGGTGTAGCCCTCCTCCTCGTAGATCGCGTAGAGGAGGTCAAACGCATAGGTGAGCATGTGGCCGGAGCCGCACGCCGGGTCGATGACCTTCAGCTCCTCCGGCGTGGTGATCGTGAGCAAGTCGGTCTCGTCGTCGACCGGGGCGATGTAGTAGTCCATCTGGTCGACGAGTCGGGACTGAGGATGGTTGAGCATCCACAGGCGGCCGAGGGAGTTCTCGACGAGGTACCGGACAATCCAGTGCGGGGTGAAGAGTTGCGTGGCGGCGGGGATCTCGTCGGCGCCGGCCTTCCTGTTCTTCTTGAAACCGGCGAAGACCTCGTCCTTCCGCTCGGAGATGTAGAACTGGTAAAGCCAGCCGATGACCTCGACGTCCCGGCACACGTCCTCGGTGAGCACCTTCACCGAGCGGCTGAGAGCAGAGTCCCCGGCGAGCAGGTTGGCGGGGATGAGCAGCTCGGTGTAGTCGCCCTCACGCTCGAACATGAACGGCATCGCCCGGTTCCAGTAGCGGCAGTAGTCCGCAAGGAGGAGCGCGTAAGCCTCGGCCTGGGCATCGACGCCGGGTCGCGGCTGGCGGGTGCCGTTGAGCAGTCCCGCGATCGTCGCCGCGTTCGCGCCCTTCACGACATCAACATCGATCTGGCCGCGCTTGGCTGCGGCGAGGACTTCTGGCTGGCCGACCTGATCGGCTGCCGGCGAGACGACGCCGATGCCGGTATAGCCGTTGGCGTCCATGAAGCGCAGGGCGATGATGCGGTTGAACCAGGTGTAGGCCACCTTGTCCGCGACGTGCGCCTTGCCCTTCTCGCCGCCGCCCCCGGCGGCGATGGCCCGCTCCAGCGCGGTCACGGCTCCGGGCTGTTCGACGCGCTCGGGCGCCCCCTGGGCGAGCACGGCGGTGATGCGCGCGCCGACCTCTCGGATGAGTTCCGTACGCGCCGACGTGGCAAAGGACTTCAGCGGTGCGGTGTCCATCAGAGCGTGATTCGCTTTCCGTCGTTGAGGGTCGCGACGAGTGCGGCGCGGTACTTGGCGAGGTAGGTGTCGACATCCGCCTCGGACTCCAGCACACCCGACGCACCGGGCACACTGATCGACTTGACCGACACCATCGGCTTTGGCGGCGGGGTGTCATCGCCTGCCCCCTGCTGCGCCTCGACGAGCCGGCTCAGCAGCGCCGGGTAGTCGTCCTCCTCGAAGGTCGCTCCCGCCTGGAGGATGAGCGCTGCCTGGGCCTCGCCGCGGACTCGCACAAGAATGGCGTCGATCCGCCGAATCACGGTCTCCTGCGCATCTGAAGTGGCGTTGGCGTAGTAGGCGCTTCCGAGGATCTCTGCCTTGCGACCCTCGATCGCCTCGGTCACGTCGGCGCGCTTGTCGGCGACAACGTCGTCGAGCTGGCCGCGCAGGGTGTCGGCTGCGGCCTTGAGCTGGTTCATCTTGTTGCCGCGGAAGGCGTTGCCGTCTGCGAGCAGGGTCTTGACGGTGTCGGCGCTGCCTGCGGGGAGGTAGCCGAGGTTTCCGGTGTTGGCACTCACGAGGGCGTGTGCCTCGTCGAAGATCTTGGCCTGCTGGCCGTTGAGGAACGACTTGATCGGGTCGATCAGGTCTTCCTTGGCTTCGAGCAGCTCGTCGGCCTTGTCGAAGGCGCTGAGGTACCAGTCGGGCTGCTTACCGATGACCTCGTCGAGCAAGACGACGACGTCGGAGAGCTGGCTGACGAAGGGGTACCGGCTGTTAGCGACCAGGGCATTGAGTTCGTCGCGTCGCGCCGCGAGCTTGTCCTTGCCGAACCGTGCCAGTTCGGCGGGGTCGCTCGGTACCGCGCCCTCGTCGAAGAAGTCGGCGCAGAACTTCTTGAACCCGGCGACCTTCGCCTGGTCATAGGCCTTCTGCGGCGCGACGACGACGTGCTGGTGCTTGCCCGTGTTGCGGATCAGGGTGGCTGCCTCGGTACGGACGACTGGGTTGGAATCGACGCTCAGAGCCACCTTGCCGTTGCCGACGAGCCAGCCCAGCACGACCTCGATGGATCCGAGATCCCAGCCGTAGGGCTTGGTCTCGAAGCGGTCGACGATCTTCTTGATCGTCACCTGCTCGCCCAGACCCGTCTGGGTGATGATCCAGGACTCCATCTCGGTGCCGGGCGAGCTGAGCGCGCTGAGCGTCGCCTCGTCGAACAGGCCCGTGTCGTTCTGAATGGCGCTGGCAACCTGCTGCTCGGAGAAGACCTTGCCGCCAAGGAGTCCCAGACTCGTGTAAGTGCGGCCGATGAGGTTCTGAAGACCATCGGACACACGTGCGAACGCGTCCTGGGAGCTGGACGTGACCTCGGCTGCGTTGATGATCAGTTGTGCCTTGCCGACGGCCTGACGGAGTCGCTCGATGAGTTCCTTCTCGCGGTCGGCGTTGAGCAACTGCTTGGACTGGAGGATGGCCTGCATCGACGGAGTTGCCCCCGAGTTGGTGCGCTGCTTTGTGTATTTCTCGGTCTTCAGAAGCAGGCGCAGGTCGGCGAGCAGCCGCTTGTCACGGCCGAGGAACACGCGAAGCTCGTCCCTGCCCATGCTCTGCGCAGCGATCTCGGCGTCGCTGTAACTCGTCTCGGGCGTGATGAAATGGATGGTCAGCTCGCGTTGGTTCCCTTGCACGATGTCGTCGAGCTTGTAGCCGAACGGGAAGTCCTGGCCATTCTTCGCGTATTTGAGCTTGTTGGTCTTCAGGATGTCGGAGGAGAGGTATTTGAAGAGCTTGCTTGAGAGCTCCGAGGAGTCGATTTCGACCCCCTTGATCTCCTTCTCGATCTCCTGCTCCTCGTTGGTGAGGTACTCGTACACGTTGCCGTTGCGCTGCACGTAGGACTGCGTCTCCAGCAGGTTGAGCGCCTCCTGCACCAGATCGGCTAGCGCCTTGAGATCGAGACCGAAGCGGTCGTACACCAGCACCGTGAGGTTGCGCGGGGTCGCCTTGAAGGTGTCGACGTACTTCACGAGGAACAACGCCTTCAGCAGCCGGTTCGCGAGCACCGTTACGTCGGAGGCCGGGTCTGGCAAGTGCTTCTCGGCCTGGAGGATGGCACTCTGCGCAGCGGACTTGAGGGCCGCGCTGATGCCGGCGAACATCTGGTCGAAGGTGGCAAGGTAGCTAACCTGCTCGTTGCCGATGCGCTTGGCGACCTCCTGAACCACGCCGAGCATGGAACGCTCGCCGACCGAGCTGTTCTTACCTTCGAACATGTTGTGGTCCGACAGCCCCTCGATGGCGGCCTGAAACATCGGTATTTGGTACGTCACGAACGGGTACGTGCCGATGAAGTGATCCCCATCGACGTAGTTGCGGTACGTCTTCGCCCCGTCAACGAAGTCGAAGATGGTTTTGAAGTTCGCGGCCTCCTTGGCGTGGATGGCCTGGAGTTCGGCAGCGCCGGGGTCGTTCTTCTCCAAGAGACGCTTGCTGATGACCTCCTCGACATCCTGACTGGTGAGCTTGACACGGATGCGGAAGCGGGCCTGGATCTTCGAGAAGTCGTTGGCCTGGTTCCGTGTTTGGTCACCGATGACCTTCTCCATGTCCTCCTGGGACGTGACGAAGACCCACGACTGACCCTTGCACTTGGTGTTGAGGGACTCCGCGATGGTCTGGAGGTTGAGCATCAGCTTCACGTCGTCGGCGATAAACTGGCCGACCTCGTCCACGAAAAAGTTGAGGCGGAAGCCCGGCGTCTGCTTGTCGATCCACTCCTTGACTGACTCGGCGAAGTCTTCGATCGAGACGGCGTAGGACTTCTGGTACTGGGCGATGATGCCGGGGTTGGCTTCGCCGTTGACCTCGACGAACGCCTTGTCGATGTTGTGGGCTTCGAGGGCGGTCTGCTCACGACCTTGCCGCCAGTCGATGCCCGCGTGCTTCTGGAAGGCGGCCTTGAAGTGGTTGTACTGGCCACGCTTGTCGAGGTCCTCCTCGAAACGGGCGACAGCTCCGTCGTTGCCAAAGTAGCCACGGCTCTCGTCGAAGACCTTCACGAAGACCTTGAGCAGCGCGTCAGTCTGGTCCTTGGCGATCAGCGTCGCCTTCTGGTCGATGTTGAACAGCAGGCTCTTGGCCGGGATCGTCGCTGCCTTCTTCAGCGATGCGACGAGGAGCGCGTCGTCCGTCTTTGCCAGGAAGCTGTCGCTTACTTGGCTGCGGGGGAAGGCTTGGCCCTCGACATCGCCGAGCAAGTGGGCAAGCATCTTCAAGAGGTGCGACTTACCGGAGCCGAAGAAGCCCGAGATCCACACGCCGTTGGCGTTCGAGTAGTTTGTGTACTCCTCGAGCAGCGGAGCCACACCCTTGGCTGCGTCGTTGGTGAAGACGTACTCCTCGACCTCGATACCGAGGTGGTCGACGTCGTCGGCCTTGACGACGCCCTCGATCGAACGGGCGACGTCTTTGAGGAAAATCTCATTGAGTTTCATCGGGTCATGCTTCCTGGTCGAGGATGCGCTTGGCGCGGTAGAAGGAGTCGTCCTTGAGCTGGCCGAAGAGGACCAGGGACGAACCCTGCGTAGCCGACACGTCGTACTTGCCCGGGAAGAACATGAGCATCGGCTTGTCCGAGACGACGGTTTGCAGGTTGTTGAGCACGGTGTGTGAACGTACGAACGGGAACACCTCGCCGATGCCGGTGAGGAAGAGGATGTCGAACGACTCTGCCTCGATTCGCGACTTGATGGCAGGAGCCAGATGCTGCTCGGGGTCAAGCATGTTCTGGAGAGTCTTGAGGAAGTCGGGCTTGTCCATCGTCGGTTCGAGTTCGAGCACGCGATCCCAGACGTTGCGCTCCCTGAGCAGGTCGACGCAGAGGTCGTAGAGGTTGATCTCGAAGACCTTGATGCCCCGCTCGGTGTCGAGTTTTTTCATGATGCGCTTCTTGGCCCGGGCCACGTCGAGCGCCCATGCGGGGTCATAGTCGTAGATGAAGTGGGCGACCTCGTTGCCAAGGCCCTCCATCTTGAGGAAGCGCTCGCTGCTCAACACGTTGAACAGGTGCTGCTCCTGCTGAGCGAGTGTCGCCTTCGCCAACATCGTCCTCACACCCCCCTGGCCGGAAAGTAGCGGATGTCGCTCGGCGTGCGTTGAGTCAGGCAGTCTGCGACTCGAGATGAGAGAAGCACGGGCTCGATGTGCCCTTGCTTGGTCAGGAGGCCGGCTTCGACCATCATCCTGAACAGCACCTGCCGAAGCTTCTTGTAGGAGTGGTCAGTGACTTGGCCGAGCTCGTCGTGCCACATGCCCTTGGAGCGATAGAAGGAGTCGTACTCCTCGTACGTAAGCGTGCCCACCAGCGTTAGGAACCGCTCGTGCAGCACCTCCTCGGCGAACTCCCTGATGAGGCTGTAGAAGCGGCACGCCGCCACCCACATCACATGACCACGCTCGGTGGACGTGCCATCAGCGACGATCTGGAGCTCGGCGTCCGTGAGACATTGGAGGCGCGGGATGAGAGCGCGCAGGACGCGGGTATTCGAACTGGCGACGCGACTCTGCAGCAGATTTTCGTGCTTGACCCGTGCTCGGGTTGAGGTCCAGTCATGCTCATGCAGGTAGATGGGCGCAACGAGGGCGGCTTCAGTCGAGAACAAGCCGCCAGTGGTAAACGAGAGCGCATAGCGCGGTTTAGGCGGTGTGTCCGTCATCATGCGCACCTCCTCCGGGGCGATTAGTAAGGTGGATCAAGATAGCGGGTCCCTGCGACACAAATGCCCGTGTTAGACGGGCGGACTCGTCCCATCGGAGACAGCAGCACCGCCAGATCGGACCCACTCATCGACTTCGCTGGCCTGGAACTTCCAGAGGCGGCCGACCTTGTGGGCCGGCATTGCCTTATCCGCGATCCACAGATAGACGGTGTCCTTCGTGACGCCGAGGTGGGCGGAAATATCGTCGGCGGACAGCCAGGGCTCAGACATGGCGATGGGCACCTCCGCTTCGGCAACAGCCACGGTGTGACCGCGTTTTGCCGAGCTTAGGCGAGGATGATGCCGGTTTCGGGGTGGATCGACGGAGTGCCGAGAATCGGAGCCTGGCAGCTCCTGCAAAACGCGCGCCGCCCATCGTCAGCGTGAAACGCCTCCCGCTAGCAGTGGCACCACTTTGCCTTGAACAGCTCCGACGGACCGGAGGTCATGGTTCTTCAGGGCCGGCACCTGAATGCTGCGTTCGAGTTGGTGAATCGTCGCGTTGAGAGCGGTGACGTCTGCCGTTAGTACCTTCACCTTCTCCACTGCTTCAGCCTTTTCCTCCTCCGCAACCTGATCAAGTGTCAGCCCGGCGCGCTCACGTTGCCGGCGCAGCGCTACGCCGGTGGCGACGTCCGCCTCGGAGACACGTTTCGGGACTCACTGCTCTGCTTGCTCGTCCACCCACGCTGACCATGCTCCAGGGCGAGGTGGCCTCGTGGTTGTTGGCGCGACGGGCCCATCCGAATGGGCAGCAGCATGCGGCTACACCGAGGTCATCGTGGGCGCCGGTCCGCCGGGGCGCATACGCCTGACTCCGAGGTTTGCTCGCGCTGCGCGCACCAACCCGACGAACTTCGCAGGGTGAAGAACCCTCGTGTGGCCGCTGAGCTTGCCCAGCTGGGCCGCTTCGAGGAAGGGGCGGTCACGGGTGACGCAGTACACCGTCGCCAGCGGGTCCTCGCCGGCCAGGTACTTGCACGCCCCGTAGACCATCCCGTCCTCGTGGTCGAGCGGAGGGTTGCCGTCGGGTACATCGGTCGGTACGCAACCGCCTGAAGAGCGATCGCCGACCTCCCACACGAACCCTTCCAAGAGCGCGTCCGCATCGCTGCGGTTCCACCCCAGACCCTTGAGGTCGCTCCCGGGAGCGGGTGCGACAGGGTGCTGCGCCTTCGCGTGGACCATGCCCTCGATGTGGTCGTTGGTGAACACCTCGACGGTTTCCGATCCCGCGAAGGTCCCGGACTGGCAAGTCGCTATTGCCCGAAGCGAGTCGTAGTCGCCGTTCGGGTGCGGGACGGGTACCTGTGCGATCGACGCGGCAATCGCATCGAATGATTCCCAAGAGAATGGTGCACCTGTGAGGAACGCGGCGTCGAGGTACACATTCACGTCGAACACGACGAGATGCCGATGGCCGTCCGTCACTGGATCAGCAGCGGACCCGATGGGGCCTGCGGGGACGATCACCACTGCGGGGAGCTACGAGGTTCGCGCCGCCCCACGAAGAGTCGTCCGTCGCGGTGTCATGGTCGTCCAGGTCACCGAGCAGCGAGTCGACGTCGATCGCATCGCTGACGTTCGGGTCGCGGACGTACACGCCACCCGCGGCGAGATCGGCGGCGGTTCGACCCGCTAGCGATCGGTGGGCGCGGTAGAAACGGGCCATCGACTCAGGCGACAACGGTGTGTTGCCGGGCGCGTCGGTAGGAAGATCGCCCCGAGCCTCCAGCCACGGCCGCTCGGCGTGGGTGAGTGCGCTGAGTTCCTCAGCGGACATCGACCCGTAGCTCGCGATCACCAGATCCAGCAGGTTCGAGCTCAGCTCGTCGAGTTCGATGCCGGTGAGATCCTGCCCGCTGCGCTTTCGGCTGGACTGCTCCAACCGGGTGTGACGCACCTGCGGGACCACCGGTCCGTCCTTGTACGCCTTGAATTGCTCGTCGAACAGGGGCTCACCGGTGACGGCCAGGTGCCATGCCTGCGCGTAGTAGAGCAGCTTCTGCAGCGACATGGCGTCGGTCCAAGGCTTCACGTTACGAGCGATGATCACGCTCGCGACTTGGTCAGCGGTCGGCATGATCCTCCCTCCGCGAGAACTGGGCTGTGAATACACCAAGTGTGTCACATCAACACACCTGGCCTGGGCCGCATTCCGATGCATGTCCTCGCAGCCCGGCGGCGACCTTTCCGGAGACGGTATCGGTGGGTACCGACAGACTGCTCCGACGTGGTCAGGTTATTCCTGTTCGAACACCTTCGGCCACACGCTCCGCCAGTTCCTCGCATCGCGCTCGAAACGGCTATTCGCGCGAACCGCGCCAGCCAAACGATCCGATGGAACACCCGCCTCCAGCAAAAGGCACACAGTGAGGACCCACCGCAGGGACCGGGTAATATAGTGCATCGCGGCGAGGTCGGGACTCTTCTCCTCCGACCGGAGTCCGTGCGCGAGAGTGTTCCGCTGATCAGTCACCGCGCGCTTCCAACGGTTGATCCGACCGACACACTCCGGGACCGCCGCGGCCGCCCGGCTCGCCAATGCCTCGATGCGGCTGGGGAACGACGGCTCGTAGAGGTACTGCCCAACTGCCTGCGTCACCGCCTTTCGCACCTCGTCGGGCATGTCGGCGTCCTTCAACCCGGCGGTGGCCTCGTCGACGGTCTCCGCCGTCCATCGACGTTCGCCCGGATACAGCCGCCTGTGAAGATTCTCCGCGGCGGTGCACAGGCTCAGCGCTTCGGTCTCCACCGTCTGGAACTCTCCGGCGTAGGACGCCGCGAGAATCTGCGGCACCGGCGATACCCGCTGTGAGAGTTCGAGCCACCGACTGATGAAGTCGGCGCCACCGGCACCTTCGAGCGTGAGGAGAGATTCCTCGGCGCAGTCGCGAGGCGCAGACGCGTCGACCACGTGGCCGTACACGTCTGCGGACTCTCCGCTCGGGACCGACAGGTTCAGTCGTCGGACGCGGCACTCGGTCCCGTTGAGGATCGAGAGCGCCGTCGCGATGGGAATCGCGACAGTCGACACCATCGTGGACAGCGGAAGCGCTTGGTCGAATGCCAGCTTCAGGCGTGTACCGGTCGTGAGAACGATGTCGGGCCCACCGATTGTCGGGATTGACGCCAGGGGCTCGAACCGCACCTTCCCGACCGCCGGGATCGACACAACACCTTCCGCGGCGTCCGGCGGGTCGTAGACCCATCGCATCGGCGTCATCCCCGTGTCGGGCAACTCGGTGTGGACCGAAGGCAGGTTGGCGAACGCATGCAGTCCAGTGACATCCAAGGTCACCGCGTCGAACTCGGTCTCGTCGTCCGGGAACAGCGCGCCGACGAAGCACCAGTCCGCGCGCAGCACCTCACGGCTGCGTGGTGCGTCTTCCTCGGGCCTGGGGAACCCGAGCAGGTGGCGACGCATGGAACGCAGACCCCACAGCGATACTTCGCCGGGGTTGATCGCGGTCGCGCCCAGCACGACGGCGTCGTCGGTGACGCGGTGTTGCAGAGGGCTTCCGGCGAAGGATCCGGGTCCACGCTGTGTCCACTCGACGATCGGGTTGAAGCTCGGACTGACCTCGAGCTCGACCCGATTGTCGCGGAATCGGAGCACCCCGGTACGAGGCGGTGTCGCCGTCGTCGCGGCTGCCGCAGCCTTGGACACCACCTGGAACTGTCCGATGGTCTCGGGGGTCTGCTCGGGGAACCGATCTGCCATTCTCAGCTACCGCTCTTCGAGTACTGGTTCTGGCGATTCCCCGAACGGGCGGCGCCAGAGCGCTCCCACCTCGTCGGCAAACTGGATGTCGGCGCGCACCTCGGCATCGCCGTCGACCACGTACAGCACACCCGCCGACAGGCCGGCGGGGACAACCTGCGGGAACCTGTCGACCATCTGTTGCTGCATGTGTTGGAGCACCTGGGACCCCTGCGCTGAGTTCATGAACTGGCCGGACAACATGGGGCCGAAGCTGCCCAGCTGCACCATCTGAGAACCGAAACCGAACCACCGAGTGCGATCGCGGTTGCGATCACTGTGACGGTTTCCATCTCCACCTCCCGGCCGTGGCTCCGCGTCGCGGGCGCCCTGCATTGAAGGTAGTCACCGGTACCGACATTTCTGTCGTTGTGAGCGGGTGGAGCATCCTCGGGCTACGCGGCTCCGAGCGTGTGCTCAGATTGGTCGATATGCGCGGTCAATCGACAGCGCCGCTGACAGCCGCGATGCAAACGCTGGACCGTCATTCACCAGCGCATAGCCGCCGGCCAGGCCCCCTTGGTTGCACAGCGTCCGTCGTCGTCGAGCCCGCCGAAGTTTCACTACGCCGGTGTCGCGGTCGACCCGCGGGACCAGACGAACAGCAGTGCGTGGCACCACGGCAGTGGGGAAGCGGCTGGCCGAGTCGCCGTACGCAGCCTGGCCCCGTGACCAACGTCGCACGATCCGGCGCGCAGCCAGATACACGTCCTGGACCACCTCCACGACGGCGATCGCCTTCTTGAGTCCATACACGCCCCAGAATCTGCCAGGGCCGCGTCCATGCTGCCTCCACAGTTCGGGAACGATGTGCTGATACTCCTTGTTCCCGTGCAGGTTTGGCGATGAGTGCTTGGTGAAGTAGATGGCCAACCGCTTCGGATCGCAGGCCTTCAGTCCGTTACGCACGTCGATCGCAGTTCCGGCAACCCTGTGCCGCGCGTTCTGCTCGGGGTCAGGATGGCCGACAACCTGAGTCCAGGTCTCGGAGAGCCACTGCGCGAAGCCCCGCCCTGATCGTCCTGGCAAGATCGGCGGCGCCATCCACAGGTGAATATGGGGCGCGCCACGGCGCTGAAACTCCAGCTTCCAGATGTAGCGGGCTGGCTCGCCGTACTCGCGTTGGAAGCGCTTGCGCCACAACACCATGTGCCGCTTCACGCTGGCTCCATCGGGCGCGACGGTCTGCCAGTTGCCGGGGTAGGTGAGTGTGACCATCGCCGGGACACGGCCCGATTCCACCAGCGGGCTGTAATCAAGTTCGGCGAAGGTGCGGCACATTGAGGATCGTGATTTCCGGGACCATTCGGTGATGACACCACCGGAAGTTCGCTGGTCGTCTTCCGTACGACTCCGTCGTGTCGAAGACACGACGGCCCGATGATCGTCCCCGGCAGCCAGGTCGTCCTTGACTCGAAGCTCGGCATCGTCAACGTCACGTTGGTGATGGCCAACGGCCCGTTCGGCGGCCTTCTCGACTCCAACAGGATTGGTCCAACTGAGTCGCACAACACCGGGGCCGATGGAAATGCGAAACCGTCCGGATTCTGGCTCGACCCCGCGACGGGCAGGACCAGATGCCCACGGCGCTGCCGGTTCGAACAATGCCGCTGCCGCCGTGACCATCTCGGGACTCGGGAACCGCAGCCCCAACGCGTCGATCGCCCGCAGCTCCCCGGTCGCGATCCTGTCGGCAACCGGGTCGCGGACATTTTCGGCACATATAACAAGCCCGCCGGCCGCGGCTGGGTTGAGGCCTGGCGCCTCGGTTGACGTACGGCCGACCACTGTCGCTCTCGCTCCCTGCGGCCTGGCGGCCTCGGGCGCTCGCGACCTCCCGTCAACCGAGGCGCCGGCAGAACCGGACGCCAATGGCGGCCCATCAGGTGCCGATGTCGAGCCATCAGTCGACGGTGTCGAGACGGTGGCTGAAGATGCGATGCTGGGCATCGGGATGCCTGCTCCCCGGAGCCTCCGATGCTGCTCACCGGGCAAGCGGCAGCACGAAGCCCCTGGTTGGGAGTGCAAGCACCGTGTCCGGTTTATGTCCGTTCGCCGGACAGCCTCAATACGTCAGCGCAGCTCAACGCGGCGCATACGACGCACAGACGCAGATAAACGGCAGGTCAGTGGCTATCTAATCCGCCTGAAAAGCGGAAGGTCGCCGGTTCGATCCCGGCCCTGGCCACCATCGTTTCCCATATCGGCACGGGTCATGCGCTTCGGTTGTCGGTGCGATTCGTCCGGTTCATTTGTCGGGTCGTTGGTGTCCCGTCTCAGTCGCTACCGTCCGAGTCGTTGAACTGATTCACTGGGGAATGCGAACTCGGTGGAGCGGTCTCACGATCGACTGCGCGGACCCCGGCAGGATCGCCGAGTTCTGGGGTGCGGTGCTGGACTGCGATCTTGAGCCGGGATTGCCGGGATGGGTTCAGCTGAAGTCTCGCAACGATCAGCCTCGGATCAACTTCCAACCGGTTCCGGAGCCCAGACGCGGAAAGGTTCGCATCCATCTGGACATCACCGTCGATGATGTCGACCAGGCGATTGAGCGGGTTCTGGAACTGGGTGGCAGCGACACCGGCGAGCGCCATGAGTATCCGGAAGGCACCGTTGTTGTCCTGAAGGATCCTGAGGGCAACGAATTCTGCATCGTCCACTACCACGCGTCGCCCCAACCCGAATCGTGAGGCGCGGCCGGCCGGGCCGCTGTGGACCCCAGCCTCGTCTTCGGCCGGTGCCGACCAGATCTACACCGTCACGACATCGTTCAACGCGCTGTGGTGGCGGCCCCAGACGAAGTAGAACACCAGCACCACGAAGACCCAGGCGGCGAACGCCAACCACGTGTACCACTCCAGGCTGAACAGGATGTACCCACACGCCAGGACCGACAACACCGGGGTCACGGGGTAGAGCGGCACCTTGAAGCCACGCGGCAGATCGGGTTCGCGCACCCGCAAGATGATGACGCCGACGGATACGACGATGAACGCGACCAGGGTTCCGATGGACACCATGTCTGCCAGATAGTTCAGCGGGACGAAGCCGGCGAGGACGCTGATCACCACGGCGACGACGATGGTGTTGTTGACCGGCACCATCCTGCGCGGGTGCACCTTGGCGAACATCGGGGGCAACAGGCCATCCCGGCCCATCGCGAACAGGATGCGGGTCTGGCCGTACAGGACCACCAGCGTGACCGAGAAGATGGAGACCACGGCGCCGGCCGCCAAGACCGTGCCCCAGTAGTTGCTCGAGGTGACCCTGTCGAGGATGACGGCGAGGCCGGCTTCCTCGCCCTCGAAATCCCGCCAGGGCTGCGCGCCGAGTGCGGCCAGAGTCACCACCACGTAGACCGTTGTCACGGTCACCAGCGCGGCCATGATCGCCCGGGGCATGGTCTTCTGCGGATCCTTGACTTCGTCGCCGGCCGTGGAGACGGCATCCAGGCCGATATAGGAGAAGAAGATCGTGCCGGCCGCCGCGCCGACCCCGGCGGCGCCGAACGGCGCGAACTCGGCGAACCGATCGGTGTCGAACGCCGTGAACGCGATGACGGCGAACATCGCCAGGACGCTCAACTTGATCAACACCATGATGGTGTTGACCTTCGCCGACTCGCTGGCCCCGCGGATGAGGAGGAGGGCACACAGGCCGACCAACACGACAGCGGGAAGGTTGATGATCCCCGGCGATGCGTCGCCCCACGGCGCAGCGGAGAGCGCCTGGGGCAGATGATGCCCGAAGAGATTTTCGAGCAGCTTGTTGACGTACTGACTCCAGCCCACCGCAACCGCGGCGGTGGACACGCCGTACTCGAGCAGGAGGCAGGCCGCCACACCCATCGCGACCAGCTCGCCGAGAGTGGTGTAGGCGTAGGAATACGTTGACCCGGAGACCGGCACGGCCGAGGTGAGTTCGGCGTAACAGACCGCTGCCAGACCCGCGGCGATACCGGCGATCACAAATGAGACGACCACCGCGGGGCCGGCCTTGGGAACCGCCTCGGACAGCACGAAGAAGATGCCCGTGCCCACCGTGGCACCGACTCCGAACAACGTCAGTTGGAACGTGCCGATGCTGCGCTTCAAGTGTTCTGACGCGCCGTGGGCGACGGGCGCGTCGATGACGGGCCGTCGCCGCAGCATCTGCTGGATCAGGCCGATTGACGGGGCCGCCATATGCTCCTCCTGGATCGGGTTCCGCTGATTATCGGGCCTAATCGCCTGGCTCGCCTGTCGAACGATGGCGGGTGATGCTCTCCTGATGCTTCATTGCGAGGTTCCAGCCTGCGGATGATCGTCCGGCGTGTTGGAATATCCCTCGACGCGCAGCGCGGCTTGTGTCCAACCGCGATCTCGCGTGCGCATGCCCGACGCCTGATGAGGATGGTCCATGGATATCGGTTCAATTTCGGTGTATGTCGGCCCGAACGTTCATGCGCGGGAGGCGCTGATCCGGTTCACGCTCGACGTCAAACCGAGCTACGCCGAAACCCTCGAGGGCCTGGGTCCGGGCGTGATCGACAGATTGGCGGCGGTGCTTCCGGGCCTCGCGCGCGAACAGGCCGAGTGGCTTTCCACTCTGCGTTCCGGCGAGACGCTGTCCGTCGGCGATCTGGTCGCAAAGCTGGCGCTGGCGCTTCAGCATGCCGCCGGCATCGACGGCACGTTGGCGTGGTCGCGGCCGACCGATGATCCGGACATCGTCGAGGTGTTCTACAGCTACGGCAACGAGGACATCGGTATCGAGGCCGGCGAGGTTGCCTGCGACATGCTCGCGGCCATCGCCCGACATGCTCAGGATGCCGAGGATGAGTCTCCCAACCTCGACACCTACGTCGATGACTTCCTGGACTATGCCGACCGGCGTTCTCTGGGGCCCTCGGCCATGGAATTGGTGCGAGCGGCTCAGGCCCGCGACATTCCGGTCTACCGCCTTAACGACGCCAGCCTGATCCAGGTCGGCCAGGGTAAATACCAGCAGCGGATCGAGGCGGCCCTGACCTCGAAGACCTCCCACATCGCCGTCGAAATCGCGTCGGACAAGAATCTCGCCAACCGGATCCTCGGCGATCTCGGCCTGCCCGTGCCGAAGCAACGCGTCGTCTACGACGTGGACGAGGCGATCGGGGCGGCCGAACGCATCGGTTACCCCGTCGTCGTCAAGCCACTCGACGGCAATCACGGCCGGGGCGTCACCGTCAACATCACGGACGAGGACGGTATCGCCGCCGCCTTCGAGACCGCCTATGCCGAGGGGTCGACCGTGCTGGTGGAGACCATGCTCACCGGCGACGACCACCGGCTTCTGGTGGTTGACGGCCGGCTCGTCGCCGCCGCACGCCGGGTGCCGGGGCATGTGAAGGGCGACGGGCGGCACACCATCGCCGAACTGGTGGACATCGTCAACCAGGACCCGCGCCGTGGCGTCGGGCATGAAAACGTGCTGACCCGGCTCGAACTCGACGATCAGGCGAAGCGCCTGCTCGAGGAGAAGGGCTACACCGAAGAGACCGTCCCCGCCGAGGGCGAGGAGGTGTATCTGCGGAAGACCGCGAACATCTCCACGGGCGGCACGGCGGTCGACGTCACCGACACGATCCATCCCGACAACAAGCTGATGGCCGAACGGGCGATCCGGGCGATCGGGCTCGATGTCGGTGCCGTGGATTTCCTGACCACCGATATCACCCGGAGCTATCGCGAGACCGGCGGCGGTATCTGCGAGATCAATGCGGGTCCTGGTCTGCGCATGCACATCGCGCCCTCGGAGGGCACGCCGCGCGACGTGGGCGGGGCGATCATGGACATGCTGTTCCCGCCGGGAACCCAAGCGCGCGTTCCCATCGCCGCCCTGACCGGAACGAACGGCAAGACCACCTGCTCGCGCATGCTGGCGCACATCCTGAAGATGGCGGGCCACGTCGTGGGGCAGACCTCGACGGACGCCGTGGTGATCGACGGCAACGTCACCGTCAAGGGCGATATGACCGGACCGCTGTCGGCCAACATGGTGCTGCGCGATCCCTCGGTCGACATCGCGGTCCTGGAGACGGCGCGCGGCGGCATCGTCCGCTCCGGCCTGGGCTACAACTTCTGCGATGTGGGCGCGGTGCTGAACGTCACTTCAGACCATCTGGGCCTCGGCGGCGTCGACACACTGGACGGTCTCGCCCGGGTGAAGCGGGTCGTCGCGGAAGTCACACGTGGCACGGTGGTGCTGAACGCCGATAACGAGCAGACACTGAAGATGGCGGCTTTCTCCCCTGCCAAGCGGATCATGTATGTGACGCGCAACCCGGAGCACGAACTGGTCCGCGAACACATCCGGCTGGGCCAGCCCGCGATCGTCCTTGAGCTCGGGCTCAACGGCGACCAGATCGTGATCTACGACAATGGCAGGCAGATGCCGCTGATGTGGACCCACCTCATCCCGGCGACGTTGGAGGGCAAGGCGCTGCACAACGTCGAGAACGCCATGTTCGCCGCGGGCATGGCCTACGCGCTGGGCAAGACGCTGGACCAGATCCGTACCGGATTGCGCACCTTCGACAACAGCTTCTTCCAGAGTCCCGGCCGGATGAACGTCTTCGACGAGCACGGCTTCCGGGTCATCCTCGACTATGGGCACAACGAGGCGGCGGTGGGGGCGGTGGTCGACGTGGTCGACAGGCTCAAGCCGCGCGGGCGCAGGATCGTCGGCGTGACCTGCCCGGGCGACCGTCGCGACGAGGATGTGGCCGCGATCGCGGCGAAGGTCGCCGGCCATTTCGACACCTACATCTGCCACCGCGACGACAATCTGCGCGACCGCGGGCCCGACGAAATCCCGAAGTTGATGCGGGCAGCCCTGATCGCCGAGGGCGTCTCGCCCGACGCGATCACCATCGTCGAGAAGGAGAACGAAGCCCTCGATGCGGCGCTGTCACAGGCACAGCCCGACGACTTGGTGCTGTTCTTCTGCGAGGCGATCACGCGCGGCTGGAAGCAGATCGTTCACTTCACCCCGAAATTCCCCGCGACTGGGCCAGAGCCCACCGCAAAGCGTCTGGCAGCATCCGACTTCGATGTTCCCGACGGCTTCGTTCTCGCCTCGGATGATCGCGGAGTGCTGATCGTTCCGGCGAGTGACGGGGAGCCATGACAGGGGGACGTGGCAGATTCCCATTCGCGCACTGTCGGGAGAACCACTCGGCCCCGGCCCTCCGTCGGATGCGACACCCGACACTGGCCATCATCGGCGGTCGGCTGGAAGATGACAACGCCGCTGTTTACAGCGAGATGCACCGGCTGGCGGGCGGACGGATCGTCGTCTTCGCGACGGCGTCGTCCGTGCCCGAGGAGGTCGGCGCTGAAACCGTCGACGTGTTCCGCTCCTATGGCTTCGACGCCGTCCTGGCCGGGGTGCACGGCCCCGGGGCGGGTCAGGCCGCACAGGACAAGGCGATCGCCGATCTCGTCACGGACTACGGCAGCGTCTATTTCACTGGTGGTGACCAGGCTCTGATCACCGGGGCGCTGGCGCCGTTCGGTAGGGAAAGCCGGGTTCTGAAAGCGATCCGCAAAGCGCAGCGCAAGGGTTCGCTGGTCGCCGGGTCGAGTGCTGGGGCCGCCATCATGTCGGAGGTGATGTTCTCCGGCGGCACGTCGCTGGAAGCCGCGACCTACGGTGTGGTCGGTGATGCGGACGAGCCAGGAATGCTGCTGGCGCCCGGACTCGGTTTCTTCCCGTGGGGCATCGTCGACCAGCACTTCATCAAGCGCGGCCGGTTCGGCCGGATGGTCGTCGGCATGCAGGCCTCCGGTGTGAAGCGCGGCTACGGCATCGACGAGAACACCGCACTGTTCGTCGAGGGCAAGATCGGTCGGGTCATCGGCGAATACGGCGTCTTCGTGTTCGATCTCGCGGAGGCGAGAGTCGATGGCGACCTCAGGCTGATCGAGAACATCGTTTTCAGCTATGCCGACAACGGTGACGCCGTCGACCTGGCAACGGGCGAGGTGCTGCCCGGTCCGGGCAAGCGCCCGGTGACTCCGGGCGACATCACCTACAACGCCCCCGCCCGCTCACTCCGCAACGTCTTCGGTGCCTACACGCTCTACGACCTCGTGGCGCGGCTGGTGCTGGGCGACCCCGAGGTCTACCCGGCCGATCGTGCCCGCGCGATAGAGCCCAGGGCAGGGTGCGCCACCAGTGTCGAAATATCCCGGCAGGGCGGCCGCGCGGTCGCCTACATTCCCGGCGACGGGCGTGATTTCCGCATGACGGCGGTGGATTTTCGGGCCAGCATGCAGACGCGCCAGCTCAATGCCGCGCAACTGGCGGAGAACCGCCGGGCGGCGCTGTCCCGTGACTACGGTGTGAAGCCGGGACTGCAGGCGCGGGTGATGATGTTGGGCTCGGCGCCGGTCGACCGCGGCAGCCCGCTGCTTACGGAACTGGCGTCACGCTGCGAAGGGCCGGTGGGCGTGCTCGCCGCGGCGTCTTCCGAACCTCGCGAGGCAGCGCGCGACTACATTGACGCCTTGCGCAGCCAGGGTGTCGAGGCCACCGACCTGGGCGTCACCATCGACAATGTCGATCGCCTGATGCGCGATGAGGCGCTGATCGAGCAGATCGCCGCCTTGCGCACCATCGTCCTGACCGGCGGTAACCAGATCAGGCTGGTGGAGTCCCTGCTCTACCGGGGCGAGATCACGCCGGTGCTGATGGCAATGGCGCGGGCGCGGGCGGGCGGCGCGATGATCGTCGGAGCCGGTGGCGCGGCCTCGGCGCTGTCCGGTTTCATGATCGGCGGCGGGACGTCATACGAAGCACTGCGCTTCGGCATCGCCTCGGATATGGGTCGGCGCGGATTGGTGATCCAGGAAGGGCTGGGGTTGTTCGGCGCCGCCATCGTCGACCAGAAGCTCGCGTGCTCGCGTCGTCTGGGTCGCCTTGCCGTCGCCTGCGCCGAGGAAGGCGTTCGGTTCGGGCTCGGCCTGCTCGAGGACAGCGGTGTCATCGCCAACCACGACAACACTCAACTCACCGCGATCGGCGCGCGCGGCGCCGTCGTGCTCGAGATCGATCCGCTCAAGACCGAGCTCGCGGGGGACGATTTCATCGCGCCCGACATCAAGCTGTGTTTTGCCGGTCCCGGGGATGTCATCGACATGGCGGCGGGCACCGTCACCCGGATGTCGCCGGTGACCGCTTCGGCCGCCGCGCTGGATGCGCTGGTGGCCGATCTGATCGAGGAGTGTGTCGGCGGTGCCGGACCGGTGACCGCGCCCGGCGTCACACACGAAGCCCATATCGCCCTGCTCTACAACTCGAATGGGGATGGAACGGGCTTCCTCGATATCGAAAGCATCCGTGATCGGCACGGATGATCCTGAAAGGACGAACAGATATGTACTTCGACGGAACCACCCTGACCACCCTGCTCTCCGACGCGGAGAAGGCGGCGGCCATCGCTCCGGCCATCGCCGCCGATCACCGCGCTCAAACCTCGGCGTTCGCCGTCATCGAGGCCGCCTTGGCGCTGCCGGAACTGGGTGAGGCCGGCGTGACGGCCTTCCTCGATGAGCAGGGAATCGAACTGCGCGACATGCCCCCCGGAAATCACCTGATCGCAGGAGCGCTGGCGACGGAAGGCAAGTTGAAGGCTCGCCTGCACGCCGCCTGCGCGGCCTACTACGAGACGGAGGTGTTCGTGCTTCCGTCCGGCGCCCCGGAGGCTCCCCAGGCGGATGTCACCCAGGCGGATGTCCCGGAGGCGGATGTCCCGGAGGCGGATGTTCCCCCGGTGGATGCGCCGCAGCCGGAGTAGACCGTGCTGCGCCAGAACCACGATCTGCCGGGCTCGCCGCATCGCCTGACCGTGCTGCGCTTCGGTGCGCCCGGCGGGCAGG
>Ga0208823_1001075_pt1 | contig 21927 bp, 21 predicted proteins | sample AD_UKC075_MetaG_FD_184440 | JGI IMG/M metagenome (GOLD analysis project Ga0208823, IMG submission 184440) | Active sludge microbial communities of municipal wastewater-treating anaerobic digesters from USA - AD_UKC075_MetaG (SPAdes) (version 2) | ecosystem: Engineered > Bioreactor > Anaerobic >... | reverse complement strand
TACTGGACCTGGGCACCGGCAGCGGCGCCATCGCCCTGGCCCTGGCCCATGCCCGCCCGGATGCCGCCGTACATGCCGTGGACGCCAGCACCGACGCCCTGGCCGTGGCCCGTGGCAACGCCCAGCGGCTGGGCCTGCCGGTGGTGTTCTCGCAGGGCTCCTGGCTCACGGGCCACAGCGGGCGCTATGCCCTGATCGCCAGCAACCCACCCTATATCCCCCAGCACGACCCGCACCTCACCGCCCTGGTGCACGAGCCGCTGCAGGCCCTGGCCGCTGGCGCCGACGGGCTGGACGACATCCGCGCCATCGTGTCCCAGGCACCCGCGCACCTCGCGCCGGGCGGCTGGCTGCTGCTGGAGCACGGCTACGACCAGGCGGCGGCCGTGCGTGCGCTGCTGCAGGCGCAGGGCTTCACCGCAGTGCAAAGCCGGCGCGACATGGCGGGCATCGAGCGCTGCAGCGGCGGGCAGTGGCCAACAGTGAAATAATCCTGATCTTGTTGAAATCAGGCACTTGCATGTGGCGTTTGTGCCCGCATTTCCACCCGAACCCACCAGAAAGACCTATGCCATGAGCGACACCCAAACCCGTATCGACAGCCTTGTCAAAGGCAACGACATCGTGCTCTTCATGAAGGGCAGCGCCAGTTTCCCCATGTGCGGCTTCTCGGGCCGCGCCATCCAGATCCTCAAGGCCGTGGGCGTGGACCCCAAGACGCTGAAAACCGTCAACGTGCTGGAAGACGACGAAATCCGCCAGGGCATCAAGGAATACAGCCAGTGGCCCACCATTCCCCAGCTCTACATCAAGGGCGAGTTCATCGGTGGCTCGGACATCATGATGGAGATGTACGAGTCCGGTGAGCTGCAACAGGCGGTGGGCGCACAGGGCTGAGCCGTTAGGCGCTCCCCTCGCCCAAGCCGCCTGCGGGCGGCTTTGGCGTTTGTACGTAGTGAAAAGCCTGGGGTATGCCACACGGTGGCACGGCTTATGCTGGAACGGATGTGTGTCCCTTCACAACAAGGAATGCCCCATGGAGTCCCGCAGTATTGTCACCACAACGCCAGGTTTCCAATTGCCGCTGGCCAGCGTGCGCAGCGTGTTCCACCCGGGAGATGTGGAACGCAAGCTGAACAAACTCCCCGAGCGCGAGCACGAGAGCCTGCGCAGCACCTACGAGCGTATGCTGGAGCGCGGCCCGGACCGCTTCCAGGTCAAGCCCAGCGGCGTGCCGCAGATGGCGGCGCTGTACGAAGCCCTGCCCAATTTCACCGAAGTGCTGGACGACGTGAAGCGCCATGTGGCCTTGTCGCAGGACAGCCTCGACGGGCTGGAGGTGACCCCCATGCTGCTGCTGGGTCCGCCCGGCATTGGCAAGACCCATTTCGCCAAACAGCTGGCGGACCTGCTGGGCACCGGCATGAGCCTGCTGCCCATGGGCTCGATGACGGCCGGCTGGCTGCTGTCGGGCTCGTCATCGCAGTGGAAGGGTGCCAAGCCCGGCAAGGTGTTCGAGGCGCTGGTGGATGGGCAGTATGCCAACCCGGTGATCGTGGTGGATGAGATCGACAAGGCCAGTGCCGACGCGCAGTACGACCCGCTGGGCGCGCTGTACAGCCTGCTGGAACACGACACCGCCAGCAGCTTTGTGGACGAGTTTGCCGAGGTGGCCATCGACGCCAGCCAGGTGATCTGGATCACCACGGCCAACGACACCCGCGGTATTCCCGACCCGATCCTGAACCGCATGAATGTGTTCGAGGTGGAAGCCCCAACACCCGAGCAGGCACGCACCATTGCCCGGCGGCTGTACCAGTCGATCCGTGCCAGCCATGACTGGGGGCGGCGCTTTTGCGAGGAGCCCGGTGACGCCCTGCTGGAGCCGCTGGCGGCGCTGGCACCGCGCGAAATGCGCAGGGCGCTGATGACGGGGTTTGGCAATGCGCGGCTGGGCGGCCGGGACGAGATCGGGGTGGATGACCTGCCCCGCAGCACCGGCCAGAAGGCCCGCATGGGGTTCATGCAATAGGTTGCACACCGTAGAATCATCGGACCACCCCGCCAGGGTGCCCGATGGCCTGACACGGCGGCCCACCCGCATGGACCTGACCCAAAGTTTCCTCCTCATCCTGCTGCTGATCGCGGCCAGCGCCTTCTTTTCGCTGGCCGAGATCACCCTGGCCGCCTCACGCCGCCTGCGGCTGCGCCAGATGGCCGACGAGGGCGAGCCGCGCGCCGAACGGGTGATGCGCCTGCAGGAGCAGCCTGGCCACTATTTCACCGTGGTGCAGATCGGCGTGAATGCCGTGGCCATCCTGGGCGGCGTGGTGGGGGAAGGTGCGCTGAGCCCCCACTTCACGCTGCTGTTCTCACCGTGGGTGTCCCCCGCGCGTGCCGCTACGCTGGGCTTCGCCGCGTCCTTCATCACCATCACCTCGGTGTTCATCGTGTTTGCCGACCTGTTCCCCAAACGCCTGGGCATGGCCAACCCGGAGCAGCTGGCGGTGCGCCTGCTGCCGCCCATGCTGGTGCTGATGGTGGCGCTCAAGCCGGTGGTCTGGCTGTTCAGCCGCAGCACGGACCTGCTGTTCAAGCTGATGGGCCTGCCCGCGCAACGCGACGACCGCATCACCTCAGCCGACATCCTGGCCATGACCGAAGCCGGCACCCAGGCCGGTGTGCTGGCCGTGCATGAGCAGCAGGCCATCGCCAACATCTTCGAGCTCGACACCCAGACCGTCTCCAGCGCCATGTCGCAACGCGAACGGATCGCCTATTTCCTGCGCAACGACGACGACGCCGTGATCCGCCTGCGGATTGCCGCCGAGCCCTATTCCACCTACCCGGTGTGCGAGGGAGACCTCGACCATGTGGTGGGCTATGTGGATGCCAAGGACCTGTTCCAGCGGGTGCTGAACAACCAGCGGATTTCGCTGGCGGACGACACCCTGGTGCGCAAGGTGCTGATCCTGCCCGACCGGCTCACCCTGGCCGAGGTGCTGGAGCAGTTCCGGCAGGTGCACGAAGACTTTGCCGTCATCGTGAACGAATACAGCCGGGTGGTGGGTGTCGTCACCCTGAACGATGTGATGAGCACGGTGATGGCAGGGCTGGTGTCACCTTTTGACGAGGAGCAGATCGTGCAGCGCGACGACCACTCCTGGCTGATCGACGGCGTGACACCGATCCAGGACGTGCTGCGCGCGTTGGACATCGACGAATTGCCCCATGCCGACGAGTACGAAACCCTGGCGGGCTTCCTGATGGTGATGCTGCGCCGGGTGCCGCGCCGCACCGACAAGGTCACCTGGAAGGGGTATGCATTCGAGGTGCTGGACGTGGACAGCTACCGGGTGGACCAGGTGATGGTGACCCGGCTGGGCGCCGATACGGCACCCAACCACTGACTCAGGCCGAAGCGATGTCCTTGAATTCCCAGTTGCGCTGGGCGCCGAAGACGGCGCTGGGGTACTGTGGACGACCCCGGCTGCCGTTGTAGCGGCCCAGAGCCATGTAGAGATCACCCTTCTCCCGGTCCAGGTAGTGGCGCAGAATCACACAGCCAAAACGCATATTGGTCTGCATGTGGAAGAGTTTCTCGGCATCACCGTCGCCGATAACCCGCGTCCAGAAGGGCATGACCTGCATGTAGCCCCGCGCCCCCACGGGCGACACGGCGAACTTGCGGAAGTTGCTCTCCACCTGGATCAGGCCCATCACCAGGCTCACGTCCAGCCCGGCGCGTTTGCTCTCGTACCAGACGGATTGCAGAAAATCCTTGCGCACGATCCAGTCGGGCTTCTTGCCGCGCAGCCGGTCACTCATGGAGCCCAGCCAGCGCAGGTAGGCCATGCGCGATTCGGTGGTGGGAAACTCGGGCACGGGCGGCGCCTGGTTGGACACGGCCGAGCTGAGGGCCGTGCGCACGGAGTCCATCAAAGGCTCTTCCAGCTGCCCGCCTGCATGGGCGCTGGGTGCCAGCGACCAGACAGCCGGCAACGCCGCGGCACCGAGCAGGCAGCGCCGCCGGGACAGCAGGGAAGAATCGGACGCTCCCATGCTCATACGGTGAGGCGGCTCCGCACCAGGGCCAGGGCTTCAGCGGCAGGCACCTTGGTGGCCGCACTGTCGCGGCGGTGCTGGTATTCGACGACGCCTTCCTTGAGGCCCTTGTCGCCGATGGTGATGCGGTGCGGCACACCGATCAGCTCCCAGTCGGCGAACATGGCGCCGGGGCGCTCGTTGCGGTCGTCCAGCAGCACGTCCACGCCGGCGGCCAGCAGGTCGGCATACAGGCGTTCGGCCTCCTGCTTCACGGCGTCGCTGCGGTCCATGCCGATGGGGCAGACCACCACGGTGAAAGGCGCCAGCGCATCCGGCCAGATGATGCCGCGCTCGTCGTGGTTCTGCTCGATGGCAGCGGCCGGCAGGCGGGTGATGCCGATGCCGTAGCAGCCCATCTCCAGGAACTGCGGTTTGCCATTCTCGTCCAGGAAGGTGGCGTCCATGGCGCGGCTGTATTTGGTGCCGAGGTAGAACACATGGCCCACTTCGATGCCGCGCTCGATGGCCAGCACGCCCTTGCCGTCGGGCGATGCATCGCCCGCCACGACATTGCGCAGGTCGGCCACCAGGTCAGGCTCGGGCAGGTCGCGGCCCCAGTTCACGCCAGTGATGTGAAAGTCTTCCTCATTGGCGCCACAGATCCAGTCGGACATGACGGCGACCTCACGGTCGGCAATGACCTTGAGCGGCTGCAGCAGCCCGACCGGGCCCAGGTAGCCCGGCTTGCTGCCGAAATGGGTTTCGATCTCGGCCAGGGTGGCAAACCGGAAATCGGCCAGACCGGGCAGTTTGCCCACCTTGACTTCGTTCATGTCGTGGTCGCCGCGCAGCAGCAGCAGCCAGACCTGGGACTTGGCGACTTCGCCCTGCTCGTTCAGGGTGTCGGTGGCCAGCACCAGGGTCTTGATGGTGCGCTGTAGCGGCACCGACAGAAAGGCTGCCACATCCGCGCAGGTGCTCTTGCCCGGCGTGGGGGTGCGGGTCATGGCCTCGGCGGCCGGCGGACGCTCGGCGGTGGGTGCGGCGGCCTGGGCCTTTTCCATGTTGGCCGCGTATTCGCTGTCCGGACAGTAGACGATGGCGTCTTCACCCGTGGCTGCGATCACCTGGAACTCTTCGCTCAGGTCGCCGCCGATGGCGCCGCTGTCCGCCGCCACGGCGCGGTATTGCAGCCCGAAGCGGTCGAAAATGCGGCGGTAGGCGGCTGCCATCACCTGGTAGCTCTGTTTGGCGCTGGTCTGGTCGCGGTCGAAGCTGTAGGCGTCCTTCATGATGAACTCGCGCCCGCGCATCAGGCCGAAGCGCGGACGGCGTTCATCCCGGAACTTGGTCTGGATCTGGTAGAAGTTCTTGGGCAGCTGCTTGTAGCTGCGGAACTCCTGGCGCGCAATGTCCGTCACCACCTCCTCACTGGTGGGCTGCACCACGTAGTCGCGCTCGTGGCGGTCCTTGATGCGCAGCAGCTCGGGACCCATCTTGTCGAATCGGCCGGTTTCCTGCCAGAGCTCGGCGGGCTGCACGACGGGCATGGTCAGCTCCACGGCGCCAGAGCGGTTCATCTCCTCGCGCACGATCTTCTCCACCTTGTGAATCACCCGCAGGCCCATGGGCATGTAGCTGTAGATGCCGGCCCCCAGTTTCTTGACCATGCCGGCCCGCGTCATGAGCTTGTGGCTGACCACCTCGGCATCGGCAGGCGCATCCTTGAGAGTGGAGATAAAGAACTGGGACGCTTTCATTGTGTATAGGAGGATTCCAGACTATCAGGCCCAATGTCCTTGCTGGAAGCAAGGCACCGTGCATAATGGACTCAGTTTAAAAATTGGGGTTTGATTATGCTTGACCGGGACGGCTTTCGGCCCAATGTCGGCATCATCCTGCTCAACCAAAAGAACCAGGTGTTCTGGGGGAAGCGCATTCGCACCCACAGCTGGCAGTTTCCGCAAGGCGGCATTGACCGGGGTGAAACCCCCGAACAGGCCATGTTCCGGGAGCTGCACGAGGAAGTCGGGCTGTATCCGAACCATGTGCGTATTGTGGCCCGAACCCGTGATTGGTTGCGCTATGAGGTGCCAGACCGGTTCATCCGGCGGGACGCGCGAGGACACTACAAAGGACAAAAGCAGATCTGGTATCTGCTCCAACTGGTCGGCCACGACTGGGATCTGAACCTGCGCGCCACCAACCATCCTGAATTTGATGCATGGCGCTGGAACGACTACTGGGTTCCATTGGATGTGGTGGTGGAATTCAAACGCGGTGTCTATGAAATGGCGCTGACCGAGTTGTCGCGCTTTCTGCCCCGACACGAGCAACGCAACCGCTTCCTTCGCAGTGGCATGCGTGTGCGTGAAGGTGCGCCTGCCACGGCTCAGGCTGCGGCGACACCCTTGCTGCCCGGCTCGGCTTTCGAATTGCCGCCGGGCGCCACCTTCGAGCCAGACCCAGGTTCCGCAAGCTGAAGCGCCCCCGACCATGTGTCGGGGCCCACAGCGCGCATGCTCACGCCCGCGTGAGAACCAGGTTGTCCCGGTGCACCATCTCCGGCTCGGCCATGTAGCCCAGGCAACGCTCGAATTCTGTGGAGGGCTTGCGGCACAGCAGGCGTGCCTCAGCGCTCGCATAGTTGGCCAGGCCGCGGGCGATTTCCCCGCCCGCCGCATCACGCACAGCGATCACATCCCCACGGGAGAAATCGCCTTCGACGGCGGTCATGCCGATGGGTAGAAGGCTTTTTCCCTCCTCCCTCAGTTTGGCAACGGCACCGGCATCCACGATGACCGAACCGCGCAGCTGCAGATGGTCAACCATCCACTGCTTGCGCGCCTGCTGTTTCTGCGTCTGAGCCACCAGGAAAGTGCCGATAGGTTCGCCGCCAGACAAGCGCACCAGCGCATCGGGCTCGCGCCCCCAGGCAATCACCGTGGACGCGCCGGAACCCGCAGCACGCTTGGCCGCCAGGATCTTGGTGATCATGCCGCCACGGCCAATGCTGGAGCCAGCGCCCCCCGCCATGATCTCCAGCTGCGGGTCGCCGGCCTTGGCCTCATGCACGAAAGTGGCCGCAGGGTCTTTGCGCGGGTCTGCCGTGTACAGGCCATGCTGGTCGGTCAGGATCACCAACAGATCGGCCTCTACCAGATTGGCCACCAGCGCGCCCAGGGTGTCGTTGTCCCCGAACTTGATCTCGTCGTTGACTACGGTGTCGTTTTCGTTGATGACCGGCACCACACCCAGCTTCAGCAGAGTCAGCAGGGTCGAGCGGGCATTCAGATAACGTTCCCGGTCCGCCAGATCAGCGTGGGTGAGCAGCACCTGCGCACTGCACAGCCCATTTTCACGCAGCTTGGTCTCGTACATCTGGGCCAGCCCCATCTGCCCTACGGCTGCAGCCGCCTGCAGTTCATGGACCTCCTGCGGTCGTGTACGCCAGCCCAGGCGCTTCATGCCCTCGGCGATCGCGCCACTGGACACCATCACCACCTCGCGGCGGGAAGCTCCTTGGGCATCCACCAGATGTGCAAGCTGCCGGCACCATTCCCCGATGGCTTGCTCATCCAGGCCCCGCCCCTCGTTGGTGACAAGGCTGGAACCCACTTTCACGACGATGCGCCGGGCGTCCCGCAAAAGGGATGTGACCATGGACACGGAAGACTCCTCTAAACCGCTGACTTGCTGGCGGATCTCCGCCGGCATGCTGTTGACCACCATGTGTTTACTCCGCAGGCAGATTCAGGAAGCGTGGATCCTGCTCTTGCTGCGGCTGTTCCGACACCTGCTGGGCCTTGACCTGCAGGTAGACCGCCTTGATCAGGGATTCACAGCCCTCACGGGTCAGGGCTGAAATCTCGAACACGGGGCCCTTGAATTTGAGGCGTTTGACAAAGTCCTTGACCTTCGCGGCACGCTCGTCCGGCGGCACCATGTCCAGCTTGTTGAGGACCAACCAGCGAGGCTTCTCGAAAAGCTCTGCATCGTATTTTTTCAGTTCGCCCACGATGGCCTTGGCCTGCGCCACCGGATCCACCCCTTCGTCAAACGGAGCCATGTCCACGACATGCAGCAGCAGGCGCGTGCGCTGCAGGTGCCGCAGAAACAGGTGCCCCAGGCCCGCCCCATCGGAGGCGCCCTCGATCAGCCCTGGCAAATCGGCCACCACGAAACTTTGCTCCGGCCCCACCCGCACGACACCCAGGTTCGGGTGCAGGGTGGTGAAAGGGTAATCCGCAATGCGCGGGCGCGCATTCGAGATGGCGGTGATCAGCGTGGATTTGCCAGCATTGGGCATCCCCAGCAGGCCCACATCGGCCAGAACCTTCAACTCCAGCTTGAGGTTGCGCTTTTCACCTGGCCAACCCGGTGTTTTCTGGCGGGGCGCACGGTTGATGGCACTCTTGAAGCGCAAATTGCCAAACCCACCATCACCCCCTTTGGCAATGGTGATGACCTCGCCAGGGGTCAGCAACTCGAACAGGACCTCTCCGGTTTCCGCATCGGTGATGATGGTGCCCACCGGCATTTTGAGCACGATGTCCTCACCCGCTGCACCAAACATGTCCGAGCCCATGCCGTGCTGTCCGCGCTTGGCCTCGTAACGGCGGGCATAACGAAAATCGACCAGGGTGTTCAGGTTGGAGTCCGCCACGGCGAAAACATGCCCGCCCCGGCCACCATCCCCCCCATTGGGCCCCCCGAACTCCTTGTACTTCTCATGACGGAACGAGACGCAGCCGTTCCCGCCATCTCCTGCAGCGATATCGATATAGGCTTCGTCAACAAACTTCATGGTGTACCCCGTTTACAAAGTGACCCAACCACCTACGCAGGCGGTCGAGACCCGATTTTCGCCTCTGAAACAGCAAAGCCCCGACAAAGCGGGGCTTTGGGATGCCGAAAACAGAGAAACCGTCTTCAGGCCGCTTCAGCAACCGGAGTCACACTCACGGCATGCTTGTTCAAGGCGCCCTTGAAACCGAAGGAGACATGCCCGTCCACCAAGGCGAACAGGGTGTGGTCCTTGCCCACGCCGACATTGGTGCCGGGGTGGAACTTGGTGCCACGCTGGCGCACGATGATGGAGCCGGCCGTGATCAACTCGCCACCAAAGGCCTTCACACCGAGCATCTTGGGCTTGGAATCACGCCCGTTTCGCGTAGAGCCGCCGCCTTTTTTCTGTGCCATGACCTAGCTCCTTAACCGGCAATCGCGCCAATTTGCAGCTCAGTGAACTGCTGGCGATGACCTTGACGTTTTTGGTAGTGCTTGCGACGGCGCATCTTGAAGATGTGCACTTTTTCGTGCTTGCCATGCGACAGCACCGTGGCCGTCACTGTTGCACCGGACACCAGGGGCGTACCAACCTTGATCTCAGCGCCGTTGCCGACAGCCAAAACCTGGTCAATCACGATTTCCTGGCCTACGTCCGCAGCAATCTGTTCTACTTTAATTTTCTCGCCAGCAGCAACACGATACTGTTTGCCACCGGTTTTTATGACCGCGTACATGTAAACCTCTTTAACTTGAGTCTTCTGCAGACGGATTTCCGCAGAGCCATAGATTCTAGCCCGATCCGAGACCCTTGGCAAGTCAGCCCCCCGCCTCCACTTGTGTGCAAAGGCTTCTTCCTATAATTTCGAAAAACCTCCTCTAGCACTGCCTTGACCGCCACTCCACCCGCCCGCCCCACAGATCTTTCCCTCATCGCCAGCGACATGTCCGAGGTGGACAAGGTCATCTCCATGCGGCTTGACTCGGGTGTTCCCCTGGTCGGCGAGGTTGCCCGCTACATCATTGCCGCCGGCGGCAAGCGCCTGCGGCCCGCCTTGCTGCTGCTCATGTGCGGCGCCCTGGGCTACCAAGGTGCGCAGCACTTCAACTTGGCAGCCGTCGTCGAGTTCATCCATACAGCCACCCTGCTGCACGATGATGTCGTGGACGACTCCACCCTGCGCAGAGGCAGGCCTACCGCCAATGAATCGTTTGGCAATCCAGCCAGCGTGCTTGTCGGGGATTTTTTGTACTCCCGCGCCTTCCAGATGATGGTACAGACCCAGAACATGCGGGTCATGGAAATCCTCGCCGAAGCCACCAACATCATCGCGGAGGGTGAAGTGCAGCAACTCATGAACATGCACGACGCCAGCCTTGATGAAGTTGGGTACCTCAAAGTCATCCGATCCAAAACAGCCAAACTATTCGAAGCCAGCGCCCGACTAGGTGCCATTTTGACCAACTGCCCCCAGGCCATCGAGGAGGCTTGCGCGACCTACGGCAGGTCACTGGGAACTGCATTCCAGGTGATTGATGACGTGCTTGACTACGACGGCAACGCGACAGAGATGGGGAAAAACCTCGGGGATGACCTACGAGAGGGCAAAGCCACGCTCCCTCTCATTCTGGCCATGCAGCGCGGTACGGGCGAACAGCGCCTGGTGATTCAGAACGCCATCGAGAACGGTGCGACCGAAGAGTTGGACACCATCATTCAGATCGTCAGGAGCACCGGCGCTCTGGCTGGCGCGCGCGCTGCAGCAGCGCAGGAGGCAGAAACTGCCATTGCAGCAATTTCCACATTCCCATCGAATGAACACACCACAGCTTTGGTACAATTAGCGGCTAACTTGCTCGGTCGCAGACACTGATCCTGCGGCATCTATACCGAGCATACGGGGTGTAGCTTAGCCTGGTAGAGCGCTACGTTCGGGACGTAGAGGCCGGAGGTTCGAATCCTCTCACCCCGACCAGACTTCTGGTTGAACCCACATTCGTGACTTAATGGGTTTTTCTCCTCTATCTGATGCGTGCACATGCATCATTTACAGCCCAGACGCAATCAAGGATGATAGGATGAATTCTTTCGTTCTATTACATTTTTGGCTTCATGGCGGCTGTAGAAACACCCACAACTCCCACAACCCCTGATGCACTTCCAGGGCTGGGACGCGCCCTTGTTTCAGCAGGAAAGATCGGGCAAAAAGCGGCCGAAGAACTGTACAAGAAGGCTGTCGCCAGCCAGAGCAGCTTCATTGCCGAATTGACAAGCTCAGGGGCGGTGTCTGCATCCGATTTGGCCCACCACATGTCCCTGGCCTTTGCTGCGCCACTGCTGGACCTTGATGCCATTGACCCCATGCGTCTGCCCAGGGAACTGCTGGACAGCAAGATCTGCCAAGCCTACCGGGTGGTCGCACTCAGCAAACGGGGTAATCGTCTCATTGTTGCCACCGCCGATCCGTCCGACAAGGACGCCATCGAGAAGATCCAGTTTTCGACCCAAATGGGTGTGGACTGGGTCATTGCGGAGTACGACAAGCTCTCCCGACTAGTAGAAAATCGGAATAAGGTCGCCGGAGCCATCTCCGACGACCCTCTGAGTGCAGAGTTTGAGTTTGGAGAAATCGAAGAAACCACTCCGGTAGAAAGCTCCGAGCCTGCAGCAACGGAAGTGGATGACGCACCGATCGTCCGGTTTCTGCAAAAGATGCTACTGGACGCATTCAATATGCGTGCATCGGACTTGCATTTCGAACCCTACGAGCACCAATACAGAATCCGCTTCCGCATTGACGGTGAACTGCGCGAAATTACATCGCCGCCAATAGCCATTAAAGACAAACTGGCCTCACGAATCAAGGTCATCTCTCGGCTAGACATTTCAGAAAAACGACTCCCCCAAGACGGACGCATGAAGCTGCGGGTTGGTCCGGACCGGGTCATTGATTTTCGGGTCAGCACCTTGCCTACACTTTTTGGCGAGAAAATTGTTATTCGTATTCTTGACCCTAGCAGTGCACAGCTGGGTATTGATGCACTTGGATATGAAGCCATCGAGAAGGAACGCCTGTTGACCGCCGTAGGTCGACCATACGGTATGGTGTTGGTGACTGGCCCCACAGGCTCTGGGAAGACTGTTTCTCTGTATACCTGCTTGAACATTCTCAACAAGCCCGGTGTTAATATTTCAACCGCTGAAGATCCATCCGAAATCAATTTACCCGGTGTAAACCAAGTCAATATCAATGAAAGGGCTGGCCTGACATTTGCCATGGCACTTCGGGCATTTCTTCGGCAGGATCCAGACATCATCATGGTGGGGGAAATTCGGGATTTGGAAACAGCTGATATTTCTATCAAGGCGGCCCAAACCGGGCACTTGGTGCTGTCCACGCTGCATACCAACGATGCCCCCTCAACGTTGACCCGCATGCGAAACATGGGCATTCCCGCATTCAACATTGCATCCAGCGTAATTCTCATCACTGCCCAACGGTTGGCTCGAAAATTATGCCCCAGCTGCAAAACACCGGCAACCCTTCCGCACGAGGCACTGATCGACTCCGGATTTGAACAGCGTGAAATCGATGGAAGCTGGACACCGTATCGTGCTGTAGGCTGCTCTGCGTGTAACAATGGATATAAGGGTCGTATTGGTATTTACCAGGTAATGCCCATTTCTGAAGAAATTCAGCGAATCATTCTGGCAGATGGAAGCGAACTGGAGATTGCGGCCCAAGCCAAACGCGAGGGGGTACGCAGTCTCCGTCAAGCAGGCCTGCACAAGGTAAAAATGGGCATCACATCATTGGAAGAAGTCCTGGCCGTCACCAATGAGTAGAGCCATATAGAACATTAAAGGAACACCATGGCTATCAGTGCAGCATCCAGAGACATCAAAGAGTTTGTCTTTGAGTGGGAGGGCAAAGACCGGCATGGCAAGCAGGTCCGGGGGGAAATCCGCGCAGTTAGCGAAAACCAGGTACAGGCAACATTGCGCAGGCAAGGTGTATTGCCCACCAAGATCAAGAAACGCCGGATGCGATCTGGCAAGAAGATTCGCCCTAAAGATATTGCCATCTTCACACGGCAACTGGCGACAATGATGAAGGCCGGGGTACCCTTGTTGCAAGCATTCGATATTGTAGGTCGGGGCAATGCCAATACCAGCGTTACCAAATTACTGAATGATATTCGTTCAGACGTGGAAACAGGCACATCCTTAAGTGGGGCATTTCGAAAATACCCCATGTACTTTGACAATCTCTATTGCAACCTAGTAGAGGCCGGAGAGGCGGCTGGTATTCTTGAAGCGCTGCTTGATCGCCTAGCGACCTATATGGAGAAAACAGAGGGCATCAAGTCCAAGATCAAGTCAGCTCTGATGTACCCTACCTCCGTGATTATCGTGGCATTTATTGTTGTCACCATCATCATGATATTTGTGATTCCAGCTTTCAAAGAAGTTTTTTCATCCTTCGGCGCGGATTTACCTGCCCCAACCTTGCTGGTGATGGGCATTAGTGATTTTTTTGTTAAATATTGGTGGCTTATTTTTGGAGTATTGGGTTCCGGGGTCTTCTTTTTTATGCAGGCTTGGCGGCGCAGTGAAAAAATGCAGATGTTCATGGATCGGCTACTCCTGAGAGTTCCTGTGTTTGGTCCCTTGATTGAAAAATCATGTATCGCGCGCTGGACACGAACCCTCGCCACTATGTTTGCTGCAGGTGTTCCTCTGGTGGAAGCACTTGATTCCGTGGGTGGGGCAGCTGGCAATTCGGTGTTCTCCATGGCCACGGAAAAAATCCAGCAGGAAGTGTCAACAGGTACCAGCCTCACGGTTGCCATGACCAATGCCAATGTGTTCCCCTCCATGGTTCTTCAGATGTGCGCCATTGGCGAAGAGTCCGGCTCCATCGATCACATGCTTGGCAAGGCTGCCGACTTCTACGAAATGGAAGTGGACGACATGGTGGCAGGCCTCTCCAGCCTGATGGAGCCCATCATCATTGTGTTTCTCGGCACCCTAATCGGTGGCATTGTGGTATCCATGTATTTGCCGATTTTCAAGCTTGGACAGGTTGTTTGATGCCGGAGATGCAGTGGTTCGACACCATCCTGGGCGGTGTCATGGGTTTGTTATTAGGCAGTTTTCTCAATGTGGTGGTGCACCGGTTACCCAAAATGATGGAGCGCCAATGGGCAGCAGAGTCGGCAGAGTGGTCCGGCCAGGCCGTGCAGAAGGCAGAGCGATTCAACCTGAGCACTCCGCGCTCCCATTGCCCCCATTGCCAGCACCAGATCCGCTGGTTTGAAAATATCCCCGTCGCCAGCTATCTCGCCTTGCGTGGCAAGTGTTCTGCATGCGGTGTGCACATCAGTGCACGTTACCCGCTGGTGGAGTTGACCACCGGAGCCCTACTTTCCTTTTGCGCTTGGCATTGGGGGTTGACCTTCGCAGGTCTGGCTTGGGGACTGTTCTCTGCATTCTTGCTGGCGCTGGCACTGATCGATTGGGACACCACTCTGCTTCCAGATGACATCACGCTGCCCCTCCTGTGGGGTGGGTTGGTGGCATCGGCCATGCAATGGACCTCGGTGTCTCTGCCTTCTGCCGTATGGGGTGCCGTTGCCGGTTATCTGTCTCTCTGGTCCGTCTACTGGATCTTCAAGCTGCTTACCGGCAAGGAAGGCATGGGGTATGGTGATTTCAAACTGTTCGCAGCGCTAGGTGCGTGGTTTGGAGTCCAGGCCCTGATCCCCATCATTCTGATGGCGTCCGTCATTGGCGCCCTGGTAGGCATTACCATGAAATTCACCCACCAGCTTCGGGAAGGCGGCTACATACCCTTTGGCCCATTTCTGGCTGGTGCTGGCTTCGCGGCCATGCTGTTTGGTCCGGAGTCCATCCTCCGGGCCATTCATTTGTCGTAATAGGGAGGCTTACATGGCTGCCTTGCGTCTGGGCCTGACAGGAGGGATTGGCTCCGGCAAATCCACGGTCGCAGGCATGCTGGCAGAGTTAGGGGCGTCCGTTTTGGACGCCGATGCAGAATCACGGCGAACCACGGGCGCAGGCGGTGCTGCGATTGGTCCCATTGCCACCCTCTTCGGCCCCCAGTTTATCGACGCGCACGGTGCCCTGAACCGTGACGCAATGCGCGCAAGGGTGTTTGAAGACCCTTCGGCTCGCAAACGTCTGGAGGAGATCATTCACCCGCTGGTGCAGGATGCCATCACCCGGCTTGCCGAGCAGGCCAACGCATCGGGCTCCAAGTGTGTGGTGTTTGACATCCCCTTGCTGGTGGAGTCTGGCAGATGGCCCGCCAGGCTGGACGCCGTCCTGGTGGTGGACTGCGAAACCAGGACCCAGATTTCCCGCGTTGCCCGCCGCAACGGTCTGCAAGAGGATGCGGTGCTCGGCATCATCCAGGCGCAAGCACCTCGCCCCCAACGGCTGGCGGCGGCCGATATCGTCATTTTCAACGACGGCAAATCGTTGGACGAATTGCGTGCAGAAGTCGCTTCTATGGCCAGAAGGTTCGGGCTATGATGCTCGCCACTTGGAAGCGAACCGCGTGATCCTGTACGAATACCCATTCAATGAACGCATCCGAACCTATCTGCGCCTGGAGCAACTGTTCCAGCGACTGGGTGAGTTGATCCCCTCAGCGCAGGCATTACAGCACCACTACGCACTCACCACGATCTTCGAGATCATGGATGTGGCTGCACGCGCAGATCTGAAATCCGACGTCCTGAAAGATCTGGAAAAGCAAAAACATGTCTTGCAGGGCTACAAGGGCAACCCGTCCATCGCAGAGTCCGTGCTGGACAAGGTCATTGCCGAGTTGGACCAATGCTTCACAGCGCTGAACGGGCAGGCCGGAAAAGCCGGCCAATCACTCACCGAAAATGAATGGCTCATGGGCATCCGTAGCCGTGCAGGCATCCCTGGCGGCACCTGTGGTTTTGACCTGCCCGCCTACTATGCATGGCAGCACAAGAGCAGTGCCTTGCGTCAGCAGGAATTGACGCGGTGGGCATCGACTCTGGGTTTTCTTGCTGAAGCTGTCTGCCTCCTGTTGCGCCTGCTTCGGGATTCTGGTGTCCCGCAGAAAGTGATGGCAGAGCATGGGCAGTTCCAGCAAAACCTGCCACAAGGGCGCACCTACCAACTGCTACGCCTGCGCATCGACCAGGCGCTGGACCTGGTTCCTGAAATCAGCGGAAACCGCCTCATGGTGTCGGTGCGGCTGATGCGGCAGGGTGAGGATGGTCGCCTGCATGCCTCCACAGAGGCTTGCGGTTTTGAACTGACCCTGTGTGCATGACCGGCGAAAAATCAAGCCCTGCGAAGCGAACCCCACAGGCGGGTGACGCCCCCAAGGTTGTGAAATGCCCGACTTGCGGCGGCCCCAGCCTCTATGCTCCAACCAACGCCTACCGCCCCTTCTGCAGTGAGCGCTGCAAGAACATCGACTTCGGTGCCTGGGCCAATGAAGATTTCAGTGTTCCCACCGAAGGCCCTCCGGAAGATGAAACCTTCGGCGACCCCCGGTTACAGCACTGAGCACCTGCGGCCTTAAGTGGTCTGCATTACTGCAGGCAACATACAGAGCTCACCAGACCACCCCTGCTCCTGCGCCATCCATTGCAGCACGGGGAAGGCCCCAGGCAGCACCGGATGCACCTCCAGAGGCAAGCGCTGCCAGGCCATCGTCTGTCCTTCGCGCATCTCGAAGCTGCCCGACCAGTCAAACACCTTGCACCAATGCAGGCGCACCAGGGCATGGGGATAGTCGTGCTCGGTCACCTTCCACACGGCAGCCTGGCCGATGGTCACCCCCAGTTCTTCGATCAGCTCGCGCCGCAGGGCCTGTTCCACCGATTCACCCGCCTCCAGCTTGCCCCCCGGAAACTCCCAGTACCCGGCATAAGGCTTTCCTTCCGGGCGGGAGGTCAGCAGCATCGCGCCATCTTCGCGAAAGAGGATACCTACCGCCACTTCGGTGTGCTGGCGCACTACCAGTGTCGCCACGTCACCCATGCTGGCGGCCGGCATAGTCACGGGCGAACTGGTAGGCTACCCGGCCACTGCGCGAACCACGCTCCAGCGCCCATACCAAGGCCTCGGGCTTGGCAGCGCTGATGGCATCGGCCCCCACACCAAAGGACGACAGCCACTGCCCCACGATGGTCAGGTACTCGTCCTGGCTGAACGGATAAAAACTCACCCACAGGCCAAAACGCTCGGACAGGGAAATCTTTTCCTCGACCACTTCACCCGGGTGGACTTCACCATCGTCCGTGTGGGTATAGGTCAGGTTCTCCGCCATGTACTCGGGCAGCAGATGGCGCCGGTTGCTGGTCGCGTAGATCAGCACATTGGGCGTAGCAGCCGCCACCGAACCATCCAGGATGGACTTCAGCGCCTTGTAGCCGGGCTCGCCATCCTCGAAGCTCAGGTCGTCGCAGAACACCATGAACTTCTCCGAACGGTCGGATACGGTATCCACGATGTCGGGCAAGTCGGTCAGGTCGGCCTTGTCCACCTCGATCAGCCGCAGGCCGCGGCTGGAGAACTCATTCAGGCAGGCCTTGATCAAGGACGACTTTCCCGTGCCCCGCGCGCCCGTCAACAGCACGTTGTTGGCCGGTTTGCCCTCCACGAACTGCAGGGTGTTGCGGAAGATCTTCTCTTTCTGGGGGTCGATCTCGCGCAGGTCATCCAGGCGCATCTGCGCCACGTGGCGTACCGGCTCCAGAGAACCGTGGCCCGAACTGCGCTTGCGGTAGCGCCAGGCAATGGATTGCGACCAGTCGGGCTGCGCCATCGGCTGCGGCAGGATGGATTCGATACGCGCAATCAGTTGCTCCGCACGCACCAGCAAATGCTCGAATTTCTCGTTCATAGGTTCAGGAGCGGTAGTCCGCATTGATCGTCACGTATTCATGGCTGAGATCGCAGGTCCACACCGTATCCGCTGCAGCACCACGGCCCAGCAGCACCCGCACGGTGATCTCGCTCTGTTTCATCACCCGCTGGCCATCCTCTTCCCGGTAGGCCGGGTTGCGCCCACCCTGCACGGCCACATGGACGTCGTCCAGGTACAGGTCGATGCCCGTCTGGTCCAGGTCGTCGATGCCGGCATACCCCACGGCCGCCAGGATGCGGCCCAGATTCGGGTCGCTGGCGAAGAAGGCGGTCTTCACCAGAGGCGAATGGGCGATGGCATAGGCCACCTGTCGGCACTCCTCGCCCGTTTTCCCGCCTTCCACCCGGATTGTTATGAATTTTGTAGCACCCTCCCCATCTCGCACAATGGCCTGGGCCAGTTTTTGTGCCACATCCAGCAGTGCTGCCTTCAGTGCAGCCCCATCGGTGCTGTCCAGGGAGGTGATGGTGTTGTGGGCCGCCTTCTGGGTTGCCATCAACAGGAAGGAGTCGTTGGTGGACGTGTCGCCGTCGATCGTCACCCGGTTGAACGATGCGTCGGCCAGCTCCCGCACCAGCGGCTGCAACAACGCGGGGGCAATACGCGCATCCGTGGCGAGAAAACCCAGCATGGTGGCCATGTTGGGGCGGATCATCCCGGCGCCCTTGCTGATGCCCGTGATGGTGACCGGCACACCACCGATCGCCACGCGGGTGCTGAACGCCTTGGGCAGCGTATCCGTCGTCATGATGCCTTCGGCTGCACGCACCCAGTGGTCCTGCCGAGCGTCCCCGATGGCGGCGGGCAGGCCTGCTTCGATGCGGTCCACCGGCAGCGGCTCCATGATCACGCCGGTGGAGAAGGGCAACACCTGCGCTGGCTGCACATCCAGCAGCCGGGCCGCCGCCGCACTGGTGGCGCGCGCCCGCGCCAGGCCGTCCTGGCCGGTGCCGGCATTGGCGTTACCTGTGTTGATGACGATGGCCCTCACACCCGCCGCAGTGGCCAGGTGCTCACGGCACACCTGCACCGGTGCGGCACAGAAGCGGTTGCGGGTGAAGACACCGGCCACCGCAGTGCCTTCGTCGAGCAGAAACACCGTCAGATCCTTGCGGCCGACCTTGCGGATGCCCGCCTCCGCCACACCGATGCGAACACCGGGAACACCATGGATATCAGCGGGGAGCGGAGCAGCGAGATGGACTGGCATGGGCAACTTTCAGAAATGGAGCGTCGATTATCCAAAAAACAAATTGCAGACGGACGTCTGCCGCAAATGACAAAACGGGCCGCAGCCCGTTTTGCACCTGAAGACCTATCTAATCAGACAAGCTGGCCGTGGCAGGCCTTGAACTTCTTGCCGCTGCCGCAGGGGCAGGGGTCATTGCGCCCCACCCGCATGCCTGCAAAGGCATTGGCCCCGGCTGCTGCGGCCGCAACCGCCGGGGCGGCACGGGTCTCCACCTCGCCCGACTCGGTGGGGGCAGTGTAGGTGACGTTGACGATGCTGCTTTCCGCCCGGTTTTCCATGGCCTGTGCAGCTTCCCCGATCTGGTCGCCGGACTGCACACGCACGGTCATCAGGGTGCGGGTGACTTCGTCCTTCACCTGGTCCAGCAGCTGGCCGAACAGCTCGAAAGCCTCGCGCTTGTATTCCTGCTTGGGCTGCTTCTGCGCATAACCACGCAGATGGATGCCTTGGCGCAGGTAGTCCAGCGCGCTCAGGTGCTCACGCCAATGCGAGTCGATGCTCTGCAGCAGCACCATGCGCTCGAACTGGGTAAAACCTTCACCACCCACCTGGGCCAGCTTGGCAGCATAGGCATCATTGGCAGCATGCACCACCTTCTCGACGATTTCCTCGTCGGTGATGGCTGCTGCAGCCTCGATGTCCTTGGACAAGGACAGGTTTAAATGCCACTCTTCGGCAAGCACCTTTTCTAGCGCGGGGACATCCCACTGCTCCTCCACCGACTCGGCAGGCACGTACTGGCGCGCCAAGTCGGTGAAGCTGCCTTCGCGCAAGCCGGAGATCTGCGGGGTGAGGTCTGTCGCGTCGAGAATCTCGTTGCGCTGCTGATAGATCACTTTGCGCTGGTCGTTGGATACATCGTCGTATTCCAACAACTGCTTGCGCACATCGAAGTTACGCGCTTCCACCTTGCGCTGAGCCGACTCGATGCTGCGCGTCACGATACCAGCTTCGATGGCTTCGCCATCGGGCATCTTGAGGCGGTCCATGATGGCACGCACCCGGTCGCCTGCAAAAATACGCATCAGCGAATCGTCCAGGCTCAGGTAGAAGCGGGACGAGCCCGGGTCGCCCTGGCGGCCCGAGCGGCCACGCAACTGGTTGTCGATACGGCGCGACTCGTGGCGCTCGGTGGCGATGATGCGCAGCCCCCCTAGCTGGGTAACCTGCGCATGCTCTTGCGCCCATTCGGCCCGCAGGCGCGCAACTTCTGCCTCTTTGGCAGCAGCATCCAACGCATCGTTAGCATGCACCTCTTCAATGGCTTTTTCGATATTGCCACCCAGCACGATGTCGGTTCCCCGGCCTGCCATGTTGGTGGCGATGGTGATCATCTTGAGCCGACCAGCCTGGGCCACAATGTCGGCTTCACGCGCGTGCTGCTTGGCGTTGAGCACCTGATGCGGCAGCTTTTCGCGCTGCAGCAGTTCGTCGATGATTTCCGAATTCTCGATGGAGGTGGTCCCCACCAGCACCGGCTGGCCGCGCTCGTAGCACTCGCGGATATCCTGGATGGCGGCAGCGTACTTTTCCCGGGTCGTCTTGTAGACCCGGTCCAGCTGGTCATCGCGACGGCTGGGGCGGTTCGGAGGGATGACCACGGTTTCCAGGCCATAGATTTCCTGGAACTCATAGGCCTCGGTATCGGCCGTACCGGTCATGCCGGACAGCTTGGCATACAGCCGGAAGTAATTCTGGAAGGTGATGGAGGCCAGCGTCTGGTTCTCGGCCTGGATGTCTACACCTTCCTTCGCCTCGACAGCCTGGTGCAGGCCCTCACTCCAACGGCGGCCCGACATCAGGCGACCGGTGAATTCGTCCACGATGACGATCTCGCCGTCCTGCACCACATAGTGCTGGTCGCGGTGGTACAGGTTGTTGGCCCGCAATGCCGCATACAGGTGGTGCATGAGGGAAATGTTGGCGGGGTCGTACAGCGACGCGCCTTCGGCCAGCAGGCCATGCGTAACGAGAAGGCGTTCCGCCGTCTCATGCCCCTGCTCGGTCAGGAACACCTGGTGGGACTTTTCATCCACCGTGAAGTCGCCCGGCTTGGTGATGCCCTCACCCGTGCGGGGGTCTGCCTCGCCTTCCTGGCGGGTCATAAGCGGCACCACCTTGTTCATGGCGATATAGGTCGCCGTGTGGTCTTCCGCCTGGCCACTGATGATCAAGGGGGTGCGTGCCTCGTCGATCAGGATCGAGTCCACCTCGTCCACGATGGCGTAGTTCAGCCCGCGCTGCACGCGGTCCTGGACTTCGTACACCATGTTGTCGCGCAGGTAGTCGAAGCCGTATTCGTTGTTCGTGCCGTAGGTGATATCGGCCTGGTAGGCGGCCTGCTTCTCTTCGCGGGGCATGTTGGGCAGGTTGATACCCACCTCCAGGCCCAGGAAGCCGTAGAGGCGGCCCATCCACTGCGCGTCGCGGTTGGCCAGGTAGTCGTTCACCGTGACCACATGCACACCCTTGCCGGTCAACGCATTCAGGTACACCGGCAGCGTGGCCGTCAGCGTCTTGCCTTCACCGGTGCGCATTTCTGCAATCTTGCCGTTGTGCAATGCCATCCCGCCCAACAACTGCACGTCGAAATGGCGCATCTTCATCACCCGCTTGGAGGCCTCGCGCACCGTGGCGAAAGCCTCGGGTAGCAGCGCATCCAGCGACTCCCCAGCCGCGATCCGGCTCTTGAACTCCTGCGTCTTGGCTTTCAGCGCATCGTCATCCAATTGCTCGAACGAGGGCTCCAGTGCATTGATGCGCTCCACCGTCTTGCGGTACTGCTTAATCAGCCGATCATTCCGACTGCCGAAAATTTTGGTGAGGATATTGGTCGCCATGAGTGCAAGGCCACCCCGTCATTCGCCTGAATGACCGGCGGGCAGCCGAAACCCT
>Ga0208823_1001062_pt1 | contig 22158 bp, 17 predicted proteins | sample AD_UKC075_MetaG_FD_184440 | JGI IMG/M metagenome (GOLD analysis project Ga0208823, IMG submission 184440) | Active sludge microbial communities of municipal wastewater-treating anaerobic digesters from USA - AD_UKC075_MetaG (SPAdes) (version 2) | ecosystem: Engineered > Bioreactor > Anaerobic >... | reverse complement strand
AATATCACCGAAGTGATCGATATCGACAGCCAGATCGACCCCGCCAAGCCCATCGAGCAGCAGGTCGAGGCAATGTTGGATCGCACCGGGCTGACATCGCAGGATTGGCAAACCAGGCCGTTACTGATCAATTTACCTTCCCTGAATTACAGTGCCGCGGCCATGCTGGCCCAGCTGCACGGCAGGACTGGCTACTTTCCCTCAATTCTGCGGCTGCGCCCGGTCAGCGGGGACCTCACGCCCCGCTTCGAGGCCGCTGAAATTATAAACCTTCAGGCCATGCGCGAACGGGCGAGGGAGAAACGATAACGAGAGCATCCAAGGTTCGGGACTATTATATTAAGGAGGGATAAGCACAGTGTACTGGGATGCAACCTACCAGGTTACAACACCTCTCTTTTTAGGAGGTGCTAAACCTGAAGACAGTGCCGAACTGCGCCCACCATCTATCAAAGGATTGCTGCGCTTTTGGTTTCGAGCAATTGTATGGCCCCGGCTGCAAAATTGGGAGAAAGTACAAGACCTTGAAAATAAAATCTTTGGCTGTACAAAAAACCAAGCATCCTTTCTTTTGACAATACAGAATCAAGAAGGGTTGTCCGAAATAAAATCCGATAGCTGGCCCAACCTTCACGGATTACGCTACCTTGGGTACGGCGTAACATCCCCCAGGGGTGATACTGTACGCCCTTATTTGAAACCAGGAGGCCGTTTCACCATACGGATTCATTTAAAAAAAGAATCTCTTGAAGACGCCGTCCACTATTTGCCTTTAACCTTGCAGGCACTTGGCCTTTTTGGTGCAGCCGGCGCACGTTCTCGCAAAGGATTTGGCTCACTTTCCCTTGAGTCTTTAACCTGCAATGGAGAAGAAATCTGGAAGGCTCCAGATACAGTCGAAGAGCTTAATATCTCTTTACAGACCTTGCTTAGAGAAATTAACGTTAGTAATAATCAAGATTCTCGGCCCGAATACACCGCATTCAGCAGTCAAAGCCGCGTCTGGATCGCCCTCACCGGGGTCAATGCGCTGAATTTGCTAGATAGTGTGGGCTATGAATTGCTCAGTTATCGAAGCTACGGCCGGGAAAGCAAAGGCAAGCATGTTTTGCCTGGCGGGAAGGAAGCAGAGCAAAATTTCTCCTATGACCATGATTTGATGTTAAATTTTTGTCGTGGGAACCAAATAAAAAAACACCCGGAGCGGGTAGTATTTGGACTGCCCCACAATTACTTTTTTAAGTCTACTAGGGATAAAATAGAAATAACTCCCACGGGCAAGGACTATAACCGCCGTGCCAGCCCCCTTTTTTTCCATATCCATGCCCTAAACCAGCGAAGCTATGCAACTGTGATTACACTTCTTCCGGCAGTTTTTATTCCTTCAAAAGAAGAGGTTGAAATCTCAAGCGGGCGTCATAAGGTACCTGTTTACTGCAATGTTGATTATAACCATATCGTCAATTTCATGAATCGCCCGGCATTTAGTCAAAGCAAGGTGGTGGTCTGGCCATGAGTAAAAAAGAAATCCTAAACTTCTCTATAGGGCCGGTGCAGGGCTTTATCGCCCGTGCGCGGAAGACGCGCGACTTTTGGGCAGGCTCCTTTTTACTCTCTTACCTGGCCGGGCAGGCCATGGCGGTGATTCTAGAAAATGAGGGCAGTTTAATTCTACCCGCAGTTGCAAAAAACAAGGATAATATTAACGACCCCCTCTTGCGGACGATCGTTGAATGCAGAAACGGGCAGAAAATAGCCCGCCAAGAACGCATTAACCTTATCACCGCCACTCTGCCAAACCGTTTCCGGGCAGAGATTTCCGTCAATTTCGATCCGGCTCTATGTGTAAAGGCTATTGAAGAAAAGTGGTCAGAATTGGCTCAAAATATCTGGGACCGTTATCTCGCCGGGCCGGCTGCCTTGGGACGCTCCACGGCAGATATCTGGCAAAGGCAAATAGATAATTTCTGGGAGATAAGCTGGATAATAGGGGAAGACCCTGCTGTCCTGGATCTGCGTAAAAACTGGCGCAGCCATATTCCTTCTATCGAGGAGGGAGACAAGTGCACCCTTTTCGGGAACCTCCAGGAGCTTTCCGGTTACCTGCGCAATCATGAACCAGAAAAACAGGATGAATTCTGGAATGCTATGCGGCAGCAAAAGCAGGCTGGCATTTATTATGACCTGGAAGAAAACGAACGGCTCTGCGCCATCGCCCTGGTTAAACGGCTCTTCCCCCACCTTCTTTCAGAGCTAATACCATGCAAGGTGCCCGTCAACTATCCATCCACTCCCTACCTCGCGGCAGTTAACTGGATTGGCGAAGCTGTTAAGAATGATTCAGTAAAGGCGCACGATTATGCTATCATGGCCTCCTCCCTGCCTGAAGTGAGGGGACGCGAAAACCCGGATCTCTTCCCGGACCTTCAAAAGGAATTGGCCAAACACCCGCAGGCCCGTGAATTTGCAGCCCTTGAGGGCAACTGTTTCTTTAAAGCAGCCCTTGAGAACCCCAACCTTTGGGACAAGCCATCAGAGCCAGCTCCGCATACTGAAGAATTAAGAAAGGAGCTAATTAACAAACTTAAAGAATTCCCTGAACCTCCCTCACCATTCTATGCCATGCTGCTGATGGACGGAGACCGGCTCGGTGCTCTCTTGCAAAAACATGCGGCCAGGGCAGGAGAAATCAGCAGCGCATTAAACCATTTCAGTCTTCAAGTTCCCGAACTTGTTAAAGACGGCAACGGAGTTACCGTTTTTGCTGGCGGGGACGACGTCCTTGCCCTGCTGCCCCTGGAAAATGCGCTGATCACTGCAATTAATCTGCGTTCTGCATATTTAGAGGTATTTGTTACCAAAAATTTTGACCAGTTCACCATATCCGGTGCCATCGTCTATGCTCATTACAATACCCCGCTCACCGAAGTATACCTTGAAGCACAACAGCTGCTTTCAAGTGTAGCCAAAGAGAAAACCGGCCGGGACAGCCTCGCCATCACCGTCTGGAAAGGCGCCGGCAAAGTGCTCACCTGGACGGCACCGTGGGACAGCTTTATATACGCAGATGGGAAAGAGAACAAGATTGATGATTTTGTTAAAAGCTTCCGCAAAGGATTTGATAAGGGGAATGAGACCGGCGAATTTAGCAACACCTTCTTCTACAATCTTCAAACCCGGCTCGCCATATTTTCTGACGAGGAAATTGTTCCCCCAGGTCTTGGCAATAACGAAGAGGAATCGCTTCTCAAGGGAATTCTCATTGCCGAGTATATGAAGAGCGGAGCAAAGCCCACCCGTGAAGAAGCCGAGGCTAGAATGAGCAAGCTGCTCGAACTATGCCGCCGTGCCTGGAGAGATTCCGAAGGGGTAGTTCAATATGACCACAAAAGACTATACCTGAATAGCATATTCCTGGTTAAATTCCTGGTCGAGAAAGGGGTGTAAAAATGATTTTACAGAGCTGGGATTTTAGCTTGCTCGACACCGGTTTCTTTCGCTCCGGGCAGCCTTTTCACGCCGGGGAAGGTGGATATAACCGTATCATCAGCCATTTTCCCCCACCCATGCGCACGCTCCAGGGGGCCATCCGCACTGCCCTGGCGACAGCCCGGGGGTGGCGCCCCCTTCAAAAAAGCAAGTTGCCTGATGGGCTTGGGGATGCTGACAGCCTGGGAATGTTATCCCTGCGAGGGCCGTACCTATTGTGGGATGAAAAGCCTCTTTTTCCAGCGCCGCTGAGCGTCCTGATTAAAAAAATGGAAACCGATTCTGCATCGAACTGGGAGATAAAAAGCACCCGCCTTGTTCCCGGCGGAAAATATAACTGTGACCTCGGTCAGGACGTGCGCCTGCCCCAGAAAAAAGAAAAGCTGGACGGAGCCTACCCCCCGGAAAATCTCTACCTTACCCGGAAAGGCTACAGCACCGTCGCAAAAGGAGAGCCCATACCGAAAAATGAAGCTTTCTTCCAAGATAAGTTATGGCACGAAGAGGCGAGGATCGGTCTTAAACGTGATGCTGCAACTCGCACCGCTGAAGATCACAACCTTTACCGAATCGTCCATATCCGGCCGGACTACCACCTGAAGATAAGAGTCATCGTCGACGGGCTCCCCGGCGATTGGCCTACGTTGCAGAAGCAGATCCTTCCCCTGGGCGGTGAAGGACGCCTGGCAGCGGTGAAAATAAACCTAATTACCACTGACGATTACCAAAGATCGCTCCCCGAGCTCCCCAAGCTCGAGCCGGCGGAAGATGGCTTGGTGCGCTATACTATCTCCCTAATCACTCCTGCTTCCTCTACCAGCAGGGAGCAGCTTAAGAAGCTCATACTGGAGGGGCCCGAAAAGGCTCCCGGCAATTGTGTCAGCGCCTGTATTGGAAAGCCTCATCTCTATGGCGGCTGGGATCTGGAAAAACAGGTGCCCCGCCCGCTGCAGCCTTTCCTGCCTCCCGGCAGCACCTGGTTTTTCGAGGCCTCGGCGGAGGATATAGGAAATATCGAAGCCCTGCATGGAAGCCATATTGGGGACAAAGAAGCTTACTCTTATGGTTACGGGCAAGTATTAATTGGTAAATGGGAGGTTGATTAAATATGACCAGTGTCATTATGGGAATGCTGGCGGAAACCAGTTTGCATCCCGGAACCGGGCAGGTTAGCGGTACCGTCGATTTGCCGGTCGCCCGCGAGAAAACCACCAATTACCCGGTAATAGTTGGCTCCAGCCTGAAAGGCGCGCTGAAGGATACCGCTGAACAGTATCTGACGCGTAACAAAATAGACTTAGATCTCAATCAAGTATTTGGCACTCAAAATCAGGCCGGCGCCGTTGCCGTCACCGACGGCCGCCTCCTGTTGCTGCCGGTGCGCTCCCTGAACAGCCATTACAAGTGGGTCACCTGCCCTTATCTCCTGGAGCGTTTCCAGCGCGACTGCGAGTTGGCCGGCTTAACGGGCGTGTCATTTGATCTTCAACCTTTACGCAACTTGGAGGATGGCAAAGCCCTCGCTGTTGGAAAAGGAAGACTCTATATCGAAGACATCCAATTAGAAATAGAAGCTGGTGCAAAGCTGGAATCCTTTGCCGAGGAAATCAAATCGCTGATCAAGCACGATTCGGTAAAAGAGCGCCTGGCTGATAACCTCGTCATCGTAAATGATAAAGAATTTAATTTTTTTGCAACGTACTCCCTGGCGATAAACGCGCGGAATCAACTGGATAACAATAAAATAAGCCAAAACCTTTGGTACGAAGAAACTATACCGCCCGATAGCCTCTTTTATACCCTTCTTTTTGCCCGCCCCGGCGAAGAGGGGACCCTGAACTCTTTAGTTCAAATGTTCAAGCAACATCCCTACCTGCAGGTTGGGGGCAACGAAACAGTGGGCCAGGGATGGTGTGCGATAAGCTGTATCGATGGCGGGGGTGAAAACAGATGAAAAAATCAAAGCAAACTTTACAACAGAAACGAGCCGAACATGCCCTTAAAAGGATTAAAGACGCTGATGAGAAGTACAAGGACAAAGAAGAAAGGAAAAAATTCGTGTCCTATGCCGAAAGCGCCCCGGCTTCCATTCTCATCAACGGCCTGGGACAGGCCATGGCCACCCTTCTGGCCCAGGCTAAAGGAAATCAGGAAGAACCTCATGGAGCCATCTATGCTGCCTTGAAGGACTGGCTTTGCCGGGACAGCACCATGGCCCCCTACAAGGGCTGTAAAGATTTGATCACTGCCATTACTGAAGGCGATCGCGACAGCTACCTGCACGCGCAGGCAGAGGCGCTGTCATACCTGGAATGGTATAAAAAATTCGCGGTTGCATTCATAAAAACTGACTAGCAAGGGGGGAAAAACGTGCGCCTACCACTTTATCAATCTGAAAGTCATAAAAGTGAACCCCTCATAAAGCAGAGCCATCAAGGCAATGCCGGGCTTAGATTTAACAAGTTTTTTATTCACTGGGATAAGGACTGGAAAATTACAGAAGGGAAAAAAGATAAAGAAGGGGGCAAAATGCAGTGGATAAAATCTATCAGCGAGCGTCCGGTAGGCAGCAGAAGCCTTCTATCTGAAGCAGTAGAACGCCTCATTAATCTAATTGAAGATAGGGCTGGAGAATTCCGCTGCTACAGGACTACCTGGCGCTTTGCCACCGGCCTGGGGTTGAACCATCCCATTGAAAACGGGATGACCTGGCACCACACCCTGGGAGTTCCCTATCTTCCCGGGTCATCGTTCAAAGGGCTGGTCAGGGCCTGGGTTGAACAATGGTTGGAGCATTCCAAAGATGACATAAACCGCATATTCGGTTCGCAGGAAATGGGCAATAATGAGAGCCCCACTGGCGCCGGCAGCATCATTTTCTTTGATGCTCTACCCGTTGCTCCCATCCAGCTGGCTGCTGACGTAATGACACCCCACTATCAAAAATATTACAGTGGAAGCGAAGCGCCAGGCGACTGGCAAGATCCCAACCCCATTCCATTCTTGACGGTCGATGCACAGCAGGTGTTTCTCTTTGCCCTGGCCCCCCGGGAAATAGATATCGCAGAGGAGAACCAGTCCGACCTGGAAAAGGTCTTACAATGGCTTGATCAGGCCCTGCAAAACTTAGGCGCCGGGGCCAAAACTGCTGTCGGTTATGGACGCTTTGAACGCTGCGAGCAGGAAGAAAACAAGCTGAGAACGGCCCTAATTCAGCGCAAAGAAGAGCAGAAAGAGGAAGAGGTATCCTCAATTCCGGCACATTTATCCGGCCCCATTGCCGAAGAGATGATCAAGGATCAATATGATGCCGATCCCGAAAAGTTCTTAAACATCTTGAAAACCAAGTGGTTGATCAAAATGCAGGCGGATGATACTTCTTCAGCAGATCAGCAAAGGATTGCCCAGTTGCTAAAAAATTGGTACCAAGTGCATCGCGAAGGACAATGGGATAAGCCAAACAAAAAAAATGCGCCCATAATTGAGGCCATTCGCAAAACCTTGGGAGATAATGCGCAATAGCCGCAGGCTTATAAATTTGGCCAGGAGTGTTTATTTATATGCAGTTAACTATAACCTTTAAGGAGCCTGAACCGGTAGAACTGCCGGTACACTACGGCCATCTTGTCCAGGGGATGATCTATCGTGGCATGGAAAACCCGCTGCTCAGTCGCTACCTGCATGAGCACGGCTTCCAGTTGGAAAAACGCCGCTTTAAGCTTTTTACTTTTTCACGGCTGATGGGGCAAAAAGTACATATAGACCAAGCCAATAAGAAATTAATTCTAACTCCGCCCCTGCAGTTGGTCATCTGTTCGCCTATCCCCTTTATCCTGCAGGAACTGGGTACCGGCTTCCTGCGCCAGGGTAGGGTTCGCATCGGGCCAGCATGGCTTACTGTGAAAGAGATCGCTACAGCACAACCCCGTGTTGAGACGGATCGTATTCACGTGCGCATGCTTTCTCCGATGGCTGTTTACAGCACCCTGCCCTACGCTGATGGCCGTAAATACACCTACTATTACTCTCCGTTCGAGTCCAAGTTTGGTGAGCTAATCGGCGCCAACTTGATCAAAAAACACTACTTAATCCACGGAGCCCCCCCGCTCTCAGAAATATTTTTCATCAGGCCTCTCCAGTTAACTGAAAAAGACTACACTATCACCTACTACAAGGATTTTATTATCAAGGGTTGGATGGGTACATACGAACTGCAAGGTGACCCTGCCCTGCTGCAGATCGCCCTCACCGCCGGGCTGGGTGCAAAAAATTCGCAGGGGTACGGGTGCTGTGAGCTATTACCAAACTGACATGCAGTTGAGGTGAAAAAGTTGCTCGGCTTAAGTTTTCTTGGTCCCTCTGAATATCGGCCAGCCTGTTATTATTGGATTTCTGATGAAAACCCTATCACGTATGAAACAGACCTTTTTCCGGAAGCGTTAGCAAGGATCTTTCCACTGTCGAAGATTCTTGTACTTGTTACTGAGGAGGTTAAAAAGCATGATAATTGCCTGAGATTAAAGACTAAGCTAGGTAATTTGATGGAAACAGTACAAATTCCATCGGGAAAGTCAGAAAACGAACTATGGGACATTTTTTCTATTGTTGCCGACCGCATACCCTCACGCGCCCGGCTGCTCGTAGATATTACCCATGCATTTCGTGCATTGCCTTTAATAGTTTTTAATGTATCTTCTTATTTAAGAAGAATTAAAAACATTAAGGTTGAACGGATTGTATACGGCAATTTTGAGGCGCGGGATAATAGCTTCAATCCACCACGAGTTCCCATATTTGATATTACTCCGACGCTGGATCTGCAGGATTGGTTATACGGCATAGATGCCTTTCAACGGCGGGGCAACGCGGAAGAGTTGGCCAATTCCTTATCCAGAACACAAGGTCGCCTTTATCAGGAGAACTCTTTAAAAAGAAACGGACTTCCTCAAAAATTACACAATACCGCTAAACAACTAAAAAATTTTTCAGAGGCTCTACGTCTCATCCGTCCCCTGGATACCACTAGCTATGCAGCCAAGGTATGTGATTTGCTCGATGCAGTTCAAGATGAAGCAACTCTTTGGACAAAGCCGTTTGCTGACGTGCTTCATGACATTAAAGATGAAATATCCCCCTTACAACACAGAAAATCAAACGTTTTAAATCAAGAAAATTTGCAATCGCAGCTCAGGTTGATTCAGTATTACCTCGATAAAGACTTAATTGTTCAGGCAGTTCTCCTATCTCGAGAATGGTTGGTCAGTATGCTCATGTTTAGAACAAATAGATGTGAAAACTGGCGAAACAAGAATGTTCGAGGAGTAGTTGAAAAAGAAGTGGGCCTTGTTACCAAGGTTGCTGTTCAGAAAATAATAAACAAAAATGCTGTTGAGTTACCCTTTTGGTACTGGAAAGACCCACAGTCTAAGGATATTGCGACAATATGGGACAAATTGTCTTCGTTGCGTAATGATATTGCCCATTGCGCCATGAACACCGATGCTGCTACAGCCAACACCATTAGAAGTAAGATTAAAGAATTAATTCCATCAATGGAAGCCTTACTCAACTCGCATGCTTAGTAAGTTTATACCTAATAAAAGAGTATGTCATAGACTGTCAACTTACTAATTTATCCTGTAACATGGCAGCATGCAGTTCTTTGTGGTTCATTAATAAAACAAAAAAGATGTGAAAAATTGCTGGAAGCTACTTCCAGGATGGCGAAGTCCTATCAATGGAAGAGGAACCCTTTGCCATTCTGACAAAAGCTTGTTCGCCAGTTGCAGGAAAAGATAGTCCACCTGACCCAGTTCGAACTGCGCGATGAAGCGGCAGAGTATCAATTAGTTGGTTGCTACATGGTCGTTACATTGATCAAAATTCAAAATCAACTGCGATGCCTGTTGAATGAATGTTATGATACTTCAACTATCAGGAGGTGATTGACGATGGGCTTTTTGCAAGCCGTGTGGGCTTTGGGAAAAATTGAAGGGGGAGAAGGCCTGGAACCGTATCTTGTCTTGCCCCTGGAAAGAGAAGGGAAGGTTGTTAGGGTCCACCTTAAGGTTGAAAATCCGCGCAGCGCCCCTTTAAATGTTCTAGGAATAGAAAAGATTGATCTGGTGGATTTCCAGCCTGAGCCGCAGATGAAGCTGAAATATCTATTCCGCAAGCGCGTCGGCTCTGCGGCATCTTGGGGTTTTTCGCCTCTGCACAAGATGGGTAAGCCCAAAGCTAACAAGGACAAGCTTCGTGAAGAGTTTCTCGGGAAAGAAGGTGACTGGAGAGGGGACAAAGACAGCCAGCTTTTTAAAATTAAAAATAAGCTACTTCTCGATTATGAGGTTGAAGAAGCCTTGGCGGAAGGTTCTGTAAACAGGATTATGGCTGAGCTGGAAAGGAAAATCGATGGTGTTTTGTATGATCTGGACAATAAGCAATCGCACTTGATCCTTTTCGGGGTGGTGGAAAATGGAGAGTTCCTTTACCCTGGAGAGGTGCCGGCTTTCGTAGAGTATTTCAAGGGTAAACTTGCCGCCTCTTTGCAGGGCGGTGGTGCCAAAAAAGCAGAGCCCCAAAAAAACGGGCAAAGGTGTGCTATATGCGGCACCAAAGACGCAGATTTTACTTCCTTGAACAAGGTTTTTAAATTTTCTACTGACGATAAGGTCAACTTTATTTACGGACTGGATAAAAAACGTTCAACAACGGTGTTCCCCATATGTCTCTCTTGCCTGGAGAAGACATCCGGCGGCAGAGATCGCACAGAGCGAAAGCTGGCCAATACCTCCCTTTGGCCGGGGACGCGCCTGTGGGCAATTCCCGAAGCCGTGGGGCAGGAGCAGAGTCTCTTTTTAAACCTTTTATCAACTTTAGAACAAAACTTGCATGAAACAGAGTTGAAGCCTATTGGTGAAGAAAGGGAAAAGAGGTTCTTCTCCCAGCTTGCCCGCCGGGAGAACACCGGCCTGGTCTTTCATTTTGTTTGCTGGGAGCTTAACAACGCCCAAGAACTGATCCATTTCATGGTAGAAGATGTTCCCCCCGAACGCCTCTCTTCCCTGGAAAGTTGCTGGGAAGAAACAGTTTATGCCTTTTTGGGTGAAGAAAAAGGAAAAGAGCTCTGCTCGCTGGATACGGCAATTCGATCTCTATACGCAAATATTAGCCGTGTAGCCGGCAAAAGTGAAGCTGATCGAAAGGTTTTTCGCGACTTTGCTTTAAAAATTATCGCCAAAATGCTGCAGGGTGAAAGGGTGCCCGCGGAAACCTTCAAGAAAACGATCAATGCCAGGACCGGAAAGCTGATTTTTGACAGCGACAATTGGTTGAGTGCCAGAGAAAGCATATTCTATGCCCATATTTGGCTTGAATACATGAATAGATTAAATGCGAGGAGGAGAACCTATGCGTCTTGATTTTTTAGAGGAATTTAAAGATCCATACATGCGCACCCCCCTTGGCCAGGGCGTTTTTCTAGCCGGGGTGGCGCTGGGTTACTTGGCTCGTTTTCAGGTGCAAGGGGAGAAAGATCTTCCCAGCGCACCGCTTTTTAAACAGCTTGAATTCGGCCGCATGAATATGAAATCTCTAAAGAAACAGTTGGCCCGGGTTCCCAAGTTGCTGGCTGCCTACAAAGAGGGAATGAAGTATGGAGGCCTTATCTCCGCCCTTGCTGCGGAGGCCAACAGCTTGATTTTAAAAGGAGAGGAACAAGAATTAGGTGTTGACGGTAATTTTGCTTTTACAACCGGTTTTGCCAGCGCGCCCACCTATTTTTGGAGGATTTTTGGGAAGAAACCTGAGGGGGAGGATGATACAGCTTAATCAATTGGGAAAACTGCAAAAACTTTCAGCAGAAATGAAAGGCAGTTTCATAATGTGAGCAAGAAAATATTCATCTATTTTTCAGTGCTGCTTATAAAATCTTTTATTTACAAGGAGGTTCTAAAACCATGGCGTTTAACAACAGGCGGGAGTTGCTTTTCCTTTACACAGTGAAGGATGCCAACCCCAACGGCGATCCCCTTAATGAAAACCACCCCCGTTACGATGAGGATACGGAGCAGGCCCTCGTTTCCGATGTGCGCATCAAGCGCACGGTACGGGACGAATGGGTGAGAGAAGGTAAAAATGTATTTGTCGACGGCGAGCCTAAGACTCTGCGGGAAAGATTTGATGAACTGAAGAAATTTACGGGTAAAGAAAAGGGCGAAGAGGTTATAAAGGAATGCCTTGACACCAGGCTTTTTGGCGTGACGTTTGCACTGGGCAAAGAATCGTTTTCCTGGATCGGGCCGGTGCAGTTTAAGTGGGGGCGCTCCTTGCATGCAGCCACTTTTGAGTTTATCCAGGGAACCTCGGCTTTTGCCACCGAAGGACGCCGGGAAGGAGAGAAAAAAGAGCAACGCTCTTTCCGCAATGAGTACAAGGTTCCCTTTGCTCTAATCGGCGTTTATGGCATTGCCAACCAGCATGCCGCCGCTACTACTGGAGCCGACGATAATGACCTGGAGGAACTGGCCAATGCTTTGTGGCAGGGGACCGACAATTTGATCACCCGCAGCAAGAACGAGCATAAATCTCGCTTCTTTCTGGAAATAAAGTACCGCCCTGGCTTTGACGGCAAAATCGGAGCGCTGGATGAGAAAGTTCTTCTTTTGTCAGCCGACGGTGAAGAGCTGACCAGAGACCGGCAAAAGGCCCTGCGGAAGTTAGAGGAAGTCCTTGTAGATGTAAGCCCATTAGTTGAGCAGCTTTCTTCCCGGAAAAATGATATCGAAGCTCTAAAAATCATTAAAGATGCCGAGTTATGCCTTAAAGGAGAGGAAGATCTGGAGGCTTTAGGTTTAGGCCGTATTGAGTTGAGGTGATTGCCATGGTGCTGGTATTTGATGTATATGCAGATTTGGCCATGTTCAGGAAACCTTATACCACCACCTCCCTGGTTTCCTTTCCCTTCCCGCCGCCAACAGCAGTGGCTGGCCTTATCGGGGCTATTGTCGGGCTGGATCACGGCGGGGCGCAGGGGGCGTGGCGTGCTGATTACTGGCGGCATTTTTCAGGAAGCCGCATCGCTTTAAGTCTGAAAAAGCCTCCTTCGTGGATGACAACAACCGTTAACCTGATTAAATATAAGTCCCCTAGCGGTGATATGAGGGAACATATTCAAGCCAAACACCAGCTCTTGAAAAAGCCGATTTACCGCATTTATTTTAACGGCGGTGAGCTATATCCGGAGTTAAAAAAACGCCTCATGCGCAACGAATTCGTCTTTACCCCTTATCTCGGAGCGGCCTGGGCGCTGGCTGAGATAGATTTCTGCGGCGAATTTGCCGCCGAAGAAATTGTCGAGGTCGAAAGTGAGGTTGATACCGTGGTTCCCATGTTGGAGGGGGTAAAGATCGATGTTTTGCGCAGCGGCGCCATTCACCGGGAGCTGGTCCCTTTCCGGCTGGATGAAGAACGTCGTCTTAAAGAGACCGTCAACGTAATCTACCAGGAGCAACAAAGGGAGAAAAAAATATGGCTAAAGGATAAGGGGAACCTGACTTTATCCCGTGTGGGGGAAGAGAAGGTGGCCTGGTTTGCAAACTGGTAAGGTAAACAGCCATATTGGTAAAAGACTGGAAGAGCATCTTTTGCGCACTTTCACGCTGGCCCAAAAAATGGCTGCAGCCAGCGATCTAAGCATAGGAGAAAAAGAAAAAGGAGCTATTTTGCTCCATGATCTGGCCAAGGCTCATCCACATTTTCAGAAAAAATTGGCAGGGGAGCGGCAACGTTTTAACCATGCCGCCCCCTCCGCCCTGGCGGCCTTTTTGGCAACAAGGTCACTGCTGGCCGCTGAAGCGGTTAGGCGGCATCATACCTCCCTGGAAAACCTGGTCGCTATAAAGCGTTATTGGGGCAGCCAAAAATATAAAGAGGTACAAAAGGTTTTAAAAAAGCTGCCCTGGTGGGAGGGTGCCGCTTCCATTTGTAATGCCCTCGCATTGGAAATCTGCTCTTGGATGGAGCTGCTCCCTGACGAAGAAGACTGGGATGATCTTCTCTTTAATGCCGTTGAGCTGTACGAGCCGGGCGGAGGCGGTGGTGAGGGAAAAAACAATGGCAGCAGCAACGGAAAAGGTGAACTGGATTGGCTAAATCTAAGACTTCTTTATTCTTTAATGGTTACAGCCGATCGTTTAGAGGCCATGGGAGGCGATATAGAGTATGCGCCTCTTTCGGTTGACAAAAAAAGAATTCAAGAGTATGTCGCTTCTTTAAAGAGCAGAAAACTTTCTGATTGGCGGGAGAGCATCCGGCAAGAAGTGGTGAATAAGGCGGCTCAGATCATCAATGGGCCGGGCATATACACCCTTACGCTGCCTACCGGCGCCGGCAAAACCATTACCGGATTACAGGTTGCCGCAGAGGCAGCCTTAAGGCTTCAGGCTAAATCTATCATTTACGTGCTGCCCTTTATCAGCCTGGTTGAGCAAAACGCCGGGGTGGCCAGTAAACTATTTCCCATAGTGCGGGAAGATCATTATTTTAGTCCCATAAATGAAGAGACCGATGACCTTCTGCAGGAAAATGGGGATGAGGAGGCAGATGGGGCACAAAAGAGGCTTAAGAGGTTTCTAGCTTTTTTCCGCTACTGGCAGGAACCGATGATCGTGACCACAATGGCTAAGCTATGGAACGTTCTATTTTCACCGCGGGCCAACGAGGCAATGTCTTTTCATCGCCTTAGCCGGGCTGTAATTCTTCTGGACGAGCCTCAGTCCATTCCCGCTACCTATTGGAGCGGGGTAGGCCAAACTTTGGAAATGCTGTCAAAGCAATTGGGCAGCGTCTTTATTCTGATGACCGCCACTCAACCAGAAATAGCAAAAGGAATAGAACTTACATCAACGTCGGTAAGCTTTCCTTCCATCCGCCATGAATTTCACTGGTTGAATCGTCGTTTGAGCATCTCTGAAATGGCAGAATTGCTAGTTGAGAAAGGATTCTTAGAAGGCAGCAGCTTAATCGTTTTAAACACGCGTATGGCCGCGCTGCGCATGTACCAGGAGATGAAAAAGTTTGGAGCAGAACCTTTTTTCCTCTCTGCCTGGTTGACTCCCCAGCACCGGAAAAGAGTTTTAAAGCGGTTAAAAGAAAAAGAGGCAAGGAAAGAGCCTCGCTGTCTTATCTCTACCCAGGTAATAGAAGCGGGAATTGATCTTGATTTTGCTAAAGTTTTCCGCGATCTGGGCCCTTTTGATAGCATCATCCAGGTGGCCGGGCGCTGCAACCGCCATGGCGGCGAAGAACGGGGCCAGGTCTATATAGCAGAACTAATAGATGAAAACGGGAGAAGTTTTGCTTCGTATGTTTATGATGCTGTACTGCTTAATCAGACGCGGCAAGTTTTGAAAGAGCGCTTTAACGAAAAAGAGTGCCCCGCACTTGTTGGGAGTTACTTTAAAGCGCTGCAGGAGAGTGTAAGAACATCCGAACTTTGGGACAACATCCAGGAAGGCCGCTGGGGAGAATATCTTGATCTTTATCCTGAAATACGCCCTGATGAAGTGATGCTGGTAGTGCCGGGCATAGTGGATAACCAAGATGAAATAGAAAGTGAAAAGCATAACGGGATAAATAAGGAAGGAAAGGCCGATGAGAAGACAAAGAAGCTTTTGGAGATTATCTGCTCCGCTTATGCACAAGAGGAAATACAAAAAGATCAAGATGATGAGGATGCTGAAGAGATAAAGAAAAGTGCAGCAAAAGATCCTTTTATAATGGTGGAACAAAGAAGAGCCGCTTATCGTGAGATCACCCGGCATGCTATCTCTGTCCCCAAAAAGTACCTGGACGAATGGTACCAAAGGGAAGGGGGGATGATATTCGGCGGCGAAGAAGAGGCACCCTTAAGAGAACTCTTTCCCCATCTATGGCTTCTAGAAAAAGAAGGGCTAGGCCGTATTTATACTTTGGAGACAGGCTTTATGCCTATAGAGATGGCAAACCCAGCGGAGTTGGAAAAAGAAGAGGGGGAGGGGGATTCTTAAATGGTGGGTGAGGGTGACAAATATAATAAACTCGAAGAGCCCCCTCCTGTCAATGGGACCCTCATCTGGTATTATTCCATCTGTCCCCGCCAGGTTTGGCTGATGGCCCACCAGCTCACTCCTGACGAACATGACGACAATATCGTGTTAGGACGCTTTATCCACGAAAATACTTACCTTCGAGATCGGCACGAAGTACAAGTAGGCAACATTAAAATCGATCTTGTGCGAGGGGCGAAAGGTGAAACCTTAGTCGGCGAAATAAAAAAGTCCAGCCGAGCCAGAGAAAGTGCACTGTTGCAGCTTAAATTTTACCTGTATGTATTAAAAGAATATGGGCTTGACTTAAAGGGAATGCTTCTTTTCCCGATGGAAAAGAAAAGGGAAGAAGTATGCCTTGATGAAGAAAGCATCAAAGAAGTGGAGGCAGCCATCGCGGGGGTACGGCAGATACTAAGCCAGCCTTTGCCGCCACCGCCGAAAAAGCAAAGATGGTGCCGTCCTTGCGCCTATGCCGAATACTGCTGGTCATGATGTCAGGGAAGGATGTTCTTCATGAAGAAATCTATTTATATTTTAAACGACGGCGAGTTAAAGAGAAAAGGCAATACCCTTTGCCTGATAACGGCGGAAGGCAACAAGTATATCCCTGTTGAAGATGTCACCGAAATACATATATTTGGTGAAACATCGTTGAATAAGCGCTTATTGGAGTTCTTAAGCGAAAAGGAGATTATCCTGCATTTTTATAACTATTATGATTACTATACGGGGAGTTATTATCCGCGCGAGCATTATAATTCTGGGTATATGACTGTAAAGCAAGCCGAGTTTTATCTTGATCGCGGAAAAAGACTTCACCTTGGCCGGGCTTTTGTCATGGGAGCGGTTAGAAATATCAGGCAAGTGCTTATGTACTATAAAAATCGTGGCAAAAATCTTGAGGAGATAATTGAGCATGTGGAGTCACTATCTGCTGCTATTGAAGGGACAAATACAATAGAAGAGCTTATGGCTATTGAAGGAAATGTGCGTGAACAATATTATCGGGCCTTTGATAGAATTATTGACGACCCGGATTTCGTTTTCGAAGCAAGAAGCAGGCGCCCTCCTAAAAACCAGTTAAATGCCTTGATAAGTTTTGGCAATACTTTGCTTTATACTACAGCTCTGAGCGAAATTTATCGAACGCATCTGGATCCGAGAATCGGTTTTTTGCATACCAGCAATTTTAGGCGGTTTTCTCTAAACCTTGATGTGGCAGAGATTTTTAAACCGATAATTGTCGATCGTTTAATTTTTAGCCTGGTCGGTAGAAAAATGCTTAAAAAGAATCATTTTCAAAAGAAGCTTGGGGGAGTAGTCTTAAATGACAGCGGTCGGGTGCTTTTTATAAAGGAGTTTGAAAACAAAATTGCCTCTACAATCCGACACAGGGAATTGGGTAGAAATGTTTCCTACAGACGGCTCATACGCATGGAACTTTACAAATTGGAGAAGCACCTCTTGAATGAAAAAAAGTATGAGCCTTTTGTGGCTCGGTGGTAGGCGATAGTATTACAAAAAACCGATAATGATAAATGGACTGAAAAATTATGTTTGTTATAGAGGTATATGATATCAATGTCAAGAGAGTGGCCAAGGTTTTAAAAGTAAGCCGCAAATACCTTTACTGGGTACAGAATTCAGTTCTTGAGGGAGAAATTTCTGAAGCAAACTTTAAAAAGTTAAAAATGGGATTAGAGCGCATAATTGATCCCAACGAAGATTCGATTATTTTCTATATTTTCCGCACAACCAAATATTCCAAAAGAGAATCGCTCGGGCTAATTAAGGGTGGGGAAACCAACATTTATTAGGGAAATTTAGCTTAATACTTGCCAACCAGCAGGATTTTTGTCGTCGACCGCCAATAGTGTAAAAAAAGCGGGAGGTCGACGACACTTTTTAAGGCACATTTTGGACGCCTAGATGCTTTAATGATAAGGCTTTGCGCGTTTCACACCGTAAAAAAACCGGCCCTGCAATACTAAAAAGGTTTTTATAAGAACGCTTTAATTTGGGCATTTTATGGGGTCTCTAGCCTACCTATGAGGAATTGAAACACGTTACCTTGCAGGTAATGAACAAGGCCAAAACAGTCTCTAGCCTACCTATGAGGAATTGAAACAGGAACAACAACGCGGAGGTGGCAAATTCGCTGCCGTCTCTAGCCTACCTATGAGGAATTGAAACATTTTCAAAGATCCTTCTTACAACCTCCGCCGTGATGTCTCTAGCCTACCTATGAGGAATTGAAACAAACTTTGACCGATATATTCGCTTTCGTTGCCTTGCGTCTCTAGCCTACCTATGAGGAATTGAAACCCAGCCTCATTAGAGCAGTCAGCTCAGGGTACGGCGTCTCTAGCCTACCTATGAGGAATTGAAACTTTGCTTATGGCCCTATCTTGTGCGACGGTACAGAGTCTCTAGCCTACCTATGAGGAATTGAAACTCACCTTCTGAACATCGGGATTCTTGCTTATCTCCGTCTCTAGCCTACCTATGAGGAATTGAAACGGACGAAAGGAGAAGAAAGAGCCAAGATGCCCAGTTCGCGTCTCTAGCCTACCTATGAGGAATTGAAACCAGGCCCAGCAGTGCACGCTGGCGCGGGGTGGCCTGGGTCTCTAGCCTACCTATGAGGAATTGAAACTGGCCATCCCCATCAACAAGACCATCAAGCAACCGGTCTCTAGCCTACCTATGAGGAATTGAAACTAATTACGTATCGGCCATCCCGTAACTTTGTCAATCCGTCTCTAGCCTACCTATGAGGAATTGAAACCGTATGAGGTATGGAATAGTGTTACTAGTGGGGGAGGTCTCTAGCCTACCTATGAGGAATTGAAACAAGAAGAAATACCCTAAGTTAAAAGTGATAACAAACGTCTCTAGCCTACCTATGAGGAATTGAAACCTGGAGAGGGTTAGCCAAATAAACGAATGGTATGCAAGTCTCTAGCCTACCTATGAGGAATTGAAACCAGACCAGGAAAGCAGGGGATGCCGATGAGTCCTTGTCTCTAGCCTACCTATGAGGAATTGAAACACGATAGCACAATGAAGTTTGAAATTGAGATGTCAAGTCTCTAGCCTACCTATGAGGAATTGAAACAGGCTTAACGCTCCGCCCCTGCTGGTTGCCGCTGCCGTCTCTAGCCTACCTATGAGGAATTGAAACCCGCTTTCTGGAGAAGTATCGCTTCTCTGATGGCGGCGTCTCTAGCCTACCTATGAGGAATTGAAACAGGTCAGAAAGGAAAGGAGGAATAAAGATGGTTAAGGTCTCTAGCCTACCTATGAGGAATTGAAACTGATGGCGGGCCAAAGCAAATACTTCACTCAACTTTTGTCTCTAGCCTACCTATGAGGAATTGAAACAATTCATATTCGAATCATGGGAGGGGGAGAAAAAATGTCTCTAGCCTACCTATGAGGAATTGAAACTATAAAGGATTATGATAGGAAAGATAGAAATAGAATGTGTCTCTAGCCTACCTATGAGGAATTGAAACTCTTGCCTGGGACTTCGTCATCATAACCGGGCAGCTGTCTCTAGCCTACCTATGAGGAATTGAAACCTCAAAGGGGCAAGTGGCGGGGTTACTCAAGCTGGGTCTCCAGCCTACCTAAGAGGAATTGAAACAGAAGTCCATAACCTGCTCATATGGCGGCAGCGCAAACGTCTCTAGCCTACCTATGAGGAATTGAAACATTGATACGGCGATTTTTATAACAATAGCATTCTATGGGTCTCTAGCCTACCTATGAGGAATTGAAACAGGAGGACGCGTCGCCGCTATTATCAGGAGGGCTTTGTCTCTAGCCTACCTATGAGGAATTGAAACTCGCCTGGGCCGGCGGCATCTGGGACGGCGTTGTGGGTCTCTAGCCTACCTATGAGGAATTGAAACGAGAATGGAGAGGGTCCAGAAGAAACCATAATATCAAGTCTCTAGCCTACCTATGAGGAATTGAAACGTTCTTTTCCCTCCTTTCTGCCCAAACTTTCTGCGCGTCTCTAGCCTACCTATGAGGAATTGAAACGACGCAGCGAATAAAAAGAAAGAGCTCCCTATCCAGTGTCTCTAGCCTACCTATGAGGAATTGAAACTAAAACCCTCAATTGAGGTTCCGGTTGACGACAAGTCTCCAGCCTACCTAAGAGGAATTGAAACCCCTTCTGGTCGCCGGCGGTATGTCGCTCTGGAATGTCTCCAGCCTACCTAAGAGGAATTGAAACGCGGACCGGCTTGCGGCGGAGCTGCAAAAAAACCAGTCTCCAGCCTACCTAAGAGGAATTGAAACTCTGGACTTGAATATCCGGCATCCTTGCGAGCAGTGTCTCCAGCCTACCTAAGAGGAATTGAAACCCGATAAAGTTCGCTGAAAACTGGCATGGCGAATTAGTCTCCAGCCTACCTAAGAGGAATTGAAACGCAGATTGTTATGGAGCCTGGCCCCGGCGTGCTCCAGTCTCCAGCCTACCTAAGAGGAATTGAAACTCCCGGACATCTTCGACCGAAAACGCTATACCGTACGTCTCCAGCCTACCTAAGAGGAATTGAAACGCAGCCTTGCCACTATTGCAATGAGCGAATATTCCTTGTCTCCAGCCTACCTAAGAGGAATTGAAACTTCCAGTTCTTAGCGAACTGGACCGGAAGCTCTTGGTCTCCAGCCTACCTAAGAGGAATTGAAACATGCGATCGTCCTGGTCTTGCTGTTCAGCAACATTGGTCTCCAGCCTACCTAAGAGGAATTGAAACGAATATATAATGGTGAGGGTAAGGCAAGAAAGGGGTCTCCAGCCTACCTAAGAGGAATTGAAACTTGAAATGGGTTAATAGTTATTGTTTGACAAAGTAGTCTCCAGCCTACCTAAGAGGAATTGAAACGTACGCCGATAGTGGTTTAGTACTATCATCGAGAATAGTCTCCAGCCTACCTAAGAGGAATTGAAACGCGATAAAGTAGACTGGTTAAAGAATATCTTTAAAGTCTCCAGCCTACCTAAGAGGAATTGAAACTAGAATTAAAGGAATGGGTAAAAAATATAAATGTTATGTCTCCAGCCTACCTAAGAGGAATTGAAACACTCCAGCTATGGGGTCAGTACCGTAGTACTGACGGTCTCCAGCCTACCTAAGAGGAATTGAAACACTTAATTCCGATTCGGGCCCCTCTGGTCTCCATTGGTCTCCAGCCTACCTAAGAGGAATTGAAACAGCAGGACGAACTTTCCCTGGAGAGGGAAGACAAGAGTCTCCAGCCTACCTAAGAGGAATTGAAACACGATCTCCTCCGGGGTTGCTCGCCTAGCCGGTGCGTCTCCAGCCTACCTAAGAGGAATTGAAACAGAATAGCAACCGGGGTAAAGGACAGGGTGGCGAAAGTCTCCAGCCTACCTAAGAGGAATTGAAACTTTCCTGGTCGGAGTGGGATGTCGTCACTCCCCAGGTCTCCAGCCTACCTAAGAGGAATTGAAACTTTTTACCTCTGTTCCTGCCTTTATCGTTTTCATCTGTCTCCAGCCTACCTAAGAGGAATTGAAACCCTCACAGGAGAGTGGAATTCACGCCCGGACCTTTACGTGTCTCCAGCCTACCTAAGAGGAATTGAAACCCCGGGGGTCGATGGTGTAGAGCCCCTGGATGCCGCCGTCTCCAGCCTACCTAAGAGGAATTGAAACCCAAGCCAATTCAGCAAATCAAATTTCAGGGTATCGGTCTCCAGCCTACCTAAGAGGAATTGAAACCGTCGATCTTGTTATTTGTGGCTTGTGCATCCGATTGTCTCCAGCCTACCTAAGAGGAATTGAAACGCCAGCAGGCGGCCAACAAACCGCACCTTCCTGGGTCTCCAGCCTACCTAAGAGGAATTGAAACACTGGTAAAGTTGGCCTCTATAACAGCATTTTTGAAGTCTCCAGCCTACCTAAGAGGAATTGAAACCCCGGTAGCTAGAACAGGCCAGAGGCGCAGGCTGAGCGTCTCCAGCCTACCTAAGAGGAATTGAAACGGGCACGGAACGCCCATAACGGGATCCTCACCCAGTGTCTCCAGCCTACCTAAGAGGAATTGAAACTTCGCTAAAGCCAACCTTTTAATATCTCTCTTAACTGTCTCCAGCCTACCTAAGAGGAATTGAAACATTCTTTGATTTCCCTTACATCTTTTTTTAACTCCGTCTCCAGCCTACCTAAGAGGAATTGAAACCCGGCACCGGATTAGAGGGAATTGGCGAAGCTCTTGGTCTCCAGCCTACCTAAGAGGAATTGAAACCGACAAAGATTTGGCGCTGGAACCTGGGCGGCCTGGTCTCCAGCCTACCTAAGAGGAATTGAAACCCTACCTTGCCGACCTCGTCCGGGTCCCGGCCGAACCGTCTCCAGCCTACCTAAGAGGAATTGAAACCTTCCGATTACAGCTTCTTCAAGGGCGAGCTGAATTGTCTCCAGCCTACCTAAGAGGAATTGAAACCCCGGGGGTCGATGGTGTAGAGCCCCTGGATGCCGCCGTCTCCAGCCTACCTAAGAGGAATTGAAACCCAAGCCAATTCAGCAAATCAAATTTCA
>Ga0208823_1001061_pt1 | contig 22179 bp, 20 predicted proteins | sample AD_UKC075_MetaG_FD_184440 | JGI IMG/M metagenome (GOLD analysis project Ga0208823, IMG submission 184440) | Active sludge microbial communities of municipal wastewater-treating anaerobic digesters from USA - AD_UKC075_MetaG (SPAdes) (version 2) | ecosystem: Engineered > Bioreactor > Anaerobic >... | reverse complement strand
TATTACCCTGTGAAAAATTACACCTTCATAATACCTGTTTTCTGCATGGGTTGTAAAATTTTCAACAGCTTTTGGTGCTATATCAGGGAAAAGTCTTATTTTTATTTCCCCCATACTTGTAGTCATAATTGCAATCTTGTCCCCTGGCTTGGGGGGATTTAGCTGCTCAAATTTGTTTTCCCCTTCACTTCCTGCGCTATTTTCCTTAGAGTTTGATTTGCAGGCTGCAATGCCAAATAAAAGTGCTATGGTTAAAAAAACAATAGATATTTTTTTAAACATATTTTACTTCACCTCATGTTATGATTTGTTCTTTGGACTACTTATATTAAACAGTATTTTGAGGTGTTTTTCAATAAGTGCTGTTTAAATTTAAATAATTGTTTACACTTTCTTTAAACTTTAATTATGCGCAATTGTTTAGATTTCCTTAATGGATACCCATATTTTAAAGACTTTTGATAAAAGTATTCTTTCCACTTTGAGTCTGTATTCTTTTTCTTCCAAAATAAAAACATCCCTGTCCACAACATTTGTCAAAAGCTCCATGTCAAGAGTATCAACTTCTTTTCCCAATATGCTTTCATATTGTTTTTTTATATATTTTTCAAATTGTATTTTATCAAAAATATCTTTTTCCACATTATCATAAATTAAATAAACTACGATATCTTCCACAATAAATTTATTTTTGTCCAGTTCCTCTAAAGACTCTTTGAGTTTTGTATATTTTATTTTGGTCTCTTCCACAGTATTTTCTAAAGATACTATTTTTTCGTGGTAGCTGTCAATCCTGTAGCTGATTAAACATGTCATTGCTGTGCAGCCAATTAAAATACCGGCTAAAAGTCCTGTTATAGAGGAAATTAAAAATTTAACCGCTATAGTTTTCATTTTATTATTGACTCTCCGCACTTTTGAATTAGCCTTATAAACCCGTACCCCATATTTGCACCTAAAACCGCTACCACAACGTAAACGGCTTGCTTTATAATTGATTTTATTTCCCCTTTGAATATGCCCTTTTCTATTGCTTCAAAGGAAGAAAATGTTCCTCCTAAAGCAACGGCTACTGCCCAGATTTTTACCGAGCCGGCGATATTAAACATGGTTTTTAAAGGGGGGTGGTCGTTAATAAGTGCCCCGATTCCCGCTAAAAGGCTTGCGCCTACAATTACACCAAAGGATATTAAAAAATTATATATTATATTGCTTGGAAGAAAAGACATATTTGTCACCATATCTTTTAGATTATTTCTCTATATCCTATGACAAAGACAAAGGGTTTATTCTTTTAGGTTTTTTTCTTAAAAAGCGGTATAAAAAAAGCGGTTCATAGATACAAGACCATTAGCATAAATTTCTATATAAAAAACTTCGGGGTTACCGGAAAAAAATTCGGAATTACCGGAATAAAATCAGCAGAAATACCAAGAGAGTTATCAGATAAGTGCAAGAATAGAAATACCAGAAGAGATATCAGGATAAATACAAGGAGAAGTATCAAAGAGATATCAGAATAAATACAAGGAGAAGTATCAAAGAGATATCAGGATAAATACAAGGAGAAATACCTGGAGATATATCAGGATAAGTAATAGGAAAAATAAGCGGAATATAAGGGAAAATACGGGGGAAGGGTTATGAAGTTGAAAATACTCTTAATAGTTTTAAATTTTGTAGTTGGAACGGGTTTAATTATGTACGGGGTAAATTTAATGAGCAGCGGCCTTGAAAAAGCAAATGTAAAGTTTATAAAAAAGCTGCTTTCTAAATTTACCGGGAGGGTTTTTACTGCATTTTTAACAGGTACTTTCCTTACGGCACTGGTGCAGAGCAGTACAGCAGTGACGGTTATAACTGTAGGACTTGTAAATTCCGGCTTAATAAAGCTACCCCAGGCGGTTGGAATAATATACGGTGCAAATATCGGGACAACAATTACTGCACAGCTTATGTCCATAAAAGTGGATAAAGCAGCATATTTTATTGTGCTGCTTGGCATTCTCATAAGATGCATGTCCGGGAAAAAATCAATAAAAAGTTTAGGTTCTGGGGTTATAGGGCTTGGACTTATGTTTTCAGGCTTTAACATTTTAAACCTGAGTGTGTCATGTATGAAGGATAGCGCTTTTTTACACGGGATATTCCAGAAGTATGGGCAAAACTGCCTTTTGGGTATTTTTGCAGGGGTGATAAGCACCATGCTGGTACACAGCAGCAGTGCAACGGTGGCAGTAACAATAGCTCTTTTTAATTCCGGCTTAATAAGTTTAGATGCAGCTTTGGGCCTTATGTTTGGGGACAATATCGGAACTTGTATTACCGCCCAGATGGCAAGTTTCAAAATGAGCGTACACGGGAAAAGGGCTGCCTGGGCACATACCATGTATAATATAATTGGTGTGCTTATTGCTCTTGTTTTTTTCATGCCATTTGTTAAAATAGTACAGGGAATTACATATTATGTGGGACAGGACAAAAATAAACTTATAGCCAATGCCCATACTATTTTTAATATATTTAGTGCTGTACTGTTTTTACCTTTTACGAAATACTATGTAAAATTTATTGAATGGATGGTACCTGATAAAAATTAAAAAATATTTATTTTATATGATTTTTTTTATATAAATATATAATAAAAATAAAATATCATTATATAAATGTTAATAAAATTAATAAAGGGATAATAAAATGTTTACAAAATGTTCACAAAATTATTATAAAATATTATGACATTCTTTAATATTTTGTAGTAAAATAGTTAATAGAAGAATTGTTAAAAAAATAATTATCAACTTTAGCTGTTAAATATTCACAAAAGCAATAGTATAAAGCATTAAGTTATAAAACTAAAATAAAATATATAGAACAGGGGTTAATTTACTATGTTGCAAGTTGTAAGGGATATAAAAGACAATCCACATTACGGGGAAGCATTTTATTGGATTTTTTTTATCTTTGCTATTTTAATAAAATGCATATATTTTCAATTTACCACTAACATAAATAATGAGCCATATTTTTCTTTTACCAATTTAATGATGACAATATCAACTTTTGCAATTATATTGATGATATGTGCTTTTATAGCACTGGTGTTTAACAAAAAAAGAATTCAGGCTTTGTTTGTTACAAACATTCTTTTAACTGCATTATTAATTGCAGATACTAATTTTTTCAGGTATTATTATGACGTAATCACAATACCTGTATTTAGCAATCTTGACAGCAGGATAATGAATTCAATTAATCAGAGTATATCAAGCCTTATTAATGTAGCTGATATAATTTTTATCATTGATTTTCCTGTAATGGTGGCAGGTCTCATTGTTTTAAAAAACAGAGTGGGAGAAATACAGTTTTACAAAAGGACGATAAGGTCACTGGTTTTATTGTTAGTGGGTGTTTTAACCTTTTTAAGTGTCTACGGTAAAGTGGAAATTACAGCCTTTGCATACAGTAACAACTATTCTGCACAAAATTTAGGGGTTTTTTACTCTCATTTTTACAGCACAAAATTATTTATAAGGGAAAAGTTATCTGAGGATGACGACATTACATATGAAGAAAAAGAAATGATTAAAAATATGTTTGAAACTAAGAATAAAGAAAGGACCGGAGGAAGATATTCAGGCATTGCAGAGGGTAAGAACCTTATTATAGTGCAAATGGAAGCTATTCAGAGCTTTATAATAGGCAGAACTATAAACGGGAAGGAAATAACTCCTAATTTAAATAAATTTATAAATGAAAGTATTTATTTTGACAATATATATTATCAGACAGCAGGGGGAAATACATCTGATGCAGAGTTTTTATGCAATACCTCCCTGTACCCTGTGGCAGAAGGAGCGGTGTATTACAGGTTTTATGAAAATACTTATCATTCCCTGCCTAAGGTACTGAAAGAAAAGGGGTATGATACATATGCCTTCCACGGGTATGATGAGGTATTTTGGAACAGGAATGTAATGTATGAGACCCTTGGGTTTGATAAGTACATTAGTGAAAAAGACTATGAATTGGATGAATTTGTAGGCTGGCATGGTGAGGCTTTAAGCGATATGTCCTTTTTCAGGCAGTCTTTTGATAAAATTGATACAAATAAGCCCTTTTACGGCTTTTTTGTGACCCTTTCCTGCCACCATCCTTTTGACTACTTTGAAGATTATGATTTTGACGTTGGTGAACTGCAGGGAACTTATTTAGGAAATTATATAAAGGCTGCACATTATGCTGATAAATGCATTGGCTATTTTATTGATGAGCTAAAAAGGCGTGATTTATTTGATGATACCTTGCTGGTTTTATACGGGGACCACAAGGCTATCCCAATAGTAAATGCAGAGGAGCTTTATGAATTTTTAGGCTTGGAGGAAAGGGAAGATATATGGGCAAAGCTTCAAAAAGTACCCCTTATGATAAAGTACCCTAATCAAAATACTCCGGAGGTAATAAGCCGTATAGGCGGACAAATTGACATTTTGCCAACTATATCCAACATGATGGGATTTGATTTCCCGTATGCCTTAGGAAAAGATTTGTTAAATACAGATAAGGAGTATGCAATATTTAGAAACGGCACCATAGTTACAGATGAGTATGTGTATATTAATTGTTCCAGGAATGTGTATGACTATAGCGATGGGACAATGTTGGATCTAGAGCTTTTTGAAGAAGAAATTTCTTCTTACTTGAAAGAGCTGCGGGTGTCTGATCTCATTATTACAAAGGATTTATTTAAAAAATAAATTAGGTTAAAGTATAAGTTAAAGATATCAAAAAGGGCTGTGCAAAGCATTTTTTAAGTGCTTGTGCGACAGCCTCTTTTATTTCACATATTATCATCTTTTAACCATTTTTCGTTTTTAATCATTTCTGGTTGTTAACCGTTTTTGACCGTTTTTACTGGCCGCAGCATTTTTTGTATTTCTTGCCGCTTCCGCACGGGCAAGGTTCGTTTCTGCCTATTTTATTGCTAACTGCTATTTTTGACCTGTTGTAATCTTTAATCATCTTGTCACGTTCTTCTTTTGAATAAATATTGTCCCACATTGGTAAATTATAGAGCCAGTGGGCTTTAGCATCCAGCATATTATAAAATAGTTTTTTAAAGTCAACTTCCAGTTTTACATTGGAATCTTCTTCTAATGCATCTAAGTCCAGCTCTTTTACCAGACTGTCATTAATTCCGTCTAAAAAACCTAAAAAGTGTGTGTTTTCCATTTCAAATTTTTTTGCAAGTTCACTTACAGTTCCCTCTACAACTTCATCATGATGGGTAAGTATATACTCATAGACATTTTTTTCTTGAATGAGATAATCATTCCAAAATTTATTCTGCTCTTCTTCACTTCTTTCTATGTCTGTGAGGTCTTTCCATTCACTGTATATACTCATTTGTAATTTATCTCTCCTTCTTATTTTTTTTTATGTATTTTAAATTTTTAAAATTATCATGAAAATTATTATAGCACAATTTATTTTTTTATAACAGCTTTTATTCTAAATACATCTCTGGCTCTTCCAAAGCCTAGCCTTTTTGACCACTGGGTGTCAAATTCTTTTAAATCCTCATTGTCCACTATGTCAATTTGAAAAATATCAATTCCACAGGACTGATATATTGGAAAAAGGGTTTTTTCAATGTATTCAACAGAAAGGGAAGGGAGATTTCTCCGGCTGATTTCCCCTGCTTCATGAAGGTCGTTATATGTAAACCAAATTTCCAAATGAGCCTTTGAGGGCTTGGAAATATTTACAATGTTATTTAATATGACAGGGTTTCCCTTTACCACTCCTTCCAGCAAACTTCCCCAGGGAAGGTTTACATATATTTTGTCTGCTTTATTGTATAGTTCCCGTGGCATTTCTTCTGCAGCTGCAACAACATAAAGGGCGTTGGAAATACCCCCTTTAGACGGCTTCTTTATGGATTTTGAGGCGTATTCTGCCATGTTTTCAGAGACGGGGTCAATTCCTACATAAAAAATGTCGGGGTTTTTTTTAGCATTTTTATATACAAATCTGCCATTGCCCGTCCCAATGTCCACAATTATTGAATTGTATCCTTCAGTTATTTTGTCAAAATCAAAAAAATCAACTGTTGTTTTTCCCTTTAGTACCTTCAATGTAAACAAATCCTTTGCAAACTATTTTAATAAGGTTTACAAGTTTAATACGGCTAAATGTTTAATAAAGCTACAAGTTTTTTAATTTGAGCTGTTTTAATTCAAGCTGTCTTTATTACACATGCCGTTTTAACATTAAGATTATAGCATTTTTACGTCTTTATGTACAAGTGGTAATGTTTTAGTTTAGAAAAACTTTAAAAGTGCTGGTTCGATTGAAGGCATAAAATTGGAGCAATAAAATTGAAGCTATTAAATGGGTGCCTATTAAATTGCCAGCTATTAAATAGGCAGTTATTAAATTTGGAAGTTATTAAATTGCAATTATTGAATTGAAATTATTAAATTACAGCTATTAAATTGTAGCTATTAATGGCATATGATATAATTTTTGTGAAAGGATTGCATAAAGGTATTTAAAGAAAGTGAGGGGGAAATTTTTTGCTTAAGAGGGTTAATACAATAATTTGTGTTTTGGTAATGCTGTGCACAGTTTTTATATTTCCAAAGAATAATGTATTGTCATCTGAATGGGAAGTAAAAGTGGGAAAGGGAAGCTATTCCACTGTTTTGCCCCCGGGTGCGGAAAATGTCCTGCCCACAATATACAGGACGAATAATTTAAAAGGACCCATGTCAACAAATGACTGGTGGAGTTCTACAGCTTTTTTGCGGTATTCAGAGAGACAATACCCCCATCCCCTTGCAGTGATAAATAAAAAAGAAGGTATACAGGTATATTACCCGGGACCTTCAATATTTGCAAACAAGGATGCCATTTGTGGATGGATGAACTTGCCGGAAGATACTCCTGATGATTTTACAATAGGGCATTCCCAAGTCCAGGTATTTCCTGATACAAGAGTTGATGACTACAGCGACTGGTTTGTTACCAATTTGTTTTCAAATGGTCACCACTCAATGAAGGTTTCATATGGCTCAGGTTCCCCCTATATTTATTTTACCTATACAGGCGGAAACCCAAAGCTGACTTTTGGAAGGACACCTCATATCTGGTGGGGGAATGCCGGTTCAAAAGTTTTGGGCATAACCGTAAACGGAAGGCATTATGGACTGTTTGGACCTGAGGGTTCTACCTGGACCGGAATAGGAACTAATGTGCTTATAAACAATTTAGGAGGCAAAAATTATTTTTCTGTGGCGCTTTTACCGGATAACAGTGAGGAGACTTTGAAAAAGTTTACCCACTATGCCTATTCCCATGTAACGGACACAAAGGCTGAGTTTGTGTACAATAAGGAAAACAGCGAAGTTGTTACAACTTTTACATACAGGACAGAGGCAAAAGAGGGAAGTGAAAGGGGAACCCTTTTTGCGCTATACCCTCACCAGTGGAGGCATACAGATATGAGCCTTCTGAATTATTCTTACCAGACGGTAAAGGGCGAAATGAAGGTTGGTGAGGGAAGCAGTTTTCAAACCAGGATGAAGTACACAGGGGTTTTGCCAACCCTTCCGGATATGGGTACATATGACAGGGTGCGTTTAAACAAGTATATAGAAGAGGAGGCGGGAAAAAATCCTGACCTTAAAGCTGATACATACAATGTGGGTAAAGAATTAGGGAAGGCGGCAGTGCTGGCTCCTATTGCAGAACAATTGGGAAATACCCGCGCAGCCGGTATATTTCACAACAGGATAAAACAAGGGCTAGAAACCTGGTTTTCTGCAAGGGATGAGCAGGGGAAGCTTAAAAGCTCAACTGTTTTTTATTATAATGACAACTGGGGTACAATAATTGGCTATCAGGACAGCCACGGCAGCGGTCCCCAAATAAATGACCACCACTTTCACTATGGCTACTTTGTAAAGGCAGCTGCGGAAATTGCCAGGGTTGATCCCCAATGGGCATCCCAGTCCAACTGGGGAGGTATGGTTAACTTACTAATAAGGGATTTTGCAGCAGGCAGGGACGATCCTTTATTCCCGTACCTCAGGAATTTTGACCCCTATGCAGGTCATTCCTGGGCTTCAGGAAATGCAGCCTTTGGAGATGGAAACAATCAGGAGTCTTCATCAGAGGCAATGAACGCCTGGACAGCTATGATACTGTGGGGAGAAGCCACAGGAAATACAGAAATACGGGACAGGGGGATATATTTATACACAACGGAAATGCATGCCATTAATGAGTACTGGTTTGATGTACACCAAAGTAATTTTCACAAAGACTACCCCCATGAACAAATTGCCATGGTATGGGGCGGCAAACTGGTTAATGCTACCTGGTGGTCGCCAAATCCAGAAGAAATTCACGGTATTAACTGGCTTCCATTCCATGGAGGTTCGCTGTACCTTGGCCACTACCCTGAATATGTGGAGAGAAACTACAGGGATCTTCTAAACCGCCGTAATTCCACCGATTGGCTTTTGTGGGATGATTTAATCTGGATGTACCGGGCAATGTCAGACCCTGCTGATGCAATAAACCAGATGGAGGCAGGCATTGACGACAGCTCAAACTGGTTGGAGGCCGGAAATTCAAAAGCACACACTTATCATTGGATACATAATTTTAATGCCGTTGGCCATGTGTACAGAAATGTTACTTCCAGTCACCCGGTTTATGCTGTGTTTAATAAAGAGGGGAAAAAGACATATGTGGCTTATAACTACGGGAATTCCCCAATAACGGTATCTTTTTCAGACGGAAAAACCATGAATGTGCCTCCAGGGTCCATGGCTGTATCGGCAGAGGAAGCTACGGGTGAGAGTTTGGTTATAGATGATTTTAACAGTTCTGCCCAATGGGATTCTGCTAAAAATGATTTGGGGGAAAAGATTATTAGAAATGGCGGGCTTTACAATTTAGAAGCCAATACCAATTTGTATTTTTTCTATAATGGAGGAAACAGTCCTGAATCCTTTGATACATATATAAACAGGGATATTTCTTCTTACAGTCATCTTGTTTTAAATATAAAGGGAGGCTCCGGCGGGGAAGAAAAGTCTGTAAGGATTATTTTAAACGACGGCTCAAATCACGGTGTTTCCCTGTCAGACTACGGGAATTTGACTACAGAATATAAAGAAATTAAAATACCCCTTAAAGATTTCGGGGCAAATTTAAAGAATGTGAATTACTTGAGAATTGAGGGGACGGGAACTGCTAAAGTTTTGAGAATAGAGGAAATAAGACTTTCTAAAACCGGGACGGTTTTGGTATATGGGGATCTTGATGGCGATGGGATTATAAATTCAAATGACTATGTATTAATTTCAAGATATATATTAGAGGTTATAAATAATTTACCCGGCCCCTATGCTAAAGAGGCGGCGGATTTAAACGGAGACGGCAGGATAGATACACTGGATGCCGCTATTTTGAAAAGATATTTGCTTGAGATAATTAATGAGTTTCCAGTAGGAAATTACAGATTTATTATTTTGTTAGTTTAGCTGCAATTTCAGCTACATATTTTCCTTGGAATCTGGCACCGGCCAGTTCTTTTTCAGACGGCATCCTGCTTCCGTCATTTCCGGCAATGGTTGCAGCTCCGTATGGAGAACCGCCCATAATTTCTTCCAGTGTATTTTGTTCGGTAAAAGTATAAGGCAGACCTACAATAATCATTCCGTGGTGAAGTAATGTGGTATGAAAGCTTAGTATAGTTGATTCCTGGCCGCCATGCTGTGTGGCAGTACTTGTGAATACACTGCCGATCTTTCCAACCAGTGCACCTTTTGCCCAAAGTCCCCCTGTTCCGTCTAAAAACTGCCTCATTTGTCCTGCCATATTTCCAAAACGGGTAGGGGTTCCGAAAATTATTGCATCCGCTTCAGCCAATTCATCAACGGTGCATATGGGTATATGTTCAAAGGCTTTTGCAGCATCGAAAGCTCCAATTTGTTTTAGTAAGTCTTCGGGGAGGGTTTCAGGTACTCTTCTTAAAATAACTTCCGCACCTTCAACTTCCCGTGCCCCTTCAGCAACAGCTTCTGCCATTCTGTACGTGTGTCCGTAAGCAGAATAAAATACAATTAGTATTTTCATAAAATCAGCTCCTTAGTTTTGTTTTTTAATAGATATATAACCATATATTTATTTGTTAAACGTAAATTTGTTATTAAAAAATTTCAAAGAAATGAAAAAAATAATGCTGGACATATTTAAAAATTAATGTTATAATTGTTGTGTTTCCAGCAGTGCCCTCATAGCTCAGTTGGTAGAGTGCATCCATGGTAAGGATGAGGCCACCGGTTCAATCCCGGTTGAGGGCTCCAGGATTAAAGCCACTGAAACTATTGAATTTTAAAGGTTTCAGTGGCTTATTTTTATGTTTATGTGAAAATTAAAATTATTGTGAATAAAACTGCTATAAAACCTATTATACTTACCAAGCATCCGCCGCCGGTCACTATCCTTCCTATTTTTTGCTGCCTTCCGGTTTTAGTAGTGGGTATCCCTGTTTTTCTGGCTATTTTTTGTTTCATACCGGATATTCCGGTTGCCCTTTTCCAGGAAAAACTAAATCCGTATTTTTTTCTTCTCCGTGCCATTAAGCCAACATCTCCTTTACAAGATTTTAAACCAGCCTTAATCCGTCTGAATTTCTTAATTTTCCTGACAATTTGTGCCATAGAAGTATTTACACTTTTATCGGCTTTATTTACATTTTTATTAACATTAACGGCAATTTTATAAAGCCAGGTGGTAATTTTCCAGCTGCTATTATATTTATAAAGGTTTTTAAATACACTTATAAATGTTTCTTGAAGGATGTCCTCCGTATCTTCCTTTGATAACGTCATTTTAAAAATAAATGAATATATTTTATCTTTATAATATTGCAATTTAATGGAAACAACTTTTTTAAAGAATCCAGCTACCTTTACACTAAAAAATTCTGATTTTAATATTGTTTTAAAAATTAAAATATCAAAGGATCATGCTGAGTATTCAGTAAAAATTTTGTTTTAGATGAAAGTAATTTTTAAAAAAAAATTTAATTTTTGGGTTGACAAATATTAACATATTTAGATATAATACAACTCATAGATAAAAATAAATTTATTACAAGGGGAAGAATTTAATATGAAAAAGAAGTTATGTAGTGCAATTCTTATTTCCTTTTTATGCGTTTTTCTATGTGTGTTAAATTCACATGCACAGGTTCAAACAGAAGAAGGAATGGAGCAAAAGGAAGAGGTATATGCTAGCGTAATAAGTGAAAATTTGACGTTAAGCGGAAATTTTGTAGTTGAAGGTAACTTGTTAATTCGTGGTGGTAATGTGAATTTAAATGGGCATAATCTCATCGTAGAAGGAACATTGAGGCATGTAGATGGAAGTTTGAGAATAAACGGAGGCACATTGGAGGTAAAGGGCAACTACTACATTGAAACAATTGAAGGCGATGAATCAGATGGAACTTTGGTAATGTCCACAGCTTCTGACACTGTAAAGGTATTTGGGGATTTTGTGATGAATTCAGCAATGGGGAGTGGCTACAATGTTTTTTCTGCCGGAGTTATGGAAGTGAAAGGTAATTTTATACAAAAGGGATCTGGCAGTAGCGAAAACTTTGTTGCAAAATCAAATCATAAACTAAAATTAAATGGTGGTGACCTGATAATTACAGCCAATATAGATTTAAATGGGCATACACTTGTAGCAAAAGGAAATTTATGGCATACTGAAGGAAGGATCTCTGTAAATAACGGAAATTTAATAGTATACGGAAGTTATTACATTGAATCTTTTGAAGGCGGGCAAGTAGATGCTAAGTTAGCAATGTTAAATGAAAAAGATTATGTACAAGTATTTGGAGATTTTGTTATGCATTCAATTAGCGATAATGGTAGTATTTTAAGAGCAGGAACATTGGAAGTAAAAGGTGATTTTTATCAAAGGAACGAACGAAATAATTCAAATGCAGTACGTAATTTTGAGGCAAATGGAACACACAGGGTAAGATTAAGCGGAGATAAAGTGCAAACTGTTGTTTTTATAGATTATCCAAATTCAATGTTTAACATACTTGAAATAACTAAGTCTTTGGAAACCGGTTATTTATTCAGAAATGAAGCGCAGGTATGGAAAGTACTCGAGACAGAAGAAAAATCTATACTTTACGGCGATTTAAATAATGATGGAGTAATAAATTCAGTGGATGCGTCAATGCTAAAAAGATATATCATTGGAATTATAGACGAATTTCCATCCGAAAACGGCTTAGTTGCAGCAGACTTAAATGGGGACGGAAAAATCAATTCAGTGGATTCATCATTGATGACTAGATATATTCTTGGAATAATAGAAGAATTCCCAGTAAAGTAAACGTGCTTTAATTATAAGGCACTAAATATTAAAACATATTAAAACATCAAGATATCAAAATGTAAAGATACAAAAGTACAAAACATATAAATAAAAAAAATAAAAAACCTCCTTCATGTTTGGTGAATCAAATGTGAAGGAGGTTTTTTACGGGCTTTAATAATGCCTGACAATCCACCGCCGATGATTGCTACTTTCAAGTGCCATTTTGCGGGATCATTTCCCCAAAGAATTTTGCCACTTCAGTACATAATGGGTGGATAGGCATTTTTACATCTTCAACATATGAAATAGCTGCAACTCCCAATAAACTGTTTGTTAAAAAGCCTCCTTGGGAGGATTTAAGCTGTTCTTTAGTGATGTGTTCTTCATAAACGGTGAAATTTTCAATAACTTTTTGGCGGATAATCCCGGGCAAAAGTCCATCAGAGACGGGAGGGGTTAATATTTTGTCCTTATAAATGATAAATAAATTGGCAACAGCGCTTTCTGTAATATGACCCTTTTCATTTAAAAACAGGCAGTCGTCAAATCCTGATTCTTTTGCCTTCCGGAGTTCCAAGATATTTTCGCCAAAGTTTAGGGTTTTATGAGTCAAAAGCTTAGAGTGGCTGCTTTTTATCACATTACTAATGGTTACTTTTCTTCCCTTTTGGTATGTTTCTAAATTATATGAAATAGGGCGGGTCATGGCAAAAATGTTTTTTTCCGTGGCAATTATTTTTAAAGCGGTATTTTTTAAAGAACGAGCTTGTATCAATTTTTCCACAGCCTCAAAAGGCACATAATTCTCGAGCCCGAATTTTTTCAAACTGTTATTAAGGCGCTGGAGATGTTCCTTTAAAAAGTATGCTTTTTCCCTTATTAAAATGGTCTCAAAAAAACCAATGCCAAATTGAAGACCTTCATCCACTTTATATAATACAGCTTGGTTTTTCTCTTCATCAATATATATAATATCATCATATATAATTTCATCTTTTAAATAACTGTTTTTTTCCCCCATAATATACCTCCACAGGATTTTTAAACACCCGGTTTTAAATTAAATAGTCTGCATTCAGGCTTTTAAACAGGGCAATTGCTTTTGCAATGGTTTCATTGTACTCCCACATGGGGTCTGATTGGCTGGTGATGCCGCCCCCAACACCAATATGTGCATATTTGTCTTTTATTAAAATGCTCCTTATGACAACATTAAAATCTGCATTCCCGTCAAATCCAAAGTAGCCAATTGAACCTGTATATATATTCCTTTGGTTTCTTTCCAATCCGGAAATAATATCCATAGACCTAAGTTTTGGAGCCCCAGTTATAGAGCCGCCTGGAAACATTGCTTTCATACAGTCTACAGAGGTACAGCCATCCTTTAAGATACCGGTTATGGTAGCTACCAAATGAAAAACCGTGGCAAAGGATTCAACTTTAAAAAGTTCAACAGTCCTCACAGTGTCTTCTTTGCACACCTTTTTCAGGTCGTTTTTCTCAAGTTCCACTATCATTGCAAGTTCAGATTTATCTTTTTCACTGTTTTCTAAAGTCCGCCTGTTTATTTCGTCCTCATTAGGGGTTTGTCCCCTTGGAATGGTGCCCTTTATAGGGCGTGTTTCAACAATTCCGTTTTTGACTTTTAAAAACCTTTCCGGGGATGAACACAAGACATAAAACCCGTCTAAAGGCAAAAACGCCGAGAATGGGGCAGGATTTACCTTTCGTAAGTTTTCATAAGTGTCTTGAGGATTGTTTTGAAAAACACCGGAGAAGGTATGAGTCATATTAGCAAGATAAATATCACCTTTACGGATGTAATGTTGTAATTCTTTAACCGCCTCTAAATATTCTACTTTGGAAAAAGGGGATTTAAAAAAAGGTTTGGGCACTGCCTTTTCGAAAACTTCTTGTTTATTCTTAATGTATTTATTTTCAACATTACCAGCACACTTATTATTAAATTCATTATTTTTTATAAATTTATTATTCTTTATTAGAGTAACTAAAGTATCAACACTTTTTTCAGAGTCTTGTAGAATTCCAAGCCCGGTAACGGATACTTTTTTAGTGCTGTGGTCAATAATGACGGCATTGTCATAAAAAACAAAGTATACTTCAGGAATCGATGCAATTTGTTTTGCAGGCATTTTAATATTTTTAAGACGGCACCCAAAATCATAACTGAAATATCCTATAGCCCCTCCTATAAAAGGGAGGTCTGTAGAATTATTGAGTTTGTATTTTTGAATTTTTTCTTTTAAATAATCAAATACATTTATATTTGTACCCAGCGGGGAAAAAGATTCCCCTCCGGCTTTTTCATAAACACAATTATTTTCATATTTTACAGTTAAAAACGGATTTACGCCAATTATGCTATACCCGCCATAGGGAAGTTCCCTTTTTGAACTGTCTAAAAAAATGCAGTCTTTACCATTTTCCACAAGCTTATAAATATAAAATGCATCTGAAGGTGTGGAAAAGGTTTTTATATGAAATTGTACAGCCATATTTCACTCCTCATAGCCAAATAAATAGATAAATGCAAATAAAATATACAAACGCAAATTAAATGGCAAATTAAGTCAATTAAGCCTGTTAAACAGTCAGGCAAAAATCAGAACAAACCAGGGAAATCGGGGTTGTTAAAATCATTTTCTTTTTGGTTTTCTCCTAAATTCCCTTCTAATTTTTCATCTAATTTTTCACTTAAGTTTTTATCTGAATCTTTATATACACTGTCCTCAGCATTATCCTCATTTACTGTTTTACTGTTTTCATCTTTGTTTTCTTTTTTCTCACCTTCTAAATAATCAGGAAGCTCCATGCCTGCCATATTAAATAAATCCTTCAAAGGTGGGATGGATTTAAACATTCCTGATAGGAAATTTGCTGTTGAAGGTGTGCCTTTTCCATTACCCATACTGTCCCAGACAGTAATTTTATCAATTTTAATTCCTTTAATTGCTTCAACTTGTGTTTTTATAAGTTCAGGAAGTTTGTCAGCTACCATAAGCATTACTGCCTTTTGAGCATCCCCGCCAGCCGCTGCTACTATCTTTTCAAAACCTTCCGCCTGTTTGGTCATTATTTCTTTTATACCCCTTGCTTCAGCTTCCATCCTGGCAAATATTGCATCTGCTTCCCCTTTGGCTTTAATGCGGATTTTTTCAGCTTCTGCATCAGCGTCAATTTGTGCTTTTCTCTTTTCAATTTCAGCAGGAATGATGACGTCTGCTTCACGGGTAGCTTTTTCCCTGTTTGCCCTTGCTTTTTCTGCTTCTTCTTCTGCATGATATGCCTCTTCAAGGGCTTTAGCCTGTTGCACTTTTTCTGCTGCAATAGCCCTTTTATTGGCTTCTGCTTCCTTTTCTCTTCTAATTGCTTCTGACATTGCTATTGTTATTTGAGAGTTATTTTCCCCTTCCACGGCTGCTGCGTTAGCTTCTGCAACTTTAATTCTTTCGTCTCTTTTTGCGTTAGCCTCACCTATAGAACCGTCCCTGTTCTTTTCTGCAACGCTTTTCTTTGCATCGTTGATGGCTTTTGCAGCTGCTTCCTTACCAAGGGCATCTATGTATCCTGATTCATCGTTTATATCCGTTACGTTAACGTTTATAAGTCTTAAACCTATTTTCTTTAATTCAGCTTCAACGTTTGCAGTGACATTGCTTAAAAACTTATCCCTGTCAGAATTTATTTCTTCAATTTCCATTGTAGCTATTACAAGTCTTAGCTGACCAAAAATAATATCCTTTGCCAGTGCTGCTATTTCATCCTGCTTTAAGCCTAAAAGTCTTTCAGCGGCATTTTGCATTGTACTTGGCTCTGTAGATATAGCCACTGTGAATATTGACGGGACATCAACCCTTATGTTTTGTCTGCTTAATGCACTTTGCAGCATTACCTCAATGGATATTGGTTTGAGGTCTAAAAAGCTGTAATCCTGGATTATAGGCCATATGAAAGCGGCTCCGCCATGAATACACTTTGCAGAACGCGTACCACCTTCTTTGTTTTTGCCTACCTTACCATATACTACAAGTATTTTGTCCGAGGGACATTTCTTGTACCTTGAGAATAGCGCTATTATAGTAGAAAAAATCATAACTACAATAATGGTAACTAAAATTAACAAACTGCCTGATAGTCCTATTTTACATAACATGATACCATCACCCTTTCATATCAGTTTTTGTTACAACAAAAGTATCATCATCCCTAAGTTTAATAATTAGTACTTTTGTACCTGTGGGTAGAGATTCTTCAGGGGTTACCGCATCTATTTCCCTGAAAACCCCGTTAAAAGTTACATGTACCTTGCCGATTCCCGACTCATTTGCAGGTATTGGCACATATACTTCTCCTATATGGCCTACCGCATCTTGTAAATTAACATTTCCACTTTCTGTTAGGCGAATAATGGTTAAAAACAACATTGATATTACTATTGTTACTGCCAATGCAAGAAAAATAGAAGCAATAACAGTTATAATTTTACCTGCCCCGATATTGCAAAATGTGATGCCTGCCCAGCCAAATATGGTAAAGAAGGTTATGATATTTCTAATGGACAGTACTTTAAACACACTTGAAAAAATGCCGTCATCAGCATCATCCGGTATATCAACACCGTCCGGCGGGTCACCACCGTCTAATACACCGGAACCCTTTAAAGGAGCATCTAAAGAACCGTCTAAAACACCGGAGCCGTCAAACATGTCAGCATCGCCCGGCATATCGCCGGCATCATCGCCAAGACCTATAAACAGCATTATTAATTGGATGAGAAAAATTAGTGTAAAAGGTATAGCGAAAAACCAAAAGAATTTCTCAAAGTCTGGTATGGCGTTCCACCATTCTGCCAAACATATTCCCCCTTTCTTGATGATATTTAAATAAACAACACATTTTATCAGCAACATAAAACTTTATCTATCTGTTATTACAATTATATCAAAAGCTAACCAGTATATGCTATTATTTTTATAAAAAACTTATTTTTTTCAGAAAATTTATTTAAATTTTATTTTTATGTATGGTTTTCATCTATTATCTATTGTTTTCTGTTAAAAGCAAAAGCAGAGCATATATTGCTTCCAGGTTTGGTACTGGAAAGTTTTTCTTTCTGGCAAGCCTTACAGCATTCCCCAAAATAGCTTCCACTTCAAGACGCCGGTTATTTTCATAATCCAATAACATACTTGTTTTATAAGGTTTCATTTTTACAGTAAGTGCTATATTTTCATCCACCAGGTTTTTAGGTAAATTGTGTCCGTAAATATTTGCTAAGTCTATAACCTCGTTCATTATATTTTTTACAAGTTTTAAAGATTCACTGTTATTTATAATAACATCGGTGGTAACTCCCCCGCCTATTACGGATACCGGATTAAAGGGAGCATTCCAGATGAGTTTTTTCCATCTTGCAGTTACTATGTTTTCATCTATTATACATGGGACATCTGACGCATTAAACATTTCTTGAAGTTTTTCAACTTTTTCTGACTTTCCTTTTGGATATTTACCTATGACAATACGGCCGTATTCTTGATGATTAATTTGTCCCGGACCTGTTTTTGATACACCGATAAAAGCAAGACAGCTTATAATTTCATTTTCAGGGAAAGCCTTTGCGACAGGCTCTTCAATATCAATGCCATTTTGGATTAAAACTATAGCAGTATTTTTTCCAACTTTAGGACGTATTATTTCTTCTACATTTATACCTGGAATAACTTTAGTTGAAACAATTATATAATCAGGTGTTTTTGAGTAGTTGTCAACTTTTTGTACAACTTCATCCGGTTTAAAAACAAAGTCACCATTTATACTTTTTATTTTTATTCCATTTTCTTTTAAATATTCATAATCAGACCTTACAAGGGCACTTACATTTGCCCCTGCCACAGAAAGTTTTCCGCCGTAAAAGCTTCCAACTGCACCAGTTCCCACTACTAATATATTTGCCGGCTTCATACACTTCTCCTTCTGTTTATTTTATTAAATATTTATTACTTATTTGTTTTTTAGTTTTTTGATTTTGTCACTTTTATAATAACAAAAAGTATGTATTGCAACAAGTTATTGTTTAAAATTATTTTTAATTGGTATGAATAATAAAAAGGTGCTGCTTAAAAATTTTTACATGTCGGATTTAACAGAGTCAGGCATCAAATATGTAAAAATAAAATAAGGAGGGCAATTATGAGCATATATGATTTTAAGGTAGAAAGAGTTGATGGAAGCAAGATTTCACTAGGAGAATACAGAGGGAAGGTTTTACTTATAGTTAATACGGCAAACTCCTATAAAAATTAGTGTAATTAGTGTTTTATAATGTGTAATAAAAAAACAGACAGTGTACTTAAATAAAAATACTAAAATTAAAACGTCTTATAACCATCGGAGCTATAAGACGTTTTTTACAGCACAAAAAACACATTTATTACTCCTCTATTCCCATAGGGTATATTTTTGCAATAGGGATGCTAAACATAAAACCCACGCCGGGTCTTGGAGCATGCCCTATAATGTTTTGGACAACAGATACAGCCTCATCTAAAAGCTCTTCCTTTTCTATTACGGTAAAGATGGTTTTGTTGTACGGCCGGCTGTCTTGCATAAATTTTTTCAAATGCCCGTATAGAAAAGAATGCTCTTTGCTGCTTTTGACAATGATATTTGCCATACCCTGGCTGTCTAAAACTGTTGCACCGCTTAAACCAATATCAACGAATCCCGCCAGGATATCGTCTAAATAATCTAATTCATTTAACACTATAAAAAGTACGTGAATGATACTCACCTTCCCTTGTACGGATTTAGTAAGCTATTTTTGGATTTTCGTTGTTTTTACTGGCTAAATCCCTTCTTTTCTTTCCACCGTCAATTTCTCCTGCTTTTTGCAGGGCAATCTTTGCAAAAACCGGTCCTAATAATTCGTACACAAGTATGCTAAACATGATAATTGTTGTAATATCTGTTGCATATTGCGGCAGCTGCTGTCTTACCAATACTGAAAGCCCTATTGCCACCCCTCCCTGTGGAAGCAAGGAAAGACCTAAGTACTTTCTTACTGCAGGATCAGCTTTAACTGATTTTGCTCCAACCCAGGAACCCAGCATTTTACCTGCAGCCCTGGCAAAGATATACGCCACCCCCATCAAACCAACCTTAGTAAGTATGCTTATATCCAGACTTGCTCCGGCTAAAGTGAAAAACAGCACATAAATTGGTGATGCAAAGTCGTCCACTGAGTCAAAAACCCGCTGGGGCTTGTGGGCTAAATTTACCAATGTTGTTCCCATCATAATACAGGTAAGCAAAGGTGAAAGATTGAGATAGTGTGCCAGACCTGCAGCAATTCCAATGGCTGCTAAAGATGTTACCTGCATTTCGTCCCTGCCCTTAGCTTTTTTAGTAATTAGGGACAATAAAATACCCAGTACCAGTCCTAACAGGAGAGAGCCTCCTATTTCTATAAAAGGACCGCTGAACATTTTAAATAAAGAAGTTTGCTGGTTCCCTACAGATAATTTGGCTAATGACATTGCAATTCCGAAGGAAACAATTCCAAATACGTCATCTAATGCTACTACAGGCAAAATGGTTTTTGTAAGTGGTCCTTTTGCATTATACTGCCTTATTATCAGTAAGGTTGCTGCTGGTGCTGTAGATGCTGACATAGCTGCAATTACAGCGCTAAATGCAAAGGACTGGTTAAACAAAAAGTACATAATGGAAAATACTATAGCTACAGCTCCTACAACTTCTGCAAAGGTTATAATTGCTATGGACTTTCCCAGCTTTGACATTTCTTTTATGGTAAACTCGTTGCCAATGCTAAATGCTATTATACCCAGGGCAAACTCACTAATAATTGTAAAGGAATTAATATCTCCACTGCTTAAATAGTTAAAAAAGGATGGTCCTAAAAGCAGTCCTGCCACCAGGTATCCTGATACATTAGGAAGTTTAAAGTGACTGGTTATTTTACCCCCTATTGCACCAGCTAATAAAACAATACAAATTTTTAAAATTAACTCCAACTTAACTCCTCCACATCATAAATATTATAAATTATGATGGTGGCGCTTTTCATTTTAGCTATTTTTAATCAAAATATAAGAGTAAAACTCACCTTCCCTTCTTTTATGTATTGGCTTAAACAAAGGTCCAAAGGCGTTTTTCCCTTGGGCCTTTGTTTAATGCCAAACAGTTAAAATGAAAAAAGCGCATCACCCTACTCAAAAATGAGTTTGTCATACGCTTGGTTACATCCTATGGGGTTAGCTGACGGGTTAGGAGCACCAAGCAGCCCTTCTTAAAAAATTAAGATTCACCCCTGAAAATTGGTTCCCCCATTACCAAAAGGTATTCGGATTTTCTATATTTAGAATAGCACTTTATAGTTTAGAAGTCAAATGTCTGTAGGCTTTGTTCCGGACATGATAGGCAGGGAGGAATGAAAATCTGTAGCTTAATCATTTACAGAATTTTTAAATTTTCTTTTTGAATATTGAGGATATAGGAATTTAAATCCTATTGGGATTTAAAAATTTAATTAATGTATTTCTAAATTAATGTATTTCTATTTTAATTTAAAATTATTTGCGGTAAAATTGACCTGGCGTGAGTTTATTATAAAATTTAAATTTTTAAAACAATTAAAATTCTGAAATGCCCTTGAGAGAAGGAAAAGAGGGTATTTTTTTGCCAACATTAAGCCTTGAGTATTTGTTACGTACGAATTTCTCAAAGATAGACAGCCAACATTTCTGAGACGCTATGGATGCTTTTCCTGTGGAAGCAATAGAAAGTGCAGAAGATGCCATATTGCAAAAAGAGGCAAGAATAAGCAAAAACGCATGGATCTTCGCCAAATCGTGTGACCAAAGACGATATGATTCCCCTGTTCCACCATTCCTATGAAGGGAACATGAACGATGCCAAAGTGTTCCGAAAAGTGATAGAGAAAATAAAGAACAGATTAGAAGCAATTGGAGCAGACACAAAGAGCCATACTATTGTTTTTGACCGTGGAAACTTAAGGAGGGACAAATCATGGACAGTCTATCATTGAGTACACATTTAAGAATATGAAGAATAAACGGCACCTGTCTTTTACTCCGCGATATCATTGGACGGATCAAAAAATAAAAGGCTTTGGTGTATACATCTAATGTTATCTTGTAATGCCTGAAATAACTGTATTTCAAGATTTTTTTATACTGTTTCATAATAAACTCACGCTAGACATCGCTATTTAGGATATACAATGAGTGATGCACCCTTTATGAATTACATATGTTTGGCTGATAGCGTTAGGGTAGAATCAAAATTTAGAATTTAACACTCATAAATGTTGCCTGAGTATTAAATTCTAAATTTTATTTTTTGTGAACTTAAGCATAATTTTTTAGAGTAAATGCAATTCGTCCTAAAAATCGTGCAGTTCGTCAGAAAATATACAATATAAAAATAAAATTTATTATAATGAACATAAAGTATAATAAAAAAGATGTTTGAGTTTTTTATTGATTTTATATATCAAGATAATATAAATATATCAACTTTCGCACATAGTTAATGTGCAGTGAACATTGAAAAATCAATAGTTTTGGGCAATAAAGAAGTTCAAGAAACCTCTTATATGTGATATAATAGAAGTGAATAAAACCCATTAAAATCAACACTTTGGAGGTTCTTGAACATGTCTATTATATCACATAAGATGAAAGCAGAAAA
>Ga0208823_1001060_pt1 | contig 22190 bp, 18 predicted proteins | sample AD_UKC075_MetaG_FD_184440 | JGI IMG/M metagenome (GOLD analysis project Ga0208823, IMG submission 184440) | Active sludge microbial communities of municipal wastewater-treating anaerobic digesters from USA - AD_UKC075_MetaG (SPAdes) (version 2) | ecosystem: Engineered > Bioreactor > Anaerobic >... | reverse complement strand
GGTATTATGTATGCAAATAGAAGAATAATATTTAAAACCATAGATAATAGTCCTAAAAAAAGAGTTTTACATGCTTATATGAGTACATACCGGAGACTAAAGAAACTAAACTGTTAGTTAAGTTTGATGTTACAAATATACGGGAAATAGCATTTATAGAAGCAAATAAAAATAATTAAAAAATAAATTTTAGGGGAGTTTATATTTAGAGTTGCGAATAGGAATTATAGAGTACCGTGATATTAGTGCGGACGGTATTGATTCAACAAATGTACATAAATTAAAGGGTTCAACATGGCACTATTCAACAAAAGATATGATTGAGACACTTGGTAAATTAAATGTTGATGGTGGAGGGGATACACCGGAGACTGTAATTGACGGTCGGGGTTATCTTGTGGATGACAAGAATACAATGCTTTGGAGTTCTCAAGCATATAAATTTGCAGTGGTGCTGACAGATGCAAATTATAAAGTAGCTAATACTCATGGTATAGCTAATATGAATGAAATGATAGATTTATTGGTTAAGAATGATATAAATACATCTGTTATTACAAGAACTTCTTATAAAAATTCATATAATTCTCTTATTGAAAAAACAGGGGGTATTTTTGCAAATATTCTTTCTTCTAATTTTTCTAATGAACTTAAGGTTTTAGCAGATTCAATTTTAAATAGAACAAAAATAAAGAAAGCAATTTATGTTCTTCCGGGATATTTAGGTTCTGAATTATATATAAATACAACTGATAATGTACCTATGTGGATGAATGAGTTTGGTGTAATAATTGATGCAGTAAGCTATTACATTTATAAAAGATTTGGAAATCTAGTTTACAAAAAACTTACGGGTGAAAATTATGATGGCCCAATTTTAGGTTTGGATTCTGATGGTTCTGGGGAGAAAGTGTTTGCTAAACCGCCGCATAAAGGGGCGTATGGAGTTTATGATATATATGAGGATTTAATTAAAAAACTTGAAAGTGAGTTTATTTCAACTAATATATATAATGCAGAAGTTTTAAATGATATTTGTGACTTAATCCACAAAGTTAATAAGAATAATTCAGTCCGCTCTTTTTCTAATGAAAGCTTTTTAGATACAAAAATAATGTCTTTCGATGAAAATGAAGATTTGGGTATGTCCAAGTATGTAAAGCTTTATATGGAAAGTCCTCAAAATGTAGAGGTTTTTATTGAAGATAAAGATGGAAATGTTGTTGCCTCAATAAGAAATGTTAAGAATACATTTGTCTTTGATGGTGAAGAATATACTTTTTCCTATGTTGAAACTGAAGGATTTGACAAAGAAGGATTTAGCTTTTATTCTACAGCATCTGATTTTGAAGAAGGGTTAAATGCTATTATTTATATACCTAACGGCGGTTATAAAGTAGTGTTTAAATATTTGGGAGATGAGGATTTACAGTTTGGAACAGAAATATCTACATTAAATAAAGATGGAGAAGTAACAGCATCAGCTACATATTTTAAATATGATAAAGATGAAACCGGTCATGTTATTACTTTAGATATGACAGAAAAAGAAGTAACACCTGAAAATATTGGTTCATTAAGTGAGAAAGAAGCAGATGAAGCGGTTAAATATAATGTTGATTGGGAAATTGATCACAGATTAGACTTAACTAAAATTGGAGAATCTAAAAAAATAAATATTACCGGTGAAGTGGCGTCAAAAGTATCATGGAGTTCTTCAAGCGAAGAGATTGTAACTGTATCAGAAGAAGGAGAAGTTACTGCGAAAGGTTATGGAAGGGCAATTGTTTCTGCGACTGACGGAAATATAATTTTAAAATGTATTGTAACGGTATCCAAAGAAGCAAAATCTATTTATGTAGATGACATAATAATGCAGCCGGGAGAAAGAGTAGTTATTGAGCCAAAATTTGATTCGGATGATGTGATAGAAGAGAAAATTACTTACGAATATGATAAAAATTCGGGAATAATTGAAATAAATGAATACGGCGTAATAACGGGGTTATCTGAGGGAACTGTTCAAGTAACAGCAAAAACTTCAAAAGGGATAAAAACCAAGTTTAATGTTACTGTTGCAAAAAGGGGAATAATATAATATTACCCTTGCAGAAGCCGCAGCTATTATTTATAAATATATCAATAACTGAATTTTAATTTACCTATAATAGCAAAAAGGGTTAGGGAAAAGCAAAAATTCCTTAACCCTTAATTTACACCTGAATTTTAAACTACTCTTTTTTATATTCTTCCCAGCTGACCATTTCAGAAATATCCCGTCTTTTTTTGTTTTCCGGAGCTTTATCAGCAGAATATCCCATAGGAAGAAGTGCGATAACTTCCAGATTTTCCGGAAGGTTTAACACCTCATGGCATTTTTTTGCATCAAAGGCACATACCCAACATGTACCAAGTCCTAAATCAGCAGCAGCAAGAGTCATATGGTCAATTGCAATTGCTGCATCTATATCACAGTGGTCTTTACCGTCATTTCTCTTCCATGACAGGGAATGATCCCCGCACACAACAATAACAACAGGAGCGGTCTTAAACCAATCCCTTGGGTACGTATCTGCTATTTTACTTTTTGTATCTTCATTGGTGACCACAATAAAATGCAGTGGCTGTTTATTTACTGCAGAAGGAGCAACCCTGGCTGCTTCAAGGACTTGTAGAATCTTTTCTATTTCTACAGGCTTGTCTAAATAACTTCTTACAGAGTATCTTTTTTTAGCAAGTTGGATAAATGACATGAATTATTCCTCCTTATACTGTAGTGTTTGAACATTTTTATTTTTGACAAATGTTTTGAATGTTAGACTCTTTATAAATCAAATATATAATAAATAAATTTCATTGTCAAAAATATGGGAAATTTATAAAAATTTAATCAAATAATACAACAAAGAAAAAATAAATTTATTATGGTTTAATAAGAAATGTATTGAAAAGTTTAGAAATTTATTATATTATTAGTTTATAAAATTTAGTTTTATTTGTAAATACAGACAGGAGGTGTATTTGTTTGTTTTAATTTATGCAGTTTTTATGCAGTTTGGAGTGGTTTAGGTTGCATAAACAATTTAGAACGTTAAAAAATTCACAAGGGGGTAATAGTATGTTTAAAAAGGGTACATCTTTATTAGTTGTAGTATGCATTATCATATCTACCGTAGTTACAGGCTTTGGCAAAGAAATTGGTAAAGAAACGGCAGAAAGTGGCGGTAAATCAATGGAAGAAGTAAGTTTTAGAAATGCCGGAAAGCTAAAAAAACCCGGTGAGTTAATTGTAAAGTACAAAGAAAAGCCTTCCTTTAGAGCTATGTCAAATGTGGGAAATGGTGAAAAGATATTAAAATCCGGCAAAAACGGATTGGTACTTATTGAAGTTGAGGAAAATGAAGTTACTGAAAAAATTGAGTCTCTAATGAAAGATGAAAATGTTGAATATGTTGTACCAAATTATGTAAGGAAAGCATTTGTATTTCCATTGGAGGCTCCGGATGATCCTGAATTTATAAACCAATGGGGTCTTGCAAATATAAATGCCCCGGATGGGTGGAGAATAATTGATGATTTTGAAAATTTAAATGAAGTGACCGTGGCTGTTATAGATACAGGGATAGATATGTTTCACGAAGATTTAAAAGATGTTATAGTGGGTGGATATGATTTTGTGGATATGGATGATGATCCCATATACGGACCTGTAAAGGAGGAGCATGCATCCCATGTGGCGGGTATTATTGCAGCATTAACCAACAATGGTGTGGGGATTTCCGGAACTTGTGGACAGGCACCTGTGAAGAATTTCAACTCCATTTTCATTATTAATACTTACAGCTGCAATTTCAGGAATTTCCATTAATGCATCACCAAGATATTCTATACCGGACATATTATAATTCCATAATGGATCCACTGCTGAATATTCAGCAAGTTTTAGTATATTATTTATTGTTTGTTCTAAAGCCTGTTTTTGTTTGGATTGTTCCATTAAAGAAGTGATAATTGTAAAAGTTGACAATGCAATAAAAACTAAAATAGTAGTTGGTACAATAAAAGAATTAGAAAGTTATTTAAAGTTAATAAAGTTATTAAATCTGAATCTGGATAATATTTTTTTAAAATTAGAAAGCATCATATTATTAATTCATCCTTTCTGTGACTGTTGAAAATTGTAGTAAAAATTTATCGTAGTAAATATTAAATTGTATATACAAGAAATGCTACTGTGTACTGCTAAACAAAATTATTTGATTTGAATCTAAGTCATTTAAAAAAATCTGAAATAAACATGGTGATTGTATTTAAAACTGATCTAAAGCATAAATAATATGATATAAGTTTATACTTTAAAATAAAAATTATACTTTATCTTACTATTCTACTTAAAAGATTAAAAATCCTTCTTTACATAAAATATTTTATATATAATCTTCTGTAAGTAAAATTTTTATTAATTAATATTAAAAAACAACAATAAGAATATTGACAAAAATAATTTTTCCTTGTATTATTGCATTAAGCGCTTAATACAATAATACAAGGAGTGATGAAATGGCTTGGGACCTTAAATCAGACCGGCCCTTTTATACACAGTTGGTGGAACAAATTGAATTAATGATTTGTTCCGGAGTATACCCTGCAGGTTCGAAACTTCCATCAGTCCGGGATTTTGCAAAAGAAGCCGGGGTAAATCCCAATACCATGCAAAGAGCTCTTGCAAAGCTTGAAGAAGATGGTTTGGTGTATACCAACCGTACTAGTGGAAAATTTGTAACGGAGGATAGGAAAATGATTGAACAGGTTAAAAACAGACTTGCTAAAGAGCATATTAAAGATTTTTTAAACAAGATGGCAGAATTGGGTTTTGATAGTAAGGACGTTATTTCCAGTTTATTAAAAATGGCAGAGGAGATGAAAAAATGAGCAATATTTTAGAGTGCAAAAATTTAACTAAGAAATTTGGAGCTAAAACAGCTTTAAATAATGTCAGTATTAGTATTCCCAAGGGAAAAATAGTCGGTCTTTTAGGACCTAATGCAAGTGGAAAAACTACTTTTATTAAAATTTGCAATGAGCTTTTGACACCCACAAGCGGAGAAATATATATTGCCGGAAATAAACCTGGAATAGAAAGCAAAAAAAATTATTTCATATCTTCCGGAAAGGACTTATTTAAATGATTGGATGAAAGTTAGAGATATTATAGATTTTTTTAGTGATTTTTATCAGGATTTTAAAAAAGAAAAAGCTTATGATATGTTAAAAAGGCTTGATATAGATGCTAATGACAAATTAAAAACAATGTCTAAAGGAACAAAGGAAAAGTTCAGCTTATACTAGTTATGAGCCGTGAAGCACAACTTTACATGTTAGATGAGCCTATAGGGGGAGTTGATCCTGCAGCCAGGGATTATATTTTAGACACCATACTTAGTAACTACAGTGAAGAGGCAACAATTATAATATCAACCCATCTTATTTCAGATATAGAGAAAATTCTGGATTATATTATTTTTACAAAAAATGGTGAAGTAATTCTTACCAAAACAGTTGATGAGATACGGGAAGAGTATAAAATGTCTGTAGACTCATTATTCAGGGAGGTGTTTAAATGTTAGCAAAACTTTTAAAATATGAGTTTAAAGCAACTGCCAGATTATTTATTCCTCTGTATATTGCGTTAATTGTATTTACACTTATAAATAGAGTTGTTAACACTGTGGAAATTGTTCAAAAGTCAATTGGGATAAATATCAAAACATTATTAAGTACTATCAGTATGGTTGGATATGTTGTGTTAATTATTGGAATTTCTGCAATGACTTTAGTTATTATGATTCAAAGGTTTTATAAAAATTTATTGGGCGATGAAGGATATCTTATGTTTACCCTGCCGGTTAAAACATGGCAAAACATTTTAAGCAAACTTATATTAGCGGTTTTTTGGACTATATCAAGTGGTTTGGTGACGATAATTTCCATTATAATTATAAGCGGAGTAGAAGGTGTATCTGAGGGTTTAATTGAAATTAGCAATTATATAAACTATACTTTTGGAATAGCAGGATTTATTTCATTGCCATTATTCTTTATTTTAGGTATCAGTTCAAATATACTTATGTTTTATTCTGCTATTGCCCTTGGGCATCAGTTTAGCAGGCATAAACTTATAGCATCATTAGGGATGTATTGTGTTGTATATTTGATAAATTCCCTTATTTTAGCTGCTCTAATCTTGATGCTTCGTTATATACCAATTTGTCATGAGTTTTTTGAATATCTTTTTGATTATTCAACATCAATGCATTGGAAAACTAATATTATTGTCCTGAAAGCATCTATATATCCTATAATATTAGTTGCCGGTCAGTTTGTATTGATAAACTTTTTATTAAAGAAAAAATTAAATCTAGAGTAATTAATAATAGAATATTTCAGTATTTATTAATTTTACATTTACCCCAAAGCACTATGTAAAAGTAGAACTTTTGGGGGTTTTTTTATATTATTTATGCTAATTAAATAATTGTAAGATGAATAAAAATGTAGTAATATAAATACATAAGGTTAGAATTTAAAAAAGTAAATAGAGTAGCAAAAATAATGGTATAATTCTTTTTACGCAAAATATATATAATAATTTTTAAGACAATGCGAAAATCAAGAAATCTATATTGCAATTCTACATTCTATATATGAAGTTTAATTCCATCTTTTTATTTAAATTATTTAAAAATAAATTTTTATTGCTTTACTTTTAAGATGTAGTAATTACATTTTGTAAAGTATGCAATGGAAATAATTATATTATATAATTTTTAATTAAAGGGGATGATTTTATGATTTAAAAGCATATTTAAAGTAGAATGGCAGTTTTAAGCAATGGTTTTTACTTTAATATGCAAAGATAAGTTTTTCTTAAATTTTAACAAGTTAACAATACAGCTTTTTAGCTGATAATATTTTGGAAAAGGAGAGATACAATGATAAGGAAAAAATTTTCTAACAAAACAAGTGCCTGGATTATAGTTTTTATAGTTCTTGCAACTGTAGTTGTTCCTTTTGGAAACACTGCAAATGTCAGTGCAGAGTTAGAGTTTAACTATGCAAAAGCACTTCAGTATTCCATGTTTATGTACGATGCAAACATGTGCGGGACAGGCGTTGATGAAAACAGTTTGTATAATTGGAGAAGCAACTGTCACGTGTACGATGCAGAACTTCCTCTAGATTCCATAAACACAAATATGTCAGAAAGCTTTATAGAAAAGTACAGACACATACTTGACCCGGACGGGGATGGTACAGTTGACGTTGCAGGAGGATTCCATGACGCAGGTGACCACGTTAAATTTGGAATGCCTCAGGTATATTCTTCAGCAACACTGGCATGGGGATTTTATGAGTTTAGGGATGCATTTGAAGCTACAGGACAAGATGAACATATGAAAACCATTTTAAGATATTTCCATGACTACTACATGAAGGTTACATTCTTAGATGAAAACGGGGACGTTATAGCTCATTGTTATCAGGTTGGAGACGGTGATATCGACCACAAATACTGGAATGCACCTGAGGTAGACGAGATGTTTAGAAGAGGATGGTTTGCTACTCCGGAACTGCCTTCCACCGACTGTATATCCGGAGCTGCGGCTTCACTTGCTGCAAACTATATGGTTTTTAAAGATGAAGACCCTGAGTATGCGGAAGAAAATCTTAAGTACGCAAAAGCTTTATTTAAATTTGCTTATGAACATGATAAGGAAGTTAACACTGACGGACCTAAGGGATATTATACTTCATCAAAATGGGAAGATGACTATGTTTGGGCGGCAGCGTGGCTTTATTTAGCAACAGGGGAAGACTTTTATCTTGAAGAAGCTTTTAAATATTATGACTACTATGCACCTTCATGCTGGACACATTGCTGGAACGATGTATGGGTTGGTGCAGCATGTATTTTAGCAGAGATTAATGATTTGTATGACAAAGACGGACAGGTACTTGAAGATAGGTATAAGGAAGCTACAAATAAGAGCCCTTATGAAGAAATAGATTTTTGGAGCCAGATAGCAAAGCTTGCAGAAGGCTGGATGACCGGCAGAAGTGTTATTATAACACCGGGTGGCTATGCATTTTTAAACCAGTGGGGTTCTGCAAGGTATAATACTGCTACTCAATTTGCAGCATTGGTTTATGACAAGCATAACCATGGCGGGCCATCTACATACAGTGAGTGGGCAAGGGGACAAATGCACTACTTAATGGGAGATAACCCATTGGGACTTTGCTACATAGTGGGATACAACGAAAATTCCGTTAAATTCCCTCACCACAGGGCAGCTTCCGGGCTATCTAAATGTGAAGATCCGGATCCTCACAGATTTGTTTTATATGGAGCATTGGTTGGTGGGCCAGGTGCTAATGACGAGCATATAGACAAGACATGTGACTACATTTACAACGAAGTAACAATTGACTATAATGCTGCATTTGTAGGAGCATGTGCAGGTCTATATGAGTTTTTCGGAGACCCTTCCATGCAGGTTACACCGGATTTCCCGCCTGAGGAAGATTTAGGTGGTGGAGATGAAGATGACGGAAGTGGAAAATACTGGGTGGAAGCGTTTGCAACAGAAATAATACAGGACGGGGCATATAAGGCTACAGAAGTTACCATATATGTGCGTTCAACTGCTAGAAAACCGTCCAAAAACGTATCAGTCAGATATTTCTTTGATGCTACCGGAATGCCATCCCTTGAACCTAATTATATTGAAATGAGGACACTGTACGACCAGACTGCGGCAGAGACTGACTATGCAGCTGAGTTTACAGGACCTCATCACTATGATGGCAATATTTATTATGTTGAAATAAAGTGGGAAGGTTTTCCAATAGCAAACTCCCATAAAAAATTCCAGTTTGCATTAGGAACATATGCTTGGGGAAATAGCTGGGACCCAACTGATGACTGGAGTTATCAGAATTTAAAAATTGAGGAATCCAACTATGAAGGAGTGCCTGAAAAGACTGATTATATCTGTGTTTACGATGATGGTGTTCTTGTAGGAGGAATAGAACCGGACGGAACAACTCCTGGTGATGGCGAACCTAAAAAAGATCTCATATATGGAGACATAAATGGAGATGGAATTATAGACTCAATAGATGCTGCATTCTTGTCAAGATATGTGCTTGAAATAGTTGACGGTTTCCCGGTTCCTGCTGAGGCAGCTGACTTAAACGGAGACGGTGATATAAATTCTACTGATTATATGTTGCTGGGAAGGTATTTACTAGAAGTTATAAATAAGTTTCCTGTTGAGTCAAAATAAATGATATTTTTTTAGAAAATATACCCATGGTCTTGCTATGGGGGTATTTTTCTAAATGTTAAAAGATTGAGGGGGAAAATTTAATGAGAAAGAGATTTATAAAGGGTATTTCATTTTTGCTGCTTTGGGCAATATTTTTATCATTTACGACTGTTTGCAATGCAGGGAATACATCGGCGAAAGAAGAAGCTGTATACCTGTTTAAAGACGGTGTTCTTAAAGGAGCTGAAATTCATACTGATTATTCGGGTGAAAGCGATGAAGGTTCTCCTTTTTTTCTTAGTGGAACGGGAGTTCTTCTTTTGCAAAAAGGAACAAGTGTATCTGTTAACGTAGAGGTGGAAAAGGCAGGGCTTTATGATATTATTGTGTGCTATGCCCAGCCCTTTGACCATAAAAAAGTTCAGTACCTCAATATAAATGGTACAAATCAAGGGGAAGTAAATTTTGCCAGATCTCTTGAATGGAAGGAAATACCTGCAGGTATTGTCAGACTTGATAAAGGAATTAATAATATTGAATTTGAAAGCTATTGGGGATATACCTTCTTTAAGTACTTAATTGTTAAGCCTGCAGATGAAAATATAACAAATCTTAAAGTGGAAAAAACTTTGGTAAATCCTAATGCTACAGATGAAGCCAAAGCCCTTATGAGTTTTTTGGTTGATATATACGGAAAAAATATTTTAGCCGGACAGCAGGAATTATGCGGTTCTCACAATTATGAAGCAGCCTATAAGGAATTTACTTACCTAAAGGAATTAACGGGAGAAATGCCTGCCGTAAGAGGTTTTGATTTTATGAATTACAGGGCAGGCGGACTAGGTTGGGATGATGGATGTGCAGAACGTGTAATTGAGTGGTACAATGAAAAAGGTGGCATACCTACTGTATGCTGGCACTGGTTTTCTCCCGGAGATATTGGGAAAACAGGTGATGGCAGTTTTTATACTGAATATACTTCTTTTAGTATTAGTAAAGCACTTCAGCCGGGAACACCTGAAAACAAAGCTTTACTTGCAGATATTGATTTTATGGCACAAAAGCTAAAACAGGTTCAGGACGCAGGAGTGCCCATACTTTGGAGACCTTTGCATGAAGCGGAAGGAGGCTGGTTTTGGTGGGGTGCGGAAGGACCTGAAGCCTGTGTTGAGCTTTACAGGCTTTTATATGATAAGTTTACAAATGAATATAAAATAAATAATCTTATCTGGGTATGGACTTCTTACGATTATGATACATCAGCGGCCTGGTACCCGGGGGATGATGTGGTGGATATTGTAGGGTATGACAAATATAATGCCAAAGACGGTCTTCCTAATGGAAGTGCAATTTCTTCAACATTTTACAACCTGGTAAAACTTACCGGGGGTAAAAAAATGGTGGCTATGACTGAAAACGATACAATACCAAGGGTGCAAAATCTTATTGATGAAAAGGCCGGCTGGCTTTACTTCTGTCCATGGTATGATTGGTGGATATTGAGCGAACAAAACAATCCTCCTGAATGGGTAAAGGAAATGTATCAAAGTGATTACTGTATTACTTTAGATGAGCTGCCGGATCTTAGGACATACCCTATAACAGGATTTAAACCGCCAGAGCCAAATGATTCACCTGGTGAGCCGGAGATTTTCTATGGTGATTTAAATAACGACAATATTATAAACTCAAGTGATGCTGCATTGCTGTCAAGATATGTACTTGAAATTATTGACAAGTTCCCGGTTCCCGAAGAAACTGCTGATTTAAACGGGGACGGGATTGTAAATTCTGTAGACTATACAATATTACAAAGATATTTGTTAGAAATAATAACCAGGTTTCCGGTAGAGGGTAATTAAGATAATTGTATAAATTATAATATATTCGTAAAATAAGCCCTGGTGTTTATGTTTTTTAGCTAAACATCAGGGCTTTAAATAATTTATAATATGTGTTAGGATATTAAGAAAATAAATTGTAATTTATAGTTATTTTACTTGTATAATGTTAAGTGCTAAAATAGTTTTGTGAATTTGATTATATCAAAGAGGGAGGAAAAGGGATTGGAGAGTAGATTCAGAGAAAATGACGGCATTCTTTATGTAGAAAATAACGGGGTTCAGTTTTTACAGTTTAAAAGCCTTTTAAAATATAAAAACATCACCCATTGTTTTACTACGAGGAACGGGGGAGTAAGCAAAAATGAATATAGTTCATTGAATTTGGCATTTAATAAAAATGATGACAAGAAAAATGTTTATGAAAACTTTAAAAGACTTTCAAAGGCAGTTGGTATTGATATTGAAAATATGGTATTTTCAAATCAGGTACATGATAATAAAATAAAAGTAGTTGGCAGGGAAGACAGAGGCAAGGGGATAGTAAGGGAAAGTGATATTATAGGCATTGACGGTCTTATTACAAATGAAAAAGAAGTAGCCCTGGTTACTTTTTATGCTGACTGCGTGCCGGTATTTTTGTACGATTCGGTGAAGAATGTAATAGGATTAGTCCATTCAGGATGGAGGGGCACAGTAAAGGAAATATCCAAAGTGGCAGTTAGAAAAATGAATGAGTTTTTTCATTGTAATTCTGAAGATATTGAGGTGGTTATTGGACCTTCTATAGGAAAATGCTGTTTTGAAGTTCATGAGAATGTATTTTTAGAGTTTAAAAAAGAGATTAGCTGGAGCAGAGGATATTCGGAAAAAGTTAATTCAAAATGGCATATAGACCTTCAGGGGATTATAAAAAAGTCTCTGATGTCAGAGGGAATAAGGGAGGAAAATATTTATAACAGCGGTATATGTACAAAATGCAATAAAGATTTGTTTTTTTCCCACAGGGGTGACAAGGGCAAAACGGGAACATTGGCAGCCATTATCCAGTTAAAATGAAAGGAAGATACCATTGAAGAAGATACTATTGAAAAATAATATATTAAAAAAGGCAGTATTAATAATTATGCTGTTTGTGATAAATGTTTATATTACTTCCTGCAATTTCTACATGGACAATATTTATGAAGACATAGACAATGATGATGAGCAGCTGGGTTTTGTAGTGGATGATATAGTAGATATGGGACCTGTGAAGGGAGGGCAGATAAATTTATTTTCCACACCTCCTGATACACTTAACCCTGTCTTAACAAAAAATGCTTATATAAAAGATTATTTAGCATTTGTTTTTGAAAGTTTAGTGGAATTGGATAAAAAGCAAAAGCCGGTGCCGCTGTTGGCAGAAAACTGGGAAGTATCAGAAGACTTGCTGGTATGGACCTTTAGATTAAGGGACAATGTATATTGGCATGATGGTACCCCCTTTACATCAGAGGATGTGAAGTTTACTTTTGATTTAATTTTAAACAGCGGTGATGACAGTATTTACAAAGGCAATATTGAAAATATAGAATCTTATTATGTGGAAAATGATAAAATATTTAAAATAAAGCTTTTTGAACCTGATTCTTTTACCCCGGAAAGATTGATTTTTCCCATTATAAAAAGCGCTGCAAAATTTACCGGAGATATGGGGAATGCAGAGGATTTGGCGGCAGGTGAAGATGAATTAGAAGATAATAATATGGAAGGAGAGGAAATAGCAGCAGGGGAAGGAATTGAGGTAGCAACAGGTATAGATTTTAAACCAATAGGTACAGGACCATATGTTTTTAAAGAATATAAAAAAGATGAGTATATACTTTTAGAGAGTAATGAAAAATGGTGGAAGGGTATTGGAGAAGGGGAAAAAGGAGAAAACCTTCCGTACATTTCCCGAATAAATATAAAAATATTTAAAAAGAACAGTTCAGTGGGGGATGCATTCCAGTCCAATAAAGTTGATGTTGTTCATATGAGCAGGGCTGCATGGATTAGATATAACGGTAGGATGGATATAACCCTTAAAAGATACCCAAGCAATGAATTTGAGTTTATTGCATTTAACCTTTCAAATGATATTTTAAAAGAAACTGAAATAAGAAAGGCTATTGCTTATACAGTTGACAGGACAAAGATAATAAATGACATTATGCCGGGGGAGGCAGTAGCTTCAGAATTTCCTGTTATACCGGATACATGGATGTATGACACAAATGTTATTTCTAATGAGGTAAGTCTTGAAAAAGCAAGGGCCCTTATATCTGAAAGTGGATGGGAAGAAAACAGAAACGGGGTGCTTTCAAAAAGAATCGGATGGAGAAATGTTCCGCTCGAGTTGGAATTACTTGTAAATAACGACAATGATACCAGAATAAAAGTGGCAGAGGAAATAAAAAAACAGCTTAGCAGTGTAGGAATTACCGTTAATATAAATAAAGTGAAGTGGGATGAATTAAATAAAAGAGTAAAAGATGGAAAATTTGATATGGTTTTTTTAGGATGCACCATAACGCCGGTGGCAGATATTTCTTTTTTGTATTCATCAAAAGAGATAGAAGATGGTTTTAATATAGCAGGATATAGCAGGGAAGCTGTAGATAGCTATTTAGAGCTTATTTTAAAAGAAAATGATTACAGCAGGAAAAAAGCTTTTTTTACAAATTTAAGAAATATAATAAATCAGGATGTTCCTTATTTGGGATTATATTTTTATAATGATGCTGCTTTATATAATAAAAAAATAAAAGGGATTTTAAACCCTGGAACATGGACTAAATATGAAGATTATACCAGATGGTATTTATCTTTTTAATAAGTATTGTTTTTGAAAATTAAATTAAAAAAATTATTTCTAAAAAACCGTTTAAAGAGACAAAACGGTTTTTTTGTTGCTTATAGTTGTTTATTTTCAAAAAATTAGGTTGATATTCCAAGAATATATATATATAATATACTTAATATTTAATATTTTGAATTTATTAGATAAAATAAAGTAGCAATTTAGCACAATTTGTAGCTAAATTTTATGCATTTGTGGTTCAAATGTTTAATCAGTTCTTAAAATTCTATATTAATTTAGTTTATCAATTCAGCTAACTTTATAACAAAGTATGTTCTAGTATTGGTAAAATATGTTTGAAAGTAAAAACAAAGATTAAAAGTACCGGCTATTTAAAAAAATAGCGGTATTTTAAAAATATTATACATAAGGATAAGGAGAGTGATTTTGTGGTTAAGTTTAGTAAGCGTTTAGCATTGATTTTAGTAGTATTTCTGGCGTTCCAGTTAGTGTTGCCAGGTAATTTTTTTGGCAAAATGCTGGAGGTTATTCTGATGAAAGAGATGCTATTGTTGAAAAACAATTAGCAGAGATTATTTCTGACAATGAAAGTAAAGGAGAATTAAAGGAACAAGAAAGGGAAGCAGGACTGGAAGAGTTGGTAGAAGAAAAAGAAGGAAGAGAACAAGGAGTTTTTCCGGAAGAAATAGAGGAGACAGAAGAAGGCGGTTTTATAGAAAAAAACAGAGTGACAGAGCAAGGAGGTTTTCAGGAAGAAAATGAGGAGAAAGAACAATATGAATTAGCAGAAGAAAAAGAGGGCACTGAGGCAGTCGGATTTGATGTGGTTAACTATGATTGTGACGGAAATATAGTTAGCGTGGCCAAAAAAGGGATTTACGTATCCGAAGAAGGCTTTCATGAATATGAATATGTTGAAAACCTGCCGCCTAAAATAATCAGTGAGCCTGTTACTTTTTTTGAAATTGATAAAAGGAAAGGAGAGCTGCAGCTTCTTGATTTGTCAAACTGGAAAGCAATTAACTTAGCCGATGGTCTAAAGGCAAATTGGGTTGTGGATGCTACGGGAACAGAGGTTTTACAAACGGTAAATTCCGTACCTTCTGTTATTATAAGTGATATTGAATTGACAAATGATGTCATGGAAGGAATCTGGAGAGTTGATACAGGAAATGACGATGATTTTATGGGATTTGCCTTTGGATATCAGGATGAAGGACATTTTTACCTGTTTGACTGGAAACAGCAGGATCAAAGTATAAGTAACAGAATGGGATTACAGGGAATGTGCGTAAAGGTGGTTAATACTGATGAAACACTTTCAGAATATGATTTTTGGAATACTGCAGGAGTGGGGGAACATATAAAAACCCTGTACAGCAACAGAATATCCTATTGAAATATTCTTTGCTGGAATCTCCGGCTACAATGCAGATTGATAAAGATACCGGAAAGATAACCTGGCTTCTTACTGAAGAAGATGAAGGAGAACACAGGGTTACCGTTAAGGTGGAAAATGAGGAAGGATTATATGACACACAAAGCTTTACAATAAAAGTGGTAACTGATGCAGTTGCTCCAACCGTACCAGGCAATTTAAAAATTATAGAAAAGGATGGGGCATCAGTTACATTAAATTGGAATGAATCTTATGACAATATAAAAGTAAGTGGATATAGCATTTACAGAGACGGTAAAATTATTGCTACTGTAGATGCGTCTTCACAAACTTATACTGACATTGTTGAACCGGGTGCATACAGATATTTCGTAACGGCTTTTGACCCTTCCGGAAATGAATCAGGAAGCAGCAATGAAGTAATTTTTGACTGTGAAAAGCCTTCAAGACCCGGAAATGTTGTTAGAACTAATGCTACAGTTTCAACAATTACAATATCCTGGGAACCTTCTTATGACCTTACAGGAGTTAAAGGTTATAAAGTTTACAGGGACGGTGAAATGATAGGTGTTGCAGAGGAAGAATATTTCACCGACAGCGGGTTAGAGCCGGACACTGTATATACTTATGCTGTAAAAGCATTTGACGGCTATGAAAATGAGTCAGAAATTAGCGGGAAATTAACGGCAGCAACAAAAGCGGATACAGAGCCCCCAACCGTTCCGGAAAACTTACGAATTCTACTTCAGACGGGAACATCAATAATTTTTAACTGGAGTGAATCGGAAGATAATTTTAAGGTGGCAGGATATGAAATTTATAGAAATGGTGAGCATGTTGGAAATTCTAATGTTCCAAGCTATACAGATGCAGGTGTTTCTGCAGGTACTACATATACCTATACTGTAAGGGCATTTGACGGGGCAGGTAATTATTCAAATTTCAGCAGTGAACTCATTGGTATTCCTATGATGCCAAAGATTGTAGGTACTGAGCCTTTAGATGAAGAGACGATAGGAGGATTGTCAGAGAAAGTATATGTGTACTTTTTAGACAGTGGTAATATGACAGGATCCAGTGCTTTATTTGAATATTCTAGAGACGGAATCACATGGTCAAAATTTGATAGTGAAGTTCACGGCCCAAATAGAAAGGACCCTGTAACCCTTTATTTTTACAGCAATTGGGATTTGGAGTCTTTAAAGAGCGGGGATTATATGGTAAGGTGCACAGTTTATGATGCAGACGGGAACAGTGACGAAAGAATTGTTTCATACAGAGTGGACCGTACACCCCCTGAAAAGGTTAAAAACCTAAATGCCATATCAGACTCGTCTTCAGTAGTACTTACATGGGATGCTTCTGAGATTGATATTCCTGAAGATGATATTGCTCCTGTTGTTTTGGGAATATCACCTGTTGATGGGACTACCTTTGGCAAGAATGCAAAAATAACAGGTTTATTTGCATCCCCTTACACCACTAATATTATACTCATGTGGAATGATGTGTATGATGATGATTTTGCATACTTTTCGGTGGAACAAAAAGATTCTTTAGATGGTGAGTATAAAAAAGCCGGAACTATAGATAACAGGCTTAGAATGAATACAGTAGACTTTATGAAAGAGGAAAAACCAAAGAAACTCATGGAAGTTACCGCTGTTGGGAATGGATGGGTAAGGCTTAATGATGAAAGTACAAATCTTCCTCAAAATTATAAGGACAGCTTTGAATATGGTACGGAAATAAAACTGACTGCCATACCTGATAGAGATTCAGAGTTTGCATATTGGGAAGATATCAGTAATGGAAGAATGATTTCCACAAATCCTGTTTACAGAACTATAATTACATCGGGAGAAAATATAAAAGCTGTCTTCTATAAAAAGGCAACTGAAGAAACTGAGGTATTTACCGTTGTATTTAAGGACAGGGGCGGCAGGATATTAAAATCCACCAATGTAGCTAAAAATCAACAAGCCATACCGCCAAAAGACCAGGTTATGACAGGATACCAGTTTGTAGGATGGGATAGGGACTTTAGCAGTGTAACTTCAAATATGGTGATTTCCCCTGTATTTAAGAGACTGCCGGATAAGTACATTGTGACAGTTGAAGGAGGAAGGTTAATTACAGGAGAAACAAAGGGAGAATATAAATTTGACATGCCTGTTAAAGTGGTGGCAAATGAAGAGGAAGAAGGAATGAAGTTTAGCCACTGGACTATGGATGGCAGGAAGGTAAGTTTAGAACCTGAATATGTCTTCTTCATGCCAAAAAAAGATATAGTATTAACAGCTGTTTTTGTAGAGGATGCAGAAATTATTGATACAGCACCTTTTATAACATTGTCGGAAGACGTGATTGTAAATAAAGATGACAAAACAATGATTTTTGTAGCAAACAGAAGCGTTGGAGAAGGATATACATTGATAGAAAGCGGGGTTATACTTCTAAAGGCCGGTGCTGATTATGAAGGTGAAATAACTCTGGGGACTGAAAATATTTTAAGGGGTAGGATTCACAATGATTCTACAGACCAGTTCTATGTCCGCAAAATAAATGTGGCAGACGGGGATATATGGTACGGAAGGGCTTATTTGATTTATGAAGACGGGGATGGAAATATATTTACCGTCTACAGTGAAAACACTGCAAAGGGTATTATGAAATAAAGTAAAATCTTAACCTTGAACCTGCCTGGTTTTTCGGGCCGGGACAGGTTCATTTTTTTTATTTTTACGGCTTTTTTATATAAAAGCTTTTCCGCCGCCGGTATTGACAGCTATTTTTAAGACATATATAATTTTAGTGATAATTAAAGAGAGGGTTTTTTGAGATATGATTTGGATTTTGATAGTTGCATTTATAGTTTTACTTGATCAATTTACAAAATATCTGGTAATAAAGGGTATTGAATTTGGAGAAAGTATTAAAGTGATAGATAAATTTTTCTATCTTGTGCATTGGAGAAACAAAGGTGCTGCATGGGGAATTATGCAAAACGGGACGATTTTTTTTATTATAGTGACGATAATTGTATCGGTTTTTTTAGTTTTTTACATGTATAAAAATGACAATAAAATACTGAGATTTGCCCTTTCAATGATTCTTGGAGGGGCAATTGGAAACCTTATTGACAGGGTGCTAAGACCGGAGGGTGTAGTGGACTTTTTAAATTTTTATATTTTTTCGTATAGTTTCCCTGCATTTAATGTGGCGGATTCTTTTATTACCGTTGGGACTTTTATTCTGGCAGTTTATATATTATTTATTTACAAAGAAAATGAAGTTGGTAATGAAGATGAAGCCGGCAGCTAATAATTTTAGGGCGGGATTTGGAACGGGATAGTATGGAAGAAAAAGTTTTTTATTCAGAAGAAAATGGAATAAGGATTGATGTATGGTTATCTGAAAAAATTGGTGATCTGTCAAGGTCATATATTCAAAAACTCTTAAAAGACAAAAATGTTTTGGTGAATGGAAATGCTGTAAAGGCAAATTATAAAATAGCAGAAGGGGATCAGGTAACAGTAAAAATACCAAAAGAAAAAGAGCCTGAGATTGTGGCAGAGGATATAGAAATTCAAATTCTATATGAGGATGAAGATATACTTGTTGTTAATAAACCAAAGGGAATGGTTGTGCATCCTGCAGCAGGGAATTACTCAGGTACTCTGGTAAATGCGCTGATGGCTTACTGTGGGGAAAATTTATCTGATATAAACGGGATAATGCGTTTAGGGATAGTGCACAGAATCGACAAAGACACTTCCGGGATTCTTTTGGTGGCAAAAAACAACACTTCCCATGAAATACTTACTGAAAGGTTTAAAAATCACGATATAAAGAGGGTTTATGAGACTGTAGTCCATGGGGTTTTGAGGGAAGACTTCGGGAAAATTGATGCTCCCATAGGGCGGCATCCTGTCTACAGGAAAAAGATGGCTGTAAACACAAAAAACGGCAAGAGAGCTGTTACTCATTTTAAAGTTATAGAAAGATTTGATAATGCAACCTATGTGGAGGTTACATTAGAAACAGGAAGAACTCATCAGATACGTGTACACATGTCCCATATCGGGCATCCCGTTATAGGGGATGAAGTTTATGGGAGAAAGAAAGAAAAATACCGTATTGAAGGTCAGGCACTTCATGCAAAGGTATTGGGATTTGTACACCCTTTAAAAAATAAATATATGGAGTTTGAAGCACCACTGCCTGAGTATTTTTGTGAGTTGTTAAAAAAAATCAGGGGTTAAATTTATCCTTAAATTCTTTTCAATGGTCAAAAATTATGCTATAATGCTATTTGTAGGTTTTACAGGCAAGAAGCTAATATTAGGCTTTTAAATTGCCGTAATTAGAACAAATACTGTTAATTAAAGCATAGGAGGTATAACATGAAACATATTAAAATTATAAACAACGGCAAACTAAGAGAGAGCATGAAAGACGGTGGATGCGGCGAGTGCCAGACATCTTGTCAGTCTGCTTGCAAAACTTCATGCACAGTAGCAAATCAAAAATGTGAAAAGAGATAATTATAATTTCTCAATTGTAATTTCTCAAAAGTTTTGAAATGAAGAATTTTGAGAAAAATAACATTTTAAGCATATTACATATTGTATTGAACCCACAAATTCTTTTTTTAATATTGTGGGTTCAATAATTGTAATTAGCTATATTTAGAAGTTATGTTTTTAAGAGGGGATAAAAGGATATGATTCACAAATATAAAATGCATGGCAGCAACATGGTTGTTGATGTTAACAGCGGTTCTTTATTTGTTTTTGACGATATTTCATTTGATATATTGGACTACTATAATGAATATTCAAATGAAGATATTATAAAAAAGCTGTCAGACAAATATGATAAGAAGGATATAGAAGAAGCTTTAAATGAAATTTATGAGCTAAAATCCAAAGGACTTCTCTATTCAAAAGACCCATACCAAAACTATGTACCTTCCTTCGAAACTGAACCTGTGGTAAAAGCCCTGTGCCTTCACATAAGTCATGACTGTAATTTAAGGTGCAAATACTGCTTTGCTTCCACCGGGAATTTTGGCGGTGACCGCACCATGATGAATAAAGAAGTGGGGTTTTCTGCTATTGATTTTTTACTGAAAAATTCAAAAGGGCGTAAAAACCTTGAAGTTGATTTTTTTGGCGGCGAACCCATGATTAATTTTGATGTTGTAAAAGAAATTGTGGCATATGGAAGGCAGAAGGAGAAGGAATACAACAAAAACTTCAGGTTTACCATTACAACTAACGGACTTACTCTTAATGAAGAAAATATCCGGTATATAAATGAAAACATGCACAATATTGTTTTAAGCATTGACGGGAGAAAAGAAGTTAATGATAAAATGCGTGTAAGGATAGACGGTACAGGCTGTTATGATGATATATTGCCAAATTACAAAAAAATTGCTAATATGCGCGGGCAGGACAATTACTATGTAAGAGGGACTTTTACAAGTGAAAACCTTGACTTTTCAGAGGATGTTCTGCACCTGGCAGATGAGGGGTTTGAGCAAATCTCCGTAGAGCCTGTTGTATCGAAAGACGGAACAGGTTTTGAACTAAAAGAGGAACATTTGCCTAAACTTTTTTCCGAATATGAAAAATTAGCCCTAGAGTATGTAAAAAGAAGAAGAGACGGCAGATGGTTTAACTTTTTTCACTTTATGATAGATTTATCCCAGGGACCTTGTGTCATAAAAAGAATTACAGGCTGCGGGGCAGGTCATGAGTATTTGGCAATAACTCCCACAGGAGATATATATCCATGCCATCAATTTGTTGGAAATGATAAATTTAAAATGGGCAATGTAAAAGAAGGGAAAGTTGTCAATAATAATATTCAGAATTATTTTAGAAATTCCAACATATATACAAAAGATGAGTGTAAAAAATGTTGGGCAAAGTTTTACTGCAGTGGCGGGTGTGCTGCTAATGCATATAATTTCAATGAGGACATAAATGTTCCTTACAAAGTGGGCTGTGAGCTTGAGAAAAAGAGGGTTGAATGTGCCCTTTGGATAAAAGCACAGGAAATGACGGGACAATAAAGGAGGTATTATGGGGCTTGTAACATTAGAAGATGTAAAAAAATGTGAAGAGGTAGTAACTTTTCTTGAAATTGCGGACAAGCAGCTGGAAAGATTGGGATATACAGAGCATTCTTACAGGCATGTTGAAATTGTTGCTACTGCAGCAGGGGAGATATTAAAAACTTTAAATTACGAAGAGAGAAACGTTGAACTTGCAAAAATTGCAGGGTATCTTCATGATATTGGAAATGCAGTAAACAGGATAGATCATGCCCAATCTGGTGCTATACTTGCCTATAATATATTAACCAAAATGGGTATGAGCTGTTATGAGGCGGGGGAAATTATGCTTGCTATAGGCAACCATGACGAAAACACCGGTACAGCTGTAAGTCCTATATCGGCAGCTTTAATTTTAGCAGATAAGTCCGATGTTCACCGCACAAGGGTGAGAAATAAAGATATCACAACATTTGATATTCATGACAGGGTAAATTATGCGGTAGAGCACTCAGAAATTTATGTTGATGCCTATAAAATGCATGCAATATTGGAACTTGAGATTGATACAAAAATATGTCCTGTAATGGACTATTTTGAGATTTTCTTAGATAGGATGACAATGAACAGGAGGGCGGCAAATTTTTTAGGTTTGGAATTTAAACTTGTAATAAATGGTACCAATTTACTATAAAGAATTAAATTG
>Ga0208823_1001059_pt1 | contig 22213 bp, 18 predicted proteins | sample AD_UKC075_MetaG_FD_184440 | JGI IMG/M metagenome (GOLD analysis project Ga0208823, IMG submission 184440) | Active sludge microbial communities of municipal wastewater-treating anaerobic digesters from USA - AD_UKC075_MetaG (SPAdes) (version 2) | ecosystem: Engineered > Bioreactor > Anaerobic >... | reverse complement strand
CGACGCGCGCACCGCCGGCGAGCCGCTGCACGAGGCGCAACTGGGCGCCTTGCCGCAGGCCGAGGGACGACAGGCGACGGGTCTGCGCAGGCTCCAGGCTGGACCCGGTCAGGACCAGGGTCTGGTGCAGCGGTGCCTGCGTCAACGTCATGAGGTAAGGCTAACCTAACCAGCGGCTCGGCGGAGGCGTTTCGTCCCGTTCGCCGGAACGTCTTCTTCGAGACACCGGCGTCGCGGACGCGCCTCAGAACGGGACGCCGCAGCGCAGGATCACGTTGGCGTAGGGGCTGGCCTCGCCCGTCCGCACGTAGACCCTGGCCTGCGTCGAGAGGCGCTTCAGCTCCTCGTGGGACACCAGCTCAGGCGTGCCCGCCAGGCGCTCCACCAGCCGGTACGCGTCGGGGTTCGCGCCCACGACCTCGGACGCCACCACCGCGCCCTCGATGACGATCGCGCCGGCCACGACCGTGAGCACGTCCGCGAAGGACGGGACGCCCAGGGTCACGGCCAGGTCGACGGTCTCGACGCCGGCCGGACGCGGCAGCCCGCAGTCGCCGACGACGACGGTGTGCGTGTGGCCCAGTTCGGCGAGCGCCCTGGCCAGCTGGGCGTTGAGGACTCCCCCGCGCAGCATCAGCGCACCTCCCGGAGCCCGGCGTAGGACGCCTGCGCCCCCGCCCCCTGCACCGCGCACGCGCCCGCCGCCGTGCCCCTGCGCAGCCCCTCGGCCAGGTCGCCACCGGCGGCCAGCACCGTGGCCAGGCCGCCCACGAAGGCGTCCCCGGCGCCGGTCGTGTCGACCACCGGGACGCGCTCGGCCGGCACCCGCCACAGCCCCCCGGACGCCGACGCCGCCAGCGCGCCGCGCGAGCCCAGGGTGACCACGACGCTGGACGCCCCCAGCGCCAGCAGCCCGGCGGCGAGCGCCTCGGGGTCGTCGGTGTCGTCACGGCCGAGCAGGAACGCCGCCTCGGTCTCGTTCACCACCAGCGGATCGCAGGCCGCCACGACGGCGTCCGGCAGGTGCGCGGCCGGCGCCGCGTTCAGCAGGAACCGGACGCCGCGGGCTCGGCACTCAGCCGCCGCGAACTCGACGGCCTCGAGCGGCACCTCGAGTTGCGCCACGACGAGCGCCGCGTCGGCCCACGCGGACGCGGCCTGCCGCAGGTAGTCGGGCGTGACCTGCTGGTTAGCCCCGCCCGCGACGATGATCGAGTTCTCGCCGTCGGGGGTCAGCACGATGAGCGCGACGCTGGTGGGCGCCTCGCTGTCGCCGAGCGCGGCGACGTCGACGCCGGAGGACCGCAAGGCGTCCCGCAGCAGCGCACCGTGCCCGTCCCGCCCGACGCGGCCCACGAAAGAGACCTCGCCGCCGAGCAGTGCGGCCGCCGCGGCCTGGTTCGCACCCTTGCCGCCGGGGGAGGTGACGACGGCCGAGCCAGCGACGGTCTCACCCCCGAGCGGGCGACGGGCGACACGCACCGCCAGGTCGGCGTTCGCCGACCCGATCACCGCGATCTTGGCCACCGTGCCCTCCTTCTCGGCCCTCAGGCCGGGTTCTTCTCGATGTCGGCGAGCACCCGCGGCTCGCCGAGGGCGTCCAGGACTGCCTCCGCCGTCTCGACGTCGCTGACTAGGCGGTTGATGTAGCCGGCGCGCGCGGCCGCGACGATGGCGTCCGCCTTACCCTCACCGACCGCGACCCCGACCGAGTGCGGAATGCGGCGCAGGTCGGCCAGGCCCATCGCGAAGAGCTCTTCGGAGCCCGGGTAGTCCACCGGATGTCCCTGGTCGTCGAAGGGTCGGGTGCAGATGTCGCCGACCGCGGTCCGAAGGTCGGCGCCCGAGCGCGTCATCACCGAGGGCAGCGACGTGCGCAGCCGGGGCGGGCTGCCGATGCCCAGCAGCGCAGCCCGCGCCGACCGCCACAGATCGAGCACGCGGCGGATGCCCGCTTCGCGGCGCAGCAGGCGGTACAGCTCGGCGCTCGGATGGATCGGCGCGTGCAGGAGCACGGGGGTGGCGCCGGCCTCCACGGCGAGGCGCCGGGTGATCTCGTTGGTCTGGTAGAACTCCTCGAGTTCGTCTTGCCCACCAACGTTGGGCGCCACCAGCACCCCCGTCAGCGCGATCAGAGGCTCCTGACTGACCTCGTACATCGTGGCCCCCGAGGAGACGAGGAGCGCGTCGCCGGGCTGCAGATGGGCGTCCTCGAGGGCCTTCGCCACCATCGGGGCGAGCACGGCCCCGACCCGTGCCCCCAAGACGCTCGGCGCGAGGTAACAGCGGTCGAGGCCCAGCACCCGCTCGAGGGTGCGTTCCAGCCCGGCCAGCGCCTGAGCCGCGGGGTCGACCACCTCGATGCGCACCACCCCACGCGCCCGGGCTTCCGCCAGGAGGCGACTCACGGTGGCCCGGCTGATGCCGAGCTGGGCCGCGATCTCGGCCTGCGTGCGGTCTTCCTCGTAGTAGAGCGAAGCGCCGCGGTAGAGGACGGCGTCCGGGAAGTGCTGGCCGCGGGCGACCTCGTCGTCTGCCCTCCTGGTCACCCCCATGGCGTGCCTCCTCCCGGGCCACATGGTAGAGCGGCCCGGCCACCGGGCCACCACTCGTCACCTGACGGGAAGGGTACGCCCATTCTGAACAAAAGTGCTGGACATTTGTTCACTCGTCGATTAGCGTCCTGCCAACCGACCGCGACGACCGACTCGAGGCGGCGGAGCCCGACGCTGGATGACCCCCGTCCCCACCCGAAGGGAACGACGCGCATGACTTCCACCACCGACACGACGACCGCCCCCCGCGCCGCTACGCGCCGGGTCGGCCAGGGGTCGTCCCGACTCCCCCGCCTCATCGCCGCGGCCCTCGCCGTGGTGTTGCTCGTCGCCATGGCCGCGAGCACCAAGTGGCTGTCACCCGCCCAGGTGGACGCCCTCACCCCCAAGGCCTTCGACCCCGCCGCCTTCGCGGCCCAGAAGTTCCCCGAGATCAAGTCGACGGTGGTCACCAAGGCCGTCGACCTCAAGGACCTCGCCCCGGCAGTCACCGCGGACGTCAAGGCCGCCGGCGCCAAGTACTGCACGGACGCCGGCAGCGGCAAGTACGACTGCCCGGTCAAGGTGACCGGCGCCGTCAAGTCCGTCGACGAGAACTGGCTGATCCTGGACACCCCCGACATCGCCGGCTGGACCGTCCGCGTCCCCGTCGGCCCCGCCCTCTCGGGCAACGCCCTGCGTGACGTGACCGGCACGATCCACTTCGGCGACTTCACCGACCAGACCACCTACCAGTTCGTGGCCGACCAGCTGCGCGACCAGGCCCGCAAGCTCGTCCTCGACCCGCTGGGCGACAAGACCAAGCTGACCGGCAAGACCCTGACGGTCTATGGCGCCTGGGTCACTGGCGGGGCCCCGAACCAGTTCATCATCCAGCCCGTGCAGATCGAGGCCAAGTGATGACGGCCGCCACCGTCGAGCAGGTGGCCGCCACGGCGTCCGACCCCGACGTCGTGCTGGAGGCCATCGACATCGTCAAGACCTACGGCGTCACCCGGGCACTCAAGGGCGTGAACTTCAAGGCCCACCGCGGCAAGGTCACCGTGCTCTTCGGGGAGAACGGGGCCGGCAAGTCGACGCTGATGAAGATCTTGGCCGGGGTGGAACAGCCCACTGCCGGGCAGTTGGTGCTCGACGGCCGGCCGATCGAGCTCAAGTCCCCCACGGACGCCCTCTCCCACGGCATCGCGATCATCCACCAGGAACTCAGCCTGTTCGGCAACCTGAGCGTCCGGGACAACATCTTCGTCGGACGCGAGCTGCTCACCCCGGCCGGCACCGTCGACTACGCCCGCGAGGACCGCGTGACCCGCGAGCTCCTCAGCCGCCTGGAGCTGAACGTGCCCACGGGAACGCCCGTCGAGCAGTTGCGGCTCGGTCAGCAGCAGCTGATCGAGATCGCCCGGGCGCTCGAGGCGGACGCCCGCATCCTGATCATGGACGAGCCCACCTCGGCGCTCTCGGCCAGCGAGGTCGAGGTGCTGTTCAAGGTGATCCGGGACCTGACGGCCCAGGGGGTGGCAATCATCTACATCAGCCACCACCTCGAAGAGGCGATCGAGATCTCCGACTACGCGGTCGTCTTCCGCGACGGCGACCTCGTGGCCACCGAGAGCGCCAAGAACATCGACCTGCCCTGGGTGGTCGCCAAGATGGTCGGCCGGGACGCCGAGTACGACTTCCGGCACGAGCCGCGCGACTACGGGGACGTGGTGCTCGACATCGACAAGGTCGTCGTCGCCAGCCCCGAGGGCGGCGGCAAGGTGGCGGTGGACGGCGTGTCGATCCAGGTCCGCGCGGGCGAGATCGTCTGCCTCTACGGCCTGATGGGCGCCGGACGCACCGAGCTCATGGAGGCCCTCGCCGGTCGCGACGAGTTCGTGAGCGGGGACGTCCTCCTGAACGGACGCAGCATCAAGCGCCTCGGCATCAGGGAGCGCATCGCGGCCGGGCTGGGGCTCGTGCCCGAGGACCGCCAGCGCGACGGGCTCGTCCAGCTGATGACCGTCGGACGGAACCTGTCGCTGTCGAGCATGGCCCGCATCGTGAAGGGCCTGTTCGTCAGCCGAGGCATCGAGGACGGGCTGGTCGCCGACAAGATCCGCGAGGTCCACGTCAAGACCGCCGGTCCGGGGGCCCTGATCACCTCGCTGTCGGGCGGCAACCAGCAAAAGGTCGTCATCGGACGCGTCCTGATGACCCAGCCGCAGGTGATCCTCCTCGACGAGCCGACCCGCGGCATCGACGTCGGGGCCAAGGGCGAGATCTTCGCCCTGCTCTTCGAACTCGCCAAGCAGGGCCTCGCGGTCTTGTACGTGACCTCCGAGGTGGGCGAGGCGCTCACCGCGTCCCACCGAATCGTCGTGATGCGGAAGGGCCGCATCGTCCGCGAGTTCGACCCGCGCACCGCCGAGCGCGACGAGGTGATGGCCGCCTCCGGCGAAGCAGTCACAGACGACCTCCACACCCCAGCAGAAGGGACCCAGTCGTGAGCACGACGACCCAGACCCCGGCCCCGGCTCCCAGTGCGCCCGTCGCCGCCGCACCCCGCAAGATCGATTGGGGTGTCGTCCTCGTCGAGGGCCGCGCCCTGATCGGCCTGATCGTGATCATCGCGGTCTTCACCGCGCTGTCGCCCAACTTCCTCAAGTTCGACAACCTGCTGCTGATGACCCGGCACGTGGCGATGAACGCCCTGCTGGCGCTCGGGATGCTGCTGGTCATCCTGCGGGGTGGCATCGACCTGTCCGTCGGCTCGATCGTGGGGCTCTCGGGCGTCATGGCCGGCTACCTGCTGAAGGGCGCGCACATCCCCTTCACCGATGTCACCGCCTTCCCGCCCGTATGGGTCATCGTGATCATCTCCCTGCTCGTCGGAGCACTCGTCGGCTGGGTGAACGGCATCCTCGTCACGAGATTCAACGTCGCGCCGTTCATCGCGACGCTCGGCATGCTCTACGTCGCCCGCGGCATCGCGCTGCTGATGACCGACGGCGTCCCGATCACCGACGAACTGCGCGGCAACGACAAGATCGGCAACACCGGCTTCATCACCGTGCTGGCCAGCGCGCCCCTGGGCGTCCCCATGCCGGTGTGGGTGATGGTGGTCTTCGCCATCGCCGCGTCCGTCCTGCTCACCCGAACCCCGTTCGGACGCTGGCTGTACGCGATGGGCGGCAACCTGCGGGCGGCCAACCTGTCCGGCGTCCCGACCAAGAAGGTAGAGACCTGGATCTACGTCCTGTCGGGCCTGTGCGCCGCCGTCGTCGGCATCCTGCTGACCGCCGACCTGCCCGCCGCCACCCCCCGCGCCGGCGAGTCGTACGAGCTCAACGCGATCGCGGCCGTCGTCATCGGCGGCGCCGCCCTCTCCGGCGGACGCGGCACCGTGCGCGGCACGATGATCGGCGCCTTCCTGGTCGGCTTCCTCGTCGACGGCCTCGTCCTGGTGGGCGTCTCGGTGTTCTGGCAGCAGATCATCAAGGGCGCCGTCATCGTCCTCGCGGTCGCCCTCGACCAGATGCAGCAGTCGCTCCAGGCCCGCTCCGCGACCCGTCGCGCAGCCCAAGCCTCCCTGTCCGCGCGGGCCAAGACGGCCCCCGCGAAGTAATCGGCCGCACGGCCAACGAGTAACGAAAGGGCTACTCACATGATGAAGAAACTGGGTGCACTCCTGGCCGCCGGCCTCGTCACCCTCACCATGACGGCGTGCGGCGGGAGCTCCACCCCGTCCAGCACGTCCACCGCGGCCGGATCGACGTCGACCTCCGCCGGAGGCGGCGGCGGTGCGGCGGGCGGCACGATCGCGATCATCACGGTCGACATCGCCAACCCCTTCTGGAAGGCCGAGAAGGAGGCCGCCGAGTCCGAGGCCAGCAAGCTGGGCTACACGACCACGGTCGACGCCCACCAGAACGACCCCGACAAGCAGAACCAGTACATCGACGCGGCCATCGCCAAGAAGGTCAAGGCGATCCTGCTCGATCCCGCCGGCGCCAAGGAGTCCGTCGGCGCGGTCCAGAAGGCCACGTCCGCCGGCATCCCGGTCTTCCTGATCAACGCCGAGATCACCCAGCAGGGCATCGCCAAGGCGCAGATCGTGTCCAACAACGCCCAGGGCGCGCAGCTGGGCGCCGAGGCGTGGGCCAAGGCCATGGGCGGCAAGGGCAAGTACGTCGAGCTGTTCGGCAACCCGACCGACAACAACGCCAAGGTTCGCTCCGAGGGCTACAAGGGCGTCCTGTCGCAGTACCCCGACCTGCAGCTCGTGCAGACCGAGACCGCGAACTGGGACCGCGTCCAGGGCAAGACCAAGATGGAGGTCATGCTGAAGGCGCACCCGGACATCACCGGCGTGATCTCCGGTAACGACGAGATGGCCCTCGGTGCCATCGCCGCCTTGAAGGACGCCGGCAAGCTCTCCAGCGTCAAGGTGCTCGGCTTCGACGGCTCCGGCGACGCGGTCACCGCGGTCAAGAACGGCGAGATGGTCGCCACGGTGCTCCAGCCCATCGTGGCCGGCACCAAGCAGGACATCCAGATGATCGACAAGTTCCTGAAGACCGGCTCCACGGGCCAGGCCACGGAGAAGATCTCGCTCGACTGCATCCTGATCACCAAGGACAACGCCGACAAGTTCAAGGACTTCGTCCCGCTCGGCTGAGTCTGTTCCCCCGGTGGCCCGGCCCTTCGGTCGCGGCCGGGCCACCGCCAGGCTCCGGCGCTGACTCGCCGGCTACCCACCCCACACCCCCTCACCTGGTTTCTCCGCACCGCCCTGCGGCGGGCGTCCCCACGATCAACTGGAAGGACCCGACATGGGACTGCGCATCGTCACCGCTTGCGACGACGCCGGCGTCGCCTACAAGGACGTCATCAAGGCCGACCTGGCCGCCGACCCCCGCGTCGATGAGGTGTTCGACACCGGCGTCCACGACTCGGCCGACAAGACCGCCTACGCGCACCCGGCCGTCGCCGCCGCCCGCATGATCGCCGAGGGCAAGGCCGACCGTGGGATCTTCGTCTGCGGCACCGGCATGGGCGTCGCGATCTCCGCCAACAAGGTGCCGGGCATCCGCGCGTCGGTCGCCCATGACTCGTTCTCGGTCGAGCGCCTCGTCCTGTCGAACAACGGCCAGGTGCTCACCCTGGGCGCCCGCGTGATCGGCATCGAACTCGCCCGGCGGCTGGCCCGCGAGTTCCTCGGCTACACGTTCGACCCCAGTTCGCCGTCGGCCCCCAAGGTGGACGCCATCGACTCCTACCTGCCCAAGGCGGATCCGGCCGCGTCCGGGACCGACCCCGAGTAGCCGACAGCCAGACAGGGAGGGCGTCCGATGACGGAGTATGTGCTGGGCATCGACTACGGCACCGAGAGCTGCCGGGTGGCCATCTTCGACCTCGTCGGAACGCCGATCCACTTCGCGGCGACGCCCTACCGCACCACCCATCCGCGCGCCGGCTGGGCCGAGCAGGACCCGCGGATCTGGTGGGAGGCGCTCCAGGCGTCCACGCACAAGGCGCTCGCGGCGTCCGGCGTCTCCCCGGCGCAGATCGTCGGCATCTCCTACGACGCGACCACGATGTCGGTCTGCGCCCTGGACGCCGCCGGCGAGGCGCTGCGTCCGGCGATCATGTGGATGGACGTCCGCGCCACCGAGCAGGCGGCGCGGGCGGAGGCGTCCGACTCGGTGGCCCGCCTCTACAACGGCGGCGGGACGGCTCCGGCGACCGCCGAATGGTTCCCGTTCAAGGCCGCCTGGCTTCGGGAAAACGAGCCCGACACCTACCGCGCCGCCCACCGCATCGTGGACGCCCCCGACTGGCTGACCTTCAAACTCACCGGCGAGTGGACGGTCAACGTCAACTCGGCCGCGCTCCGCATGTACTACAACCGCGACACCGGCGGCTGGCCCACCGACTTCTACGAGACCGTGGGCTGCGGCGACGTCTTCGACAAGATTCCTCCACGCGTCGAAGACCTGGGCACGCAGGTCGGGGGGCTCAGCGCTGTGGCCGCGCAGCTCCTCGGCCTGCGTCCCGGGACGCCGGTCGCCCAGGGCCCCGCGGACGCGTGGGCCGGGCAGATCGGCCTCGGGGTCGTCCAGCCGGGCAAGCTCGCCCTGATCACCGGCTCGTCCCACGTGTTGACCGGGCAGACCGACAAAGCCGTGCACGGCGCAGGCTTCTTCGGCGCCTACACCGACGGGGTGGTGCGGGGCCAGTACACCGTCGAGTCCGGGCAGTCCTCGACCGGGTCGGTGCTGAAGTGGTTCAAGGACCACTTCGCCCGCGACGTTGCGGCCGAGGCCGACCGCACCGGACGCAGCGTCTACGACCTCCTGAACGAGCGGGCGCGCGACGTGCCGATCGGCTGCGACGGGCTCATCGTCAACGAGTACTTCCAGGGCAACCGGACGCCGTACACCGACTCCAAAGCCCGTGGCATGGTCTGGGGACTGTCGCTCATGCACGGCCCCGAGCACCTCTATCGCGCCATCCAGGAGGGCATCTGCTACGGCGCCGCCCACAACATGTTGGCGATGGAGTCGGCCGGCATCACCGTCGACCAGGTGGTCGCCTGCGGCGGCATGACCAAGAGCCGCGAGCTCATGCAGATGCACGCCGACGTGCTCGGTAAGCCGATCACGCTGACCCAGGTCGGGGACGCCGTCGCCCTCGGCTCGGCGATGCTCGCCGCGGTCGGGGCCGGCGTCCACGCCGACCTCCAGTCGGCGGCGTCCGCGATGGTGCACGATCTCGTCACGATCGAGCCCGACCCCAGCCGGCACGATGACTACGCCTTCTACCTCGAGCGCTACATGGCCGCCTACCCCCGGCTGGCCGACCTCACCCACTCCCTCGTCGACCACGAGTCCGCCAAGTAAGGAGAGACCCCATGTCCGAACTCATCGATCGGGCCCTCGCCGATGCCTCCGACACCAAAGTCGCGATCGTGGGCGAGGGCGTCCTCGAGCAGGTCGCGCCCGCGTTCAAGCGGCTCTTCGGGGACGCCCCAGCGATCGTCGTCGGCGACGAGCGGACGATGGACGTGGCCGGCAACGCCGTCGTGGACTACCTACGCGCGGGTGGCGTGACCGTCCTCGACCCCTACGTCTTCCCCGGCGACCCCGAGCTGTACGCCAAGTACGAAAACTGCGAGGTCCTGCGGGACGCCCTGCGCGACCTGCCCGGCAACGCGGTCGCCGTCGGGGCCGGGTCGCTCAACGACATCGTGAAGCGGGCGTCCTGGGAGCTGGGCCGCCAGTACCTGCAGGTCGGCACCGCGGCGTCCATGGACGGCTACACCGCCTTCGGCGGCTCGATCGCGTACAACGGCTTCAAGAACACCCTTGAGTGCGACGCCCCCGCCGGCTCGATCTCGGACGTCAAGATCATGGCGGCCGCCCCCCCGGCGATGACGGCGTCCGGCTATGGCGACCTGTTGGGCAAGATCCCGGCCGGGGCCGACTGGCTGATCGCGGACGCCCTCGGCATCGAAACCATCGACCCGGGCGTGTGGGACCTCGTCCAGGGACCCCTGCGGGCATCGCTGGCGCGTCCGGACGCGTTGGCGTCCGGCGACGTCTCGGCCTGCGGCGAGCTCGCCGAGGGCCTGGTGATGTCGGGGCTGGCGATGCAGGCGCACAAGTCGTCGCGGCCGGCGTCCGGGGCGGAGCACCAGTTCAGCCACGTCTGGGAGATGGAGGGCCACGGCGTCGACTTCAAGCCCCGTCGGCTGTCGCACGGGTTCAAGGTCGCGGTCGGCTCGGTCGCCATGGCCGCCCTGTACGAACTGCTGCTCGACACCGACGTGGCCGGGCTCGCCACGGCGTCCGCGGTGGCGTCCTGGCCGACCCGTGAGGCGATGGAGGAGCACGTCCGCGCGCTGCACCCCAACCCGGCGCTGATCGACGAGACGCTGAAACAGCAGCTGGCGAAGTGGCTCCCCGCCGATCAGCTGGCGGCGCGTGTCGAGACGCTCAAGGCGGCCTGGCCGGGCCTCAAGCCGCGCCTGGACGCCCAACTGCTGCCGGCGTCCGAGTTGCAGTCGATGCTGCGGAAGGCCGGCGCGCCCGCGCATCCGTCCGACATCGGGCTCGACTGGGACCGCTTCCGGCAGACCTACCTGCGCGCCGGGCACATCCGCAAGCGCTACACCGCCCTCGACACCCTCGCCGAGCTCGGGCTGCTCGACAAGCTGGTCGATCAGCTCTTCGCCCCCGACGGCTTCTGGGGACGCCAGCGTCCCTGAGCGGTCAGGGGGTCACCTCCGATCGCTCAATCGCCCCAACGGTGAGCGATCCGCTCACGATGAGTCACGTTGATGGACGCCACGACCGGCAACAGCACCGCTGACGCACGGGCCGACCGCGCTCGACATCGTGGCAGGCCCTTCAATCTCGCCACGGCTGGGCGGTCAGTCGTCGGCGTCGGTCCAGCCGAGCTCGTCCCAGGCCCACGCCGGGATCAGGCGGTCGACCCGGTCGAGCACGAAGGTGGGCAGCTGCTCGGACGCCAGCGCCCGGACGTCGTCCGCGGTCGCCTCGCCGGTCAGGACCAGGGCCGACTTCATGCCGGTGTCGAGGGCCATCTGGATGTCGGTCTGCAGGCGGTCCCCCACCATCACCGAGTGCGAGACCCGCGCGTCCAGGCCGTGCATCGCCTCGGTCAGCATCACCGGGGACGGCTTGCCCAGCGACACCGCGCAGGTGGTGTTCGTGGCGGCCTCGATCGCCGCCGTCATCGCGGCGCAGTCGGGCTCGCCGCGTCCACCGGGGAACGGGCAGAACCGGTCGGGGTTGGTCTGGATCAGGAACGCGCGCTTGTGGAACCAGATCGCGTCGAAGGCGATCTGCAGCTTGCGGTAGTCGAAGCCGCGATCGTACGAGGCGATCACGATGTCGATCTCCTCGGGGTTCTCGCTCATCTTGATGCCGGCCTTGGCGAGCGCCCGCTTCAAGGGCTCCTCCGAGATCGGGAAGACGACGGCGTCCGGGTGGTGCTCGAGCAGCCAGTTCGTGGTGGTGACCACGGTGTTCGCGATGTCGGCCACGTCGGTGGGCAGGCCGAGCTTGGCCAGCTTGACGGCGTACTCCTCGGGATCCTTGGTCGGGTTGTTCGACAGGAACCGCACCGGGATGTCGCGGCGCCGCAGTTCGTGGATCATCCGCTCGGCCCCGGGGAGCAGGTGGTCGCCCAGGTAGATCGTGCCGTCCATGTCGAAGATGTAGGCGTCATAGAACTCGGTCGGGGCGACGAGGACGTCGGTCATCTACAGGCCTTCCACTCGGCCCAGGCCGTACGCCTGGTGCACCAGCTGAATGGGGTGGATCGTCTTCACCCCGGTCGACTTGGCGATCTGCCAGCGACAGGTCTCGGTGTCGCACGCGGCCACACCTTGGTTGGTCTCCAGCACCATGTCGAACAGGGGCTTGCCGACGGCCTGGGCGATCTCGTACTTCTCCTTCTTGAGCCCGTACGTGCCCGCGATGCCGCAGCAGATGGCGCCCGACTCGACGACCTCCAGCTTGGGGATCAGCCGCAGCAGGTCGGCGGCCGGCATGCCGATGCCTTGGCTGCGCACCTGGCAGGGCTGGTGGTATGGCACCCGCGCCGCGATGGGCGCGAAGTCGGTCGGCAGGTCGCCGGCGTCGTGCAGCTCCATCAGGAACTCGGAGATGTCGCGGGTGCGGCGTCCGACGTCGAGCAGGTCGGGGTCGTCGAGCCCGAGGATCTCGTGCGCCTCGTGCTTGAGCATGCCGCCGCAGCTGCCGGCGGTCGACACGATCGGGACGCCGACGCCCGGCTTGCGCAGCTGGCCGACCAGCGCGCGCACCGAGGAGGACGCCTGCTCGAACAGCCCGTTGCTCTGCTCGGCCAGGCCGCAGCAGCCCTGCTCGGGCACGAGCACCTCGAAGCCCAAGAACTCCAGCACCTCGACGGCGCATTTCGCGGCCTCGGTCTCGAAGTAGCCGCCGGCGCAGCCGTGGAAGAACACCACTTGTCCGCGCGTCGGCGCCTTGGTCGGCGCCGGACGCTTCTTCAGCCAGCCCCGCAGCGTCTGGCCGTGTGCGGTCGGCATCGGGGCGGACGCCGCGACGCCCATCACCAACTCCATCGCCTTGCGGGCGGCCGAGTTGCCGAGGACGGCGTTGGCGATCGGCGCGACCGGCGTCATCGCCTTGCCCATCAGGGTCGTCTGGGTGATCAGGCGGTCACGCACCGGGACGCCGTGCTCGGCCTTCAGCACCGCGCGCGCCAGCGAGTTGAGCTCGGCCACCTTGACGCCCTGCGGGCAGACCACCGAGCAGGTGCCGCAGCTGGAGCAGTAGTCGACCGAGTGGTCGACGGACGCCCCGTCACGGAACCGCTCCGCCTGCGGCCCCACGAACTTCGGCCCGGAGAACAGCGGCGTGACCGCCGACACCGGGCAGCTCTGCTCGCAGATCGTGCACTTCACGCAGGCGTCGAGGCTGGCGCGCTTCAGCTCGTTGTTCAGGCGTTCACGCAGCTTCTTGGCGTTGGACTCGCTCATGCCGCACTCCCTTCGATGATCGCATCGGCCGCGCGGACCGCGCTGGCCACCGCGATGCCGTCCCCCGACTTTTCGCACCAGCGCTCGGCGCCGGCGAGCAGCCCGCCGGCCGCGTACAAGTTGGACAAGACCGGCTCGGCGCCGGCCACCGGACGGCCGTCGGCGTCCGTCAGCACCCCGACGGCGAACAGCGGGTGGGGGGCCCAGAAGTCGGGCCCGACCAGGGCGAACGCATCGCTGGCAGACAGGGGCAGACCGAACACGCGCTCACGGATCGCCCCGTGGCTGTCCACGTCGAGCGCCCCGCTCTCGAAGCCGCCGGGCGCGTAGACGACCGCGGACGCCGCGAGCTCGCGCGGCCCACCCGCAGCCGCCACCGTCACGGAGGCCACTCGTCCACCCTCGGCGCGACAGCCGATCGCGGCCGCCCCCTGAATCACGCGCACCCCCGCCGCCTTGACCTGAGCCAGCAGCGCGCGGTCGAGCCGCAGGCCCGGCACGGACGGCGGCTGCAGCGCGATCTCGGCCACGGGTCGCCCGACCCGCTCCGACACCTGGCGCCACACTCCGAGGCGCCGGACGCCGAGGACCGCTGGCACGACCACGACGTCGCACTCCCCCGCCGCGGCGTGGACGGCGTCCGCGAACCGGTCGGCGAACGACTCGTCGTCCATGGCGCGTGCGTAGGTCAGCCCGGTCGGGTCGGCCTCACCTGGACGCGCCGGTAGGTCGATCCAGGCGGGGTGCGCGGCCACCGGGCCGCCGTCGGGGGCCGTCGAGCGGGCCAGGTTTCCGGCGATCAGGTCGGCCTGGAAGTCCTTGAGTTGCCGGACGCCGACCACGGCGTAGCGGCGTCCGCCCACGACGTCCGCGGCCACCATCGACGGCTGCGCCAGCGCCGTTGGCCGGATCGAGCCGACCGCCGTCGGCAGGTGCAGGTTGACCGCGGGGTCGCCGACCAGCAGTTCGGGCCCCAGTTCGTCGCGGAGCCAGGCGATGGACGCCGCGACGGCGTCCGCGCCCAGGCTCGCGTACGGGTGCTCGGACGCGACGGACGCGACGGCGTCCAGGGGCCTGGCGACGCGCTCGGGGGCGTAGCCGAGGATGTCGATCGTCCCCTGCGAGAGCCCGAGGCCCCCGGCGCCCTTGGTCACCAGCGTGACCGGGCGTCCGGCTTGGGCGAGGCGCAGCGCGGCGCTCAGGCCGGCGAGGCCGGCCCCGATCACGATGACGCGAGCACCCGGAGCCGGACTCCCCGCTGCCTGAGCCTGTCGAAGGGTCATCGGACGACCTCCTCGCTGGGGGTGGGCAGGTGTTCGACGTCGAGGGTGCCGGAGTAGATCCACTGGTCGAGGGCGGTCTGGCGCACCTGGTCGCCGTAGAGGATGGGCCACAGGCCGATCCAGCGATGCTTGAGGAAGAGGCGCAGCAGGCCGGTCGCACGGTCGGCGTCCACGGCGTGCTCGCTGACCGCGATGCCGGCCGCGCGCGTGCCGCAGAAGCCGCCCTGACAAGGCCCCATGCCGAGACGCAGTTGGCGGCGCAGGTCGTCGAGCGTCGAGGTGGGCTGCTCGGCCAGCAGGTCGGTGAACATGCTCTTGCTGAGCAACTCGCACTCGCAGACGATCTGGTCGTCGAGCCGGTCGGCCTCGCGGTCGTGGAGGCGGTGGGTGACGACGTACGACGACGAGCCGCCGGCGTATGGGATCTCCTCCGACGCCGTCCGACACTCGCGCCGCTCGCCCAACTGCTCGCCCATGGCGTCCACGATGTGCTCGGCCATCAGCCGATACGTGGTCAGCTTGCCGCCGCCGATCGTCAGCAGTCCCTTGACGCCGTCGCGCGCGAGGTGATCGACGACCGCCATGCCGCGGCTCATGTGCCGGGTGTCCTCGGACGAGACACGGTCGTCCTTGATCAGCGGACGCGAGCCCGCCCAGGCGTGCACCGCCCGCGCCGACCGGAAGCCCGGGATCAGCTGCTCGCCGGCGTCCAGCATCTGCTGCACCTCGGCACGCGGGATCGGCAGGTGGTCGGGGTCGGTCTCCTTGGAATCGGTCGTGCCGATCACCGAGACCGTGTGCACCGGCACCAGGATGTCGCCGTCGGCCGGGTAGATCAGCCGGTTGACCACGGTGTTCACCAGCCGGTGGTTCATCGCGATCATGATGCCGCGTCCGGGGATCACGGGCACGGGCGGCAGGCCCGTCAGCTCGGAGATGCGTCCGGCCCAGGGACCCGCGCAGTTCAGGACGAACGAGCACTCGATGACGACGTCCTCGTCGCGTCGCTGGTCGTAGCAGTGCACGGCCCGCACGGCGCCGTCGGCGACGTCGATCTTGGTGACCGGGTGGTAGGTGAGCACCCGTGCTCCGTGCTGCTTCGCCGAGTTGACCGCCCCCCAGACCAGCTGCCAGCCGTCGACTGAGGCGTCCTCCACCTCGATCGCGCGAAAGATGCCGGGGTTCAGTCGCGGCTCGCGGCGCAGGGCGTCCGCGACCGAGATCTCGGACGCCGGCACGCCCGTCGCCTTCGCGCCGGCGAGGAAGCGGTCGCCGTAGTCGGGGTCGTCGCCGGGCACGGCGACGAAGAAGCCCCCGGTGTTCTCGATCGCGGGGGCCTGGATGCGCTTCAGGATCGCGTTCTCCGAGGCGCATTCGGACGCCGACCCGGGGTCGCTGACCACATAGCGTCCGCCGGAGTGCAGCAGCCCGTGGAAGCGTCCGGTGGTGCCCTGAGCCAGGTCGGACTTGTCGAGCAGGATCGCCGAGTAGCCCCGCATGGCGGCGTCCCGCAGGACGCCGGCTCCTGTCGAACCGCCGCCGATCACCACGACGTCTGCGGACAACGTGCGCACGTCTTCACCTCGCATCCGGGAGTCTGACTCCTCGACCCTAGGAGAGTGCGGCCGCGCTGGGCAGCCCCCGAGGCACGATCGGTCATACCTGCACAACGAACCGCGGCCGGTGCACATCTGTGCAGACGCCGGTCGATACCCCTAGCCAGCGATCCTTCGGGCGAGCGACTTGGCCGTCTGGTCGTCGCAGACCAGGTCGGTCACCACCCCGGCCCGCAGTGCCGCGTGCAAGATCGGCGCCCGCAGCGGATCGGCGACCACGCACAGGCGGCGCGGGACCCGGGCCAGGGCGTCCGGCAACAGTCCGGTCGACCGGTGATTGAAGGCCACGTCGTGGCTGCCGTCCTCGCGCAGCAGCACCGTGCAGACGTCGCCGACGACGCCTTCGGACGCCAGCGCCACCAGGTCGTCGGCGTCCAGGAACCCCGCCGAGTACACGTGCGAGGGGATGCTCGCGGTCAACGAGCCCAGGCCGAACACCGCGACATCGAGGTTCGCCTGCAGGTCGAGGACCTGCCGCACCGAGCGCTCGCGCCACATGGCGGCCCGGGTCTCGGGATAGTCGAAGAACGCCGGCACTGGAAACTGGACCACCGTGGCGTCGAAGGCATCGCCGAGGGCGTGCAGCAGGACGTCCACGTGCGACGACCCCGGGTCGGTCGGGTTGGCGCTGCCCATCAGGGGCACGACGGTCGCGTCGGCCACCGGACGCCGCTCGAGCCTGCGGGCGATCTCGGTGAGGGTGACGCCCCAGCCGGCGCCGATCAGCATGCCGTCGCCCACGGCGTCCGACAGCACCGCGGCGGCCTGGCGCGCCACCCGCTCGAGCCGGGCCGCCGGCCGCGCGGACGCCCCCACCTCCACCTGGTGGACGGCGACGCCGAACCGCTCGACGATGGCGCGCGCCGCCGGCGAGCGGGCGCCCCGGGGCGGGGCGACGGTCACCCGGACCAGGCCCTCGTCCCTGGCCTTGGCCAACAGCCGCGAGACCGACGAGCGCGAGGTGCCGAGGGCGCGGGCGATCGCCCCCATGGTCTCGCCCTGCACGTGGTAGCGCAGGGCCGCGTCGTACATGTCGTCGTAGCGCTCGCCCACCCGGCCTCCCTCGCGGCGATCATGCCATGCGGCGGACGACCGCCTGCGCGGTCGCCCCGTCACACACCAGGTCGGTGATCACCCCGGCGCGCAAGGCGCCCAGCAGCGCCCGCGCACGCAGCGGATCAGCCACCACGCACACCCGGCGCGGCACGCGGCGCAGCGCCTCCGGGTCGAGCCCCGTCGCGCGCCGGTTCAGCTCGATGTCGGCGTACGTCCCGTCCTCGCGCAGCAGGACCGTGTTGACGTCGCCCACCACCCCGTCGCGTTCGAGGGTCGCGATCGCCTCGGCGTCCAGGTAGCCGGCCGAGTAGACCCGCGACGGCACCGCGCCGCGGAGCGCCCCCACCCCGAACAGCGCGAGATCGAGCCGGGCCCGCTCGGCCTCCACCCGGGTGACCGCGCTCTCCTGGCAGACGGCGTCCTTGGTGGCCGCATGGTCGAAGAAGGCCGGCACCGGAAAGGGGACGACCCGGGCGCCGAACGCGTTGGCCACCGTGGCCAAGATGGCGCCGACGTAGGGCACGGCCGTGTCGACCGCGTTGACGCTGCCGTTGAGCTGCACGACGGTCACCCCCGCCAGCGGACGCGACTCGAGGTGCTTGGCGACCGCGGCCACCGTGACCCCCCAGGCGACCCCCACCGTCGTGTCATCGGCCACCAGCGAGGAGGCGACCTGGGCGGCGCGCCGGGCCACCACGTCGAGCCGGGCGCCCGGCGCGGCCGAGTCACCCACGTCCACGAGGTGCGCCCGGACGCCGAACGCCTGGGTCAGCCGCTCGGCCCACGGCGAGGCCGAGCCGCGCTGGGCCAGCGAGATGCGGACGATTCCCTCGTCCCGCGCCTGGGTCAGCATCCGCGACACGGTCGAACGGGAGACCGTCAGGGAGCGGGCGATGGACTCCATGGTTTCGCCTTGGAGGTAGTGCCGTTCGGCGACGGCGTAGAGCCGGTCGTAACGGTCGGTCACCGCAGCCTCCTCCGGGTGCACGTTCGTGCAGCTCATGCCGACGATCGTGCGGATCTCCCCAGGATGATGCCCGCGGTCCAAGGCGGACCGCAACCGACAAGGGCGTCGGGCAGCCGATGCCGTCTCGGGCGTCGACTGCTTCTCGGCCAGGCCCGACGGCTCCTGCGCGATCGCCGTCAACGCCGCCTCGATCGCGGTCTACATCGCGGCCCAGCTGGTGGGGGCGTTCCTCGGGGCCTGCCTGGCCTGGCTCGCCTATCGCGACCAGTACGCGCAAGAGTGCGACCCGGGGCTCAAGCTTGCGACGTTCTCCACCGGACCCGAGATCCGCAACACCACCAGCAACCTGATCACCGAGGTCATCGGCACCTTCGTGCTGGTGTTCGTCATCCTCGGGGCAGGCCACTACGCACCCAAGGGTGCGGTGGGCATGGCCTGGCTGGGCGCGCTGGGCGTCTCGTTGTTGGTCGTCGGCATCGGCGCCTCACTCGGCGGCCCCACCGGCTACGCGATCAACCCTGCCCGCGACGTCGGCCCGCGCATCGCCCATGCCGTCTTGCCCATCCCCGGCAAGGGCGACTCCGACTGGCGGTACAGCTGGATCCCGATCGTGGGACCCGTGATCGGCGGCGTCCTCGCGGGCCTCGCCTCCCACGTCCTGTTCTTCTAGGCCCAGACTCCCCGACCCCTGCCGCCCGACGGCACGCGGGGCTAGCGTCCTGCGTATTGGCAGGCGGCCCTGACCCGACACACACCGACGACAAGAAAGCCGACAATGTCCGACACCAAGTTCGTCCTGGCGATCGACCAGGGCACCACCAGCACCCGCGCGATCGTCTTCGACCACGCCGGACGCGTCGTTGCGTCCGGTCAGAAGGAGCACCGCCAGATCTTCCCCCGCGCCGGCTGGGTCGAGCACGACCCCGCCGAGATCTGGGCCAACACCCGCGAGGTCGTCGCCGAGGCCCTGGCCAAGGCCGACATCAACCGCCACGCGCTCGCGGCGGTGGGCGTCACCAACCAGCGCGAGACGACCGTCGTCTGGGATCGGGCCACCGGCGTCCCCGTCTACAACGCGATCGTCTGGCAGGACACCCGCACGCAGAAGATCGTGGACGCCCTCGGCGGCGAGGACGGCCCCGACAAGTACAAGGCCAAGGTCGGACTGCCGCTGGCCACCTACTTCAGCGGGCCGAAGGTGACGTGGATCCTCGACAACGTCGACGGCGTCCGGGAGCGTGCCGAGGCGGGCCAGCTGCTGATGGGCACGATGGACACCTGGCTGATCTGGAACCTGACCGGCGGGGTCGACTCCGGCGTCCACGTGACCGACGTCACCAACGCGTCCCGGACAATGCTGATGGACCTGCACACCCTCACCTGGGACGCCGGCATCGCGTCCGACATGAGGATCCCGCTGTCGCTGCTGCCGCAGATCAAGTCGTCGGCCGAGGTGTACGGCTACGGCGCCCCAGACGGGCTGCTCATCGATACCCCGATCGCCGGCGACCTGGGCGACCAGCACGCCGCCACCTTCGGGCAGGCGTGCTTCGAGGTGGGCACGGCCAAGAACACCTACGGCACCGGCTGCTTCATGCTGATGAACACGGGCACCGAGGCGGTCGCCAGCAAGAACGGCCTGCTCACCACCGTCTGCTACCAGATCGGGGACGCCGCCCCCATCTACGCGCTCGAGGGCTCGATCGCGGTCGCCGGCTCGCTCATCCAGTGGCTGCGTGACAACCTCGGCATGGTCGGGTCGGCCCCGGAGGCCGAGACGCTGGCCAGGACCGTCGACGACAACGGCGGCGCCTACTTCGTCCCCGCGTTCTCCGGCCTGTTCGCACCGTACTGGCGGGGGGACGCCCGGGGCGCCCTGGTCGGGCTCACCCGGTACGTGAACCGCGGGCACATCGCCCGGGCCGCGCTCGAGGCGTCCGCCTACCAGACCCGCGAGGTGCTGGACGCGATGGAGGCCGACTCGGGCGTCCTGCTGAAGGAGCTCAAGGTCGACGGCGGCATGACCGCCAACGAGCTGCTGATGCAGTTCCAGGCCGACCAACTCGGCGTCGACGTGGTGCGTCCGGTGGTGGCCGAGACCACCGCCCTCGGGGCTGCCTACGCGGCCGGCATCGCGGTCGGGTTCTGGTCCGGGGAGGCCGACGTGGTGGCCAACTGGGCAGCCGCCAAGCGGTGGACGCCGCAGCTGGACGAGGCCGAGCGCAACCGCCTGTTCCGCAGCTGGAAGAAGGCGGTTACGAAGACGTTCGACTGGGTGGACGCCGACGTGCGGGAGTGACCTCGCCCCCCGTCCGCGATACCCGCAGCGCCCCCGGCACCCGCCCGGGGCGCTGCTCGTGGGGCCGGTCAACCCTCGGCAACGTCGGGACCGGCAACCGGGGCCGGCGCTAGCGTGACCCCGATTCACCGCAGGAGGTGCCATGTCCGCCAACCCCACCGACCTCGTCCTCGGGCTGGACGTCGGGACGACCGCCGCCAAGGCGTCCGTCTTCTCGTTGGACGGCCGCGTCCGGCTGACGGCGCAACGCGAGTATCCGCTGCTCAGCCCGCAGCCGGGCTGGCAGGTGCAGGACCCGGCCACCATCGCGCGCGGCGTCCTGGACGCCATGGCCGACGCCGTGGCCCAGGCCGGTTCGGGACGCGTCCTGGCGGTCTCGGTCTCGACCGCGATGCACGGCCTGGTCGGGCTGGACGCGTCCCTGGGCCCCGTCACCGACCTGATGACCTGGGCCGACTCGCGGGCCACCGAGCAGGCCAAACGCCTCGCCCGAGGGGCGGCCGGCGAGCGCCTGCATCGACAGTCGGGCACGCCCGTCCACGCGATGTCACCGCTGGTCAAGCTCGTCTGGCTCGCCGAGAACGAGCCCGACCTGCTCGCCCGGACGCCCCACTGGGTCGGACTCAAGGACTGGGTGCTGGCCGTGCTCACCGGACGCGTCGTCACCGAACTCAGCTCGGCGTCCGGCAGCGGCATGCTCGAACTCGCCACCGGCGAGTGGAGCGACGAGGCCCTCGAACTCACCGGCGTCCGGCTCGCCCAGTTGCCGCCCGTCCTGGACACCACCGCCACGTTGGCGCTGGGACTCGTCGCCGCGAAGGCGACCGGCCTGCCGGACGGGACGCCGGTCGTCGTGGGCGCGGGCGACGGCCCGCTGGGCAACCTCGGCACGGGCGCCATGCGTCAGGGGGTCGCGGGCCTGTCGATCGGCACCAGCGGCGCGCTGCGGATGGTCGTCAAGCTCCCTCAGGTCGCGCCGGGGCTGTTCTGCTACGCGCTCACCCGCGACGTGTGGGTGTGTGGCGGCGCGATCAGCAACGGCGGCATGGTGCAGCGCTGGCTCACCCGCACCTACGCCCCCGGGCTCTCGGACGCCGAGGCCTGCGCGCTCGCCGAGGCGGTGCCGGCCGGCTCGGACGGGCTCGCGATGATCCCGTACCTGGTCAGCGAGCGGGCGGCGCTGTGGAACCCCGACATCCGGGGCGCTTTCGTGAACGTGCGCGCCGACCACACGCCCGCCCACTTCATCCGCGCGGGGGTCGAGGGCGTCGCCATCCAGCTGTGGACGATCCTGCGCCGGCTGCGCACGATCGCGCGCGTCAACGAGATCCGCGCGACCGGCGGGGTGTTCCGCTCGGAGCTGTGGCAGACGGTGGTGCGCGGCGTCCTCAACCGGCCCGTCACGTTGACCGGCGCGGCCGAGGGCTCGGGGCTCGGCGCCGCGATCCTGGGGCTGGTCGGGGTGGGCGCGGCGTCCTCGCTCGATGAGGCCTACCGGCTGCTCCGTGGCGAGGAGGGCGAGGTCGCCCTGACCGTCTCGGACGCCGACGCGGCCGTCTACGAGCTGCTGCGGGCCCGGTTCCCCGACCTGTTTGGAGGAGTACGGCGACCTCAGCCGCACGTTCGTTTGACGCGCCGACGCTCGGCGCCCACAGCGTCAGGACGCAGCGGCGTCCAGCAACGACTCGAGCACGAACCCCAGCCAGTCGTAGATGTCCAGCATGTGCGTGCGCGGATCGCGCGCCGACAGACCTTGCAGGGCGTCGAGGCTGGCGGCGTCCGTGATGCCGAGCCGCACGGACAGGCTGAGCCGCAGGGCGTTGATCGTCTTCACCCAGGCTTCGAAGTCGTCGTCGGCCAGCCGGAGCGGCTCGGCGCCGTCGGCCGTCGCCGCGAGATC
>Ga0208823_1001033_pt1 | contig 22598 bp, 23 predicted proteins | sample AD_UKC075_MetaG_FD_184440 | JGI IMG/M metagenome (GOLD analysis project Ga0208823, IMG submission 184440) | Active sludge microbial communities of municipal wastewater-treating anaerobic digesters from USA - AD_UKC075_MetaG (SPAdes) (version 2) | ecosystem: Engineered > Bioreactor > Anaerobic >... | reverse complement strand
ACGTTGTGCACGTCGCCGGCCTCGTCGGGGGCGACGGTGGCGATGACGGGGATGCGTCCGGCCTGAATGAGGTCGAGGACCGCTTCCGGATGCACCTCGACGACGTCGCCGACGAGGCCCAGGTCGACCTGCTCGCCGTCCACCATGACGCCGCGACGTGCGGCGCGGAAGAGCCCGGCGTCTTCGCCCGACAGGCCGACCGCCAGGTTGCCGTGTTGGTTGAGCAGGCCGACGAGCTCGCGTCCAACCTGGCCGACGAGCACCATCCGGACGACGTCCATGGCCTCCGGCGTCGTGACCCGGAAGCCGCCCTTGAACTCCGACTCGATGCCTAGCCGCTTCAGCATGAGACTGATCTGCGGCCCCCCGCCGTGCACGACGACCGGCAGGACGCCGCACCGACGCAGGAACACGATGTCCTCGGCGAAGGCCTGCTTGAGCTCGTCGTTGAGCATCGCGTTGCCGCCGTACTTCACGACGATGATCTTGCCCGCGTACTGCTCCAGCCACGGCAGGGCCTCGATGAGGGTGGCGGCCTTGCGGTACAGCTCCTTCTTCTTCGTCGAGTGGCGCGCGTCCGTCATGAGCTGTACTCCGCGTTCTCTTTGACGTAGTCGTAGGTCAGATCGTTGGTCCAGACGGTGGCGTACGCATCGCCGGCGGCTAGGTCGACGGTCACGTCGACGTCGCGCGAGGACTTCAGGTCGACCAGCGACCGGTCGGCCCCCAGGCCGCCGGAGGTGAACACCTCGACCCCGTTGAAGCTGACGCTGACGGCGTCCGGATCGAAGGTCGCCTTCGACGTGCCGGCCGCGGCCAGGACGCGTCCCCAGTTGGGATCGTTGCCGAACACCGCGCACTTGAAGAGGTTCGAGCGGGCGATGCAGCGGGCGACGTCGAGGGCGTCGTCCTCGGTGGCCGCTTTCTCGACGTGGATCGCGATGTCGTGCGCCGCGCCCTCGGCGTCGGCGAGCAGCTGGGAGGCCAGGTCACCGCAGACGGCCGTCAGTGCCTCGGTGAAGGCCTCCGTCGACGGCCGGACGCCGCTGGCGCCGGACGCCATCAAGATCACGGTGTCGTTGGTCGACATACAGCCGTCGGAATCGGTGCGGTCGAAGGTCAGCCGCGTCGCCTCGCGCAGTGCGGCGTCCGCCTCGGCGGCCGTGAGGACGGCGTCCGTGGTGATGACGACGAGCATCGTCGCCAGCGCCGGCGCCAGCATGCCGGCGCCCTTCGCCATGCCACCGACCGTCCAGCCGTCCACGGATTCGACCGCGGTCTTGGGCACGGTGTCGGTGGTCATGATGGCCTGGGCGGCGTCGCTGCCGCCCTGGGCGTCCAGGGTCTCGGCAGCGATGGAGACCCCGCGCGTGATGGCGTCCATGGGCAGCCGGACGCCGATCAGTCCGGTGGAGCACACGGCGACGCGGTCGGGCGTGGTGCCGATGGCGCTCGCGACCAGCTGCGCGGTCGCCTTCGAGTCCGCGAGGCCGTCGGCGCCGGTGCAGGCGTTCGCTCCGCCCGAGTTCAGGACGACGGCGTCCAGCACTCCGGACGCGGTGACGCCCTTGGACCACAGCACCGGAGCCGCCTGGAAGCGGTTCGAGGTGTAAACGGCGGCGCACACCTTGTCGGGACCGGTGTTGACGACCAGCGCGAGGTCGGGGCGTCCGGACGCCTTGATGCCGGCGGTGACGCCGGCGGCGACGAATCCTTGGGCTGCGGTGGTGCTCACGGGGCGACTCCGATCGCGGTCAGGCCCAGGGTCTCGGGCAGGCCGAGGGCGATGTTCATGGACTGGATGGCGCCGCCCGCGGTGCCCTTGGTCAGGTTGTCGATCGCGCAGACCGCGACGAGGCGGTTCGCGGCGGCGTCCACGGTGACCTGAAGGTGGACGCCGTTAGAGCCGACGATCGACTGGGTCATGGGCCAGGCGCCCCGGGGCAGGAGCGTGACGAAGGGCTCATCGGCGTAGGCGGCCTGGTACGCGGCGTAGGCCTCGTCCGGCGTCGTCGGCCGCGCGAGCGGGGCGGAGACGGTCGCCAGAATGCCCCGGGAGGTCGGGACCAGGACGGGCGTGAACGACACGCTCGGGTTCGGCGCACCGAGGCGGGCGAAGTTCTGCAGCAGCTCGGGGGTGTGCCGGTGGACGCCGCCGACGCCGTAGGCGCTGACCGACCCGATGATCTCGGCGGCGATCAGGTGCGTCTTCGGCGCCTTGCCGGCCCCCGACGTGCCGGACGCCGCCACGACGACCACGTCGTGACCGTCGACGATCCCGCTGGTCAGGGCGGGCAGCAGCGCCAGCGTGGACGCCGTCGGGTAACAGCCCGGCACGGCGATGCGCTTGGTGGTGGCCAGGATCGCGCGGTTCCCGGGCAGTTCGGGCAGGCCGTAGGGCCAGGTGCCCGCGTGGGGCGTCCCGTAGAACTGCTCCCAGACCGCGGCGTCGTTGAGCCGGAAGTCGGCGCCGGCGTCAATGACGAGCACATCGTCGCCGAGGGCCTCTGCGACCTCGGCGGACGCCCCGTGCGGCAACGCCAGGAACACGACGTCGTGGCCGGCCAGGTTCTCGGGGGTGGTCTCGACGACGGTGCGTCCGGCCAGCGGGGTCAGGTGGGGATGATGCTCGAACAGCGTCGACCCCGCGGACGACTTGGCGGTCAGCGCACCGATCTCGACCTCAGGATGGGCCAGCAGCAACCGGAGCAGTTCACCCCCGGCGTATCCCGAGCAGCCTGCAACGGCGATCTTGACGGTCATGCGCCCGAGTATTCCTCAGCTCACATAACTATGCAAAACGGACTTAGTCGCGGTGTTGCGCCAGTTGCTCGGCGATCCACCGCGCGGTCTCGCGCGTGCACGCCCCGGGCTCGCTGAAGCTGACCGCGAAGACGCCGGTGATCTCGGTCAGCGTCGGCACCCCCTTGAGCGCCAGGATCGCCTCCGCCTCGCGGGCGTACTCGTCTTGGGCCGCACCCCCGGCCATCAGCCCGACCGGGTCGGCTTCGGCCAGGATCTTCGTCAACTGCTCCACCGTCATGGCCATGGAGCGAGCGTAGAGCCTTGCGGGGACGCGCGGCGCGGCGTCCGCCTGACTAGTCCAAACGAGCGAAGTCGAGCGTCCGGACGATCAACTCGCCGGCCTCGTCGCACTCGTCCAGGTCAACCGTCCCCGTGATGGACCAGTCGTGGTCCCCCGCCGGATCGTCGACGATCTGCCGGACGCCCCAGGTGCGGCCCGCCTCGGTGATGACGAGCAGTCCCGGACCTCGGGCGTCCGGGCCCGTGCCGATCTCGTCGTGGGCGTCCCAGTAGTCGCCGAGGGCGGCGTCCCAGCGGGCCCGGGTCATCGCGGTGCCCGCCGGTTCCAGCGCGGCGAGGCCGTCGACGTCGTCGGACGCCGCCAGCTCGATCCGCCGGAACATCGCGTTGCGCACCAGCACGCGGAACGCCCGCGCGTTGGAGGTGACGGTCCGGTTCGGCGGCGGGGCGTCGTCGGCAGCCAAGGGCGTCCCGGACGACAGCTGACCCAGGGCAGCCCACTCGTCCAGCAGGGACGAGTCGACCAGCCGGGTGACCTCCCCCAGCCACTCCAGGACGTCGGTGAACTCCTCGGTCCGAGCGGCGGCGGGGACCGTCTGGCGCAGGGCCCGGTAGGCGTCAGAGAGGTAGCGCAGCAGCAGCCCTTCGGTGCGTTGCAGCTTGTAGAACGCCACATACTCCCCGAACGTCATCGCCCGCTCGAAGCAGTCGCGGACGATCGATTTCGGCGACGGGGGCGTCTCGGACAGCCACGGATGGGCGGGCAGGAACAGCGCGTACGTCGCGTCGATGACGTCGGCCAGCGGCCGCGGCCACGTCACGTCCTCGAGCAGTTCCATGCGCTCGTCGTAGTCGACGCCGTCGGCCTTCATCTCGGCCACGGCAACGCCCCGAGCCTTGAACTGCTGGGCGACGAGGATGACGCGGGGGTCCTCCAGCGTCGCCTCGATGACGCTGACGACGTCCAGGGCATGCGTGGGCGACTCCGGATCGAGGACGTCCAAGGTCGCCAGGGCAAACGCCGACAACGGCTGGTTGAGCGCGAAGTCACGCTGGAGGTCAACGTTCAGCGCGTAGCGGCGGCCACCGGCGGTGGGCGTCTCAAGGCGGCTGACGACCCCTGCGCGGATCAGCGAGCGTCCGATCTGAGCCGCCCGCCGGTCAAGCTTGCGGCGGCCTGAGCGGTCCGGGACGCAGGCGTCCACCAGATGTTGGAAGGCGGACGCCGTGTCGGCGTCGCGCTGCAGCAGGTTCAGCAGGAGGGCGTGCGTGACGCGGAGGCGTCCGTGCAGTTCCTCCGGCACCGACTCGATGAGCTTGGTGAACGTCGCCTCGGTGTAGTTGATGAAGCCCTCCGGCGGCTGCTTGCGCCGAACCGAGCGCAGCTTCTTCGGGTCGTCGGCGAACTTCGCCAGGATGCGCGCGTTCTCGACCTCGTGCTCGGGCGCCTGCGCGACGACGTAACCCACCGTGTCGAAGCCGGCCCGTCCAGCGCGTCCGGCGATCTGGTGGAACTCGCGGGCGCGCAGCGTGCGCCCGCGGCGTCCGTCGAACTTCGTCAGGGCCGAGAACAGGACCGTCCGGATGGGCACGTTGATGCCGACCCCGAGGGTGTCGGTGCCGCAGATGACGGTCAGCAGGCCCTTGTGGGCCAGCTGCTCGACCAGACGCCGGTAGCGGGGCAGCATCCCCGCGTGATGAACCGCGATGCCCGCGTGCAACAACGACGAGAGCGTCTTGCCGAAGCCGCCCGCGAAGCGGAACCCGCGCAGCGCCTCGGTCAGCTCGCGGCGTCCGGACGCGGCGGCGGCCTTGACCGTGCCCGACGACAGCAGCGCCTGGGCCCGGTCGACGGCCGCGCTCTGCGTCGAGTGCACGACGTACACGGGCGCGGTGTGGGTGTCGACGATCTCGGCGATCGTCTCGTGGATCGGCGTCAACGCCCAGCGGTAGCTCAGCGGGACCGGACGGACGGCGTCCGAGACGATCGACGTCGGACGCCCCGTCGTGCGTTCCAGGTCACGCGCGAGGCCGGTGACGTCGCCCAGCGTCGCCGACATGATCACGAACTGCGCCTGGGGCAGCTCGACGAGGGGCACGAGCCAGGCCCAGCCGCGATCGCGATCGGCGACGAAGTGATACTCGTCGACGACGACGGTGACGTCGCCCAGCGTCGCCGACATGATCACGAACTGCGCTTGGGGCAGCTCGACGAGGGGCACGAGCCAGGCCCAGCCGCGATCGCGATCGGCGACGAAGTGATACTCGTCGACGACGACCTGCCCAACGTCGGCCGTCTCCCCTTGTCGGAGCGCGATGTTCGCCAGGATCTCGGCGGTGCAGCACACGATCGGCGCGTCAGGATTGACCGAGGCGTCCCCGGTCACCATTCCGACGGACTCGTGACCGAAGATCGCGCACAGCGCGAAGAACTTCTCGCTGACCAGGGCCTTGATCGGGGCTGTGTAGAACGTGCGGCGTCCGGCGGCGAAAGCGGCGAAATGGGACGCCGTCGCGATCAGCGTCTTGCCCGAGCCCGTCGGGGTGGTCACGATCACGTTCGCGCCGGTCAGGACGCCGAGGATCGCCTCCTCCTGGTGCGGGTACAGGCTGACCCCCTCGGACGCCTTCGCCCAGGCGACGAACCCGTCGTAGAGGTCGTCGGGGTCGGCGGAGCCGTCCGGCGGGAGGAAAGGGTCGAGGCGCATCGCGCCCTAGGCCCGCAGCGCGGCCCCGTGGCGCTCGGCTGCGACGGCGACGGCCGCGTCCCGGGCGGCCGCGGCATCGGCGTCCTTGAGCGTGCGATCGGGCGCCCGGAACCGCAGCGCGAACGCGACGGACTTCTTGCCCTCCGGCACCTGGGAGCCGCGGTAGATGTCGAACAGCGCGAGCGATTCGAGCAGGTCGCCGGCACCGTCGCGCAACGCGCGCTCGAGGTCACCGACCGTCACGGACTCGTCCACGACGAGGGCGACATCCTCCTTGGCCACCGGGTGTGACGACACCGGCGCGATCGAGCCCGGCCCGCCGAACAGCGTCAGGAGAAGGTCGAGGTCAAGCTCGGCTGCCGCCGTGCGCGCCGGCAGCCCGAAGGTCGCGCAGACCGTCGGGTGCAGTTCACCCGCATGACCGACCACCGTGCCCGCGACCGACAGTTCGGCACAGCGGCCCGGGTGCCACGGCGCGTACTCGACCGCGCGGCGGTCCAGCGTGAGCCCCAGCACGGACGCAGCCACGTCGGCGAAGGCCAGCGCCTGTGTCCAGGACGCGGGCTCCGCGGCACCCTGCCAGCCGGCGCGCGTCCAGTTGCCGGTCAACACCGCGGCCAGGTGCCGGGGCTGGGCGGGCAAGGCGGCGTCCAGGGCCTCGATCTCGGCCTCCGACGGACGCGACGCGACGGACAGCATCGGCGACTGGCCGCCCTCTCCTGCCACGAACACGCGTCCGGCCTCGAAGATCGCGAGGTCGTCGTTGCCGCGCGACGTGTTGCGCGCGACAGCGGCGAACAGGCCGGGCAGGAGCGTCGTCCGCATGAACGGAGCCGTGTCCGCCAGCGGATTGGCGAGCCGAACCGTCCGGCGGCGCTCGTCGTCGGGACCGGCGCCGAGGGCGTCCAGATCCGCGCTCGACGAGAACGGGAACGTCAGCACCTCGACGAAGCCGGCGGACGCCAGTGCGAGGTTGATCGCGCGCCGCAGGCGCTGCTCGCGCGTCAGCCCGCGGCCGACCGGCGCCGAGGGGACGATCGAGGGCAGCTGATCGAGCCCGACCTTGGTGCCGACCTCTTCGACGTAGTCGTAGGGCTCGGCCAGGTCCGGACGCCAGGTCGGGGGCTGCAGGTGCAGGTGGTCGCCGTCTTGCGCCACCGCAACGCCCGAGCGCTCCAGGATGGCCACCACGCGCTCCGGGGTGACGGGCATGCCGAGGACGCGCGAGGGCAGGTCCGCGGCGATCGTCGTCGCCGGCAACGGCGTCACCGAACCTGCGACGGTCTCCCCCGCGGCCAACGTGCCGCCGGCCAGTTCGACCAGTAGCTGCGCGACCCGATGGGCCGCCGCATACGTCGCGCCCGGATCGACGTAGCGCTCGAACCGACGGGACGCCTCCGAGCTGAGCTTGGTGCGCCGCGAGGTGCGGGCGATCGCGATGGGATCGAAGTGCGCGCACTCGATCACGATCGTGGTGGACGAGTCACTCAGCTCGGTGCGCGCACCGCCCATGACGCCACCGAGACCGATGACTCCGGCCGCGTCCGCGATCACGATGTCGGCCGGATCAAGGGCCCGATCGACGTCGTCGAGGGTCACCAGGCGCTCGCCGGGGGCCGCGAGACGGACGACGATGTCGCCGTCCAACAGCGCCGCGTCGTAGCAGTGGTTCGGCTGACCGGTCTCGAGCATCACGTAGTTCGAGATGTCGACCGGCAGCGAGATGGAACGCATCCCGGACGCCTCCAGCCGCGTCGCCAGCCAGGACGGCGTGGGACGCGTCGGGTCGACTCCCGTGACGGTGAGGGCGACGAACAGCGGGCAGCCAGGCGTCTCGAGCCGGACGCCGTAGCCCTCGTGCTTCTCGGCCGGCACCGCGCGATCGATCGGATCGGTGAACGGCACGTCCAGGGCCTGGGACGCCTCGCGCGCCAGCCCACGGATGCTGAGGCAGTAGCCCATGTCGGGCGTGACGGGCATGTCGAGAACGTCGTCGCGGACGCCCATCGCGTCCAGCGCGTCGGAGCCCAGCACCCACGGCTCGCCGGACGGCGCGGCGTCCGGAAGGATCAAGATGCCCGAGTGGTCCGAGCCGAGCCCGAGCTCGTCGACCGCGCAGATCATGCCGTCGGAGAGGTGCCCGTAGGTCTTGCGCGAGCCCAACTCGAAGCCGCCGGGCAGCACCGAGCCGGGCAGCGCGACCACGACGACATCGCCGGGCGCAAAGTTCAGGGCACCGCAGACGATGCCGCGCGGCCAATACCCGGACGCCGAGGCAGGGGCTTCGACAAGCTCAGCCAGCCTCTCATCACCGGTCCCTGAGCCTGTCGAAGGGCCGGGCAGCTGGGCGGTGATCTCCCCCGCGCGGACCGGCTGCGGGGCGGCGTCCGGGGCCTGATCAGGACCACAGTCGACGTGGCACCAGCGGATCGTCTTGCCGTTCTTCTGCGGCTCCTCGACGAAGTCCAGGACGCGTCCAATCACGATCGGGCCGGACAGCTCGCCGCCGATGGTCTCGACGCTCTCCACCTCGAGGCCGGCCTTGATCAGGGCCTCGCCCAGCTCGCGTCCGGACAGGCCCGCGGGCAGCGCGGCGTACTCGGCGATCCAGCTCTTCGGGGCCTTCATCGGGCCTCTCCCTTCAGTGAGCGGCTGAACCGGACGTCGCCCTCGACCATGTCGCGCATGTCGGCGGCGTTGTTGCGGAACATCAGCGTCCGCTCTATGCCCATGCCGAACGCGAAGCCCGAGTAGACATCCGTGTCGATCCCGGCGGCGCGCAGCACGCGCGGGTTGACCACGCCGCAGCCGCCCCACTCGATCCAGCCCTCGTTGCGGCAGGTCTTGCAGTCGAGTTCGGGATTGCCGACCGAGGCGCCGTGGCAGGCGAAGCACTCCAGATCCATCTCGGCCGACGGCTCGGTGAACGGGAAGTAGTTCGGACGCAGCCGCGTCGTGATGTCGCCGAACATCGACCGGGCCAGGTGATCGAGCGTGCCCTTCAGGTGCGCCATCGTGATGCCGCGATCGACGCAGAGTCCCTCGATCTGGTGGAACACCGGCACGTGCGTCGCGTCGAACTCGTCGGCGCGGTAGACCCGTCCGGGGCAGACGACGTAAATGGGAGGCTCGCGGTCGAGCATCGTTCGCATCTGGACCGGCGAGGTGTGGGTGCGCAGCACCTGGTGGGCGGTCACCGGCTCGACGAACAGGGTGTCGGTGGTGCCGCGCGCCGGGTGGTCGCCGTGGATGTTGAGCGCGTCGAAGTTCAGCCACTCGGCCTCGAGCTCGGGTCCCTCGGCGATCTCCCAGCCCATCGCGACGAACACGTCGCTCAGCTCGTCGATCAGGCCGGTGATCGGGTGGATCGCGCCCTGGGGCGTCCGGCTGACGGGCAGCGTGACGTCCACCCGTTCGGACGCCAGCGTCGCGGCCAGCTCGGCGGACGCGACCTCGGCCTCCCGCTCGGCGAGCGCCGCGGTAACGCGGGCGCGTGCCGCGCCCATGCGCTGGCCGGCCTCGCGCTTGGCATCGGGCGTGAGGCGTCCGATCTCGCGGTTCGCCAGCGCCAGCGGCGACTTGTCGCCGCTGTGCGCGAGCCGCGCCGTCTTGAGTTCGGCGATGCTGGACGCCGCCGCGATCGCCGCCACGGCGTCCGCGACCATCGCCTCGATGGACGCCTCGCTGAGCGGTCCGTTCTGCTCGCCCGTCATGGGCACTCCCCTTCGGTGGTTCGTGGGCCGACTAGGCCAAGGGCTCCGCGCCGGGCAGGGCCGGCTGGTCAGCCGAGGGCAACGGCTGGCCCGGGTTGGCCCGCTGTGCAGTCGCCGAGGCGTACAGGCAGATCGCCGCGGCCGTCGCCAGGTTGAGGCTCTCGGCCTGCCCGTAGATCGGCACGGCCACGGTGTGATCGGCGAGTTCGAGGCTCTCCGACGGGAGCCCCCACGCCTCGTTGCCCATCACCCAGGCGGTCGGACCACCCAGGTCGGCTTCCAGGTCTGTCAGGTCGATGCCCGCGTCGCCGTCGGTGGCGAGCACCTGCATGCCGGCCGCGCGGCAAGCCTGGATCGCCTGGTCCAGGTCGACCCCGGTCACGATCGGCAGGTGGAAGATGCTGCCCACGCTCGCCCGCACGACCTTGGGGTTGTAGAGCTCGACCGAGTCGGAGCTGAGGATCACGGCGTCCGCACCAAAGGCGTCCGCGCAGCGAATCACCGTGCCGGCGTTGCCTGGGTCGCGGATCTGCGCACAGATGACGACCAGCGAAACGTCCTTGCGCTGATGCTTCTTCTTGGGCAGCGTCGGGTTCTTGCGCTTGGTGCCCATCAGCTCGGACAGGGAGATGTCGACGTCGTTCGCGACCGCGATGACGCCCTGCGGCGTCACGGTGTCCGACATCGTGGCCAGGTTCTGCTCGGACACCCCGTACACCGGGACGCCCCCGGCGCGAGCCAGTTCGACGAGGTCCACGTTCTCGCGAGCGCTCGACCAGCGCAGGAACAGCGAATCGACGACGCCGGGCACCTTCAGCGCCTCACGCACCGCCTGGCGCCCCTCGGCCAGGAACTTCCCGGCGGCCCTGCGGTCCTTGCTCCGCACCAGCTTCCGGGCATCTCGCAGGACGGCCTGCGAGGGCTCCTCCAGCAACAAGCTCTCGGTCATCTCAATCTCCACTCGGTGTGGCGCGGTCGCGCCGGATGGGGGCGGTGGGACGCGAACGCGGCGTCACCCCTGGCGAGGATCGCCGGGGTGCGCCGCGGGCGTTGTGTGCAGAATGTCTCAGGCAGCGGCCGGAGCGGGCTGGTTGGCCTTGGCGAGCGTCACGAGCGCGGCGAATGCGTTCGTGTCGCTGACGGCCAGCTCGGCCAGCATCTTCCGGTCGACCTCAACGCCAGCGGCCTTGAGGCCCGAGATAAATCGGTTGTACGTCATGCCCTCCGCGCGCGCCGCGGCGTTGATGCGCTGGATCCACAGGGCGCGGAAATCGCCCTTGCGGTCCTTGCGGTGCGCGTAGTTGTAGACGTAGCTGTGAAGGATCTGCTCCTTCGCCTTGCGGTACAGCCGCGAACGCTGACCGCGGTAGCCGGATGCCTGCTCGAGGACCTCGCGGCGCTTCTTCTGCGCGTTGACGGAACGCTTCACGCGTGCCATGGGAGTACTCCTTGTTGCTCGTGTCGGGTTGCTGCAGGGCAGCGGGTCAGCGGGCGCGCTTGCCCAGAAGGCGCTTGGCGATCTTGATGTCTGCCGCGGCGACGGCGACGTCCACGCTCAAACGACGGGTGCGCTTGGTGGGCTTGTGCTCGTTGAGGTGGCGCTTGCCGGCGCGCTGACGCATCAACTTGCCGCTCCCGGTCACGCGAACGCGCTTCTTCATACCGGAGTGCGTCTTCATCTTCGGCATATCTAGGCCGCTCTCTTTCTCTCGGTCATACGGTCCCGACCACTCGCGTGGCCGGGGCGATCGGACGTCTTACAGGTCGATGTCCGGGTCCAGGTTGTCGGCCGGACCCCTCTTCTTCTTCGGTGCTGCTTGGGCCTTGGTGGCCGCCCGGTGCTCGGCGAGCTCGCGCTCCTCCGCCTCGGTCGCGGCCGCGCGGGACGCCATGCGGGCGACCTTCTCGGCCTCCTGCTCGGCCCTGGCCTCGGACTTCTTGCGCGTCGGTGCGAGCACCATCAGCATGTTGCGGCCGTCCTGCTTGGGCGCGGACTCGACGGTGCCGTCCTCGGACACGTCGTCAGCCAGCTTCTTCAGCAGGTTGTAACCCAGTTCCGGACGCGACTGCTCGCGTCCGCGGAACATGATCGTGATCTTGACCTTGTCGCCGGCCTTGAGGAACCGGACGACGTGGCCCTTCTTGGTGTCGTAGTCGTGCCCGTCGATCTTCGGACGCAACTTCATCTCCTTGATGACCGTGTTGGCCTGGTTACGGCGGCTCTCGCGGGCCTTCTGATCGGCCTCGTACTTGAACTTGCCGTAGTCCATGAGCTTGCACACCGGGGGGCGTGCCTGCGGTGCGACCTCGACCAGGTCGAGATCGGCGTCCCTGGCGAGCCGCAGCGCGTCCTCAATGCGGACGATGCCGACCTGCTCGCCCTTGGGGCCGACCAGACGCACTTCGTTCACATGGATACGCTCGTTGATGCGCGGTTCGGTGCTGATGGGTTCCTCCAAGGTTGACTGGTATGGCGTCCGGACAAACGAAAAGGGCCTCCGCGCACGCGAAAGCCCCAGCCACAGGCACTCACCTCGCCATCGGCGAGGGCACCTTGGTGACCCGACGACGTGAATCGTGCGGGTGGGAGCCGGGGCCCCACTTGATGCGGACGCACCCTGTCGGGTGAATCGAACCCGAGCAGTCTACGTGGAAGCCAGCGCGGCGTCCTAATCGACCGAGAGCTCGGCAGCCGACCGGCGGCTCGACACGTAACCAACGATGCGAGCTTCAGCATTCCTGCGCCCACCCACGTACCCCCTAGGGGTATCGTCGAGGTGGTCGCCGACCATGCGGCCGCCCCCAGGTTAAGGAGATCAACCATGCTTCGTTCGACCTTCGACCGACTCGTGTCCTATGTCGGCCTGCTCATCGCCGCCGTGCTGCTGGTGGTGGCAGGTCTTGCCTTCTGGGGCCAATCATTCGCGACCGGCACGGTGCGTGACCAGCTCGCCGCCCAGCGCATCACCATGCCCGTCGCCGCCGCCATGGCTGGGCTGTCGGACGCCGACAAGGCTGCCTTGACACCGTTCGCAGGCCAGCCCCTCGACAACGGCGACGCAGCAAAGGCCTACGCGGACCACTACATCCAGGCTCACATGAACGCCTCCTCCGGCGGCAAGACCTACGCAGAGGTCTCCGGGGTCTGCAACGCAGCCAAGAAGGCCGATCCGACGATGGCACAGGACGCCACCAAGCAGGCCTGCGATCTCCGCGAGACCTTGTTCATGGGCGACACGCTGCGCAGCATGCTGCTCACCGCCTACGCCTTCGGCACCATCGGCAAGATCGCATTCTGGGGGTTCGTAGCCACGGGACTCGCGGGCCTCGGCATGCTGGTCTTGTCGGTTCTCGGGCTGGGACATGCTCGTCGCGCGGGCGAAGCCGTCGTGGGCGCCCCCGTCGTGATCGCCAACCGCACCGAAGCCTGACCGCCGATTCCAACAGGCGGCAGGGCGCGGGACCATGCGTCCCGGGCCCTGCCGCGTCGGCTCAGATCAGCTCGGCTGCCACAGGACCTTTCGAACCCGCTGCCCTGAGGCGTCCGTGTAGGTCACGTAAGCCGTGCCGACGGCCGCCGCGCCCGTTGCGGGACGCGTCCACGTGCCGCGGAACAGCCTGGACGCCTCGCCTTGTTGCGGGGTGTCCGACGAGAACGTCAGCGGCGCGGTCAACGAGGCCTGCCACGGGAACTCGAACACCAGGTTCTCGGTGGACGCCCCTGGCGGCAGCACGCCGACCACCTGGAACTGCGTGTCACTGGACGCCGACAGCTCGTTCGCCACGACACCAGAGGTCAGCGAGCCACTCACCACGCCGCGCAGTTGATCCCTGGTCCCCCAGACCTTTCTCTGGTCCACGACGAACGCCACGCGATCACCTTGCGGCTCGGACCACGCCAACGACGGCACGCGTTGTGAGCCGTCATAGACCGCGCCGTTCGCTCGTCCCCACACCAGCGACGGCGGGGCGAACGCGATGGTTCCGGTCTCGTACCTGAAGGCCACGGCGACCAGGTCGCTGCCCGGCACCTTCGTGACGACGACCTGAGTCACGGGCCAGGAGCCGGGATCACCCGTCGGTAGCACCCCGGCCCACACCGCCTCCGCGATCGGCGTCCGCAATTCGCGTCTCGAACGAACCGGCGGCGGGACGGTCCTGCACGTCAGGAACCAGCACCTCGCCGCGGCGGCGACGCCAGCGATCGATGTTCTCGTTGGCGATGACGCGGCGCGCGTACGCGGTGGCCGCCCCGTCGGCGACCTTGCCCCAGGCTTGCAGCGTCCTCACGTAGGCCGACTGGACGAGGTCTGCGGCCACCTCCCGATCACCGGTGAGCAGCCATGCCGTCCGTGTCAGCGTGGGGGTGGACTCCTTCACGAACCGTGTGAAGGCTTCGTCCGGGGTCATGGCGGTGGACATCCGTACCTCCTCCGTTGCCGTTCACCCTGTCAGACGTTCGTGGAGCCCTTCGCATTCCGGTGGACCGCGAACTTTGTTCTGATCGCCCATGATGGCCAGTCCGCGAGGTCCTGACAGGATGCCCTCATGCCAATCCTTGACCTGTACAGCCCAGATCCCGCCCGCTACGACGGCCGGATGCCCTACCGCCGCACGGGACGCAGTGGCCTGATGCTTCCCGCGGTCTCCCTGGGCCTGTGGCACAACTTCGGCGACGACGTGCCGTTCGCCGACCAGCGCGCCACCCTGCGCCGAGCCTTCGAGCTGGGCGTCACGCACTTCGACCTGGCCAACAACTACGGCCCGCCCTACGGCTCGGCGGAGACGAACTTCGGACGCCACGTGCGCGAGGACTTCAAGCCCTACCGCGACGAACTGGTGATCTCCTCGAAGGCCGGCTGGGACTTCTGGCCCGGTCCGTACGGCGACTTCGGCTCGCGCAAGTACCTGATCGGCAGCCTGGACGCCTCCCTCGAGCGCATGGGCCTCGACTACGTCGACATCTTCTATCACCACCGCTTCGACCCGGACACGCCGCTGGACGAGACCATGGGCGCCCTGGACTTCGCCGTCCGCTCGGGCCGCGCCCGCTACGTCGGCATCTCCTCCTACTCCGGGGCGCGGACCGCGGAGGCGATCTCGATCCTGCACGAACTGGGGACGCCGCTGCTCATCCATCAGCCGTCGTATTCGATGCTGAACCGTTGGATCGAGCGCGACCTGCTCGACGTGATCGGCGAGGCCGGGGTCGGCTGCATCGCCTTCTCGCCACTCGCTCAAGGCATGCTCACCAACAAGTACCTCCAGGGAGTGCCCGAGGGCTCGCGGGCCGCTCAGGGCAAGTCCCTGGGCAAGGACCTGTTGAAGCCGGAGACGCTCGATCACATCCGGGCTCTCAACGAACTCGCCCGCGACCGCGGCCAGACGCTGGCGCAGCTGGCGATCGCGTGGGTCCTACGCGACCCGCGCGTGACCTCGGCGCTCATCGGGGCGTCCAGCGTTCGTCAACTGGAGGACAGCGTCGGCGCCATCGCCAACCTCACCTTCGCCCCGGACGAACTCCGCGCCATCGACGAGCACGCCGTCGAGGCGGGCATCAACCTGTGGGAGGGCCCGAGCACCGCGTAGCGGCGCGTCGGCGTCCGATCGGCACCATCACCGGACGCCGAGGCTTCGGCAGCGACCTGAGCGGCAGCGCCGCCTGGCCCGCACGGGCAGCCGCGGCGGCTTGATCGGCTGCGGGCCGGACGGCTCAGCGCTTGATCAGCGGCGAACCCACTCCGGCGGCCTTGTCGGAGGCGTTGAAGAAGTCCTCGTGGAAGATGTCCCGCGGGAACAGCCGCCGACCCATCATCGACCTCAGTGCGCTCTCGACCATCGCCGGAGAACCACAGACGTAGCCCTGATGGCCACCAAGGCGATCGAAATCGGCCTCCATGACCTCGTGGACGCGGCCGTGTCGGTAGCCCTCCACCTCGTCACCCGAGACGAGAAGCTGCTGTGGACACGCCTGTCGGTGTTTCTGGACGGCTGCGACCTGGCCGCCGCCGAGGACGTCTGCGCCTTCGGCACGCTGGACGGTCGGTTCGTCGTGGACCTGCTGGACAACCTGGTCGCGAAATCGATCGTCCAGGCCGACCCACGCGGACTCGGCATGCGCTACCGGATGCTGGTAACGATCCGCGAGTACGGCTCGCGCCTCGCCATGGACGCCGGCGAGTGGGACGAACTCCGTCGTCGCCATCGCGACCTCTACCTGGCTCGCGCGCGCGACATGGTGCAGCACTGGCCGGGCCCGCGACAGTCGCGCAGCATGTCGCAGATGCGACTGGAGCGCTCGAACATCGTGGCGGCGCTGGAATGGTCGTTGTCGCTGCCTCATGAGCGGCCGCGGGCCGCCGAGCTGGCCGCGCTGCTGCGCTACCAGTGGGTGACCGGGCGCTACCTCAGCGACGGCCGCTACCGGCTGGAACGCATCCTGGCCTGTCCCGAGGTCACCGGACGCGTCCGCGGTGAGGCGCTCTGGGTGATGACCTGGGTGACCCTCATCCAGGGCGACCACACCGACGGCGAGCGTCACCTGATCGAGCTCCGGGAGTTGGCCGAGCGCCTCGACGACCCGATCCTGCGGGCCCAGGCGAACCACTGGGGTGGGCTGTTGCTGCTGTTCCGGGGGCGTCCGGCTGAGGCGGCCACGGCCTACGAGGCGGCGATCTCGACCTTCCGCGCCGTCGGCGACGTGGCCGCCTGGCAGACCGCGCTGTTCCAGTACGGGCTCTGCCTGCTCTACGCGGGCGATCCGGACGGGGCGCTGGCGTCCCAGGCCGAGCTGATCTCGCTGAGCGAGAGCAACGGCGAGGCGTGGTGCAAGGCGTACGCCTACTGGGTCCGGGGGCTCGGGCTCTACCACAAGGGCGATCTCATCGGCGCCCGGGCGTCGGCCTGCACCGCTTTGACGATCCAGGACGACTTCGAGGACGGCATCTGCGTGGCCCACACGATGCTGCTGCTGTCGTGCATCTCGGCGGCGTCCGGGGACTTCGTCCGCGCGGCCCGCTTCCAGGGCGCGGCGGACGGCCTGTGGAATTCGATGGGCACGAAGATCGAGTCCTTCGGCCCGGGCATGGCCGGCGATGCGGCGGCCGCCCGCGCGGCGTCCCGACGGGCACTGGGCGAGGACCGCTGGCACTTCTACCACGACGCGTCCGACCCGAAGGATCTGCCGACCTTGCTCGACCCCGTCGTGATCGCCAACCGCACCGAAGCCTGACCGCCGATTCCAACAGGCGGCAGGGCGCGGGACCATGCGTCCCGGGCCCTGCCGCGTCGGCTCAGCTGAGGCTGAGTCGCTCGAATTCTCCCAGGCCAAGCCCTCAACGGAGCCGCTGCCCGGCGTCCGGCTGACGAGCCGTGAGGCGGAGGTCGCGACGTACCTGGCTCGCGGCCTGTCGAACAAGGAGATCGCGACGGCGCTGACCATCTCGATCCGGACGGCCGAGGGTCACGTCGAGCAGGTGCTGCGCAAGCTGGGGGCGAACACGCGGGCTCAGGCGGCCGCGATGATCGTCAGCGGTCAGGCCCCGGACGACCCGTCCACCCAGACCCAGGCGAAGCTGCCGTCCTCCAATTCGGCGAGGCGATGACCCTGGGCCAGTTCGGCCACCAGCTCTGACTCGATCACGAGCTGATGCGGGCCCGCCACGTCGATGACGATGGTGGACGACTCCGTCTCGGCCACCGTCGCGGCCACATCGTCGAGCGTGCAGCGCACCGGGTGAGCGTCCGGACGCCACGCAGCCAAGGCGTCCATGCCGGTGAACGCCAGCACGGCCTTCTCCCCGGACGCCGAGCGCAAGAGCACCGCTGCCAGCTCGGGATGGCCGTGACTATCGGCGTCCGAATGGTCGTGGTCGTGATCGTCGCCCTTCTTGGACGCCCCGGGCTCGGCCTCGGCCGGCGCATCCACCGTCGGCAGGATCAGCCGGGCCGTACACAGGGCGGCGATCGCTCGCGCGTACGAGTCGCCGCCGGTATAGGCCGCCGCGAGGGCCGCCCGGACGTCGGCGTCCGCCTGGCCCCGGTCGACCGATGAGGTGGGCTGCCACGAAGCGCTGTTCACGCGCAGCAACCTAGTGGAACTCAAATCGGTGCCGAATTCGCATGCGTGCCGAAGCAGCGCAGTGCGGGCCCCCCTCTAAGGTGTTCGCCATGGACCCCAACCTGTTCATCACCATCATCTGCATCGCGGTCTCGCTCCTCATCTTGGTGGGTGTCGCCGTCATGCTGCGGCGCGCCACCGTCCGGGCGCTCGTCTGGTGGGTCGGCCTCGCCTGCCTCCCGGTGGGTGCGCTGCTGGCCGGGGCGGTGCCCTTCCTCATCGACGGCTGGAACCGGATGGCCGAGTGGTGGCAGCTGCTCATGGGCGCTCCGCTAGCCCCCGTCGCCATGGCCGGACTCATCGTGCTCGGAGTCGGCCTGGCACTCATGCTTGTCAGCCGTGTGATCCCGCACCGCCCGCGCAAGAAGAAGACGCCCCCGAGCACGCCTGGCGCCACCGCCGTCCGCGATCGTCCGATCTACGACCAGACGCCAGCGTCCGAGACGACGACCACCTAGGCCCAACGCAGACGATGGCCCCCGACCACGGGGGCCATCGTCTGCGTTTGGGGCTCAGAGTCGGCAGGCCGCGATGTCGGTCACGAGGATGCCCTCGGCTCCGGCGTCCCAGAGCTCGTCCATGATCGCCTGGGCCTGCTTGGACGGGATCATCGCCCGGACGGCCACCCAGCCCTCGCGGTGCAGCGGCGAGACCGTGGGGCTGTCGATGCCGGGCGTGATCGAGCACGCGGCCTCGAGCTTCTCGACGGGCACGTTGTAGTCGATCATCCGGTAGTTGCGGGCGGCGATGACGCCGGTCAGGCGACGCTTCAGCAGGTCCAGCCCGGACGGGTCGGCGACGCCGCGTTGTTTGATCAAGATCGCCTCGGAGTCGAGGATCGAATCGCCGAACATCACCAGTCCGGCCCGCTTCAGCGTGCTGCCCGTCTCGACGACGTCCGCGACGGCGTCCGCGACCCCCAGCCGGACCGATGACTCGACCGCACCGTCCAGCTTGATGAGGCGGGCGGTGACGCCGTGCGAGTCGAGGTAGCTGCGGAGCAGACCCGGGTACGACGTGCCGATGCGCTTGCCCTCGAGGTCGGCGACGGTCCACTCGGACGCCCCCGGCGCGGCGAACCGGAACCGCGTGCCACCGAAGCCGAGCGGCATGATCTCGTCGGCCTCGGCGGCGGAGTCGAGCAGCATGTCGCGTCCGGTGAAGCCCAGGTCGAGCGTGCGCTCCCCCACGTAGACGGCGATGTCACGCGGACGCAGGTAGTAGAACTCGACGCCGTTCGCCTCGTCGACCAAGACGAGGTCCTTCAGATCCGTGCGCTGCTTGTAGCCGGCCTCCCGCAGCATCGCGGTCGTCTCTTCGGCCAGGGAGCCCTTGTTCGGCAGGGCGATCTTCAACAGGGGACGATCCTCACTCACCCCATGAGGATAAAGGGGGCCTCAGAGGTAGGCGTACACGTCGTCGAGGGTGAGACCTTTGGCGATCAGCATGACCTGCAGGTGATACAGCAACTGGCTGGCCTCTTCGGCGCACTGCGCGTCGGACTGGAACTCCGCCGCCATCCAGGTCTCGGCTGCCTCCTCGACGAGCTTCTTGCCGATGAAGTGGACGCCGGCGTCCAGCTCGGCCACGGTGCCGGAGCCTGCGGGGCGCGTCCGCGCCTTCTCGGACAACTCGGCGAACAGTCCCTCGAACGTCTTCACGGCCGGTCAGCCTAGTTCACAGCCGGACGCCGAGGAGGGCGTCCAGGGCTAGGGCCACGGCGCGCGGGGCGTCCGTGTCGTCGACGTCGATGTCGACGGACGCCGCCGCCCAGGCGTCCACGGCGGTCAGGGCTGCGGGGGCGTCCAGGTCGTCGCGCAGGGCCGCGCGGATGGCGTCGATCGTGTCGGACGCCGGCAGTCCGGCATCGCTGTGGATCGCGCGACGCCACAAGGAGAGGCGCTCGCGTGCGGCGGCCAGGTCGGCGTCCGTGTACTCCCAGTCGTCGCGGTAGTGGTGAGCGAGCAGGGCGAGGCGGATGGCCATGGGGTCCTCGCCGGCGGCACGCAGCTTGGAGACCAGCACGAGGTTGCCCTTGGACTTGCTCATCTTCTCGCCGTCGTACCCGACCATGCCGGCGTGCACGAAGGCGTGGGCGAAGGGGCGTCCGGTGGCTGCCGTGCCCTCGGCGGCGCACATCTCGTGGTGCGGGAAAATCAGGTCGGAGCCTCCGCCTTGGACGTCGAAGTGCTCGCCGAGGTGTTCGAGAGCGATGGCGGTGCACTCGATGTGCCAGCCCGGACGCCCCTGCCCGAGAGCGGAAGCCCAGGACGGCTCACCCGGCCGGGCCAGCCGCCAGACGAGGCAGTCGAGCGGATCGCGCTTGCCGGGGCGATCGGGGTCTCCGCCGCGTTCGCCGAAGAGGGCGATGGCGGCGGCCACGTCGAGGTGCGACTCGCTCAAGAAGCCGGCGGCGTCCGAGCAGGCGAAGTAGAGGTCGGGGTATTCGGCGTCGTCGACGGCGTAGATCAGGCCGGTGGCCTGGAGGCGTCCGATGAGATCGATGACCAGCGGGATGGACTCGACGGCCCCGATGTAGTGATCGGGCGGGATGACGTTGAGCGCCTCCATGTCGGTGCGGAAGAGCTGGACCTGGTCGGCGGCCAAGTCCTCCCAGGCGACGCCGGTAGCCTCGGCGCGCTCGAGCAGCGGATCGTCGACGTCGGTCACGTTCTGGGTGTAGACGACGTCCAGGCCGCCGTCGCGCCAGGCCCGGTTGAGGAGATCGAAGGTGACGTAGGTGTTCGCGTGGCCGAGGTGGGTCGCGTCATAGGGCGTGATGCCGCACACGTACAGGCGGGCCGCTCCGTCGTCCGGACCGACGGTCACGAGCTGGCCGGACGCGGTGTCGTGCACGCGGGGGCGTCCGGGAGACGGATCGAGAACGGGCACCTCGGGGCGCGTCCAAGCCTTCATGGGGCATTCCTCTCTCATCGGCGGGGTCAGCGTACCGGCCCGGCTCGGCCGCCCTTCAGGGCGTCCGGGGTAGTGTTACCGCCGCGCGAGCGCGCACTCCCAGGCAGAAAGTGGACCCATGCTTCAGTGGTGGCAATCGATCATTCTCGGAATCGTCGAGGGGGTCACCGAATTCCTGCCGATCTCGAGCACCGGCCACCTGAACGTCGTCCAGAAGCTGATGGGCCTGCCCATCGATGATCCGGGCGTGACGGCGTACACGGCGGTGATCCAGGTCGGCGCGATGGCAGCGGCGATCGTGTACTTCTGGAAGGACATCGTCAGGATCGCGACAGGCTGGCTGGGTGGCCTGCGGGACGCCTCGCGGCGCAAGAACCCTGACTTCCAGATGGGGTGGGCCGTCATCGCGGGTGTCTTCGTGACGGCCGTCGTGGCGCTGGCGTTCAAGAAGCAGATCGAGGGACCGCTACGGAACCTGTGGGTGATCGTCGCAGCGCTCATCGTGTGGGGTCTGGTCATGCTGGTCGCCGACAAGCTCGGCAAGCAGACGCGCGGCGAGGACTCGATCACGATCAAGGACGGCGTGCTGCTGGGCCTGATCCAGGCGATCGCGCTGATTCCGGGCATCTCGCGCTCGGGCGCGACGATCTCGGGCGGCCTGCTGATGGGGATCGATCGCGTGACCGCGACGCGGATGAGCTTCTTCCTGGGCATCCCGACGCTGCTGGCGGCGGGCGGTTTCGAGGCCGTCACGCAGGCGAAGAACATCTCGGCCGGCGTCGGTTGGGGGCCCACCGTCGTGGGCATCCTGGTGTCGTTCGTGGTGGCGTACGCGTCGATCGCCTGGCTGCTCAAGTTCGTGGCGTCCAACAACTTCACGGCCTTCGTGGTCTACCGCATCCTGGTCGGTCTGGCCATCGCTGCCCTGCTCTGGCAAGGCACGATCCTGGCGGTCTAGCGTGCGACGGCGGTCGGTGGGGGCGTCCGGTCTTGCGGTCGGACGCCTCGGGCTCGGGACGATGACCTGGGGTCGGGACACCGGCATGGACGATGCCCGCGGGCTGATCAAGGCCTTCGTGGACGCTGGCGGCGACCTGGTGGACACCGCTGCGGCGTACGTCCAGGGCGATGCGGAGCGCATGCTGGCGAAGCTGATGCGGACCGTGGTCCGGCGGGACGATCTAGTCATCGCGACGAAGGCCGGCTTCAGCATCCGGGATGGCTCGCGCATCGTGGACACCTCGCGGGGGGCGTTGCTGGCCGATCTGCACGACTCGTTACGGCGCTTGGGCACCGACCACATCGACCTCTGGCAGCTGCACACCTGGGGGCAGGCGCCCTTGGAGGAGTCGCTGGCTGCCATCGATCATGCCGTGGCCACAGGCGCCGTGAGGTATGCCGGGGTGTCGAACTTTGTCGGCTGGCAGACGGCCTCGGCCGTGACCTGGCAAGCGGCGTTCCCCGGCCGGACGCCGATCGTCTCGGCCCAGGTCGAGTACTCGTTGCTGGCGCGGCGGGCCGAGGTCGAGGTGCTGCCGTGCCTCCGGCACTTCGAACTGGGGTTCTTCCCCTATTCGCCGCTCGGACGGGGTGTGTTGACGGGCAAGTATCGGGCGTCGATCCCGAAGGGGTCGCGGGCCTCCATGGAGCACTTCAGTTGGTATGTCACCCCTTATCTCGAGGCGCGCTCCCGGGCCGTCGTGGAGGCGGTCGCCACGGCGGCGTCCGGGCTGGGCTTCGCGCCGGCCGAGGTCTCGCTGCTGTGGGTCCGTGACGCCCCCGGCGTCACCGCTCCCCTGCTCGGCGCCCGCACGGTGGAGCAGTTGGACACGTACCTCGGCCTCGACGACGTCGACCTGCCCGTCGAGATCGCGCTGGCGCTGGACGACGTCTCGGGTGGTCCCAACTTGGGGCGTCCGGACGCCGACGGCGCGGCCTCAGCGTGATTCGTCTTGGCCGGACGGGATTGCTATAGTTGCCGGGCTGCTCCGGGGAACCGGGTCACCACCTGCGCGGGTGGCGGAATAGGTAGACGCGCTAGCTTGAGGTGCTAGTGCCCTTGATTGGGCGTGGAGGTTCAAGTCCTCTCTCGCGCAC
>Ga0208823_1001030_pt1 | contig 22604 bp, 14 predicted proteins | sample AD_UKC075_MetaG_FD_184440 | JGI IMG/M metagenome (GOLD analysis project Ga0208823, IMG submission 184440) | Active sludge microbial communities of municipal wastewater-treating anaerobic digesters from USA - AD_UKC075_MetaG (SPAdes) (version 2) | ecosystem: Engineered > Bioreactor > Anaerobic >... | reverse complement strand
TCAACACGTGTTGGCGTTGGGCGTGGGTGCGTTGGTCGCGGGTGATGGTGTCGTCGGTGGGTTCGGTGGTGATGGTGGGGGTGGGGTCGGCGGGGTTGCACATGCCGGGGGCGGCGAATTTGGCGAACAGGGCGTCGATGGTGGCCCGGAGTTCGGGGGTGGCGATGAGCCTGCCGACGCTGGTTCCGTCGCGGCGTTGAGGTCCGCACCAGGTGAAGCCTCGTTTGCGGGCGCGGTCGCTGTCGGTGAAGGTGCCGTCGGGGTTGAGGGTGATGGCGAGTCGGTCGGCGAGGACGGCGAGTTGGTCGGGGCGTAGCTGCGCGGCCTGTTCGGCGAGGAATGTCTCGGCTTTGGCGAGGCGGTCGGGGTGGATGTCCTCGGGGAGGTCGGTGAGGAATTTCTCGATGACGTGGAGGTGTTCGGCGTCGAGGATGCCGGCGTGCCAGGCGGTGGCGGTGGCGGGCAGTTCCGGCGGTAGTACCTGGCCGGTCAGGGTGGTGCGCGGGTGCAGGCGGGCGGCGTGGCGCAGTCGGCGGGCGGCCAGGCGGGGGGTGATGCGTAGGACGTCGGCGATGACTTTGTGGCAGATGCCGCCGAGGGATTGTTCGTCGCGGTGGGCCAGTGATCCGGCGAGGGTGTGGGAGATGGCGATCTGGCGTCGGGTGGCGGTTTCGAGGTGGAGCATGACCTGGAAGTGTTCGGCCACGGTCAGGGTGTCGGTGTCCAGTGCGGCCAGGGCGGAATTTGTCAAGGTGTTTGAGTCCAGTGGGTGTTAGACAGCTGTCGTCTGGTCCTCCGGTTCTGGTGGTTTCGGCGGGTTGATGGCGGCCGTTTCGGGTAGGTCGATGATCTTGGGTGCGCTGTCACCGGTGAAGCGGCCGCGGTGGTGGGTTCGGGCCTCGGCGAGTACCTGTCGCCGTTGGTTGTCCTTCTCCTTGGCCAGGTCGTAGAACACGTCGGCAGGGGTATGCAAGCCGATCCCGCTGTGGCGGTGCTCGTGGTTGTACCAGGCGACGAACTCGTCCATGAAATCCCTGGTGTGATGGATGGAGTCGAAGCGCTCAGGGAACGTCGGGGCGTACTTGAGCGTCTTGAACCACGATTCGCTGAAGGGGTTGTCGTTGGAGACCTTGGGCCGCGAATGCGAGCGCGTGACACCCAGATCGGAGAGCAGGCCGGCGACGGTGTTGCTGGTCATCGAGGTGCCCCGGTCGGCGTGCACGACATGCGGGATGCCGTAGGTGCCGAAGATCTGTTCCATCATCTCTTTGGCCAGCACCCCGCATTCGCGGGCGTGCACGTGGACCCCGACGATGTAGCGGGAGTAGATGTCGATCATCACGTAGGCGTCGTAGTAGATGCCCTTGGCCGGTCCGGCCAGCTTGGTGATGTCCCAGGAGTACACCTGACGCGGGCCGGTGGCAACCAGCTCGGGGCAGACGGCCTTGCGGTGCCGGGCCAGCCGGCGACGCTCCTTGACCTGCTTGTTCGCACCCAGGATGCGGTACATCGTGGAGATCGAGCACAGGTAGGTGCCCTCATCGAGCAGCGTGGCCCACACCTGCATCGGGGCGGCGTCAACGAACCTCGCGCTGTTGAGCACCTCAACAACCCGGGCGCACTCGGCGGCGGTGAGCTTGTTGACCGGCACCACCGGCACCCGGGCCGGTGGCGTCGGTGTGGGGGCAGCCCGGCGCAGCGCGGTCGTGCGGTGCATACCGGTCAACAACGCCGCCTGCCGGGTGGCGATACCCTGTGCGCGCAAGGTGTTCCAGGCATCTATCAACGCCTGGTCGGCTTGGTCGGCGGCTCCGCGCTCTCGGAGAGACTCTCCAAGAGCGCGTGTGCTTTTCCCATGATCTCCAAGGCGGCTTCGGTGGTGGCCAGCCGCTTGGCCGTCCTGTCGAGCTCGCGTTTGAGGCGTGCGATCTCGGCCTGTTCGGCGGTGAGCTTTCCGGCCGTGGCCCCGGCCGGCTTGCCCTGCAGCACCCCGGCATCGCGTTGCTTGCGCCACTCGCAGATCAGCGAGGAATACAAGCCCTCACGCCGCAGATAGGCGCCACCCTCGTTGGTGGTGCAGGCCTGTTCGTAGGCGGCCAGGTGCGCCAGCTTCTCGGCCGGGCTGAACACCCGCCGCCGCTGCGGGCCACCAGAACGTGGACCAGTTGAACCCATCAGCACATTGTCCCCGGCCACCGCCAGGCTGGAAATCGTCATCGTTACGTTGATCCGTATCTCGCCCTGCAAGCGGGTTGCTATGAACCACTGGACTCAACTCACCCTGACACGCAGGGGGGTGTCCAGCGCGGTGTCCAAGGCTGTGAGAGCCTCGGTCGCAGCTGTCGAAAGCATGTTCGAATTCTATGTCGCGGCACCGACACGTGACGGCGACGCACCACGGCCTGGGGATCAACGCAGAACTGGGGACAGGACTGACTGGGCAATGAACCCCGCGAACGACGCATAGGTTTTCGGGCGGCCATTCATAGCCTTGGAATCTCCATGCATAGGGCGCGGATAATCAATGGACGCAACGTATTTGCGACACAAGTTGACTTCTCGGAACCGAACCCATCGCCGCACTCTCCCGACCTACGCTCCGGGCCGCACACACTCGACATCCACGAAGGCAGGGAACCTCAGCGCATGTCTGCTCGAACCACCGCTCGGAACAAGAAGGAGCTCAAGAAGACCACCCGTTTCGGTGGTGCGGCGTTCGCGATCGGCCTGTATCTGGCAGGACCACAGGTCGCACTGGCGGTCGCCGACACCCCTGACGACACCATGTCGGGTCCGGCGAAGGAGGCCGATGCCTCCGGTCCGAAACGCGCCACAGTCTCCGCCCCTGCCAGGGTTGCCCGGCCTGCGGCTGCGGATGACCGTGTCGGGGTCGTGCTCCGCGCCGCCGGGTCACCGGCCGGGAGCGACGTCGATGATCGCGCCGCGGCAGGGAGGGCCGACGCGCAGGTAGCCGAGCGGTCCGGTCGGGTGGCGCCGGCCCGGATTGCGGGAGGTGCGTCCGAGCAGAACGATCGGACCGGGCCCCGTCCGGCCGGCGCTGCGCGGCCGCACCCCGCGTCGGCGGCGAGTGCACGTCAGGTGGTGACGGGCCCGGCTGCCACCATCAATCCCGTTACCGCGCAGCTGAACTCGTCTGCCGTTGACGCGGGCTCCCCGGTGGTGCCGGTGGCCTCCGTGCAGAGTGCCAAGCCGACCGACTCTGCGGTGTCATTGCCCTCGGCTCTCCCATCGATTCCGCCCGTGCTGGAGCAGATCGACGCCCAGGTTCAATCGGCGGTGGTCGGGATCTTCCACGGAATCGTGAACATCGTGTCCACCCTGCCGGTCAACCCGATGACAAGCTGGCTCGAGGGTGGCCTGCTGATGCTGCGGAAATCGTTCTTCAACCAGACCGCCTCGGTCAGCGCCATCCAGACCGGCAACTCCGCTCAGTTGGTGACGGGAAAGATCGACCTTGTCGATCCGGAGGGTGACGGCTGGGCGATCGATGTGGTCGAAGCTCCGACGCACGGCACGGTCGTGCTGGGCGCCGCGTCGCAGGAAAACGGCATCGGCACGACGAAGTACACCTACACCCCCGGTGAGGGGTACACCGGTACCGACCACTTCATCATCAGGGTCACGCCCACCGACAGTGTCTTCAACGTGTTCCACCCGTTCGGACTGCTGAACACCCGCTACTACACCGTCGAGGTCGGTGACGCGGCGGAGGCGACCAAGACCTGCTTCGCCTGCCAGGGCTCCCCGGCGAAGGACACCCTGGACACCACCCTGTTCCTGGCGAACGTGGGCGCGACGGTCTCGGTGCAGAAGCAGGGCACGGTGTTCCCGCAGTACCAGACGACCGTCACCCTGTCGAACCACGCCGCGAACCAGTCTTTCGCCTGGATGGACATTCGCGGCCGGACCGGCACCGTGGGCGTGGACCAGATGCTCACCGAGGACTGGGCGGCGTTCGTGGACAAGGCGGGTCAGAACGCGGTGAAGCCGGTGCTGGCCTTCGTCTACTCCGATCAGGGGGTCGACAAGTCCGTCTTCGTCGACGTCGATGCGGTGAGCAAGAACGCCGACGGCACCTACACCTTCAGCGGACAGTTGATGGAGAACCTTCCCGCCCAGGGCGATCGAATCGACGCCTGGGACTACCTGGGCATCGGCTACAAGAACTCGTTCGAGAACTTCATCGCGTCATCGGGGCTGGCGAACTGCGCGTCCGGAGCGGTATGCGCCGCGGTGACCACCGTGGGAATCCTCGCGGCGACGACGCTGTCTCCCAGCGCCTACCGCGAGGTGGGCGGTCACGACTACGTGCTGCCCACGCCGAACGGCGCCTCAGCGAATCAGACGGTTCCGGGATCGATCGGTCCGGGTACGGTCGGACAAGGGGAGGGCACCGGAACCGGCGTGTACGGAAACACCGGCAACGGCACCACCGAGCTGACCTCCATCATCCCGTGGGGAACTGACGGCTCGTTCATCTTCGGCACCAACCTGGCCCAGTCGTCGACATCGAACAACGGCGTCGGTTTGTTCACCGCGAACGCCCCGGCGGGGTCCCAGCCCACCTGGGCGCAGTCGATGATCTACGGCAACGGCTGGGACGCCGCGGTGAACGTAATGGCGGCCTGGGACCAGCTGGTGGTCGACACGAACGGGCAGGTCATTCCCGCCACCTTCAGTGGCACCGTCACCAGCGGCAGCAATGTCGTCACTCTGTCACTGACCAACAACACCCTCAACCCCGCTCTGCTCGTCGGAGAGACCATCACCGGCCACGGCATCGCGGATGGCACCAAGATCTCGTCGTTCTACTCCGCGAGCGGGAACACCGCGACGTATCTGATCGACAACTGGTCCACCACCTCCACCGGCACCGTCACCATCACCACACCCAATGTCGGCACCTACCAGCCGGGCCTGCTCGTCGGCCTCAGCGACGGGTCGGTGCAGTACTGGAACGGCGGCGGCTGCAGCCAGACCGCCGCCGGGTGCGACACGTCGACAACCTCACAGGCCTACGGGCAGGGCTGGACCCAGTTACAGGCATCCAACGCCGCGGGCTGGGGATCCGATGTCGCGGTCAACAGCCTGATCACACTGCCCAACGGCGAGGTCGTCGTCGGGCTCAGTAACGGTCAGGTGTACTACTGGGACAGCTACGTCCTTGCCGACGGCACCATCGTCGCCGGGCCGAATGCCGGTAGCGGCTGCTCGGGTGCCAGCCCCGGTGACTGCTGGACGCAGCCCCAGGGCGCCACCGACTGGGGTTCGGCGGTGACGGCGATGATTCCGTCCGGCCAGGGCGGCGGTTTCATCGCTGGTCTCGCGAATGGGTCTGTCTACCAATGGATTCCGGGCGGCGAGATTCAGCAACTCGGCTCGTCCTTCAGTAGCGAGGTCACGGCTCTGCTTCCCTACGACGGGATCTCGTTCGTCGGGGCGATCGCCGGTGTCCCGGTGATCGCCGACAACGGGGTGATCTCCGCACCCTCATGGGCGCCGGACCCCAGCTGGCTGGCGCCCTACACCACCAGTTGCCAGTCCTCCTACAACTCGGGCACCGGAACCGGCTGCGGCGGCTACCTGCTCACGGTGCAGCAGGCCGTCGGCGATCTGTCCGACGGCCTCACCCTGTACGGCGGTGCCGGACTGGCGGCGGGCACCCGGATCATTCACCAGATCAGCGACGGGAACGGGATCTCCTGTCTCGATGGAGACACCTGCGACTCCGGCGGTGTCGGGGTGTACCTGGTGGACACCGCCCAGCTGGTTGCGCCCGGCTCACCGATGTTCGCGTCGGACGGGAGCGGGGTCATCGTCGGACTGGACGATGGTTCGGTCCAGCTATGGAACCCCTACGCCAATACTTTCACCCAACTACAGGACAGCGGGTGGGGTTCGTCGCTGAACGCCGTGCTGCCGTGGCGGGACGGATTCGTCGTCGGACTGGACGACGGCGCGGTGTTCTACTGGAGTCCGTCGAACAACCCCGACGGAAACAACCCAGACAACCCCTATGCCCTGACCTACCAGGGCTCGACGGTGTCGTCGCAGAGCGCCCAGGGCCAGGGCTGGTCGCAACTGCAGGGAACGGGCTGGGATAACGCCGTGACCTCGATGGTGCCCATCGGCGACGGCTTCGCACTCGGCCTGACCGCTCCGAACAAAAGCAACAACGGAGCGATCATGCTGTTCACCGGTTACGGTCCGCCCTCGACGACCACGGCGTTCGGTTACACCCAGTCCAGCGGCGGGCCGGTGGCCTCGACGGCGTCGAACAGCTTCACCCAGATCGCCGGCCAGAGCGACCTATCGGGAAACAGCTCCTACGGCTCGGTGCAGCAGATGATCCCGGTCACCGGGTACGTCACCGACTCATCGGGCAATCTGGTGCTGGGTCAGTCCGTGATCGCCGGACTGACCAACAACGGCATCTACGTCTGGACCGGATCGGCCCAGAACACGTCGACGACGAGCTGGGCGACGCTGCAGCAACCCGGGACGGGGGGGAAGCCGACCCTGACCGCCACCCAACTCCAGGCGGCCTGGGGCTACGGGAACGCGGCGAGTTCCGATACCGTCTGGGGTGCCACCGGGGGAGTCGGAGCGACCTACGTCGCGGCCAGCGGCTCGGCACCCGCCAGCGGCGATCCGGTGTTCGGGCTGTCGACGAACCAGGCCTGGTGCGGCAGCAGTTGCGGCAGCCACGGCGATTACTCGCCGCTGGTCCACACCAACCTGTACGGCACCGACGGAAGCATCCTTTCGTTCGGCAGCACCGTGGAGACCAACGTCGATCTGTCCTCGATCACCTACGGGTACGTGTTCTACCCGAACAGCGTCATCGACAAGTTCCTTCCGGGGAAGTACTCGGTGGGCATGCTGGTGGCGTTCCAGGGCGGTCCGACCGTGACACTCAACATGGACGGCAATGCCAGTGCAACGGTCACCGAGAACGTCACCGGCCCCTCGGAGTCATGGTACGAACCGACAGAGGTCGGGACGTTCGGTCTGACCGTCGGCCTCAACGCCGGCGTCACTGCGGGGATTGACCTGACCAACGCGCCGAGCGGTCCGGTTCAACTCGGCCAGGCGCTCTACACGCCGGGGATGCTCTACACCTGGAATGTCAACGGCTACACCAAGAATATGAGCCTCAGCTTCGACTACTACCCGATGGTGAGCCATCTGACGGAGTCGGAGGCGGCGAACTATCTCGGGGAGAACGCCACCCTCACCATCACCCCGGAGGTCACCCCGTACACGACGGCCTCCTACGGACTGTTCACGCCGCCCAAGACGCCGATCATCGGAGAGTGGACGGTATTCAGCGTGGGAGTGGGTTACCAGAACCCGGTCAGTTTCACACTGTCGGCCCCGGTGTCCAATCCGGCGGACCTGGCGATGTCGGTGACGTCGCAGGGATTCGTCACCGCGAACGCCGGTTTCCTCCCGGATGTGACGTCACTGCTCACCTGGAACGGCAAGTTCCAGGTCTACAGCGTCACCGACCAGATCCAAACCTAGTTCGCCGCAGGCCTTCTCAGGCTGTCAAGATCCCGGCTCATCCTCTCCGGAGCCGGGATCTTCGCAGTCGCCCTCAGTCGCCGGGAATGGGTTCCAGGACGGTCGGGTCCGACAGGAGGTTCAGAACTCTGTCGATGAGCGGTTCCTGGTGGTCGTCGCACACCACCGAGAGGATCTGAATCCTGAGGATCGCCGCGGGATCCGGCTCGTCCCGTTGGGATTGCCGCGGACGGATCGGAACGAAGACGATGCCCGGCGGGTTGAACGGTCGCAGCCGATCGAGGGCGAATGAGACACATGTGCCAGAGGCGACGTGTCCGATGAGCCCCGCTAGGGTGTCGGCACCGGCCACTTGGCGCGGGGTGAATCCGGCGGCCTGGCAAGCGGACATGACGAGCGGCATCAGTCCGCGGTGGCCGGATTCGGTGTACAGCGCGAAGTCGTCGTCGGCAAGTTCGGCCAAGTCGATGGTCGGTTGCCCGGCGAGTCGGTGGCTCTCCGGCAGGATGGCCACGATCCGCTCATGGGCGACGAAGGCCAGCGACAGGCCGGTGGTGTCCGGGAGCGGACCCGCCACCAGGGCGATGTCGACACGGCCGTCGCGGACACGTTCGACGAGCTCCATCGACGGGCAATCATGAAGCTGGAGGCGGATATTCGGCAGTTCCCGGTGGCAGCGTCGGATGAGTGCGGGGATGAAGGCGTAGGCGAACGAGCCGGGAATCCCCAGTTGCAGTTCGCCTTCGTCTCCGGACGCGATACGTTGCCCCCTCAGGACGGCTGCGTTCTGCGTCTCGCGGAGGTGTTGGATGTCGTGGGCGAAGGCCGCGCCGGCGGGAGTCAACTCGACGGTGCGTGAGGTGCGGTTGAGCAACGTGAACCCCACGCACCGTTCGAGCCGGTTGATGGCCTGACTCAACGACGGCTGGCTGATGTGCAGCCGTTCCGCCGCGCGTCCGAAATGCTTCTCCTCCACCAGGACGAGATACTGGTGCAGAATTCGCGGGCTGAGGTCGAGGGGATTCACTCGTCGATTATCCCCCCGACTCATCCCGTCATAGGGCGATCGGTCCGTTCAGGCTGTTCAAGTTGGTGCCCTTGGGATCCCCGAGGGTCACCATGCTTTGGAAGTACTCGATCACGCCCTTGTTCGAGACGCTCAAAGCCGCCCACTGCGGCCAGTCCCAGGTGTCGTTCATGAACGGCTTGGTCTGATCATGGCTGAGCACGGTCAGGTGGTTGACGTCATGGGCGGTGGCGATGCCCTCGATGGTCAGTCGGCCGTGCGCGCGGTCGTGCATCCACCCCGCGTAGTGCGGTTCCATTTTCAGGGTGTTGATGAACGCCGTCTCGTAGCCGGCGTTCGCCCGCAGGTAGTCGCCGTAGCCGGGATGACCGTACTGGTCGACCATCGCCATGACGTCGGCCGCCGACCCCAGCCTCGCCGTCCGCTGGATATCGGCGATGATCTGCGGGTTGTACTTGTCATCGGCGATCCAGCCCACCTTGGCGCCCTGCATGGCGTAGTACATGCCCACGCCCTGCAGGTCGTTGCCCCAGGCCTGGGTGTTGTTGGTCATTCGGTTGTCGAACGCCCACCTGCCGACGTCCTCGAGGGTGGACGGGGCGAGTCCGGCGAAGTGCCGCAGGTTGTTGTAGGCGACGAGAGCCTCCGACGTGATGGCCGTCCGTCCGCCCTGGAAGGCGTCGTGGCCGGTGTGCGAACTCCCATTGGAGCTACCGAGAGTCGCCAGGTCGATGTACTGGCCGGTGTCACCCGGTGTCGGAGTGTGACCCGAATGATCGGTGGGATCGGTGGGTCCGGGATCGGTGGGCTCGGGATCGGTGGGTGTCTGAGTCCCCCCGCCGGTCGTGCTGCCCGGGGTTGTGCCGTCGGTCGGCCGGTCGGTGATCGTGCCCATCCCCATCGCGTCGGTGAGCGTGGCTCCCGTCGGGTTCGACAGCATGACGTGGAAGTTCTCGGTGCCCTCGGTCAGTGAGTCGCTCTTCACGGCAACCGCGATGGTCTTCTGGGTCTCCCCGGGTGCAAACGTGAGGGTTCCCGATGACGCCGCGTAGTCGGCTCCCGCCGTCGCGGTGCCGTTCATGGTCGCGTACTGCACCGTCACCGTCTGGGAGGACGGGGCGGCGAGGGTGACGGTGAACGAGGAGAGTGACGTGCCACTGCCGCCGGTGTACTGGATCGGCGTCAGGTAGTCCATCTTGTTCTCGTTCACCGTGCGCCAGTCGTCGGCCAGAATCCCGCCGGTATCACCGGAATTCGGGTTCCATGACCAGTACGCCCAGCTCATGTCCTCAGTGCCGGCCGGGATGTCGATGGTGCCGTTGTTGTCGAAGTCGCCGGAGAGGTAGGACGTGATCGCCTCGAACCAGATGACATCCTTCGGGTCCTGCAGTTTGGTGCCGAACTCGCCGACCCAGATCGGGGCGATGTTCTCCTCGTAGATGTAGCCCCAGGCCTGCCGGAACACGTTGGGCAGGTCCGCTCCGAAGTTTGCGGTCTGGAACCACGGTTGTGGCCACACCGAATTCGGATAGTCGTGCGGGGAGTAGACGACCCGGTTGGGCACGTCGAGAACGATCGGCCGGTCGCGGACCCCCATCAGGTTGCCGCCCCACCAATAGTTCTGTCCTTGGTAGCTGCCGACGCCCTCGACGAAAATCAGCAGATCCGGGTTGACCGCCAGGGCGGCGTTCCCGGCCCGTTCGGCAGCCCGCGCCCAGTCGTTGGCGCCACCGCCACCCCAGGTGCCGTTGTAGGGCTCGTTGTGCAGATCGAATCCGATCACCGTGGGGTTGCCCTTGTAGTGGTCAGCCAGCATCTGCCAGTCGGCGACCCACTGGTCCTCGGTGTATTGCGCGTTGTACCAGAGGCCGTTCTCGCTGGTGCCGGCGCCGGCGGTGCTGCGATGGTGGTCGAGGACCACCCGCATCCCCTTCTCGCCGGCGTACTCGACGACCTTGTCCATCACCTGAATCGCGTTGAGCCCCTGCAGATCCGGGTTCTGGTAGAAGTCGATCCCGTTGGGTTGGGCGGTGGTGTGCAGCATCTCACTGGAGTACGGCAATCGGATGGTGTTGAACCCCTGATCGGACATCTGGTCGATCATGTCCTTGTAGTTGCGGGTCCAAAGGCCATGCGGCGCAAGGTTTGTGCCCTCCGCGCCGAACCAGTTGACGCTGGCCAGCTGTACCGGATTGCCCTGGGAGTCGATGATCTGGTTACCCGAGGTACGCAGATAGCCGGCTGCCATTCCGCTGCCGCCGGGTTCCGTCGCTGAGGCGTCGGAGATGCTCAGGCCGGGCGTCGTCGTCGGCGTCGAGGTGTCGTCGTTGACGATCGTGCCGGTGGCGACGGCACGGGAGATCGTGCCGCCCGCCGGATCGGAGAGCGTGACCTTGAACGTCTCGTTCGGTTCGACCGCGGTGTCACCGACGATGTCGACATGCACCGTCTGTGCGGTGACGCCGGGTGCAAAGGTCAGCGTGCCGGCGGCGGACTGATAGTCGGCACCCGCGGTGGCCGTGCCGTTGGAGGTCGCATACTTCACCGTCACCGGTGTGTCCGACGCCTTGTCCATGGTCACGGCGAACATGAAGTGCGCGTCATTGCCGCCACCGTTGCCCTCGCCCACCGACAGGTCGGCGATGGAGATGGCCGGGGCGGTCGGGGGCGTGGTCGGGGTGGCAACCGCAACGCCGTTGACCGTCATGTTGGTCGGTGCGGACGCGATCGCCCCGGGGGTGGCCTGGAAGCCGAACGATGTGCTCCGGCCGGCGGCGACCCTGCCGTTGTACGGCATGTTCGTGATCACGTAGTGATCGCCCACATGGCTGGTGATCTGTGCGTTCCAGATGTTGACGATCTTGGCCGGGGAGTCGAACTCGACCGTCCAATTGGTGAGGTTGGACTGGCCCGCGGTGACGGTCATCGCCGCGTTGTGGCCGGAACCCCAGTCGTTGGTCACCGCGTAGTTGACCGTGGCGGCGCCCTGTGACGGTACCGGGGCCGCGACGTCGTCGTTCTTGATGGTGGCCGTTGCGGTGGCGCGGGACAGGGTGGCGCCGCTGGGATTGGCCAGCGCGACGGTGAAGGTCTCGTCGGACTCGACGGCGGTGTCACCGGTGACCGCGACGGTCACGGTCTGCGCGGTGACGCCGGGGGCGAAGGTCAGGGTGCCGGATCTGGCGGTGAAGTCGGTCCCGGCGGTTGCCGTCCCGTTGGCTGTGGAGTAGCCGACGGTGACCGGGTCGGTGGCGGTCTTGGACAGAGTGACGGTGAAGTTCGCGTTGGTGGTACCGGAATTGCCCTCGGACACCGACACGTCGGCGATCGACACACTGGGCGGGGTGACCACCGGCGGGGTCGCGGTGCCGACGGGCACGCCGTTGACCGTGATGTTTGTCGGTGCCGAACCGGGAGCCCCGGGGCTGGCCTGGTAGCCGAACGTCGTGGTCTGACCCGCGGCGACCTGCCCGTTGTAGGACATGTTGCTGATCACGTAGTGGTTGCCGGTTCGGCTGGTGATCTGACCGTTCCAGATGTTGACGATCTGTGCCGGGGTGTCGAACTCCACGGTCCACCCGCTGAGGTTCGCCGAACCTGCCGTCACGGCGATCTCGGCGGTATGTCCGGAGCCCCAGTTGCTGACGACCTTGTAGGCGGCGGTGGGTGCCGACGTCGTCGCGGCGGTGGCGGCGGGGATGATCTGCGTTGCCGACTCGGTCCGCCGGAACAGGCCCCAGAGCAGTTCGCCGATCGGGTTCGCGATCGGCGCTCCGGGACCGCCGGGGAAGAGCCCGAGAGCCCGCAGAATGGTCTGCGCGGGCGCGGCGATCTGCGGCAGGGTGCGCAGCGCGGCGGCAGCCGGGGTCGGGGTCGGGGTCGGGGTAGCCAGGCCGGCGAGCGCGGGCATGACGGCGGGGCCGCCGACCGTCGTCGCCGTCGGTGCGGGCGGCTGACCGAAGCCGGTGGGTGTCTGTTGGGGGACGGCGGTGGTGGCCCGCAGCGAGTCCGCGACGTTCACCGGGGCGGCGTTCGCCGAGATGTGGTCCGCCAGTTCGGAACGAACAGCGCTGGCGGGTCGCGGAACCGAGAGCGGAACACGTCGGCCATCCGAGTCGGCGGACTCGGTTGCCCGGCCGGCGGTGCGGGCCGTCCCGCCGGTGGAGCGCGACGACTTCCCGGCCGGACCTTCCGCGACGGTGTCGTCATTCGAAGGACCGGTCCGGTGTCCGCGTGCAGACCGGCCGGCGGATGACGAATCCGACCGGGAGGCGTTCGCGGCCGGGCCGCCCGAGCCGTCGGTGGCGTCCGCTCCGGTGTCCGCATGGGCGATCCCGGACCCGGTCGCCAGGGCGGCGCTAAAACCGAGGCTCAACGCGCCGGCACCCAGCCAGGAGTAGGGCTGCCGCCGGCGCTTCCCGCTGGTACGCCTCTTGCCGGCACCCCTCTCGTCGGCAATCCCCGTGCCGCTGTCTCCCTGCGGAATCCGCTGCTGGCCGTTCATCCCATCTCCTTTTGGCTTGCTCGGCTGTGGTGACCATCCGGCGAAAGTCGCCGGATGGGCTGGCACCCGTGCCGCATTGCTTGCCGCAGGAACGCCAAAGTTTGGTTACACCCGTGGCCAAAATTAACACGGGTGCGCGATATCGTCAACGGGTGTCGCGGCAGGGGAGATGGACTGGGCTGTCCCAAGCCGATCGGCAGGCTGAGAGACGGCGATTGCTGGTGGACGCGGCGTTTCAACTGTTCGGCGAGGCCGGAGAGACGGCCGTCACAGTCAGGTCTGTTTGCTCGCTCGCGTCGCTGAACACGCGGTATTTCTACGAAAGTTTTTCCGACATCGACGAATTGCTCGGTGCGGTCTACGACGTCGTGGTGGCCGACATGATCAGCACCCTCGCCGAGTCGATGGCGGATCTTCCCGACGATCGCTCCCGACTTCGGGCTGGTATCCGCTCGGTCCTGAACTTCAGTTCCGACGACCCGCGACGGGGCAGGGTGCTGTTCACCGAGGCCCGGACGAACCCGGTTCTGGCGGCACGCCGCGCGGCAACCCAGGAACTGCTCCGGCGGTCAGTCGTCGACGACGGGCAGGGTGCGTCGCAGGTCGTCCGCACCGCGAACCTCGTCAGCGCCGCGATGTACTCGGGGGCGATGGCCGAACTGGCTCAACAATGGCTGCTGGGCAGCCTCGGTGCGGACCTGGACGCCGTCGTCGACGCAGCGGTCCGGGTCATCATGCCGCCCGGCTAGGCCGCCGGGCAGCCCTCCCGGTTCGGCCCGTCGAGTGCGGTCGGCGCGTCGGCGATCGCCTGGCCGATCACCTCGAGAACCTTCGGGTCCCAGGTCAGCGCGGTGTCCCAGGGCATTCCGGCCTGATTGGAGACGAAGATGCTGTGGGTGTCGTCGAACAGGTGGCACCGGCGATGCGGTAGCACCGGGTCGCTGATGTTGCGGGCCAGTGCGCTGTCCGCGGCCACCAGTCCGTCATTCGGCCACACCCCGGGGTTGGCCGGGCCGGGCGCCTTGAACCGGTTGCCGGCGATCAGCACCACCGGAATCCGGTCGAGCACCCCGGACTGGAACTCGTTCCAACCGCCCGAGCCCATCAGGAACGCCTTGTTGACCTCCCGGCCGGAGCCGGCCATCAGTTTCAGGGTCAGCTGCCGGAACTCCTTCATCGCCGCTTCGCAGAGCTTCTCGCCCTTGCATTCGGTGATCGGGATCAGGTCGTTGGCGTAGTCGGAGAGGTACGAGCCCTGCCAGGGTGTGCCGATGGTGGTCAGGGATCGCACCTTGACTTCGCTGTTGGTGGTGGCCAGCACCCGGATCGCCGCCCGGGAGTACAGGCCGCCCATCGAATGGGCGACGAAGTCCACTTCGGTGACGCCCTTGTTGTCCTTCAGCCAGTTGATGAACCGGGCCAGATGCTCGCCGGCGGTGTCGATGCTCCCGGTGGAGTTGACCGTCATGTTCTCCGGCAGGGTCACCGGGCACACGCCGAACGCACCGAAGCCGGTCTGGTCGGTCACCTGCCCGCGACCGGCCATCGCCGGCGCGGTGTAGACCGTGTACCCCTTGCCCAGCAGGTGCTCGCGGATCGCGGTGTCGGTGTTACCGGCCGCCAGGCCGGTCGCGCACGCGGCATCCGGGGTGGTGAACGGACTGGTGGCGTCGCCGCCGGAGACCACCACGACCGCCGCCGATGGCGGCCGCTTGTCCCCGTTGCCCGAGTTGTCCGAACATCCGACCGCAGTGGCCAACGTGGTGAGCGCGGCAGCCGTCACTGCCAGGAGTTTCCGCATGACAGGATTGTTCCATCATGAGCCAGCAATCCCGTGTTGTTTTCTCCGGAGTTCAGCCGACGTCCGACTCCCTGCACCTGGGCAACGCCCTGGGAGCGGTCCGGCAGTGGGTGGATCTGCAGGACGACTACCAGACCTTCTTCTGCGTGGTCGACCTGCACGCGATCACCGTTCCGCAGGATCCGGCGGTGCTGCGGCGGCGCACCCTGGTCACCGCCGCGCAGTACCTTGCGCTGGGCATTGACCCCGACCGGTCCACCATCTTCGTGCAGAGCCAGGTTCCCGCGCACGCCGAACTGTCCTGGGTGCTGGGCTGTTTCACCGGCTTCGGTCAGGCCTCCCGGATGACCCAGTTCAAGGACAAGTCGCAGAGGCAGGGTGCGGACTCCACCACCGTCGGCCTGTTCACCTATCCGGTGCTGCAGGCCGCCGACGTCCTGCTCTACGACACCGACCTGGTCCCGGTCGGCGAGGATCAGCGCCAGCACCTGGAACTGGCGCGCGATATCGCGCAACGCGTCAACGCCCGGTTCCCGCGCACCTTCGTGGTGCCGGAGGTGATGGTCGCCAAGGAGACCGCCAAGATCTACGACCTGGCCGACCCGACGGCGAAGATGAGCAAGTCGGCGGCCACCGACGCGGGTCTGATCAGCCTGCTCGACGATCCGAAGGTGTCGGCCAAGAAGATCCGGTCGGCGGTCACCGACAGTGAGCGCGAGATCCGGTTCGACCCGGAGTCCAAACCCGGGGTGTCCAATCTGCTGTCCATCCAGGCCGCCGTCACCGGACGCGCGGTGGACGACCTGGTCGCCGGATACGACGGCCGAGGCTACGGCGACCTCAAATCCGAGACCGCCGAAGCGGTCGCGGACTATGTGTCACCCATCCGGCGGCGGGTCGAGGAACTGCTGACCGACCCGGCCGAGCTTCAGGCCATCCTGGCCGACGGGGCCCGCCGCGCGCGGGAGGTGGCCGGTGCCACCCTCGGCCGCGTCTACGACCGGTTGGGCTTCCTGCTCTGAGATCGACCCTGAAAGGCGCACTGCGGCGGGTGATGCGGGCCCAGCAGCGCTACAGCAGCGCCCAGGGCGACTTCTACGCAGCCGGGATCAGCTACTTCACCATTTTTGCGATCTTCCCACTGCTGATGGTGGGCTTTTCCGTGGTCGGCTTCGTGCTGGCGAGCAGGCCGGATCTGGTCGCTGAGATCGATGGCTGGGTCAAGCGCTCGGTACCTGGGGACTTCGCTGACGACGTCGGAAACCTGGTGGATTCGGCGATCGCCTCGCGCACCTCGGTCTGCGTAATCGGCTTTGCAACGGCGCTCTGGGCGGGATTGGGCTGGATGACCAACTTGCGTATCGCGCTTTCCGAGATGTGGGAGAAGCCAACCGAAACAGACGGATTCGTCAAGAAGAAGATCTCCGACCTGGGTGCCTTGGTGTCGGTTTTCCTGGCAACCCTCTTGGCGCTGGGACTCACCGCGGCCGCCAATCCTGCGTTCAAACTTGCCGGCCCGTTACGGGGCGTCTCGTTGACGTTGTCGGTTCTGGTGGCCTGGGTGATGTTCACGGCGATCATTGCCAAACTGCCACGGCGACCGTCGCCGATGCGGGTTGCGGTTCGTGCGGGCCTGCTCGCCGCCGTGGTGTTCGAGGTCTTCAAGCAAACCGCATCGCTCTACCTGGGGGCCGTGCTGCACGGTCCGGCCGGAGTCACCTTCGGTCCGGTGCTGGGTCTGCTGGTGTTCGCCTATCTGACCGCGCGACTGGTGCTGTTCGCCACGGCCTGGGCTGCCACCGAACAGGGGCCTGCCACCGAACAGGCGGCCGCTACCGAACAGATGCCCGCTGATTCAGCGACCGGGCAGCCATGATCAGCGCGAAGATGATCACGGTTCCGATCACCGCGACGCCCACCCGGACCGGAACGGCGTCGGCGGTCAGCACGGGAGCGGTGCTGAGCGGGCTGGCGTCCGGTTTGGGCGGCAGCAGGGACGGGTCCGGGTCGATCAGGGTGCCGATCGTGGTTCCCGGCGGAGTGGCGAACCCGTAGTCGAGCAGCCGGGCCGACTGCTCCCACGGGGCGATGGGCTGGCGGGTGCCGCGCAGCAGCACCGCCACCAGTCGACGGCCGTCCCGTTCGGCCGCGCCCACGAATGTCTGTCCGGCGTCGTCGGTGTAACCGGTCTTGCCACCCAGGGCGCCGGGGTAGTTGATCAACAGTTTGTTGTCGTTCTCCACCGGGTACCGCGACCCGTTGACATCGGGGAACTGGTACTCGCGGGTGCGGACGATATCGGCGAAGATCGGGTTGTTGAAGGCGTACCGGTAGAACAGCCCGATGTCGTAGGCCGAGGTGCTCATCCCCGGACCGTCCAACCCGGACGGGGTGGCCGCCCGGGTGTCCTTGCCGCCGAGTTTGGCGGCCATGGCGTTCAGCTTGCCCAGTGCGGTGTCCATCCCGCCCATCGCGCCGGCCAGGGCATGGGCGGTGTCGTTGCCCGAGTACATCATCAGCCCGTGCAGCAGGTCGTTGACCGTGTATCGGCCACCCGGTTTCACTCCCACCCGGGTGCCTTCGGAGTTGGCGTCCTCCTGGGTTCCCTCGATCACCCGGTTGAGGGGCAGTTCGTTGATCGCCGCCATCGCGGTCAGGACCTTGATGACGCTGGCCGGCCGGTGCCGGCCGTGCGGGTCGCGGGCGGCGATGACGTCACCGGTGTCCAGATCGGCCACCAGCCAGGCCTCGGCGGAAACGTCGCCGGGCACCGGCGGGGTGCCGGCGGCGACGATCACCCCGCAGCCACTCAGTGCGTCGCCGCCCACCGGGGTGGCCGGTACCGGCAGTGGTTGCGGCGGGTCGCCGGCCTTCGGCACCTCGGAGGAGTCGACGGCGGGCGGTGTCGTCACCCGGTACGGGCAGTTCTCCGGTGCGGCTGCCGGGTCGGCGCCGGCGACTGCCGGTGCGGCGCCGGTCAACAGGGCGATGGCCAGCACGGTGACGCGCTGCCACCTCGCTCGAGATCTCCGGGTCGTCCTTGCCACGAGTCGTCACAGTAAGTCACATCCGCCCCGATCCCGGTGCGCCGCGCTGTGACTGGTGTTACTTAAGGGGCAATTGTTACTTAGCGGATATTGCGTTTATTGCGGTAGTGCGCAGTGCGCCAGGGCCGGAAAACCGATGCTGGACATCCACAGCCGGCCCCGGTGCTCCACCAGACCGGTCACCACGCCGAAGTCCGGATGGGTCATCCGCAGGCCCGCCACCGCGGCGCCGGTGTCGGGATCGAACGCCACCGCCCACACCTCGGGTGCGATCTGCGGCTGCAACCGCTCGGGCAGTCGCCAGATGAGCGTGCGCAGGATCGGGGCGCGGGGGGCCAGGATGTCCGCGGCGGCGTTGCGGCGACTGACCATCGCCACCCAGATGCGGCCGTCGGCCCCGGTGGAGATGTTGTCCGGCATTCCCGGCAGATTCTCGGCCAGCCGGGTCACGGTTCCGGCCTTCGGGCCGGTCAGCCAGTACTTGCTCAGCCGTCGCGCCTGCGTCTCGGCGAACACCAGTGCCGACCCGTCGGCCGTCTGCGTCAGGCCGTTGGCGAAATAGAGGTTCGTCAGCACCGGGTGTGCGCCGTCCGGGCCGAGCCGGTTCAGCGAGCCGTCGCCGCGGGCCTCGAAGATGGCGCCCTTGAAGTGGGCGTAGCTGAACTTGGCCGTCGACTCGGTGAAATAGATGGTCCCGTCGGCCACCTCGACGACGTTCGAGCAGAAGTTCAGCGGCCGGAAGTCGACGGAATCCGCCAGTACCTCGGTCCGGCCGGGGTTCCCGGTGACGTCCATCGCCAGCAGACCGCCAGGGCTGGTGCAGATCAGCAGCCGCCCGTCGCGGGCCACCGCCAAGCCGAGCGGCCGGCCGGGAACGTCGCCGACCACCCGGACCGTCGGCTCCGCTCCGTCGGGGTCGATCCGCACGATGCGGCCGTCGACGAGCCCGGTCCACAGCGCCCCATCCGGCCCGACGACGACGTCCTCAGGCGCGTCCCCGGGCATCGGGACCACGGACAGCTCGGCCGGACCGAAGTCGGGCAGCGACCCGACCGGTGGCGGGCGCCACCGGACCGGGTCGATCGACGGTCTTGCCGCCGAGTTCATCGGGCCGGACTCACAGCAGGCGGCTGGCCTCACCGAGCACGCGGTGCAGGATCCGGTAGATCTCCTCGAACTCGTCCGGGCCGCTGACCAGCGGCGGAGCCAGCTGGACGACCGGGTCGCCACGGTCGTCGGCGCGGCAGTACAGACCCGCCTCGAACAGGGCGGTGGACAGGAAGCCGCGCAGCAACCGCTCGCTCTCGTTCTCGTCGAACGTTTCCTTGGTGTTCTTGTCCTTGACCAGTTCGATGCCGTAGAAGAAGCCCTCGCCACGAACGTCACCGACGATCGGCAGTTCGAGCAGTTGTTCGAGCTTGGCGCGCAGCACCGGCGCGTTGGTCTTGACGTGGTCGTTGAGGCCCTCGCGCTCGAAGATGTCGAGGTTGGCCAGCGCCACCGCCGCCGACACCGGGTGGCCGCCGAAGGTGTAGCCGTGCGCGAAGGTGGTGGTGCCGTCGTTGAAGGGTTCGAAGAGCCGGTCGGTGGCGATCATGGTGCCGATGGGGGCGTAGCCCGAGCTCATCCCCTTGGCGGTGGTGATCATGTCCGGGATGTATCCGAAGTCCTCGCAGGCGAACATCGACCCGATCCGGCCGAACGCGCAGATGGTCTCGTCGGACACCATCAGCACGTCGTAGTGGTCACAGATCTCCCGCACCCGTTCGAAGTACCCGGGCGGCGGCGGGAAACAGCCACCGGCGTTCTGGACCGGTTCGAGGAACACCGCGGCGACGGTCTCGGGACCCTCGAACTCGATGGCCTCGGCGATCCGGTTGGCGCAGTACTCGCCGAACGCTTTGGGATCGTCCTGGAACTGCTCGGGCGCCCGGTAAAAGTTGGTGTTGGGCACCCGGAAACCGCCCGGGGTCAGCGGCTCGAAGGGCGCCTTGAAGGCCGGCAGCCCGGTGATCGCCAGAGCGCCCTGCGGGGTGCCGTGGTACGCGATGGTCCGGGAGATCACCTTGAACTTGCCGGGTTTGCCGGTGAGCTTGAAGTACTGCTTGGCCAGCTTCCAGGCGCTCTCCACGGCCTCGCCGCCGCCGGTGGTGAAGAACACCCGGTTCAGGTCGCCGGGGGCGTAGTGGGCCAGTCGCTCGGCGAGGTGGATGGCCGGCTCGGTGGCATAGGACCACAGCGGGAAGAACTCGAGTGTCTCGGACTGCTTGGCGGCCGCCTCGCCGAGCTCCTTGCGGCCGTGGCCCACCTGGCAGGTGAACAGCCCGGACAGCCCGTCGAAGTAGCGCTTGCCGTAGCTGTCGTAGATGTGGACACCCTCGCCGTGGGTGATGATCGGCGGTGTGATGCCCATACCGTGGCGGGCGAAGTGCCCCCACAGGTGTCGATTTGCCTTCGCCGTCAACTCGTCGGTGCGGGCGTAGTCGGCTGTCGTCGTCATCGAGTTCCCCAATTGTATTGTTGTTTAACGAGTTTCAGGTAGACCAGGGTCTCGGTGGACATCACTCCCGGCACAGCCCGAATTTCGGTGTTGAGCAGATCCAGCAATTCGCCGTCGTCCTCGCACACCACCTCGACGATGGCGTCGTAGGTGCCGGCTGTCAGCACCACGTACGCCACCGCCTCGATTTTTGCCAGCTTCTCGGCGACCTCGGCGGTGTCGCCCTGGCATCGGATGCCGATCATCGCCTGCCTGGAGAACCCGAGTTGCATCGGATCGGTCACCGCGACGATCTGCATCACCCCAGAATCGACCAGCCGCTGCACCCGTTGGCGCACGGCCGCCTCCGAGAGCCCGACGGATTTGCCGATGGCGGCGTAGGAGCGCCGTCCGTCCTGCTGCAGCTTCTCGATGATGGCTTTCGACATATCGTCGAGTTGCACCGCTGCTGCCGCCCGGGATGTCGGCGCGCGCATCGCGAACCGGGTGGCGGGCCTATCGGGCATGGCACTCATTGTGGCACGGAATCCGTTGTTTTCGGGAGTAGATCCAACGAAATGCGTAGCATCAGGGCGTGATCGCAAGCAGCTGGATCGACGGAGCGCCGGTGACCACCTCCGGCCCCGCACATCAGGTAATCAATCCCGCCGACGGTTCGGTGGTGGCGGAACTGGCCCTCGCCCAGGCGGGTGACGTCGACGTCGCGGTGGCCGCCGCCCGTGCCGCGCTACCGGGCTGGTCGGGCGCCACCCCCGCCGAGCGCTCGGCCGTCCTCCACAAGCTGGCCGAACTGCTTGAGGCCCACGCCGGCGAGGTGATCGCCGAGGAGGTCAGCCAGACCGGTAAGCCGGTCCGGTTGGCGACCGAGTTCGACGTACCCGGCAGCATCGACAACATCGCGTTCTTCGCCGGCGCCGCACGGAACCTGGAGGGCAAGGCCACCGCGGAGTACTCCGCCGACCACACCTCGTCGATCCGCCGGGAGGCGGTCGGGGTGGTCGCCACCATCACGCCCTGGAACTACCCGCTGCAGATGGCGGTGTGGAAGGTCATCCCGGCGTTGGCTGCCGGGTGCGCGGTGGTGATCAAGCCCGCCGAACTCACTCCGCTGACCACTCTGACCCTGGCCAGGCTCGCCGCGGCGGCCGGTCTGCCCGACGGGGTGCTCAACGTGGTGACCGGTTCCGGGGCCGACGCCGGTCAGCGGTTGGCCGGGCATCCGGACGTCGACGTCGTCACCTTCACCGGGTCGACCCCGGTCGGCCGCACGGTGATGGCCGCCGCCGCGGCGCACGGTCATCGCACCCAACTCGAGTTGGGGGGGAAGGCGCCGTTCGTGGTGTTCGAGGATGCCGACCTCGACGCCGCCGTGCACGGCGCGGTCGCCGGTGCGCTGATCAACTCTGGTCAGGACTGCACGGCGGCGACCCGGGCGATCGTCGCGGCCAATCTCTATGACGATTTCGTCGCCGGGGTCGCCGAACTCATGAGCAAGGTGGTCGTGGGCGACCCGCACGACCCGGATACCGATCTCGGTCCGCTGATCTCCTTCGCACACCGCGACAAGGTGGCCGCGATGGTGTCCCGAGCGCCCGGGCAGGGGGCTCGGGTGGTGACCGGCGGGACCGCGCCGGATCGGCCGGGCGCCTTTTTCCTGCCGACGCTGCTGGCCGACGTCAGCGAGGACTCCGAGGTCTACCGCGACGAGATCTTCGGGCCGGTGCTGACCGTGCGCCGCCACACCGGCGACGACGACGCGCTGCGCCAGGCCAATGACACCGACTACGGTCTGGCCGCCTCGGCCTGGACCCGCGACGTCTACCGCGCCCAGCGGGCATCCCGGGAGATCAACGCCGGCTGCGTGTGGATCAACGACCACATCCCGATCATCAGCGAGATGCCGCACGGCGGTCTCGGGGCGTCCGGGTTCGGCAAGGATATGAGCGACTACTCCTTCGAGGAGTACCTCACCATCAAGCACGTCATGAGCGATATCACCGGCGCCGTCGAAAAGCCCTGGCACCGAACGATCTTCACGCTGCGCTAGAGGCGCTAGTGGTGTGTCGTCGAATTGATCTGGCTATTTGGTGTTAGCATGGTTCATGGTTGCTGCGCCGTTGTCGGTGACGGATTCGGATCGGGTTGAGTTGACGCGGATGGCGTCCTCGACGGTGTTG
>Ga0208823_1001029_pt1 | contig 22607 bp, 21 predicted proteins | sample AD_UKC075_MetaG_FD_184440 | JGI IMG/M metagenome (GOLD analysis project Ga0208823, IMG submission 184440) | Active sludge microbial communities of municipal wastewater-treating anaerobic digesters from USA - AD_UKC075_MetaG (SPAdes) (version 2) | ecosystem: Engineered > Bioreactor > Anaerobic >... | reverse complement strand
TGGTGTCCTTCTCGGCGTCGGTGAACCACACCGGTCGGACCTCGCTGGAAGTGGGAATCCGGGTCGAAACCGAGAACATCCGCGACGGAAGTCGCCGGCACACCAACAGCTGCTATTTCACGATGGTGGCCGTCGACGCCGAGGGCCGTCCGGTGCCGGTGCCGCCCGTGGTGCCGGTCACCGACGAAGAGCGGGCCTGGTTCCAGGCGGCCGAGGTCCGCCGCGCCGCATTGCGGGCCGCATTCGCCAACTGATCCGGCGGAGCGGCCCTGGTCTTCGTGGGACTTTGGCGGGGTTAGGTTGCGGTCTTGCAACGGCAGGCCCCGCACAGGTGTTGTAGGTGTTGCTGCTGAGGCTGATGCGACTAATCTTCCGCACATGGCGAACAAGACGGCCTCCCGCTCTGCTGCGCGTACGACCAGCTCACGGGGTGGTTCTGGGGCCGGTACCCGGTCAGCGGCCGGGTCAGCTGCGAAGTCCCGGTCGAAGGCTGCCGCACAGGCCGGTACCGCGAGCGGCGCCAGAGCGGGTACCAGGTCCGGCGCGAAATCGAATGCGTCGGCCAAGGCTCCCGCCAGGTCCTCCCGGCCGGCCCCTCCGCGCCGCAAGCCCTCGGCGGGGAACTCGCCGTCGGGCATCGGACTTGCCGCCGCTGCCGGTGGCCGGGCACTGCGGGCCACGTGGATGGTGCTCGCCCGGGGTGCCGGGTCGGCGGCGAGGTCGGTGGGACGTGCCCGTGACCTGGAGCCGGGCCACCGCCGTGACGGTCTTGCGCTGGGGCTGATGGCCATGGCGGTGGTGATCGCCGCGGCTTCCTGGCTGGACGCCGCCCGGCCGGTCGGTGCCTGGGTGGATTCCGCGCTCCGAACGGTGGTCGGTGGCGCTGTCGTGTTGCTGCCTCTCGTGCTCGGCGCGATCGCGGTGGTGCTGATGCGCACCGAACCGCGGCCTGAGGCCCGGCCGCGGCTGGTCCTGGGGGCCGCGATGATCGCCGTGCCGGTGCTCGGTCTGTGGCATCTCTGGTCGGGTGCGCCCACCGACCCTGCGGCCCGTCAGCGGGCGGGCGGGTTCGCCGGCTTCGCCGCCGGGGGACCGCTGGCCGACGGGCTGACGGGCTGGATCGCGACGCCGCTGCTCATTGTCGCCGTCCTGTTCGGTCTGCTGCTGCTCACCGGAACGACCTTGCGGGATCTGCCGTACGCGCTGTACGAGATGTTCGCCACCCGCTCCGGGCGGCGCTATGCCGACTACGACCCCGATGCCGACTACGACCCCGATTACGACTACGCGGTGGATTTCGCCGGCGACGACTCCGATGGCTACGCCGGGGACTACGACCACGCCAACGACGGTCCGCACGATGAGGGGTCCGGCCGCCTCGGCGGTGGACGTCGGCGCGGCGGCGCACCCGAACCGGCCGCGGACGACCTCTCCGACGGGTACTACGACGACCCGCGCGCCTACGCCGACGAACCGGCGGCCTGGCCGGGCGCTCCGGCCGCCACCGGCACCCCGTTCGACAACTACCCGCTGGACGAGGCCGTCGTCGAGGCGCCGCGTGTCACCGAGCCGATCAAGGCGCGGCGGCGCAAGCCGGTGCCGGAACGGAGCACGACGGCCCCCGCCTCAGCTCCCGAGGCGGCCGAGGATCAGCTGTCGCTCGATCGGGTCGTGGAGGGCTCCTACACACTGCCGACGCTGGATCTGCTGATCCCGGGTGATCCGCCGAAGCGGCGCAGCGCGGCCAACGACGCCATCGTCGAGGCCATCTCCTCGGTGCTCGAACAGTTCAAGATCGACGCCGCGGTGACCGGGTGCACCCGCGGTCCGACCGTCACCCGCTACGAGGTCGAACTCGGTCCGGGCGTCAAGGTGGAGAAGATCACCGCCCTGCAGCGCAACCTCGCCTACGCGGTCGCCACCGAGAGTGTCCGCCTGCTCGCCCCGATCCCCGGCAAATCCGCGGTGGGTATCGAGGTGCCCAACACCGACCGCGAGATGGTCCGCCTCTCGGACGTTCTCTCCGCGCCGTCCACCCGCCGCGACCACCATCCGCTGGTGATCGGACTGGGCAAGGACATCGAGGGCGACTTCATCTCCGCCAATCTGGCCAAGATGCCGCACCTGTTGGTGGCCGGGTCCACCGGGTCGGGCAAGTCCAGCTTCGTCAACTCGATGTTGGTGTCGCTGTTGGCCCGCGCCACACCCGACGAGGTGCGGATGATCCTCATCGACCCCAAGATGGTGGAACTGACGCCCTACGAGGGCATTCCGCACCTGATCACCCCGATCATCACCCAGCCCAAGAAGGCCGCCGCCGCACTGGCGTGGCTGGTCGAGGAGATGGAGCAGCGCTACCAGGACATGCAGGCCTCCCGGGTGCGCCATATCGACGACTTCAACGCCAAAGTGCGCTCCGGTGAGATCAGCACCCCGCTGGGCAGTCAGCGGGTGTACAAGCCCTACCCCTACATCGTCGCGATCGTCGACGAGTTGGCCGACCTGATGATGACCGCGCCGCGCGATGTGGAGGATGCGATCGTCCGCATCACCCAGAAGGCCCGCGCCGCCGGAATCCATCTCGTGCTGGCGACCCAGCGGCCGTCGGTCGACGTGGTCACCGGCTTGATCAAGACCAACGTGCCCTCCCGGCTGGCCTTCGCCACGTCCTCGCTCACCGACAGTCGCGTCATTCTCGACCAGCCCGGCGCGGAGAAGCTGATCGGCATGGGTGACGGGTTGTTCCTGCCGATGGGGGCCGGCAAGCCGATCCGCCTTCAGGGTGCCTACATCAGCGACGACGAGATCCAGGCCGTCGTTCAAGCCTGTAAGGACCAGGCCGAACCGGACTACACCGAGGGCGTCACCGCCGCCAAGCCCTCCGGCGACAAGTCCGACGTCGACCCGGATATCGGCGACGATATGGACGTCCTGCTGCAGGCCGTCGAGCTGGTGGTCTCGAGCCAGTTCGGCTCCACCTCGATGCTGCAGCGCAAGCTGCGGGTCGGCTTCGCCAAGGCAGGCCGGCTGATGGATCTGATGGAGACGCGCGGCATCGTGGGACCGTCGGAGGGTTCCAAGGCGCGCGAGGTGCTGGTCAAGCCCGATGAATTGTCGGCCACCCTGATGGCGATCCGTGGCGGGTCCGGCCAGGACGACGAGGACGACGACTTCGGAGGAGTGCCGGAGGACTTCTGACCGGCGGCCACTACAAGACGTGGGCTACAAGACGAGGAGCATCCTGGTGTTGCCCAGGATGTTGGGTTTGACGTAGCTGAGGTCGAGGAACTCCGCCACGCCCACGTCGTAGGAACGGCACATCTCCTCGTAGACCTCCGCGGTGACCGGCGTGCCCTCGATCTCGCCGAAACCGTGCCGGGCGAAGAACTCGACCTCGAAGGTCAGCACGAACAGCCGTTGGAGCTGTAATTCGCGGGCCACCTCGAGAAGCTTCCCGACGATCGCGTGGCCGACGCCGCGGCCCCTGACTTCGGGGTGGACCGCGACCGTGCGGACCTCGCCGAGGTCCGACCACAGGACATGCAGGGCGCCGCAGCCGACAACCCGGCCCGCCAGCTCGGCGACCCAGAACTCCTGGACCGCCTCGTACAGCGTGACGAGGTTCTTCTCCAGCAGGATCTTTCCGGCGTAGGTGTCCACCAACCGTTTGATCTCGAGCACGTCTGAGGTGCGGGCACGTCGTACCGCGACCGCCGCGACATCGCGATCTTCCGGCGACGACGCCCCAGGCGAGAACTCGGTCACCGCGCCACCCTATCGCTGCGGATCTCCGGACTGCCGACCCGATATTCTGTCTGCCGTGCCGGGCCAACCCCAGACTCCGCCTGCGGCCCGGCGCGTCCCGGTCGTCAACGTCGCCAACATGCTGACCGCGCTGCGGCTGGTTCTCGTTCCGGTGTTCCTGCTGTTTCTCATGTCCGGTGACGGCCACCAGACCGCAAGCCGGATCACGGCGTTCGCGATCTTCGCGGTGGCGGTCATGACCGACCGCCTGGACGGGTCGCTGGCCCGCAAACACGACATGATCACCGAGTTCGGCAAGCTGGCCGATCCGATCGCCGACAAGATGCTGATCGGAGCCGCACTCATCGGGTTGTCGATGCTGGGCGACCTTCCCTGGTGGGTGACGGTGGTCATCCTGATCCGCGAGATCGGGATCACCGTGCTGCGTTTCGCGGTGATCAGCCGGGGGGTGATCCCCGCGAGCCACGGCGGCAAGCTCAAGGCGCTGGTCCAGGCCGTCGCGATCGGTCTGTTCGTCCTGCCGCTGCACAGTTGGCCGCCAGTCTGGCTCACCGTCGCCTGGTGGGTGATGGGGGCGGCGATTCTGCTGACCGTGGTGACGGGCATCGACTACGTGATCTCCGCGATACGAGGCGCCCGCAAGGCCGGGTAGCCCGCGGGAACCAATCTCGGTGCCCCCACGTTGCACAAAGTGCTGCGACGACATGAGGAGGACAGCGATGGCGGTACTGCTGCGGGAAGTGATCGGCGATGTGTTGCGCCGCGCCCGCACCGAGCAGGGACGCACCTTGCGGGAGGTGTCGAACTCCGCCCGGGTCAGCCTCGGGTATCTCTCCGAGGTCGAGCGCGGCCGGAAAGAGGCCTCCAGTGAATTGCTCAGTGCCATCTGCACCGCCCTCGATGTCCCGCTATCGCGGGTGCTTTCCGACGCCGGCGCGGAGATGGCCTGTCACGAGGACGTCGCCCGCCTCACCACCGTTCCCCGCGATGTGGCGGTCAACCGGCCGGTGGCGATGGCCGTCGCCTGACCTGCGCCGAACACCCGACATTGCCACGGGGCTGCGCCCGGATGGTCCGACCCGATAAATTGAGCGGCGGCTGGAAACGCGGCTGACGCGACACTCGACTTGAAGGCAGGCAAATCTGATGGCCAATCCGTTCGTGAAGGCGTGGAAGTACCTGATGGCGCTGTTCAGCTCCAAGGTCGACGAGTACGCCGATCCGAAGGTGCAGATCCAGCAGGCGATCGAGGAGGCCCAGCGCCAGCATCAGGCGCTGACCCAGCAGGCGGCCCAGGTGATCGGCAACCAGCGTCAGCTGGAGATGCGGCTCAATCGTCAGCTGGCCGACATCGAGAAGTTGCAGGCCAATGTGCGTCAGGCGCTGACCCTGGCGGATCAGGCCGCGGCCGGTGGGGACGCCACGAAGGCCACCGAGTACACCAACGCTGCAGAGGCCTTCGCCGCGCAGTTGGTGACCGCCGAGCAGAGCGTCGAGGACCTCAAGACCTTGCACGACCAGGCTCTGCAGGCCGCCGTGCAGGCCAAGAAGGCGGTCGAACAGAACGCCATGGTGCTGCAACAGAAGATCGCCGAGCGTACGAAGCTGCTCAGCCAACTCGAGCAGGCCAAGATGCAGGAGCAGGTCAGCGCCTCGCTGCGGTCGATGAGCGAGATCGCCGCACCCGGTACCACTCCGAGCCTCGACGAGGTCCGCGACAAGATCGAACGGCGGTATGCCAACGCCATGGGTGATGCCGAGCTGGCCCAGAACTCGGTGCAGGGACGCATGATGGAGATTCAGCAGGCCAGTGTGCAAATGGCCGGACATTCCCGGCTTGAGCAGATCCGCGCCTCGATGCGCGGCGAGGCGCTGCCCTCCGGTGGCGCCGCAGCCCCGGCGACCCCGGCTACGCCCGCGGCCGCTCCCACGCCCGAGAAGCCTCTCGGACACTAAGGAGGCATGGCCCATGGCGGTGAAACCCGAGGTGGCCGGCTACGCGTCGCGCCGGACCCGGTCGGTGCTGCAGCGCGGCATCGACACTGCCAGCGAGTACGCCGATGTCGCCGCGCAGAAGCTCGGTGCATTGTCCGACCCCAGGGCCCGCCTGCTGCGCAAGCGCCGCTGGGCCCTGCGTTTGGGCCTGTTCTTCGGTGTGTCGTCACTGTTCTGGGTGGCGGTCACCGGCCTGCTGGCGACGTGGAGCACGCCGGTCTGGGGGTTGATCATCACCGGTGCTGTCGCGGCAGGTGCTGCCCTTCCATCCACCCTATTCATGCTGCGTTACCGGTGGCTTCGCGGCGAGCCGTTACCGCCCCAGCGTCAGGCGAGTGCGAGGCGGCTGCCCCCACACGGTTCGGCCGCGCGCCCGGTGATGTCGGCGCTGGGCGCATCCGAGCGGGGCCTGCACTCGCTGTTGGGGGTCATCGAGCGCGGCGAGATGCTGCCGGCCGCGGAGATCTGTGAGCTGACCGCTGCGGCCGGTGGTTCGGCGGCGGCGATGGTCGCGACGGCGGCGGAGGTCGTGTCGATGGAGCGGGCAGCGGTCGAGGCACCCCAGTCTCGTGCCTACCTGGCGCCCACGATCAACGCGCTCACCGCCCAACTCAACAGCGGGCTGCGGCAGTACAACGAGATGGTCACCGCCGCGGCCCACCTGGTGTCAGCGGCGAACGCGGATCCGGTGCTGGGCTCGCCTGCGCATCAGCGTTATCGTGCCGAGCTCAGTGACGCGACCGACCGGCTGCTGGGCTGGGCTCAGGCCTTCGACGAACTGGGTCCGGCGCGGCGGGTGTCATAGGGGAACTGGAAGAGTCGGACGCTAAAGAGTCGGACCGACCTAAAGAGTTGGACCCTAAAGAGTCGGACCCTAAAGAGTCGGACGCAGCGCCGGGATGACAGCCCCGGCCAAGCCGCGAAGAATGGCCTTCCCGAAGTCGAACATGTCGAAGTAGTCCCGCCACAGGGTGATCCGGCCACCATGCACTTCGAACACCCCACACACCCAGAACTGCAGGCGCACCGGACCGAAGACGAGTGCGTCGGTCCGCTCGGTCAGCACGGTTGCCCCGTTGACCGCGATGCGATGCGTCCTCACCTCGAAGGCCGCCCGACCCTCCATGGCGCGGAACAGTCTGAGCGCGCGGGCGCGGCCGCGGATAGTCGGGAAACCGACATTCTGATATACCAGGTTGTCGTCCAGGACCGCTCCAGCGGTGTCGATATCCTGATCCTGCAGGGCGCCCAGCAGCACCTCGACGGTGTGGGCCACGGATTGGGAGGTGTCGACGTCGGCGCTCACCGTGCCGTTGGTCACGTTGCCATTGGAGCTGACGATCTGTTCGGTCATCACCCCAGACTAGGCCAGCCTTCCCGCCATCTTCTGCCCAGTCTCAGCCGACACAGCGGGGGCTGATCGTGCGCATTGCCGTCGTCGCCGGGCCGGAGGCTGGGCACTGCTTTCCCGCCATCGCGTTGTGCCTTCTGCTGCGCGAGTCAGGCGACGATCCCGTTCTGCTGACCGGCACCGAGCGGATCGACACGGCCCGCGCAGCCGGTGTGGAGACGGTCGAACTGGTCGGTCTGGAACCGCAGGAGGCTGACGACGACAACGACGCCGGCGCGAAGTTGCACCAGCGTGCGGCCAGGATGGCGGTTCTCAATGCTGCCGTGCTGGAACGACTCAAGCCGGATCTGGTGGTGTCCGACGAGATCACCGCGGCGGGTGGGCTGGCCGCCGAGTTGATGGGGATTCCGTGGGTGGAACTCAATCCGCACCCGCTGTACCTGCCGTCGAAGGGACTCCCGCCGATCGGCAGCGGTCTGGCGCCGGGCTCCGTTCCGAGCGGATGGGTGCGCGATGCCGTGATGCGATACCTCGCCGGGCGGTCGATCCGCGCCGGAGAACGTCAACGTTCGGTCGCCCGGCGCGGTATCGGGTTGTCTCCTCATGGCCCCGGTCCACGCCGTCGGCTGATCGCCACCCTGCCCGCACTGGAGGTTCCGCGGCCGGATTGGCCGGCGGAGGCGGTCGTCGTCGGCCCGTTGCTCTTCGAGCCCACCGACGCCGTGCTCGTCCCGCCGCCCGGGAACGGCCCGCTGATCGTGGTCGCGCCGTCGACCGCGGTGACCGGTGCTTCCGGGCTGGCCGAACTGGCTCTTGAGCATCTGGTGCCGGGTCGGACGCTGCCGAAGGGGTCACGGCTGGTGGTGTCGCGTCTCAGCGGTGATATCGGCGCGGTCCCGCCCTGGGCGACGGTCGGACTCGGGCGTCAGGACGAACTGCTCGGCCACGCCGATCTGGTGATCTGCGGCGGCGGACACGGCATGCTGGCCAAGGCACTGCTGGCCGGGGTGCCCATGGTGGTGGTGCCCGGCGGGGGGGACCAATGGGAACTGGCCAATCGCGTGGTGCGCCAGGGCAGTGCGCAACTGGTCCGGCCGTTGACGCCGGGAACGCTGGCAACCGCGGTCAACGAGGTGATCTCGGAGCCCGCCTATCGAGCAGCCGCGCGGCGGGCAGTGCAGAGCGTCGTCGGAGTGGCCGATCCGGTTCGGGTGTGCCACGAGGCCGCTGGGTAGGTTTACCGGTGTGCGGCTGACGGAGTTCCATGAACTGGTCGAGGGGCAGTTCGGTCCGGTTCGCGGCGCGTCGATGCTGGTCGATCATGCCCTGACGAGGTTCGGCGGACGGAGTGCCGCCCAGGCGATCGAGGACGGCGTCGACCCGCGCGAGGTCTGGCGGGCGCTGTGTGCGGACTTCGACGTTCCCCGCGAACAATGGTGAACGGCGGATAGACCGCGACACGCGGGCACGGCTGCTTGCCATCGAACACATGTTCGCTAGTGTGGTCGGTGTTCGACCGGCGCAGTTCGATCCGGTTTTGTCGGTGGCCTCTTCTAGCGTCATCGACAACCGACCGAACCGGTCACCCGAACACCACACGAACGGAGACATCCCATGGCGCAGCAGGCTCCCGACCGCGAGAAGGCCCTTCAGCTCGCGATCGCGCAGATCGAGAAGAACCACGGCAAAGGCTCGGTGATGCGCCTCGGGGACGAGGTGCGCCAGCCGATCTCGGTCATCCCCACCGGATCCATCGCGCTGGACGTGGCGCTCGGCATCGGTGGGCTTCCGCGTGGTCGGGTCATCGAGATTTACGGCCCGGAATCCTCCGGCAAGACCACCGTCGCCCTGCACGCGGTCGCCAACGCCCAGGCCGCCGGTGGAATCGCCGCATTCATCGACGCCGAACACGCCCTCGACCCGGAGTACGCCAAGAGCCTTGGTGTGGATACCGATTCCCTGCTTGTGAGCCAGCCCGACACCGGTGAGCAGGCGCTCGAGATCGCCGACATGCTGGTGCGTTCCGGTGCGCTGGACATCCTGGTCATCGACTCGGTGGCCGCCCTGGTTCCCCGCGCAGAGATCGAGGGCGAGATGGGAGACAGCCACGTCGGCCTGCAGGCCCGGCTGATGAGCCAGGCGCTCCGCAAGATGACCGGCGCGTTGAGCAACTCGGGTACCACCGCGATCTTCATCAACCAGCTCCGCGAGAAGATCGGGGTGATGTTCGGGTGCTTCAACTACAGCACCAGGGTCCAACTAGCCGACGGCACCACGGAGAAAATAGGAAAGATCGTCAATCAAAAGTTGGATGTCGAAGTTCTGTCCTATGACCCCGACACCGATCAGATCGTGCCGCGGAAGGTGGTCAACTGGTTCGATAACGGGCCGGCTGAGCATTTCCTTCAGTTCACTGTTGAGAAGTCGGGCGGCAATGGGCGGTCGCAATTCGCCGCGACGCCAAACCATCTCATCCGCACCCCGGGTGGCTGGACAGAGGCTGGAAATATCATCGCCGACGACCGGGTCATGGCCGCCGAACCACACCTGCTGAGTGATCAGCAGTTCGAGGTCATTCTGGGTTCGCTGATGGGCGACGGGAATCTGTCACCAAACAGGCACGGCCGCAACGGTGTCCGGTTCCGGATGGGGCATGGTGCGAAGCAGCGCCAGTATCTCGAATGGAAGACCGAACTATTGGGCAATATTGGCCATTCGATCTTCGAGAACTCCACGGGTGCTCGCTTCGTCGACTTCACTCCGCTGGCCGAACTCGCTGAGCTGCAGCGTGCGGTTTACCTTGGTGACGGCAAGAAGGTGCTCTCGGAGGATTATCTCAAGGCGCTCACCCCGCTTTCCCTCGCCATCTGGTACATGGACGACGGTTCGTTCGCTGTCCGTTCCAAGGGCATGCAGCGGCGCACCGCGGGGGGAAGCGGACGAGTTGAAATTTGCGTTGAAGCGATGAGCAGCGGCTCGCAACTTCGTCTGCGCGACTTCCTGCGTGACACTCACGGTCTGGACGTGCGCCTACGCCAAGCGGGAAAGGCCGGCAAGTCGGTACTGGTGTTTTCCACCGCAGCATCGGCGAAGTTTCACGAGATCGTCGCGCCGTACATGGCGCCGTCGATGGAATACAAGTTGTTGCCACGGTTCCGCGGTCAGGGCACGGTCGTTCCTCAGTACATCGAGCCAACACAACGGCTGGTACCGGCGACGGTTCTCGATATTCATGTGAAGCCTCCGGCGCGTTCGATGAACCGCTTCGACATCGAGGTGGAGGGCAACCACAACTACTTCGTCGATGGCGTCATGGTCCACAACTCTCCCGAAACGACCACCGGTGGTAAGGCGTTGAAGTTCTACGCTTCGGTGCGCCTGGACGTCCGTCGTATCGAGACACTCAAGGACGGCACCGAAGCGGTGGGTAACCGCACCCGCGTCAAAGTGGTCAAGAACAAGGTTTCGCCCCCGTTCAAGCAGGCCGAGTTCGACATCCTGTACGGCAAGGGGATCAGTCGCGAGGGCTCGCTCATCGACATGGGTGTTGATCAGGGCTTCATCCGCAAGTCCGGCTCCTGGTACACCTACGAAGGTGAGCAGTTGGGGCAGGGCAAGGAGAACGCCCGGAACTACCTGATGGAGAACCCCGACGTCGCCAACGAGATCGAGAAGAAGATCAAGGAGAAGCTCGGGGTCGGTGCCACGCTGACCGATGAGGCCATCGACGATGTCCTCCCCGCTCCCGTCGACTTCTGAGGCACGCGAGGAGCAGGCGCATGCGCTTTGCCTGCGCCTGCTCACCTCGCGGGCACATACTCGATCTGAACTCGCCGGCCGGATGTCCAAGCGCGGCTATCCCGAGGAAATCGTGGCGGCGGTACTCGAGCGTCTGACCAAGGTGGGTCTGGTCGACGACGAGGACTTCGCCGAGCAGTGGGTTCGATCGAGGCAGACGCACGCCGGCAAAGGTAAACGGGCGCTGGTGGCCGAGCTTCGGACAAAGGGAGTCGACGACGAGGTGATCGCCTCGGTGATCGACGGTATCGACCCGGGCGCCGAGCGGGTGAGGGCTGAGGAACTGGTGGAGCGGCGACTGCGTCGGGAGACCCTCGGCGACGGTGACCACACAAAGGTGATGCGTCGACTGGTGGGGATGCTCGCCCGCCGCGGCTACAGCCAGAGCATGGCGGTCGCGGTTGTCACCGAGGCACTGGCTGCTGAGCGGGAACGCAGGAGGGTCTAGGTCCGGTTTCCGCTCCTGCTCCTCAGCCGTGCGAACTCATCGCGGTCGTGCGCGCTGAACACCGTGATGTCGGAGGGCAGCGCGGCGAGCGTGCGGTGGCCGTCGCGCATCCGTCTGGGGTCGGCGGCCACGAGATACTCGAAACCGGTGAAGAAGGCGCCGCGACGGTTCAGCTTCGACGCCTTCCCCAGCGCGGACGGGTGGAAGTAGGCATCGCCGGCGTGCAGCAGCCAGCCATCGGCGCCGGCGTCCACGGCGATTGCGGCGTGCCCGCGGGAGTGCCCGACGACTGGGACCAGCGCGAAGTCGGTTCCCAGGCCGTCGAGCGGCCGGGCGGCGGGTAGCCCGCGCCACGGCTCGCCGTCGGCGGCGTAGGTGAGCACCGTCGGGTTGTGGCTGAGTTGCGAACGGCGGTAGCGGAGGCGTTCGCGGCGGGTCGGCTTCTGTACGGCGTCCCACTCGGTTTCCGACACATGTACCCGCGCGTGCGGGAAGTCTGACAGGCCGCCGACGTGGTCGAGGTCGAAGTGGGTGATGACGATGTCGCGTACGTCCTCCGCGGCGAATCCGAGAGCTTCGACCTGCCGTATTGCCGTCTCCGACTCGTCCAGCTCGGCGCCGAGCAGCCTGGCTGATGGGCCGAGACGCCGCTTGGGGTCGCGGACATCTTCGAGGCCGAAGCCGGTATCGACCAGCACCAGGCTGTCAGCCGTCTCACACAGCAGGACGTGGCAGACGATGGTCCCACCGGGTGTCGCCATGGAGCCGCAGTTGAGGTGATGGATCCTCATGGGTTTCTAGATCGGGTGCTAGTCGCCGGGCTCGATCAGGGCGCTGGGCGCCCCGCCCTGCTCGATGGCTTTGGCTTCCAACGGCTCCGGGGCCCGCTTGGAGCGTCGCAGCCGTCGCTCCAGCCGGGTCGCCGCCGCGGACAGGGCGAAATTGAGGCTGATCATCAGTACCGCGATGACGATCAGGGCGGGTACGTAATTGCCGTAGGTGGATCCGATCACGGTGCCCTGGCGGACCATCTCCAGGAACGTGATCTGGTAGCCGATCGCCGTGTCCTTCAGGACCACCACCAGCTGCGACACCAGCACCGGCAGCATCGAGGTGACGGCCTGCGGCAGCAGGATCACCCGCATCGTCTGGCCCCAACTCAAGCCCAGGGACTGTGCCGCCTCGTTCTGTCCACGAGGAAGTGCCGCAACACCCGAACGGACGATCTCGGCGATGACCGCGCCGTTGTACAGCGTCAGTCCGGTGACCACACCCGCCAGCGCCAACTGCTTCGAGGGGAACACGTCGTAGAGCGCGAAGAGGAAGTAGGCGAAGATCATCATGATCAGGACGGGGACGGCGCGGAAGAACTCCACGATCACCGCGCACACCGGACTGATCACCTTGGTGGGGGACAGCCGACCCACCCCGAGTAGCAATCCCAGGATCAGCGCGAGCACGATCGATATCGCAGCGGCCGTCAGGGTTCCGACGATGCCTGGCAGGACGTAGGTCTGCCAGAGGTCCGCGGTCAGGAATGGCTGCCATTTGGCGGATGTCAGCTGCCCCTTCGCGGCCAGCCTGGCGACCACCGCCCACAGCACGAGGGCACCGACCACCACGGTCACCGCCGAGATGACCCGGTTGCGGACCCTGGCCCGCGGGCCCGGTACGTCGAACAGAACTGACGTCATCTCGCCACCGCCCACCGTTTACCCAGCCACCCGAACACCAGCCCCATCGGCAAGGTCAGCAGCAGGAAGCCGAACGCGAAGATCCCACCGATGAGAAGCAGCGCGGCGGTGTTCTCGATCATCTCTTTCATCAGCAGCGCCGCTTCGGCCACGCCGATGGCGGAGGCGATGGTCGTGTTCTTGGTCAGCGCGATCAGGACCGACCCCAGCGGGATGATGACCGCGCGGAACGCCTGCGGCAGCAGCACGATCCGCAGGTTCTGCCCGAATGTCAGTCCCAGCGACCGGGCCGCCTCGGCCTGTCCGAGCGGAACGGTGTTTACGCCGGCGCGAACCGTCTCGCAGACGAAGGCCGCGGTGTAGACCGCCAAGCCGAGCACCGCCAGCCGGAAGTTGCTGTCCGCGATGGACGTCGGTGACGTCGAATCGGCCAGGGTGATGCCGAGCGTCTGAGCCAGTCCGAAGGAGCAGAACAGGATGATCAAGGTCAACGGGGTGTTTCGGACGACGTTGACATAGGAGGTTCCCAGCCAATTCAGCATGGGCACCGGCGAGAGCCGCATCGCGGCGAGCACCGTTCCCAGAATCAGCGCGCCGATCGCCGACAGGACCGTCAACTTCACGGTGGTCCAGAAGGCTTTGAGGATCAGCCCGCCGTACTTGCCGACGAGGTCGACGTTCTCCACCGACCCGGCCTCGCTGACGGTGTCCAGCGGTGGCGGGGGTGGTGCGGAGATGCCGGCCGGACCCAGGTTGCGGTCGAACGCCTCCTTCCAGCTTCCGTCGCGCTGCATCTCGACGATCGCGTCGTTGATCTTGGCGAGAAGTTCGCGGTCCTCCCGCAGCAGTCCGATGCCGTAGTGCTCCACCGAAAACGGCTTGCCGATGATCTTGAACGTGCCGGGGGACTGCGCGGCGAAGCCGGCCAGGATCACCTCATCGGTGCTGACCGCATCGATCGCGCCATTGCGCAGTGCTTCGACGCAGGCCGAGTAGGTGTCGTACTGCTGCAACTGCACGCCGGGGTACTTGTCCTTGATCCGCTGAGCCGGTGTGGACCCGGACACCGAGCACAGCCGTTTGCTGTTCGCCAGCGACTCCGGCCCGACGATATCGGTGTTGTCCGCCCGCACCAGCAGGCTCTGTCCGGTGTCCAGGTACGGTCCGGCGAAGGCCACCTTCTGTTTGCGGGCATCGGTGATCGAGTAGGTCGCCACGATGTAGTCGACCTGCCCGTTCTGGATCAACGTCTCACGCTGCCCGGAAGGCGCCTCCTTCCAGTCGATCTGGTCGGGGGAGTAGCCGAGCTTGCCGGCCACGTAGGTCGCGACGTCGACGTCGAAGCCCGCCATCGTCCCGTCGGGCTTCTTCACCGCCAGGCCGGGCTGGTCGAATTTGGTGCCGATGGTGATGGCCTTGTCCCCGCCGCCGCACCCGGCCAACGTCAGCGACAGGCCGACGGCCAACAGAACGACCACGAAAAGGCGCTGGGCAAGAGACCGCATGGTTCCGGGGCCCCTAGTGGCTGAGGATCTTGCCGAGGAAATCCCGGGCCCGGTTGGACTTGGGGTTGGAGAAGAACTCATCCGGTGCGGCGTCTTCGACGACGGAGCCGTCGGCCATGAACACCACCCGGTTGGCGGCGCGGCGGGCGAAGCCCATCTCGTGGGTGACCACGACCATCGTCATGCCCTCACCCGCCAGTGAGGTCATGACCGCCAGCACCTCGTTGACCATTTCCGGGTCGAGCGCACTGGTCGGCTCGTCGAACAGCATCACCTTCGGTGCCATGGCCAGTGAACGGGCGATCGCCACCCGCTGCTGCTGGCCGCCGGAAAGCTGGGCCGGATACTTCTCGGCCTGGCTCGCCACGCCCACCCGCTCCAGCAGCGACATCGCCTTCTCGCGGGCCTGTGCGGCGTCGATCTTTCGCACCTTGACCGGTGCCAGCATGACGTTTTCCAGGATCGTCTTGTGGGAGAAGAGGTTGAACGACTGGAACACCATGCCGACGTCGGAGCGAAGCTGGGCCAGCTTCCGGCCCTCCGACGGCAGAACCTCCCCGTCGATCGCGATCGTCCCGGTGTCGATGGTCTCGAGCCGGTTGATGGTGCGGCACAGCGTCGACTTGCCCGAACCCGACGGACCGAGAACCACCACGACCTGGCCGCGGTCCACATCCAGGTTGATGTCCTTGAGGACATGAAGGGCCCCGAAGTGTTTGTTGACGCCCTTGATCGAGATCATCGGAACCGGCCCGCCCACCGTCATGGATCGACCCTAGCGAGGTTCGGCGCACTCCGCCTGCCGATAGGCGCGATCCGCCGATCCCGGCCGTCCGTGCTGCCGCCGTACCATGAGACGCGTGACGTCGGTGCTGAATCAGAGCCGTGGTGCCGGGGCGGCGGACCGCCCCGGGTCCGTGAGGGAGGCGGGGCGCACGTATCAGGTGCGCACCTACGGCTGCCAGATGAACGTGCACGACTCCGAGCGACTGGCAGGGCTGTTGGAGGCCGCCGGTTACCGGCGCGCCGAACCCGGTGCCGACGCCGACGTGGTGGTGTTCAACACCTGTGCGGTGCGGGAGAACGCCGACAACAAGCTTTACGGCAATCTCAGCCACCTCGCCCCGCGCAAGCAGGCGGACCCGCAGATGCAGATCGCCGTCGGCGGCTGCCTCGCGCAGAAGGATCGCGACGCGGTGCTGCGGCGGGCCCCCTGGGTGGACGTCGTCTTCGGAACCCACAACATCGGCTCGCTCCCCACTCTCCTGGAACGTGCCCGGCACAACAGGACGGCCCAGGTCGAGATCGCCGCATCGTTGCAGGAGTTCCCGTCGACCCTGCCGGCCACCCGTGAATCCGCCTATGCCGCATGGGTTTCGATATCGGTCGGCTGCAACAACACCTGCACCTTCTGCATCGTCCCGTCGCTGCGCGGCAAAGAACTGGACCGACGACCGGAGGACATTCTGGCCGAGGTGCGTTCCCTGGTGGATCAGGGTGTCCTCGAGATCACCCTGCTCGGCCAGAACGTCAACGCCTACGGGGTGTCCTTCGCCGATCCGGGGGTACCGCGTGACCGCGGCGCGTTCGCGGCACTGCTCCGCGAGTGCGGGCGCATCGACGGACTCGAACGGGTGCGCTTCACCTCCCCGCACCCGGCGGAGTTCACCGACGACGTCATCGAGGCGATGGCTCAGACCCCCAACGTGTGTCCTGCCCTGCACATGCCGTTGCAGTCGGGATCCGACCGGATTCTGCGGGCGATGCGCCGCTCGTACCGGGCGGAGAAGTACCTCGGCATCCTGGACCGGGTTCGCCGGGCGATGCCGCATGCGGCGATCACCACCGACATCATCGTCGGATTCCCGGGCGAGACCGAGGAGGATTTCGCCGACACCCTGGAGGTCGTCCGGCGGGCCCGATTCTCGGCCGCATTCACCTTCCAGTACTCGCCGCGACCCGGCACCCCGGCGGCGGAACTCGACGACCAGGTCCCGAAAGCGGTGGTGACGGAGCGCTATCAGCGGCTCATCGAACTGCAGGAGGCGATCTCCCTCGACGAGAACGCCGCACTGGTCGGCAGTGTCGTCGAACTGCTGGTCGCCACCGGTGAGGGCCGCAAGGATGCCGCCACCGCCCGCATGTCGGGACGGGCCCGCGACGGCCGCCTGGTGCACTTCACCCCTGACCGGCCCGGGGTGCGTCCCGGGGATGTCCTCACCACCACCATCACCGGGGCGGCGCCGCACCACCTGATCGCCGACGCACCGATCCTGGATTACCGCCGGACTCGCGCGGGCGACGCGCACGCCGCCGGCACATCGCCCCGCACCATGCCCCGCACCATCGGACTGGGCCTGCCGTCGGTCGGTGCGCCGGCGGTCCCCGACCCGCAGACCCCGACAGGATGTGACCGATGAAGGACTCAGAGTTCGAGGCCTACAAGGCCGACATAGAAGCCGCCGAGCGTCGTGTCGCCGGCGAGATCGACCCGGGCCGCCGGGCTCTGGTGGTCGCGATCCTGGTCTTCGTGCTGGTGCTGTCGTTCGTCCTGCCGCACACCGGTGCGGCCCGCGGTGTGGACGTGCTGATGGCCAGCGATACGGCGGCCGCGCACCGGATCGCGCTGCCGTCGCGGATCTTCTGCTGGTTTGCGCTGATCTTCGGGGTCGGATTCTCGATGCTCGCGCTGACCACCCGTCGCTGGACGCTGGCCTGGATCGCACTGGCCGGTACGGCATTGGCCGGCGCGTTCGGAATGCTCGCGGTGTGGTCGAGGCAGACGGTCGAAAGCGGCTACACCGGACCGGGTGTCGGTCTCATCCTCAGCTGGGCCACCGTCCTGCTGCTGGCCTTTCACTGGGCCCGCGTGGTGTGGACCAGGACGGCGCTGCAGTTGGCTGCCGAGGCGCAACGCCGGGCCGAAATGGCTGACCGGCAGTCCGAATCACTAATAGGCGGGCTCGGTGACAAGTTGCAGGCCGCCCCACCGAAACAGGACGGTTCCCCGAATCGCGACGTCCCACCGAAACCCGAAGGCTCCTAGCGCTTTCTGGTCACCGCCTGAGCGGCTGCCTCGGCCCACTCCCGCCACTGCTTGGCACTGGCGGACGCCTCCTCGGCCTCCTTGGACCGCCCCGCCGCCGCGGCTTTCTCCGCCTGTCGCTCGAACTGCTCGGCGCGCAACCGGAACTGTTCAGCACGGGCACGTGTCTCCGGGTCGACCCGGGCCGCGTCGGCGGCGTCCCGGACCTTCTTCTCCACCGCTTTGAGCCGTCGCTCCAATTCCGCGGAACGATCCCGGGGAGCCTTGCCGATGGCATCCCACTTGTCGGTGATCGCCCGCAGGGCCGCGCGAGCGGAATCGAGATTGGACACGTCGATCCGCTCCGCCTCGGCCAACAGCCTCTCCTTGGCCTCGGCATTGGCACCGAACTCCGCGTCGCGTTCTGCCGTCACCGCGTTGCGAGCGGCGAAGAAGGTGTCCTGAGCCGCTTTGAACCGGCCCCAGAGGGTGTCGTCGAGGTCCTTGGACGTGCGCCCCGCCGCCTTCCACTCGGTGAGCAGATCGCGGAACTTCGCAGCGGTAGCGGCCCAGTCGGTGGAGTTCGCCAGTTCCTCGGCGCGCTCGCACAGTCGCTCCTTGGCCTGCCGGGCACCGGCCCGTTCCCGGTCGAGTTCGGCGAAGTGGGCACCGCGGCGCCGATTGAACGCGTCCCGCGCCGCCGAGTAGCGCTTCCAGAGCGCTTCGTCGGTCTTGCGATCGAGGCCGGTGATGGTGCGCCACTCCTCGAGGATCGCCCGCATCCGGTCGCCGGCGGACTTCCACTGGGTCGCGTTCGCAGCGAGGTCCTCGGCCTCGGCGGCCAGCGCCTCCTTACGGGCGCTCAGCGCCGCTCGCTGTTCCTCGCGGCGGGCCCGTTGTGCCTCGAGCTGCTCACCGGCTTGCTCGACGACGACCGCCAGTCTCGCGGCGAGGGCGTCGATGTCACCGAGAACGCTTGCGGTGCTGAGGGATTCGGCGAGTGCCGCGGCGGCGGACTTGATCTTGCGGGCGTCACCGGTCCCACCCGCCAGCCGCGATTCCATCAGGGCCACTTCGGTGGCGAGGTCATCGAATCGGCGCCCGAAATGTGCGAACGCGGCATCCGGCTCGCCCGCCTGCCAGGAGCCCACCTGTCGCTCGCCCGCGGCTGTCACCAGATAGACGGTCCCGTCCTCGGCCACCCGCCCGAACCGGCGGGGATCGCTGATCGGTGGCAGGACGGGTGACGACGCAGTCGGGCTCGGCCGGGGCGCGGGCCGGGCGGGGCCGGGTCGGGGGATGGGCCGCGGCTTCGGGGTCGCGCTGGGTTCCGGCGCGGAGGGCGCCTCGCCCGCTTCCGGCGAAGGGGCTGGTGCAGCCGCGTCGGAGGTTGATGAACCGTCGGTCGTCATGAGTTGCCTGCACCCACCCTTCGCGCGATCCTGCCGCGCCTCTGCCGCGCGTAGCGGCTCCGCTGTTGCACGTACCAGGGCATCCCGCAGGCTGCCCTCTGGGTATTGAACCAGTTCGGTGGCGGGTGTGCGGCAGGGTTCGGTCCGACCACCGCGTCCGTCCGGTTAGTTTGGTGCTGTGCTGACGGCGATCGCTCTGGCCCCTTCGGCCCCGGTGCTGGTTCCCGAACTCGCCGGCCGTGCGGCGGCGGAGGTCGCCGACCTGCGTGCGGCGGCGATCGCAGCCGCGGCGGCGCTTCCGAACCGGTGGATCGCCGTCGGGGTCGGCCCGGCGGACCAGAATCTTTCCCGGTTGTGCGGCACCTTCGCCGGCTATGGAGTCGATGTCCCGGTCGCGCTGTGCCCGCCGCCGTGTCCGGACTTCGCCGCCCTGCCACTGTGCGCGCTGGTGGCCGGGTGGCTGCGGGGGCAGGCCAACGCCGATGCCGTCGTCACGGTTCATGTGCACGCTGCGGACCTGGACGTCGAGACATCGCTGAGCCGCGGCCGGGCGCTTCGCGCCGAGGTCGGCCGGAACGGCGAACCGGTCGGGGTGCTGATCGTCGCCGATGGCGCCCGCACCCTCACCCCGGCCGCGCCGGGGGGCTACGAACCCGAGTCGGTCGTCGTCCAGCAGGTCCTCGACGACGCGCTGGACGCTGCAGATCCCGCTGCCCTCACCGGATTGGCGTCGGGTGTGGTCGGCCGGGTCGCCTACCAGGTGCTCGCCGGGTTGGCCGGCACCGGCAACTGGTCGGCCAGTGGGATGCGCCGATGCGCCCCGTTCGGCGTGGGCTACTGCGCCGGCCTGTGGAAACCGGCTGAGTGAGACCGGTCGCGATCATCGGGCCGACCGGTACCGGCAAGTCCGAACTCGCTCTTGCGGTCGCCGAACTGCTGGGCGGAGAGGTCGTCAACGCCGACGCGATGCAGCAGTACCGCGGAATGGACATCGGAACCGCAAAACTGCCGCCCGGGGAGCGCCGGGGCATCCCGCATCACCAACTCGACGTCCTCGACGTGACCGAGACCGCTACCGTCGCCCGCTACCAACAGGCTGCCGTCGCCGACGTGGAGGCCATCCTCGCCCGCGGTGCTGTCCCGGTCATCGTCGGTGGATCGATGATGTACATCCAATCGTTGATCGATGACTGGGCGTTCCCGGCAACCGACCCCACGGTGCGGGCCCGGTGGGAGCAGCGGCTGGCCGAGATCGGGGTAGCCGGCCTGCACGCCGAACTCGCTCGCCGCGACCCGGCCGCAGCAGAGTCCATCCTGGCTACCGATGGCCGACGGATCGTGCGTGCCCTTGAAGTCGTCGAACTGACCGGCCGCCCGTTCTCGGCGTCCGCCCCGCGGATCGGCGAACCGCGGTGGGATACGGCGATCGTCGGCCTCGACTGGGAGACCACGGCGCTCGATGAACGACTTTCCCGACGCACCGACGCGATGTTCGCCGCGGGTCTGGTGGACGAGGTCAGAGACCTGTGCGCCCAAGGCCTTCGCGACGGGGTGACCGCGGCCAGGGCGCTGGGGTACGCCCAGGTCCTCGGGGCACTCGACAGCGGAGCGGACGGCCCCGACATCGACAACGCCCGGGAGGCGACATTCGTCGGCACTCGCCGCTACGTTCGACGGCAGCGCTCGTGGTTCCGCCGCGACCACCGCATCCGATGGCTGGACGGCGCCGGTCAGGGCCTCGCCGCGGCCGTGGTGGCGCACTGGCGCGACGTATCCTGACCGGGTGAATCCCTCCTCGGACGCTGTTGCCGCCCGGTCGGCCTGGTCTGGGTTTCGGCGCCGATGAAGTTCGCCAAGGGGCACGGCACACAGAACGACTTCGTGGTGCTTCCCGACCTGCTCACGCGGCTCACCCTCACCCCGGAGGCTGTCGCGGCGCTGTGTGACCGTCGCCGTGGTCTCGGGGCCGACGGTGTGCTGCGGGTCACGCGCGCGGGAGGCGCCGTGGACACCGGCGTGATCACTCGGCTGCCCGACGGTGTCTGCGCGGGCGACTGGTACATGGACTACCGCAATGCCGACGGTTCCGTGGCGCAGATGTGTGGCAACGGGGTGCGGGTGTTTGCCCACTACCTGCGGAGCAGCGGGTTGGAGGACCGTGATCAGTTCGTGGTCGCGACCCTCGCCGGGCCGCGGCCGGTTGTGGTGCACCACGTGGATGACGCCACCGCCGATGTCACCGTCGACATGGGCCGGGCGAGCGTGACCGGCACGTCGTCCGCGACAGTCGGCGGATGCGAGTTCGCGGGCATCGCCGTCGACGTGGGAAATCCGCATCTGGCCTGCCTGGTTCCCGGGCTCACCGCAGCAGATCTGGACGCCCTCGACGTCGGAGCGCCGGTGTCCTTCGATCGCGTGGTGTTTCCCCAGGGGGTGAACGTCGAAATCCTCACCCCGCCGATACCCGGGCCGGATGGGGACGGGACGGTCGCGATGCGGGTCCATGAGCGGGGCGTCGGGGAGACCCGATCCTGCGGAACCGGAACGGTGGCGGCGGCCGTCGCTGCGCTGACCCACCAGGGCCGCGGAACCGGCGTTGTGGCGGTCCGGGTGCCCGGCGGGCAGGTCCGGGTCCGCATCACCGACACGACCAGCTATCTGCGGGGCCCCTCGGTGCTGGTCGCTCACGGCGATGTCGAGGACAGCTGGTGGGCGGCTCAGTTCTGAGGGTCGCGGGGATGAAATTGAGGTGCGCGACGTTGTACGAGCGTGACACCATCGCCACCTGACCGTGAGGATGACTGACCTGTCTAGCACCGATATCACCGCTCACGACCCCGCGGGCGCCGAGCCCAGTGCCGGCGAACTCGCTCTGGAGGATCGCGCTGCGCTTCGGCGCGTCGCCGGGCTGTCCACCGAACTCGCCGACATCTCCGAGGTGGAGTACCGCCAGCTTCGTCTGGAACGTGTCGTCCTGGTCGGGGTGTGGACCGACGGCAGCGCACGGGACGCCGAGGCCAGCCTGGCCGAACTGGCGGCGCTGGCGGAGACCGCGGGATCGGAGGTTCTCGAGGGGGTGATCCAGCGCCGCGACAAGCCGGACCCGTCCACCTACATCGGCTCGGGTAAGGCCGCCGAGCTCAGGCAGGTCGTCGTCGCCACCGGCGCCGACACCGTGATCTGCGACGGCGAACTCAGCCCGGCGCAGCTCAACGCCCTGGAGAAGGTGGTGAAGGTCAAGGTCATCGACCGCACCGCGCTGATCCTCGACATCTTCGCCCAGCATGCGACCAGCCGAGAGGGCAAGGCCCAGGTGTCGCTGGCCCAGATGGAGTACATGCTGCCGCGGCTGCGCGGTTGGGGCGAGTCGATGTCCCGCCAGGCCGGCGGCCGGGCGGGCGGCGCCGGGGGCGGTGTGGGTACCCGCGGTCCTGGCGAGACCAAGATCGAGACCGATCGCCGTCGCATCCGCGAAAGGATGGCGCGGCTGCGCCGGGAGATCAGGGACATGAAGCAGGTCCGCGACACCCAGCGCAGTCGCCGCAGGCACAGCGATGTGCCGTCGGTGGCGATCGTGGGTTACACCAACGCCGGAAAGTCCAGCCTGCTCAATG